>JADHEF010001046.1_pt1 | contig 20501 bp, 16 predicted proteins | sample 8952391 | NCBI WGS metagenome assembly JADHEF01 (sample SAMN16124439, study PRJNA663245) | bioreactor sludge metagenome | isolation source: sludge (nitrite) | place: India:Bengaluru | collected 2019-02-28
CCGTAGGCCGAGGTGTCCTGCGAGACCACCAGCAGTTCGCGCACGCCGCCCTTGACCAGCCGCTCTGCCTCGCGCAGCACTTCGTCCACCGGACGGCTGACCAGATCGCCACGCATCGACGGGATGATGCAGAAGCTGCAGCGGTGGTTGCAGCCTTCGGAAATCTTCAGATAGGCGTAATGGCGCGGGGTGAGCTTGATGCCGACATCGTCGTCATCGCGGACGCCGAGGCGCCCGCGGGGCACCAAGTCCACGAACGGATCGTGCTTCGGCGGCAACGCCGCATGCACCGCGGCCATCACGCTGTCGTAGTCCTGCGGGCCGGACACCGCCAGCACGTCGGGGAATTGCTCGCGGATCATGCCGCCGCGCTTGCCCAGGCAGCCGGTGACGATGACTTTGCCGTTCTCGTTCATCGCCTCGCCGATGGCCTCCATCGACTCTTCGACCGCCGAGTCGATGAAGCCGCAGGTGTTGACCACCACCACGTCGGCGGCATCGTAGCTTGGCACGATGTCATAACCCTCCACCCGCAGCTGGGTGAGGATGCGTTCGGAATCGACCAGCGCCTTCGGACAGCCGAGGCTGACGAAGCCGACCTTGGGGTTCTTCGGGGACATTGCGCGAGGTGCCTGGGCCAAGCCTGGGTGGGCGGCGGATGATACCAGCCCGCCCGGCACGCCCCGTCATCGCCGATTGCGCCGGCAGCAGCGACAATGCGGGTTCATTCGCACAGGAGTCGCCGCATGGGCCAGTGGATCACGCTCGAAACCCCGCACGGGCCGGTCGCGGCCTGGCAGGCACTGCCAGACGGCACGCCCAAGGCCGGGCTGGTGGTGGTGCAGGAAATCTTCGGGGTCAACCCGCACATCCGCAGCGTGGCCGACCGCTACGCCGCACTCGGCTACGCGGTGCTGGCGCCGGCCTTCTTCGACCCGGTGCAGAAGGATGTGGAACTGGGCTACGGCGAGGACGGGTTCAAGCGCGGCCGCGAGCTGGTCGGCAAGCTCGGCATGGAGGCCGCCGTGGACATCGCCCGCATCGCCGCCGAACGGCTGAAGACCGATGCCGGCGTGGCGCGGGTGGGCATCGTCGGCTACTGCTGGGGCGGCACGGTGGCGATGCGCGCCGCGCAGGTACTCGGCCTGCCGGCCTCGAGCTACTACGGCGGCCGCAACGCGAGCTTCCTCGACGAGCCGTTCAAGGCCCCGGCCATCTTCCACTTCGGCGAACACGACCCGTCGATCCCGCCCGAATCCGTGCAGGCGCACCGCGAGAAACTCCCGCAGATGGCCGTGCATGCCTATCCGGCCGGGCATGCCTTCAATCGCGACGTCGATCCGCACGCCTGGGACGAGGCCAGCGCCAGGCTCGCCCTGCAGCGCACGCTGGATTTCTTCGACAAGACACTGGCTTGAGCCCGCCGTCATGAATCCCTTCCTCGCAAACACGTTCGAACTGGATGCGCGGCTGGCGGCGGACAGCCTGTTCGTCGCCGACGGCCCGCTCTCGCAGGTGCGCCTGATGGACGATGCGCGCTGGCCATGGCTGGTGCTGGTGCCGCGCGTGGAAGGTGCCAGCGAATGGATCGACCTGGACGGCAACCAGCAACGCCTGCTGCTGGCCGAGGTGAACCTGGTTTCGCGGCTGCTGCGCGAGGAAGCGGGCGTGGACAAGCTCAACCTCGGTGCGCTCGGCAACATCGTGCGCCAGCTGCACGTCCACCTGGTCGGCCGCCACGAAGGCGATGCGGCATGGCCCGGCCCGGTGTGGGGCAGCGGCCCGATGCAACGCTTCGGCCCGGACCAGCGCGAAGCCCGTGTCGCGGCATGGCGACAGCGGCTAGCATAGGCGCCCACCCTCCTCGCCCACGACGACCGCACGATGAAATCCGGCCTGATTGCCCCGCTGATCCTGATCCTGCTCGGCCTGTTCTTCCTGGCCAGCAACCTCGGCTGGACCGATGCCAGCCTCGGCCGTTTGATCGCGACCTGGTGGCCCGCCATCCTGATTGCGGTCGGTGCCATCATGCTGATCGACCGATCCAAGCACTGAGCCACACCTCTGTCGCGGGGGCGGCGGATGCGAAAAGGCGGCCCTCCGGCCGCCTTTTGCGCGTTTCCGGCATGGGCCGCCGCGGGCCCGGGCCTCAGGTCCGCGGCAAGGTAACCCCGGTCTGCCCCTGATACTTGCCGCCGCGGTCGCGGTACGAGGTTTCGCACACGTCGTCGGCATCGGCGCGATAGAACAGCATCTGCGCCACGCCCTCGTTGGCGTAGATGCGCGCGGGCAACGGCGTGGTGTTGGAGAACTCCAGCGTCACGTGGCCTTCCCACTCCGGCTCCAGCGGCGTGACGTTGACGATGATGCCGCAGCGCGCGTAGGTGCTCTTGCCCAGGCACACCACCAGCACGTCGCGCGGGATGCGGAAGTACTCCACCGTGCGCGCCAGCGCGAAGCTGTTGGGCGGAATGATGCATTCATCGCCCACCACGTCCACGAAACTCTTCGGGTCGAAGGTCTTCGGGTCCACGATGGTGGAGTTGATGTTGGTGAACACCTTGAACTCGCTGGCGCAACGCACGTCGTAGCCGTAGCTCGACGTGCCGTAGCTGACGATGCGCTGGCCGGCCACCCCGCCCTTGTCGGAAAACTTGACCTGGCCCGGCTCGTAGGGCTCGATCATGCCGTGCTGCTCGGCCATGCGGCGGATCCAGCGGTCGCTCCTGATGCTCATGCAATGTCCCGATGCGTCTGCGGCGCCCGGCGCGGGCGTGATGGCCGCCGATGATAGCCGACCGGGCCAGCCACGCGGCCGCACCGCCCGGCTGGAAAACCGACGGCGACGGCACCGGAGCGGTGCCGCACCATCTCGCGCGTCACTCCAGCGTGGTGGACAGCGGTATCGGCGCGCGCGGCCGTTGCGCCAGCACCTCGACCATGCGCCGCGCCGCCTCGGCATAAGCCATGCCCGCCGGCGAATCGGGCGCGGAAACCACCACCGGCACGCCGGCATCGCCCTGCTCGCGGATGCCGATGTCCAGCGGCAACGAACCCAGCAACGGCACGCCGTATTGCGCGGCCATGCGCTGGCCGCCCCCTTCGCCGAACAGATGCTCGGCATGCCCGCAATGCGAGCACACGTGCACGGCCATGTTCTCGACGATGCCGAGCACCGGCACCTGCACCTTCTCGAACATCTTCAACGCCTTGCGTGCGTCGAGCGTGGCAATCTCCTGCGGCGTGGTGACGATCACCGCACCGGCCACCGGGATCTTCTGCGCCATGGTCAACTGGATGTCGCCCGTGCCCGGCGGAAGGTCAACGAAAAGATAATCCAGATCGCCCCACAGCGTGTCGTTCAGCAGTTGCATCAGCGCCGAGGTAGCCATCGGCCCGCGCCAGATCATCGGCGAGTCCTGATCGACCAGCAGGCCGATCGACATCGCCTCGATGCCGAACGCGCGCATCGGTTCGATGGACTTGTTGTCCGGGCTGTCCGGCCGCCCGGACAGCCCCAGCATCGCCGGCACGCTGGGACCGTAGATGTCCGCATCCAGCACGCCCACCCGCGCACCGGTGGCCGCGACGGCAAGCGCCAGGTTCACCGCCGTGGTCGACTTGCCCACACCTCCCTTGCCCGAACCCACGGCAATGACATTGCGCACTCGGGGCAAGGGAGACAGGCCGGGCTGGACGACGTGGGCGGCAATGCGCGTGGGGAAAGTCATCGACATGGCGAAAGTTTGGCATGCAAGTGCCGCGCGGGTCCAAACCACTGCAGGACGAATGACATGTTGCGGAATATGCCACCACTGACTAACTTCGCATTACGGTTCACGGAGTGGTCAGGTTGAAGAACCTTCCGTTGCCTTCGCCCATATGGACATACACCGAGGACATCAATGAGATCCATCCTTCGCCACGCCACCTTGGCCAGCGCCCTGCTTCTGGCTGCCCATGCCCGGGCAGTGGATACCCCCAAGCCCATCGCGATCGAAGACCTGGCCCGCACGCCGGCAGTCCAGTCCCTGTCGATGAGTCCGGATGGCAAGCACTTGGTCGGGCTGATCCCATCGCCCAAGGATCCCGACGAAACCGCACTTGCCACGTGGGATGTCGACAATCTTTCCAAGGGACCGACCGTCGTCACCCCCTCCGGCGACAAGATGAAGTTCATCGCGGCCACTTCGTTGAAAGCCGACAAACTGCTGGCGATCACCCGCCAGGAATGGACCGGACACATCGGTGGCTGCGGTCTTGAAGGCAGCACATCCGGCGCCACTCGCACCTTCGTGACAAAAACCTACCTGGCCGGAGATGACCAGAAAAACTTCGAGGAAGCCTTCGCCAGTAACGCACGCAAGGTCGGCATCAGCGCGGATACCGAGCTCTGTCTCGAACTTGGAGGCAGTGCCGCGCTGGTCGACATGCTGCCATTGGATCCGGACAAGGTCATCATCCAGCAACTCAGCGAAGTCAGCCTCTCTTCCAGCTATTACCTGTACGACCTCAAGACCGGCCAAACCGAACTGCTGTTCCGCGGCAATCCCGGCTCCACGCCGAGCCTGTTCGATTCGCGCACCGGCAAGATGCTGGCCAAACAGCAACTTGAGCCCAGCAACGGTGATTACGAGGTGCAAGTACTGCTGCTCGACCCGTCTTCGGGCCAGTTCAGCGTCCATGCCCCGCTCAGCACCAAGGTCAGTGACCGTTATTCCGTCAGCGTCGTGGGCAGGGATGATGCCACCGGCAAGTATTACGTGCTCACCGATCAGTTTTCCGACAAGGTTCAGGCCCGGCTCTACGATCCGGCACAGCGCAAATACGACCCCGATCCGCTGGTGGCGGACAACAACTATTCGATTGGCGGGCTGGTCTTCGGCAAGCAACCCAGCAACTTCAACAAAATCGTGGGCTTCGTCGTGGATGGCCCATATGCCCAGACCATCTATGTGGATCCGACGTTGAAGTCCATCCAGGATGGCCTGAAACAGGCATTCCCGGGCCAGATCATCTCGCTCGGCACCTACACGGATGACTTCTCCAAGGTGTTCTTCAGCGTACAGAGCGCCGAACAGCCACCGGCCTATTACCTGCTGACCGACAGGAAGAACGTGACAGCCGTGGGCAGCAGTCGCCCCTGGATCGGCAAGGGCCGTACAGGCGAGGAACGCTGGGTGACCTACACTGCCCGCGATGGCCGCAAGATCCCGGCCATCCTCGACCTGCCGGCCAATTGGAAGCAGGGCGATGTCCCGGCCCCGACCATCATCAATCCCCACGGCGGCCCTTGGGCACGCGACTACACGGGGTGGGACCAGTCTGGCTGGGTACCGTTCCTGACCTCGCGTGGCTACGCCGTGCTTCGCCCGCAGTACCGTGGCTCGGAGGGCTTCGGACGCGATCTCTGGATCGCCGGCGATCGCGAGTGGGGCCAGAAAATGTCCGACGACAATGATGACGGTGCCGCTTGGCTGGTTTCCGAAGGCATTGCCGCGAAGGACCGGATCGCCATCTTCGGCTACTCCTACGGTGGTTTCGCTGCTGCGGCAGCTACCGTACGCAAACCGTCTCCCTACCAGTGCGCGATCGCCGGCGCTCCGGTCACAAATCTCGGCCGGCTTGGTACTTCATGGAGTGACGATCGTCTGCAACGCATCCTGCAGGGACAGACGGTCACCGGTATGGACCCCATGAAGAACACCGCCAACGCCACCTTGCCGGTACTGCTGTTCGTCGGCGACCGCGACGTGCGCACGCCATCGTTCCATGCCAAGGATTTCTACGAAGCGGTCAAGGGTACGGTCCCCGCCAAATTTGCCCTCATACCGGACCAGCAGCACAGCTTGCCGTGGTACCCGCGGCAGCAGCGGCAGACCCTCGGCCTGATCGAAGACTTCCTCAAGAATGACTGCGGCCCCGGCGGACTCTGAAGTCTCTCAAGGCCAGCATCACCCCAAGGGCTGCCACAGCAATGTGACAGCCCTTGCCTTTTCATGTGCGATTGTTGCATCCGTTGCCAACGGCCGGTACATTCGCTTAACTGGCCCATAACGCCGGTTTCACTTTTTTGTTCGCATTTCGGGGAGAGAAACATCATGATCAAGTCCGTTTCCCATGGGCTGCAGCGCCTGCCGCTGACAATCGCCGTGGTTGCCGCTCTGCAGGCAGCTCCGGTGTTTGCCCAGGAACCAGCACCCGCCGACCAATCGGAAGCGCAAGCCCAGGCTGCGACCGACACCGATTCGAAGAAGGCCACCAAGGACCTCGACGCCGTCGTGGTGACCGGATCGTTGCTGAAGCGTCCGGAATACGAAACCACCTCGCCCGTGCAGGTGATCTCGATCGACAAGAGCCTGTCCGCAGGCAAGTTCGACACCGCAGACTTCCTTCAGACTTCCACCGTTGCTGCCAGCTCCACGCAGATCAACAACCAGTTCGGCGGCTTCGTGGTCGAGGGTGGTACGGGCGTGCAGACCGTTTCGCTGCGCGGCCTCGGCGCCAACCGCACGTTGGTGCTGTTGGACGGCCAGCGCCCGGGTCCGGCCGGTACCCGCGGCCAGGTTGGCGCGTTCGACCTGAACGTGATCCCGCGCGTGATCCTGCAACGCATTGAAGTGGTGAAGGACGGCTCCTCTTCCATCTATGGCTCCGACGCATTGGCCGGCGTGGTCAACCTGATTACCCGCAAGAGCATCGACAAGCCGATCATGGATTTTTCCATGAGCGTGCCGCAGCATGGCGGCGGTGAGCAGTTCTCGGCCTCGTTCGCCACGGGCTGGAATTTCAACAATGGCAGCATCACCGCAGCTGCGCAGGTCGATCGCCTGAATGCCCTGACCATTGGTGATCGCGACTTCCTGCGCTGCCCGCAGGATCTCGCTTACGGTACCGATGGCCAGCGCATCGACCGCGCCGACCACTCGATCATCGGCGGCACCGAGCTGGGCGGCTGCAGCACCGGCAACTTGTATGCCAACACCATCATCGATTACTTCAAGTCTTCGGTGCGCTACGTCCCGTCGGCAGACGGCAGCACGGTCGGGCCGTTCCCGGGTTATCACCCGCGTCCGTACCCGAGCAAGACCTACGCGAATTCGCCCCAAGCCTATTACGAGGACGTGCTGAACTACCGCTTCATGGATAGTTCCGAGGTCATCAACAAGCGCGACCGCGCCACCTTGTATGGCGCCAGCGACTTCGGCTTCGACAGCTTCAACTGGAAGACACAGTGGCTGTACAACCGCCGCGAGAGCAAGACGCACTCGTACCGCCAGTTCTTCCCGGTGGTCTACAACGAGGATGACGGCCGCTATTACGAGCCGATCATGCCGTTTCCGAGTGACCAGAAGGTCACCGTCGACTATTTCTACGGCACCACCAAGTTCGACGGCCTGTTCAAATCCACGGACAGCTGGGGCTGGGAAATCAATGCCGGCTACTCGCGCTCCGATGGCGACTACAAGAACTTGGCAATCGATACCCGCAAGACCGGCGACCTGACCAAGGTCAATGGTGGCGACAACATGCCGGTCAATTACTTCGACCCGGGCTTCCTGAACGGCGAGCGGATGAACGAGCTGGTCGATGCCATCGGCGTGCGGACCAAGGGCAACACGGTGTATCAACAGGCCAGCGTCAATGGCATCCTGACCGGCAATCTGTTTGCGCTTCCGGCCGGCGATGTTGCGGCTGCTTTTGGTGTCGAATACCGCCATTACAGCATCAACGACAACCCCGACGAGCTGTCCAAGAGTGGCAATATCTGGGGTTCCAGCTCGGCCCAAGTCACAAAGGGCAGCGACAACGTCCGTGAAGCCTTCGCCGAGTTCGACATTCCGCTGCTGAAAGGCAAGCCCGGCTTCGAATCGCTGTCACTCAATCTGTCCGGTCGAGAGTTCAAGTACAACTCGGTCGCCGATTCGGACAATGTCTGGAAGGCCGGCCTGAACTGGCAGATCATCCCGTCGCTGCGCGTGCGTGGCAGCATCGGCACCTCCTATCGTGCCCCGGGCCTGTACGAGCTGTATCTCGGCAACCAGACTGCCTATCAGACTCAGATCAACATCGACCCCTGCATCTTGTGGGGTGACAGCAACAACACGAACCTGCGGAACAACTGCGCAGCCGCCGGCATCCCTGCAGACTATGCCGGAGCAGGAAGCTCCGCCACGATCTATTCCGGCGGCGGCAAGGGCGTACTCAAGCCCGAAACCTCCAAGGCCAAGACCTTGGGCGTGGTGTGGACCCCCGAGTTCGCCAACCTGAGCGTCGCGGTGGATTACTTCGACTACAAGGTGCAAGGCGAGATTGCCAATCTTGGTGCTAGCGACATCATCTCGGGCTGCTATGGCTCCAAGGTGTATCCGAACTCGTTCTGCGACCAGATCGATCGCAACAGCCCGACCGATCCGGCCGCGCCAAACGCGATCACGGCAATCTATGGCAAGTACATCAACATCAATCAGGAACGTACCCGCGGTTACGACCTGCAATTGAACTACGACAACGACTTCTCGTTCGGCAAGTTGTCGCTGGAAGCCCAGGTGACCTATACCATTGAGGACACCACCCGTCTGTTCAGCACGGCCGAAGCCAGCGGCTTCGAAACCGACAACCAGGTCGGCTACATCGGCCGTCCGAAGACGGTAGGCGCATTTGCTGCCGACCTGAAGCGTGGTGACTGGACCTACAGCTGGAACACCACATACGTCAGCTCCACCCAGAATGATGTGAACCGGGCTTACAGCTACTTCGGTTATGCGGATGCGACCCGCGACATCAAGGCAGGTTGGCAGTTCCTGCACAACGCCTCCATCTCCTATCAGCCTGATGACTGGGGCATCATGTTCGGCGTGCGCAACCTGTTCGACAAGGAGCCCGACACCATCTCCGATGGTGCAGGCACGCGCTACGGCAACATCCCGTTGTATGCCTCGCAGTACGACTGGTATGGCCGTACGTTCTTCGTGCGTGTTCAGTACAAGTTCTGATCGCGGCATCGCAATTCACTGCATCACCTTGGAGCCCGGCATCTGCCGGGCTCTTTTTTTCCGTACTGCCCCGAATGCTGATATAACTCGACCACCGCACACGGCGGCTCACCACATCCCTGGGAGGGGACATGCGCAACATCCTCAAGACTTCGCTGCTGGCCCTGCCGCTGTTGATGCTGTCCGGTGCCGCATTGGCAGCCGATGCCACCGGCCGCTGGAAGACCATCGACGACGGGACCGGCAAGGTGAAGTCCATCGTCGAAATCTACAAGACCACCAACGGCACGCTCGCCGGCAAGGTGGACGAGATCCTGCAGTCCGACCACGGCCCCAACCCCGTGTGCGACAAGTGCTCGGGCAGCAACAAGGACAAGCCGATCAAGGGCATGGTGATCCTGTGGAACCTCAAGCAGGACGATGCCACGCACTGGTCCGGCGGCACCGTGCTCGACCCGGCCAAGGGCAAAACCTACAAGTCCAAGATCGAGCTGCACGCCGACGGCAAGAAACTGGACATGTCCGGCTGCATCGCCTTCATCTGCCGCGCCCAGACCTGGGTGCGCGAATAAGCGGACTCCGGCCTTCTCCCGCTTGCACGACGACGGCCCGGCCATGTGCCGGGTCGCTGCTTTGCGGCGTGCGATAATCGGCGATCCACCGCGATCACGCCGCACGCCCATGTCCCGCAATGCCCTCGTCACCACCGCCCTCCCGTACGCCAACGGCCCCCTGCACCTGGGCCATCTGGTCGGCTACATCCAGGCCGACATCTGGGTACGGGCGCGGCGGATGGAAGGCGACACGGTGCACTTTGTCTGCGCGGACGACACCCACGGCACGCCGATCATGCTGGCAGCCGAGAAAGCGGGCGTTAGCCCGGAAACCTTCATCGCCGGGATCAAGGCCGGCCACGAGCGCGACTTTGCCGACTTCGGCGTGGCCTTCGACAATTACGACTCCACCAACTCGCAGATCAACCGCGAGCTGACCGAGCAGTTCTACGGCAAGCTCGAAGCCGACGGCCACATCACCCGCCGCTTCGTCGAGCAGTTCTACGACCCGGCCAAGGGCATGTTCCTGCCGGACCGTTACATCAAGGGCACCTGCCCGAACTGCGGCGCGGAAGACCAGTACGGCGACAACTGCGAAGTCTGCGGCGCCACCTACTCGCCGACGGAGCTGAAGAACCCGCGTTCGGTGGTGTCCGGCGCCACGCCGGAAATGCGCAAGTCCGAGCACTTCTTCTTCGAGGTCGCCGATTTCGAGGCGTTCCTGCGCCAGTGGCTGGCCGGCGACGTGGCCCTGCCGGCCACCAAGGCCAAGCTGCGCGAGTGGCTGGACAGCGAAGGCGGCCTGCGCGCTTGGGACATCTCGCGCGATGCGCCGTACTTCGGTTTCGGCATTCCCGGCCAGCCGGGCAAGTTCTTCTACGTGTGGCTGGACGCGCCCATCGGCTATCTGTGCAGCTTCAAGAACCTGTGCCTGCGCGAAGGCCTCGATTACGACGCCTACTTGGCAGCCGGTTCGCAAGCCGAGATGCACCACTTCATCGGCAAGGACATCGTCAACTTCCACGGCCTGTTCTGGCCGGCGGTGCTGCACGGCACCGGCCACCGCGCCCCCACCCGGCTGCACGTCAACGGCTACCTCACCGTGGACGGTGCCAAGATGAGCAAGTCGCGCGGCACCTTCATCATGGCCCGCACCTACCTCGACGCGGGTCTGGAGCCGGAAGCATTGCGCTACTACTTCGCCGCAAAGTCGTCCGGCAGCGTGGACGATCTGGACCTGAACCTCGGCGACTTCGTGGCCCGGGTCAACGCGGACCTGGTCGGCAAGTTCGTCAACCTTGCCAGCCGCTGCGCCGGCTTCATCGGCAAGCGCTTCGACGGCAGGCTGGCCGATGCGCTGCCCGACCCCACCCAGTACCGGCGATTCGTGGCGGCACTGGCACCGATCCGCCACGCCTATGCCGAGGGCGACGTCGCCCTCGCCCTGCGCCAGACCATGACGTTGGCCGACGAGGCCAACAAGTACATCGACGAACGCAAGCCGTGGGTGATCGCCAAGCAGGAGGGCGCCGACGCCGAACTGCAGGCGGTGTGCACGCAGGGGCTGAACCTGTTCCGCGTGCTGGCGGCCGCACTGAGGCCGGTGATCCCCGCCACCGCCGCGCAGGCCGAAGTGTTCCTCGCCGCACCGGTGGCGCACTGGGACGATCTGGCCGCACCGCTGACCGGGCACGCCATCCACGCCTACGAAGCCCTGTTCACCCGCATCGACCCCAAGCTCATCGACGCCATGACCGATTCCTCGAAGGACACCCTCGCCCCCGCCCCGAAGGCCGCCCCCGCCCCGGTCGCCGAGGCCAAGACGGAAGCCAAACCGGCAACACCGGCAGCCGTCGATGAAGCCGCGTCATTCGTGTCGATCGACGATTTCGCCAAACTCGACCTGCGCATCGGCAAGGTGCTCGAATGCGGCTTCGTCGAGGGCTCGGACAAGCTGCTGCGCTTCCAGCTCGATGCCGGTGAGCTCGGCCAGCGCCAGATTTTCTCCGGCATCCGCGCCAGCTATGCCGAGCCTGAAAAGCTGGTCGGCCGCAGCGTGGTGTTCATCGCCAACCTCGCCCCGCGCAAGATGCGTTTCGGCCTGAGCGAAGGCATGATCCTGTCGGCCGGTTTCGACGGCGGCGCGCTGGCCCTGCTGGATGCCGATACCGGCGCGCAGCCGGGCATGCCGGTGCGCTGAACGCGCGGCGCGAATCCGCTTCACGGCTTGAGCCCCACGGTTTGCGAAGCCGAACCTCGGGGCTCGGCTGTTTGCTGTCATGCCTCCCGCCACTTCGCAGCCGCCCTTGGCTCAATGGGCTCGCCCGCACAAGGAGCATCCCGGTGGATCTGGCACTGTTCGACTTCGACCACACCATCACCAGCAATGACAGTTATGGCCGGTTTCTGCGACGCATCGCCACGCCGCAGCAACGGAGTCATGCACGCTGGACCATCGGCCCCTGGCTGGCCGGTTACCGCCTCGGTCTGGTGTCGGCGGCGCAGTTGCGACGGCGCGCGACGCAGGTGGCTTTCGCTGGCCGCGATGCGGCGGAAATTGCCCATCGCGGCGAATGCTTCGCCCGCGACGAACTGCCGGCGATGCTTCGACCGGACATGATGCAGCGCATCGACCGGCATCGCGCGCAAGGCCATCGGCTGGTGCTGGTATCGGCCTCGCTCGATCTTTACCTCGCGCCATGGTGCCGGTTGCACGGCATGGAACTGCTGTGCAACCGGCTCGATGCTCGGGATGGACGGCTGACCGGCCGGTACAACCGCCACGACATCGGCACGGACAAGGCCGAAGCCATCCGCGCGCACTGCGGGGATCTGTCGCGCCATGCCCGCATCCACGCCCATGGCGACAGCCGCGAGGACCGGCCGATGCTGGCCCTCGCGCACGAGCGCTGGTATCGCGGCCGGCGCATCGCCTGATGCCGCGCGCGACAATTCCCCATCCGCCACCGTTTCGCCACGCCCCGATGACTTCCGCTGCCGAACTGACCGAACGCCTCGACCGCCTGTTGCCGCAGACGCAATGCGGGCAGTGCGGCTTCGATGGCTGCCGCCCGTATGCCGAAGCGATGGCCCGCGGCGAAGCCGGCATCGACCGCTGCCCGCCCGGTGGCGACGAGGGCGCACGTGCGCTGGCCGACGTGCTGGCAGTGCCCCCCGCGCCTTACGACCGCAGCCGCGGCATGCACATACCACCGAGGGTGGCCGAGATCGTCGAGGCCGACTGCATCGGCTGCACCAAGTGCATCCAGGCCTGCCCGGTGGACGCCATCGTCGGCGGCGCCAAGTTCATGCATACCGTCATCGATGAGCTGTGCACCGGATGCGAACTGTGCATCCCACCCTGCCCGGTGGACTGCATCGTGATGGTGAAGCCTGCTCCGCCCTGAAGCCAAGCATCAGGGCGGCACTTGGACGCCGCCTTCGACAAGCAGTTGGCGTAGTGGCTCCAGTTCGGAACCGTAACGCTTCCATCGACCCAGCGATGAGCGATAGATCGGGGACCGTACCTGCACGGCACTCGCCGTGGAGACGGGAGCTGCATTTTCCTCGAAATGGAGACACGAGTCTTCCCAATCCAGATCACAGTGCGTCAGCATTTTTCTGGTCATGGACTCCTGATCATCAACGATGGCCTCGTAATCGACATCGAGAATGCGGTCCGGCATTACTTCGTGCCAATGCCGCATGAGATCATCGAACATGAGGTAATAGCGCCCCACGTCCAGTATGTCGAAGGAATAATCGAACGTAGGCGAAGTCATCGTGAACAGCTGACGGAAATTGGCGATGCAGGTGTCCAAGGCGTTGCGACGCAGGCAAATGATCTTTGCCCGCGGGAGCGCACGCGCTATGAAACCGGCATACTGGAAATTCAGCGGCAACTTGTCGATGAACCGCGGAAGTGCCCCAGTGATCGGCCGCGTGCTTTCGAGATAGGAGCGACCAAGCGCCGCCCAGTCCATGTCGGCGGCGGCACGCACGGAAGCGACATCCAGCACGGATTCGGAACGGATACCGCTGGCGCGCTTGTAAGCGACCGGAAAGCTGGACAATTCGCCTGCGGACAACACCGCCGAGTGCGATGACAGAATTCGTTCGACCAGCGTGGTACCAGTGCGCGGCATGCCGATGACGAATATGGGCTCCTCCGTATCGTATCCGGAGGAGAGCAGCGGCATGGTTGTCGTCGTCTCCTTGATTGCGGTGAACAATTCACTGTCACGCACGGACGAATATCCGCTTCGCCGCCGCCATGCCCCCTTGCCTGCCGTCAGGCAGCGATACGCGTCGAGATAACGCCCGAGGTCATCCAGTTCCTTCTCCAACGCAAGGTTGAGATACAGGATCGCTTCAGCATCCTGCTCACCTGCAGAAGAAAGCAGCATCTGAAGCCGCTCGACGTGATTGCTGCCTTCGGTCTGACGATTCAACTGGGCCAAGGTCAAATGCGCACGCCAGTATTGAGGCATCAGCCGAATGCAGGTTTCGCACTCGTCCGTTGCCTCCCGAATGGCCCCGGTGGCCATAAGCGAAACGGCCAGATTGAAATGCAGATCCGGTTGCCCAGGAACCATCTGGATGGCGCGTCGATATGCCACTACCGCACGGGATTGGGCATTGGCACGCGCAAAGATCACCGCGAGCGTGTTGAAGGTCATCGGATCGGAAGGTTCCAGAGCCATCGCCCTCTCGGCCTGCTCGATCGCTTCTTTCTGCATGTGCGACATCAGCAAGACCCGTGCCCACTGTGCCGCATAGTCGGGACGAGACGGATTGAGCTGGGTGGCTTGCAGCAGATTGCGGAACGCGTCCTTGATCTTCCCTGACTCCAGTGCCGCGACCCCAATGACGAAAAGTACGCCGGCATGCCCCGGCACATGCGGCTGAAGGTCACTGGCAAGAGAGAAGGCCTTTGCCCAGTCACGTTGGTTCAATGCCTGTATCGCATCGGCATACCTGCGCTCCAGCAGAGCCTGTTGCATTGACATGATGAATTTCTTCCTCTGTTCTGGTTTAAAAGTGGCAAGTCGTGCAGATCCGCTGCACCGCATACCCGCGGGCGCGCAGCTTCTCGACCACGCCATCGCCGCCCAACAGATGCAGGCTGCCCACGACCACCAGCGTATCGCCCTGCCCGTCCCGTAGGTAGCGCTCGACCTCGGGCAGCCAGCGGTCGTTGCGCTCGACGTTGATGCGCCGGTACAGCGCCGGATAGGCGAGCTGCATCTTCTTCGCCATGCCGTTCCACAGTGCGTCCGCATCGCCACGCCGCCACAGCGCGTGCAGTTGGCGGCTTTCGTCGTCGCCGGTGATCTCCTGGTCCAGCGCTTCGGACAACATCTGCGCCTGCTCGGCAGAGCTCATCCCGTCGAGCAGAGCGATCTGTTCGTTCGCGGTTTCTAGCCCGGCGGTCGGCTTGCCGGCCTTCGTCGCTGCGGCCATGAAGTGGCGATCCAGACCTAGTTCGGGCTGCAAGCCCTGCCGGGTCATCGAGACAATGCTGACCGTGAGGCCCACGAACCACGGTTTGTAGTTCGCCATCGCCTCCGGCGGCATGCCGTTGCGTGCGCACCAGTCACCGAGCTTGCGCCAGGCATCGGCATCCAACTCGTCCTGCAGGCTACTGCCCGCCTTGCGCGTGGCGGCTTGCAGCATGGCGGCCTGCAAGGCCGGCGAGTTGGCTTCGTCCGGCGGCAGCTCGAACACCACGCGCCGCGCGTCGGCAAACGCGGCATCGACCTCGGGCGCAAGCGGGTAATCCGCTGCGGTGAGCAGATGGAAGGAACCCAGCAGCCACACCGATTGCCCGTCGGCGCCCTGCACTTTCCACAGCAGCGGCACCGGCGGACCCGCGGAAGCGCCATCGCGCGCGTTGGCCATCGGCACGTCCGCCAGGAGCGAAACCAGCAACACCGCCAGGCACAGGCCGCGGATGGTGACACGCTTGAACAGGCCCATCGGCGCACTCTCGAACCCTTTTCCCGATCGGTTGCGAGCGCCTCCAGCACGCGTGCGCTGAAGCGCGGCAGGCGCAGCGGACATGTGCCCCATGAGCACGGCGAGCACCGCGCGCGCACCGTCTGGCAAGCGTGGCAAGATCGGGAACAGGCTCTCAGCCTTCCGCGGGCTTGGCATAGGCTTTCTCGCCCGCGTCGATGCGCAGGTCGAGCCGGTTCTCCGGCGGCGGCAACGGGCAGGTGGCGAACGGCGTGAACGCGCAGGGCGGGTCGTAGGCGCGGTTGAAATCCAGCAGCACCTTGCCGTCCTTGCCCGGCGCATCGACATCGAGGAATCGCCCGGCCGGATAGCTGCCGTGGCCGCTGGTGCGGTCGGCAAACACGAGGAAGAGCTTGCCGTCGGCGCCATCGGCGAGGGCTTCGATGCGCCAGGTCTTGCCGTCGCGGGCGAACTCCACGACGCCGGGATTGGGCTGTGCGGTGGTGATGCCGACGATGTCCACGACCGGGATGGTCTTGCCGACCTCGTGCGGCACGAAGCGGCCTTCGAGTTGCCAGTGCTTGTCCAGCGGCCAGTAGTCCAACCCGGTGAAATGGGTACGGGCAAAGGCATCGGCATGCTTGACCCGCAGCGCTTGCCGGTCGCCGCGCTGGATCACCGTCAGCTGCCCCTTGCCGCCATCGAAGCCGAGCGCGCTCGGGCCGCCGTCTTCACGGTCGGTCAGCAGGCGCACGCGGCCCTTGAACGGCTTGCCGTCAAGCGTGAGCGCCACGCCGCGCTCGGGCACCAACCACACCTTGCCGCTCTCGCGGTCCACCATGCCCAGCTTCGCCGGCCCCACCGTCAGGCGGATGCCGCTGCCCGCACTGCTGCCGACGTAATGCGATTTCAGCTCCAGCCAGTGCAGGCCGACCAGGCTGGTCCAGCCATCCGGAGCGGTCAGTTCCTTCTGCCGCTGCTGCCGCCAGATCGCGTTGTCGGCAAGGAATGCCGGATCGGATGCCTCTGCCGGCTTGATGGCTGGTTGTTCCTGCTTGCAGCCGGCCAGCGACATCGCCGCGACCAGCACCAAACTCCATGTCATCCCGTAGCTCATTGCATGCCTCATCGCGTCATCGCCCCCGCAGGAACCACTGGTCGATCTGCGCCAGCGTGAAATGCGCCCAGGTCGGGCGGCCGTGGTTGCATTGCCCTGAACGCTCGGTGGCTTCCATGTCGCGCAACAAGCCATTCATCTCCGGCAAGGTCAACCGACGATGGGCGCGCACCGCACCATGACAGGCCATCGTGGCCAGCAATTCGTCGCGCGCGCCGGCCACGCGCAGGCTTTCGCCGTGTTCGCGCAGATCGGCCAGCACGTCGCGCAGCAGTGCCTCGGGCTCGGCATTGGCCAGCAGCGCCGGAATGCTGCGCACGCTGAGCGATTGCGGGCCGCTGCGGGTGACGTCGAAGCCGAGCGCGGACAGCGTGGCCGCCTCGCGCTCGGCGACGTCGGCCTCGCGCTCGGATACCGCCAGCACGAACGGCACCAGCAGCGGCTGCGCATGCAGGCCGATGCCGTCATGCGCCGCCTTGAGCCGCTCGTAGCCTATGCGCTCGTGCGCGGCATGCATGTCCACCACGATCAGGCCGTCGGCGTTCTCGGCGAGGATGTAGATGCCGTGCAACTGGGCGATGGCGTAGCCAAGCGGCGGCAGCGTGTCCTGCCCGGTTTCGGGCAGCGGGCGTGGGGCCGGCATGGCATCCGGCCCCGACGGCGGCGGATACGCCGCCGGCAAAACCACGCCGGTTGTCGCCGCGCCGACATCGGCACCGGCCGACGCTCCGTAAAGCCGTGCGTAGGCGGCCGGGGCTTCGTTCAGACGCAGACCGAGCGGAGACTGGCTCGGCCGCCATGCCGGACCGTATCCCGAACCCGCCGAACCCGACATCGCCGTTGCTCCGGCGGCAGTGCCGACGGCCGGCATCTGCGCCGGTTCCATGCCGTCGGCAACGCCCGCCGGGCTGCCGGCCCGGGTCTGCGCCAGCGCGTCCTGCAGCGTGCGATAGACGAAATCGTGCACCAGCCGGCTGTCGCGGAAACGCACCTCGTGCTTGGCCGGGTGCACGTTCACGTCCACCCGCGCCGGGTCGAGTTCGAGGAACAGCACATAGGCCGGCTGGCGGCCGTGGAACAGCACGTCGCTGTAGGCCAGCTTCACCGCATGGGCGATGTTGCGGTCGCGCACGCTGCGGCCGTTGACGTAGACGTACTGCTGATCGGCGCTGGCACGCGAATACGCCGGCTGGGCGATCCAGCCGTGCAGGCGCAGGCCGGCGCCTTCGTGGTCCACGCGCAGTGCCTGGCGGGCGAAGTCCTCGCCGAGAGTCTCGCCCAGACGCAGGTCGGACACGAGGTCGCCGGGCTTGTAACGGCGCGAGGGCTTGCCGTTGTGGCTGACGCGCAGCTCCACGTCTGGGCGGGCCAACGCCAGCGAGCGCAGCCATTCCTCGATGTGGCCCAGCTCGGTGCGTTCGGCGCGCAGGAACTTGCGCCGCGCCGGCACGTTGTAGAACAGCTCGCGCACTTCCACGGTGGTGCCCGGCGGCAAGGCCTTGGGCGCGATGTCGCCCATCCGGCCGCCGTCCACCTCCAGCACCGCGCCATGCGCATCATCGGGCCGCCGCGAAGCCAGCGCGAAGCGGCTGACCGAGGCGATCGACGGCAGGGCTTCGCCGCGGAAGCCGAGCGTGGCCACGGTTTCCAGATCGTCCAGCGAGGCGATCTTGCTGGTGGCGTGGCGCGACACTGCCAGTGGCAGCTCGTCCGGCGCGATGCCGCCGCCGTCGTCGCGGATGCGGATCAGGCGGACACCGCCTTCTTCCAGGTCGATGTCGACGCGGCGGGCGCCGGCATCGAGCGCGTTTTCGACCAGCTCCTTGACCACCGATGCGGGGCGTTCGATGACCTCGCCGGCGGCGATCTGGTTGATGAGGGTGTCGGGAAGCTGGCGGATCGGCACGGCATCGGGCGCCACGGCGCCATCGGGAAACGGGTTTCGATGATAGCCGACCGGGGCGGGGGCGCCCGCGCCTCCGGCACACGCTTACGGGCTGCCGCCGCCCGTGCGCCCACCCGAGGCCGCCGCCGCATCAGCCTGTGCCCGCGCGGCGTACATCGTGCCGGGCGGCGGCTGGCGGGTGAAGTAGTCGTTGACGCCGCCGAGCACGGCCGAGGCCAGCTGGCGCTGGTAGTCCGGGCTGGTCAGGCGGCGCTCTTCGTCGGGGTTGGAGATGAAGGCGGTCTCCACCAGCATCGCCGGCATGTCCGAAGTGCGCAGCACGGCGAAGTTGGCGCGTTCGATCTCGGACTTGTGGTTGTCGCCGACCCGGCCGAGCCGGTTGAGGACGCGCCCGGCCACGTCCTCGGACGCCTTCATGTGGCCGCTCTGGGCCAGGTCGATCAGCACCGAAGCCAGCGTGTTGTCGGTCTTCTGCAGGCGCACGCCGCCGACCAGATCGGCCGAGTTTTCCTTGTCGGCCAGCCAGCGCGCGCGCTGCGAGGACGCGCCCTTGGTGGACAGCACGAATACCGACGAGCCGGTGGCGCTGCGGTTCTCGGCCGAATCTGCGTGGATCGAGATGAACATGTCCGCCTTGGCGGCGCGGGCCAGTTTGGCGCGCATCGGCAGCGGGATGAACACGTCGGTGTCGCGGGTCATGTAGGCCTTCAGGCCGGGCGTGGCGTTGATCTGCCGCGCCAGTTCGCGGCCGATGGCCAGCGTGACGTTCTTTTCCTGCTTGCCGCTCGGACCGATCGCGCCCGGGTCCTGGCCGCCATGGCCCGGATCGATGGCGATCACCAGCGGGCGCATGCCCGCGTGCACGGCCAGTGCCGGCGGGATCGGCAACGGCTTGGGTTCTTCGGCGACGGCGTCGCGAAGCGGAGCCACCGGTGCGGCGGCCGCCGGATTGCCGGTGGCAGGCATGGATGTACCCGGTGTCGGGTTCGTGGCGACACCCGCCGGCCTGATCGTGTGGGTCGCCGACGTCGGCGACGACGCCGCATCGACCTGTCCATTCAGGATGGCTTGGGGCGAAGGGGGCTGCGCGGCCTGCATGGCGGCGTTGGCACTGAGCGCCGCCGTGGCGCGGCGGGCCTCGGACAGGTTCACCGACGGTTGGTCAGGAGCCGGCACAGGCACGGCGGCCTTGCCCGCGGCAGCGGTGGCAGGGCCGTCGCCGGGCCACTCGATCAGCAGGCGGCTTTCCCCGGCCCCCTGCTCCATCCGCGGCTTGGGCGCCATGACCGGCGCGGCCAGATCGAACACGATGCGCAAGGTTCCCGGTACCGGATGGCCGGTCCGCACCGACTTGACGAGGCCGGTCCCCACCGGCATCGACAACCCGCGCACCGCGCTGGAGGCCGGAAGATCGACCACCAGCCGCGCCGGATCGGACAGGTTCAGCGTGGTGAAACCGCCTGCACCCGCCATCCGGATTTCCGCCTGCGTGCCAGTGGGGCCGGCGTCGAGCCGGACCTGCTTCACTTCGCCTGCGGCGGCGGCCCATGACTGCACGCAGGCGAGCGCAAGGCACGCCTTCCACAGTCCTGAATGGGCCTTCCCCATGTTCATGGCGGCGATTCAAGCACCGCGATCACGGGATTGCAAGAACTTTTTCCTTGCGAATCCGCAACCTGCCCCACTTTCCTTCGGTCACTTGGCAACTAGAGGCCGCAAGTCGGGCCTGTGGGCCAGCGCACCGAGCCAGCCTTGGCCGGTGGAACTGCCGGCAATCAATTCGGCGGACCGGCCATCGCCGTCGATGGCCAGGCGGATGTCCAGATCCGCGGCCGGCGTGGCACCGCGGCCGCGCTCGGGCCATTCGACCAGCCACAGCACGGCCCCGCCTTCGTCCAGGCCGAGGAAATCCAGCTCGCCCGGGTCGCCGATACGGTACAGATCCAGGTGCCATGCCTCGCCACCTTCGA
>JADHEF010001047.1_pt1 | contig 20465 bp, 13 predicted proteins | sample 8952391 | NCBI WGS metagenome assembly JADHEF01 (sample SAMN16124439, study PRJNA663245) | bioreactor sludge metagenome | isolation source: sludge (nitrite) | place: India:Bengaluru | collected 2019-02-28
CATTTGTTACCGTAGTCAGATCCCCGACATACATGGGATCATACTGCTCGGTTCGCAGCTTCATAATCACCGGTTTGCCCACGGATGCAGCCTCAAGTGCCGTCGCTCCCAAATATCCATAAACAAGTTGGTCGAGTACGATGTCGCAGGAGCGGTAATATTCTATCAGTCGAGCCTTCCCCACCGGCATGAGGACGATCAACTGTCGGTCCATGCAGTTTTCAGTGATCTTTTTCTTGAATTCAGCAGCTCCAGTACCCCAAGCAATAAAAATGAAACGAACCTCCGGTCGTTGTCGCGCTGCTTCCATGATCATCTGAAAAAAATCATCTCCGAACCCTTTGACTTTGCTGTCGAGCCGAGAGGTGGTCAGGATATGTACTCTCCCTCCAAAACGATTTTTCCATTCTTGGCGAAATGTACCTTGTCCGGGGGAGTACCGTTGGCTGTCCATTGGATAGGGAAGGTAAACTCCGTTCCTGAAGCCCAGTCTCCGGCTATGCCCAAGCGCATGCGGGTTGGAAATCATAAGGAAACGAGCCGCATTCACGGCCAAGGACATTATCTCACCATAGCTATCACTTCGGCCGCAATCCCATTGAAAGTCACCACCTACAGCAAAATAACAATATGGTTTTCCACTCGTGTATGCGGCAATCGAATTGCTGGCGCTGTAAATCACATCGAACTTTGAGAGCCGCTGTGCCAATGCAAAGTATGGATAAACGCCTTGGTAGGCCATTAGCGGCTCATGTCGCATTCCAGGAGAGCTTGCCAGTTGACGCAAAAGTGGTTTTCTGTTGCCCGAGGAAAATTGATTCAGGTTATCCCACATCCCCTCACCATCCATCGGTACGACATGACAAGGGACTGCAGGAATGCTGCCGCGGTAAACTTTCCTAAAACCTTTGGCATCCGGCAAATCGGAAAACTCTCCGTCAAATTCCTCCCAGCGCGGATCGCTTAAGGCGGTTTCATCATGGGGGTTCAAGAATAGCTCGCAGCGAACACCGTATTTCTGTGCCAGTTTGGCCCATTTGTACATGTTTTGTGCCATATTAATTACAAATGCACATGAAAACAGGTGCTGGCGTAGATCGGTTCCCATATATTCGTGAGCGAATGAATTGGCTGCATTCGAATAATCGCGGAACCGAGTGATATTTCTGATAGACAAATAGGGGTGGTTCCATGGCATATCATCGATGCTATCGAAAGGAGATGGCGTATACAGCAGCCTGGTTTCATTTAGCGGTATTCGGCGGAGCCTTTGAAAGGTGGCATCGCGTTCTGCCAGCATGGCGTCGCACTTTGCCAGCGTTGCATCACGTTCTGCGAGAAGGGCCTTAACCCAAGGCAATCTCATCAAAAAATATCTCAGAGCGTTGTTTGCTATAATCAAAGGCATAACGGGGCGGGTAAGTTGAAATCCTCAGGATGTTTGGCTTCTGAGAAGTATGCTATTACCAAAAAATTGGATCATCGTCGCGGGCTTTCTGTATCAATTCCCATGTTCTCGATTCGAAGCAAAAACGCCAAAAGTCGCTGACATGTCCGTGAATCCCTTCACCGCCAAAGATATACCAATAATCTCCTGCGGACGCACTAGATGACTTGGCATGGTAGCCCGGGAACAACGCAGCCTCATTGTAACAGTGAGGTGCTCGGTTCTCGCTGATACACTGCCATTTTGCGGTTGCTATATCAAACATCCAGAGATCATTGAAGTTCAACTTGGGAAACCGTCTAGATCTTCCTCCGAAAAGAAAGAGCCCATCATGGTGCCACGAGAACGAAGCACAATATCGTTGGGCCGGATGGTCAGATGAGACTTCGTCCGGTGACAGAATAGTCCATTCTTGAGTGATGCAATTAAAACACCAGAGGTCGTTGTGATCACCATCGTCGGAGAACCCTCCGCATATGTAAACATTTCTACCGTCGGTTGCGGACATGCAGCCGTATCGCAAGCCAGGCCATTTCGCTGCCCTCTGATATCCTGCGTCTATATTGCCACGGATTTCATGCCAGTCACCTTCACGAGACATCCAAGCATCGTTCAGTTTCCGTTTGCCGAAGCGATCCTCGGTGTATCCTCCAAATAAGAAGTACCCGCCATCGATGGGTATAAAGACGGGCGTGTAACGCGGCACAGGGTAGATGTTGCTTCCCATCGAACTTGAGTATTTATCATTTGAAGCATGCAAACACCGCCATCCATTTCTATCAATATCAAACTGCCACCAGTCATTGAGGAAGGTATACCGTGTTACGCCCTCGGTGGTTTCGATACCGGAGCCTCCCCAAAGTTGTACCGTTCTCCCCCAAGCACATATGCCAGCGCATCTGCGGGCATTAGGCCAGTCACCTGAATTGTGGACTCGTCGCCATTTCAGGGATCGTGTTTCAAAGCGCCATAAATCATCTGATACATCCAAAATTGACTCGGTACCTGCGGCTCCCACTCCACCAAAGAAAAATAGCTCAGTACCAGCCGCGGTCATCGCCATCGAGCGGCGCGCTCGGAAAGGAACGGAATCTTCCAGGAGAGGCACCATTTCAGTTTACATACTTTTTCTGCCCAATTTTGTCTCTATTCGAAAACCAGTCAAGGCACTCTCCGATAGTCATTGGCAGAAAACCGTTGTGAATCAATTCGACGACGGCAGTGTGCATTTCGCGTGTCTCTTCAACGTTCTCCGGGTGAAGGTTAAGGACGATAACACCAGGGATCCGGGAGTTCTTGATAGATCCGGCCAGGTCAAAAATGCATTGTGCCGATTCCGGCCCACTTTTCCCCATAGCGAAACGTATGCCATCGCCAATAGCCGTTAAAACAGACCAGTGTTCAGTGAGCACCCCACCATAACTCACCCGTGCCGGTAGAAGAGAGCCATTTAGAATGGTCCCATCTACACCCGGCAGATTAGAGCTGATTTCGATACCATTCTTTAGCCATGCATTCAGGTGACCCCAATACCCATCGTTCAAAAAGCCATGGTTCCGAGCGGATCGAGGCGGTGAACCGGTGATCGAACGAAACCATGCAACTTGTTCGTCCAGTCGTTCATAATACTTTTCGGGTGCGTCGAGCGCATCCGGGTGAATTCCGAACTCAACTTTATGGCGACGCATCATGCGCCGCAGGCTATCTCGTGTATGTCGGGTTTTCGGATGAAGAAAGTATGTAACGCACACGCCTTGCAAGAGTTGTAGCTGCTTCTCGTAGTTTTCCAAGTATGCCTGATCATCGTCACCGGTGACGATAACAGCCCCACCAGCCCCATTCGGCAGGATCGAGCTGCAGCTACTTCTTGTATACTCCGATACGATGCTCGAAAGCGCAGTGCACCAGTAATCCGCCTGCCGGTCGAATCTTCTGTCTTTAGAAAACAGACCTTCAAACAGGTAATTGGGTCTCTCACCAGCCACCCCATACATGGCTACTGCAGGCTGCCTTCTCAAATTTGCCGGGTCACCCTGGCGGTAACGCGTGAGATCACCAACTAAATCCGTCCCCACAATCAAAATGGTCCGATTCTGTTCTCTGACACAAATCCAACATGGGTACTCACCAGCTATTGCTACTACTTCTCTATGTCTATCGCAGTGGTATACGCGAATCGTATTCAAGCTGCGCAAGGATTCATATTGCTTTGCTGCCTGACTTGGAAATTGAACCGAGCAGGACGCCGGTAAAGTCTGAATCTCTTGAACTCCAAGTGAGTCCAGCAGGTTACTTCTAGGCCGGATCAAAACAATAAGATCATCCGATCGAGTACACTGAAATATGTCACATACATTTTCGTGATCTGCGTCAGCCACGACCACAATCCTGCCAGTCGAAGAAGATCCGCAATCTGGTGAGATTTCAGTCGCATGATTACCGAAAATTCGTAGAAGATGTGCAATAACGGAGTATTCGGTCTTCATGATGCTTTTCGAAATCTATTCCGTTCACTGTTTTTTGGCGAATACAATGTGATTGACCCGGAGCGCTGGTGGCGTGAGAAATGATAAAAATCTTTGAGCGGTAATGGGGATGACACCATTGACGAGATACCACCAGTACTTCTCAAGTATAGGAGGGTAGAACCCATATGAGAATTGCTTTATAGTTGTGAAACCGTTTTCATTGAGTAGGCTTATCAATTCATCCATCGTGTACAAATTCTTTGAGGCCGGGTCGATATTTCGTTTTAGAATTCTTGCAAATAAATTTTTCCTGTTGATTGTTCGCAAAATCAAGTGCCCACCGGTCCGCAGCACTCTTCTCATCTCCCTGAGCGCCCGGGTCGCATCGTTAAAATAGAAAAACGCGCCAAGGCAGGCGATTGAATCAAATGCGTCCTGAGAAAAGGGAAGGTCTTCCGCGAATATGTTAGAGATAAATCTGACGCTGTGATAGGCAGAAACAATTTTCCACGTGTCATAGGACAACGGATCGACTCCAATCACATGACACCCCATGTGCGACAGGAAAGCCACATACCGTCCAGGCCCGCAACCAAGCTCCAAAATGTGATTTCCGATTGCCGCGCCCGGCCACTCACTGATTTTAGAGTAATGCTCCATTTTCGCACAAACGGCAGCGAAGCCTGGATCAGCGGATATCTTTTCAATTTCATCCCGTTGGTAGCGATGAATCCTGTCCCAGTGCCTTTTGCCCAGATCCATCATTGTTCGATGCTCACAGGGATGCGCGTGTTTAGAACACCAAAATCAAGACCTTCCATTTCCGGAAAAATACGAAATGACAAGGCTCCCACACTGCGCGCTAATAAGTGGCTATACGGATAATTCAAAGGGTAGTTCCACCCATTGGAAACGTGTACGTTGACAAAGTATTCTCCTGCCCCTATGGGGCAATCATTGAATTTGAATCTGATCGTTTTCAAACCAAGGGGGCGAATTAAATTGGCGCCATCCAAGCCCGATGATTGCCAGAAAACATACACACCATCAGAGCGGGTAATCTTGATGCCGACATCGGCAATATCCAAAACCCTGTTGAACTGTACTCGAACGACGATTTCGAAAGAACTTCTCTCTCTGATCAATACCTTGGGTTCATTATCGGCAATGAGTAGCACCTCTAATATTTCTACATCGGGTATGTTCTCAGCAAGTACCCTGTTTTTGACCTCGGTTAGAATGTTGTCTGCTGGGATAGCAGTTTCACCTGCAAAAGTATAGCTCAAAATCCCATTATCCTGCAGTACACCAGTCGATCTAACCGGCACCCACTGCCCAAGTGTGAGGTCTAAAACTTCAAGGGCGATTCGTTCCTTATCGGATTCGCATTCCGATATTATCCTAACCTGAAACTGCAGAGAGCCATTTACTGGAGGCAAATTTACGAGAAAATGCCCACCGGGTCGTTTGCCGTTCATTCTTGATAGAATTCTCGATAGCTGAGTAGTCCGTTCGTGCAGTCTTCCCCACTCACTGGTCATGGTATCTAACGATGCTAACGTATCCGGTTGATCGATATCAACCGCATCCAAAGGAACATCAATGGTTTTCGATTCGAAAATGCCATCAACTTGAATTCGATGAACGAAATGGGTGGAAACAAAACGCCCGGTATGTTCCGGCACGATCCTGAACCGCAGGCGCTGCAAATTGGTCAGTTCGTCAGGGCTTGCAACTGTGTTTCGCAGAGAAACCTCAAGTGCATTATGGGTGCGTGTTGTTTCGTCTTCGACCCTTCGGAAATCCAATTCGTACTGTCGCAAAACGTACTCTGCATTTCCCTGCAGGCGTATGGAACCATTCTGCATCCAGATTACCGTTTCACACATTTGCTGAACGGCCGCTGCATTGTGGCTGACAAAGAGCAATGCCTTCCCCCTATCGCAAAACTCCTTCATTCGCCTTGTTGCCTTGCCTGCAAAGTAGCCATCCCCAGCACCCAACACTTCGTCAATAATAAGAATCTCCGGGCTAATGGCGGTAGCAATGGCGAACGACAATCGTGCGCTCATTCCAGAACTGTAGGTTTTAACAGGTTGAAAAATAAAAGGTCCAAGCTCAGCAAAATCAACAATATCTTCGGTCAGCAGTGCCACCTTAGATGGATTACATCCACGCAGCAATAGATTGAACCTGATGTTTTCGATGCCGGTCTGCTCAGGATTCCATGCTGGCACCAAGCTTAAAAGAGCGGAGATGGAGCCGTTTACCCGGATTAACCCTTTGGTTGGTTGCAGGTTTCCTGCGATAATTTGCAGCAGAGTACTCTTCCCTGCGCCATTGGGCCCTATTATTCCGACGCGTTGACCCGCATGAATATTGAGAGAAATATCGCGAAGTGCCCAGAACAAGTCATGCCGGACCTTCCCAAAAAATAGCTCTTTGAGCATGTCCAAGGGCGTGGAATAAAGCGGAAACGCTTTGGATATAGATTGAATTTCGATGACCAAATCATGACTCATAACAAGCTCCCGAACATGAGCTTTGTCCGCCTGAACAACCGGTAACCACCGCCGAATACAAGGAGGGTCCACGCGAAGAAGATCAGCCAAGCGAATGGGTGTTCAAACCTCCCGAAATAAATAGCATCTTGGTAGGCATAGATCATGTAGGTAAACGGGTTAATCCAAAGGAGGGGTCGGAAGACGTCGGGAACCCACCCTGGCAGAAATACAATCGGCAATATAAACATTGCAATAAGAGTAAACAGCTGCACGATCTCTCTTAAATCTCTGAAAAATACTGCAGTGGAACTCAGTACGAATGCAACTCCCACCATCGCCAGGAACTGCAAGATAAACAGTATCGGCAACATTATCCAAGTCACCATGACAACCTGTTGCGATATGAGTATGTAAGCCAGAGTTGAGATGATTCCTATAATCCATGTAACCAGAGAAGACACCACATCACGGATGGGTAGGATCTCAATGGGAAAAATAAATTGTTTAACAAGCGCTGAATTAGAAATAATAGAACCGACCGCAGTTGTCATGGATGTCTGGAATGCAAGCCACGGAATAAGACCTGAGAGCATATAAGCCGTATAATCCAATGGCAACTCGTGTGTACCTCCTATTCGCTGCAAGAACACTACCCCGAATAAGAAAAGGTAGAGACAGGTAAAGGCGAGCGGGTGCAAGATGACCCAAACACTGCCGAAAAACTGCCCCTTATATCGTCCTGTCAGGTCCCCTCGTGACATTTCCAATATCAAACGCGAATGCTCCCAGATGAAGCTTATCGCCTCGGATGAAGCACGAAGGATGGAAGCCGGGGATAAGATTTTCCGTATCATTTCTAAATTTCCATTCGGGATAGCAAGATATCAGATACAACTATTTTAGTTTCAAATCAGAAACTTTTCGCACCATTTTTCCAAATTTAAAAGAGACCAGATCAAAAGGCGACGGTTCTCTCGTCCTTCGAGGTGATCATTTATCAAGGCCTGCACGGCATTCTTGTCCAGGAATTCATAGATGAGCGCGTTGCTTTGGTACAGCGTCCGCCTTACATAGTCCATGCTTTCGCCCTTGAACCAGCTCGCATCCGGTGCTGAAAATCCCTGCTTTTCACGCTCGGTTATTGCCCCCGGGATGTGGTTCCCCATGACTTTGCGCAGGATCAGCTTGCCGTCTCTTGTCTTTTGGAAATATTTGGCAGTCTTGAATCCAGGTTCGTTTTCATTCAACCGCACTACTTCTCCGAGGTTTCCCAGTTTCATTCTGACGGGAACTCTCATGGCGAAGTCGACGAGGTCATTGTCCAGAAAAGGCACCCGGGTCTCAAGTGAATGGGCCATGCTCAATTTATCCTCGATCACCAATAACCCGTGCAGAAAGGTTTTCGCTTCAAAATAGAGGGAATGGTTGATGTAATCTTCCGGCCGGCTGAGCATCGGCACATGTCGCCCGAAAACGTCCCGGAATATGTCCCGTGTCCAGATGTGTGAAACTTCATTCCAAATGGGGGAAAAGACCCTTTTGATTTCACGGTTCGGTATCAGGCGCTGCCAGAAGCCGTAATACTTGTCTATGTAGTTTTCGAAATCGTTGTTGACCACGGCTCGGTAGTACCGCCAAGGATATCCACCAAACAATTCATCTCCACCCGCTCCCGAAAGTACTACTTTTACAAATTTGCTTGCCAGTTGTGCAACGTAAAAATTGGGATAACTTTGTCCCACTCTCGGTTCTTCGATATGCCAGGCGAGTCGGGACATGATCCGTCCCATATCTCCGGCTTTGAGCACCATCTCATAGTGCTCGGTCTTGAAGATGTAAGACATGTACTCGGCCGTTGAGCGTTCGTCATATCCCATTTCGACGCCTGAAGCCGAGTTGAGATCAAAACCACAAGTGAAAGACTTGATATACGGAAGTTGCTTTGCTGCTATTGCCGTCACCGACCCGCTGTCCATGCCGCCGCTAAGGTAGGCCCCGACGTCGACATCAGCTATCAATTGTCTTGAAACCGCTTGAACAAACAAACGGTCGAGCTCTTCTATGTAATCCTTCGCGGAGGCAGGATTCTCGGGTTCCAGAAAACAGTAGTCCCAGTAACGCTGTGGAGATGATTCATGCGGATGATTACCGAACCGCACTTCGAGCGATGTGCCGGCAGGCAGCAACTTCACTCCCTCGAACAGCGTTTGGTCTGTGAAAAAGTTCTGGAATGTAAGGTATTCAAGCAGTCCCGCCTTGTTCATCTTTGCAGTCACGGAGCCGCTTGCCAGAATCGCCTTGATCTCTGAAGCAAAGACAAAGGTGGAGCCGCTCCATGCGTAGTAAAGAGGCTTGATACCATAACGGTCCCGCGCTAAAAAAAAACGGCGCTCCTGCTTGTCCCAAATGGCGAATGCGAACATGCCGTTGAGGCGAGGCAGAGCCTCGCTGCCCCATTCCACCATAGATTTGAGCACCACTTCGGAGTCGGTGCGCGAGTGGAAATGATGACCTTTAGCTTTGAGCTCGACCCGCAACTCGTTGAAGTTGTAAACCTCACCGTTATAGGAAATGACATAACGGCCGTCTTCGGTCGCCATGGGTTGGTGGCCGGCAGGTGAGAGGTCAATTATCGCCAAGCGGCGATGCCCCAACGCAAGCGGCCCATCTACAAAACTACCTTCACCATCCGGACCCCGATGGGCGATCGAGTCTGTCATGCGCTTAAGGACAACCGGAGAAGCGGGCCTGTCGTCCGTATTATAATAACCGGCTATTCCACACATCTTTGTGCCGTCTCTACGTAGTATCCTCTCAGCCGAGAGTGGCTATTTCGCTATGCGAGCCTTCTCTTTCGCCACTCGATCAGTTTTAACAATCCTTCCCGCAAGGAATAGCTATACTTGAATGCGAGATCTTGCGAGGACTTCTTAATGCAGCCAATTCGGTTCTTGACCAGCCGCCGGGCGTCATCTGGACTGTATGGCTTATAAGTCACCTTCAGTTTAGAGTCCTTTAACTCAAGAATGAGATCACAAAGTTCTCGGATGCTGGTCTGGATACCGGTCCCGACGTTATAGTTCTCGTCCGTAGCGTCCGAGCGCAGCGCGCAGACATTGCACTTTGCCACGTCCTCGACATAGATGAAGTCGTAGGCTTGCGAACCGTCCCCGTTTATGATGGGCGGTTCATTCGCATCGATCTTGTTGAGCATGATGGGGATCACGCCGGTGTAGGCTGCCGTCTGGTCCTGGTGCGGCCCGTACACGTTCATGTAGCGCAGCCCCACATAATTCAAATTATACCGATCGTAAAATGATCGGCACATGGCCTCGCCTGCGATCTTGGTTGCCCCATAGAAGTTTCGATTATGGAACGGGTGCTGTTCGGTCATGGGGACTTCCACCGCATCCCCATAAACGGATGCGGAAGAAGAGTAAACGAGCTTCTTGATCTTATTGCGAACGCATGCCTCAAGGACATTGAACGTACCCTCTATGTTCACGTGAAAAGCGGTTCGCGGGAAATCCTTGCAGTGCAGCAGCCACATTGCAGCTAAATGGAAAACATAATCACAGCCTTGCATGGCATCGTTCAGCAGGTCCACATCTCGGATGTCGCCCCCGTTAGCGTAAACGGTGCAACGTGGGTCAGAGAGATGCGGTTCCAGGTAGTTCCTTTTACCGCGGGTGAAATTGTCGTATATGACAACTTTCCCGACCTCGCTCTTCAGCAACTCGCCGACCACATGGCTCCCGATGAAACCCGAACCCCCGACAACGAGCACTTTTGCATTCGTAAGGTTATTCATTACTTCTGCCCTCTTGCCTTCCTTTTCGAAATGTCAGCCAAATTACAAGGTTCCCCGCACATGCTCTTGCTCATGGTGCTGCCTTGATGAGAAGTGGAGTCGCCTCCGTGACCTCTTTCCAGTAGGCGCCGTCATACCAATCCCGATATACGATTCTCCAGGCCAGAACGTCCCTCCTCCGCATCAGCTCCGGCGGACCGATGAAGTGATATCTCGTGGGGGATATGTTGGCCACGAATGAGAACGGGGGAGTTGGCGGAACCGGGGTCACCAGTCTCTGGTATCGTTCGACACCGCTGTTCTTGATACTGCGGATGAATTCTTCAAACCGGACGCTGGGTTCGTCACCGGCAGGTCTCTCATCCCCTCCGACCACAATGACCCCGGCAGCCGTGCCCGCCCCCCAAAGAACGGTCTCTTGCTTCGATAACGGCTGTTCATTCTTGGTTGCAATTGCTTCCTGAGGCGGGAATTGCATTGCTAAGGCAGGAGCGCATACCACAAGGGCGAAAAGGAGGCCGGACAGGCAAGCCGCCAACCCACGTGTGACCGATAGACTGGGAGCCATAACCGACAAGCCAGTAGAAAACCGTTTTACACTTTTAAGAGCACTTGCCAGAAAAATGCCTACTAGCGGGTATGCGATGCACAGAACTCGGAGTCCTTCGTCAAAGTACACAAACGCCGCTGAAGCCGGAATCGATAGCAGGATCAGGCACCAGAACAGGGATTGTCCCGATTGAATCATTCGCAACAAAGCGATCCCAAAGAGAATCCAGAAGTATTGCGAATTGGCGGTGCCGTCAAAACCTTGCATCATCAAGGTCGGGAAAGCGGTAAGGAATCCTTGGGCGCCCAGCCACAATCTATGAAGGAAAACACCGGGGTGCCGTCGCATATTGTCGATCGCGATTTGGTATAATTTATTGGCCTGATCCCTCTCGTCCAGCTCGGCCAACTCTTCCTGATATCTCTGCCGGGCGTCGTTCCAATTCCCCCCAATGCTGATTCCGGCTAGGACGAGGCTGAAATTGCCTCCCAATTGGTTTTTTGAGTTCCCGTACACATTCGAAATGAAGAAAGACGCCCCCAAACAGAGGCCAACCGTCAGACCTGCAATAAGCGTGAGAAGGATTTTGCTCTTTCGATTCTTTCCTAAATCGTAAACTATCCAGACCAGCGCTGCAGGCACGAGGAACATCGCACCCATTCTCACCAGGAGAGCCACCGTCAGTGTCCCCAAGCCGATCATTGCGAGCGGCACGGATTTTGTGAAATGGACCTCCAAAAGAACAGCGGCCGACAGACACACGAATATCAGCCCAAGCGGCTCGACCAGAAAGGTAGCTATGTACACTCGCGCGTGGATCAGGACAAAAATAACGCACAATATGGCCGAAAAACTGCCCCACCTTCGGAGTACGGTCATTGCCAACACCCATGCGGCCGTTGCGAGCAACACGGTCTGCACGACGACGGTGCGGATAGGATCGTATCCGCTGAGCATGCACAATCCTAAACGGAAGGCTGCCGCCAGCGGTCGCCGCAATACCCATTCTTCGAACTCTCCTGATCCTGGAAAGCTCATGACCCCGAAGAAATGGCCGAACGCATCACTGAAAGGTACGATACCGGATAGTGCAGCCCCGTCGGTGTTGACGTGCCCAGGTGCCGTCCACAATGCTCCCAGCCGGAACAGGAAAAGGCCCACCACCACAGGTAAGCCCCAACGGCTGAACAGTCGCGCCAAAAGTGTTTCCGCCTTACGGCAGATGTCGATCTTTCCTGCAAACGGCAGGAGATTGATGATTCCCCAGCAGCTGATGGCCCAAAGAATCGCATACGTGGGAAAGATGCGATCGAACTCCGCTATCTGGGCAGGACTGGCCAGCGTGGACAGGGGCGTCGCCGGGAAAAACGTGTCGCCCCTGAGCATGAAGAAAATACTGGCTCCCAGAAAAATAACAAAACCAAATACGACAATGACGGCAGGAGCAATCGCGCAGGAGGCTATAGCGTCGCCCCAGTCCCAGGCGTGGCTCTGCGCATACCGGGGAATGCGTCCGCGTATGGTCTGTCGCAATATTCCGAAGAGGGGGGCGGATAAAACTACGGCAGCCACCCACAGCCAACCAGGAAATAGCCGGTTAATGGAGAAGCTGTAGACTCTGTGGTTTGTTCGCGGGTCGGAATTGTCCGAGGCCGAGAAAATTAGGGCCTTCTTCCAATGCGAGTATGCGCCGCGACCGACATTCCGAATGTCGGCGTGTAAGCTGTGCGGGGGACCGACTGCTTTTCCATCCTCCAACAGGACTAGGTTGGACCGTTTCGGAGCGGACATGGAATCGCCCTTAACCGGTATTTCCACGATAAAAGCAAACCCCGATTCTGGGGACAAGGTCGAAATGTCCAACACCGAAGACTGAACTCGCTGTACCAGCAGATAGGCGATAACCAAACCGACCCAGGTCAGGGCAATGAACGCTATGTAGAACTTTTGAAAAGACAAGGACCTTTTAGGCATCATCGGCGCACAATGGATAAGAAGGCGAACATCCCCAACCGCGTTTCACATATTTTCTCAATTCGCCGAAGGGCCTTATAACAGAATCCGGGGAAAAGTGTTCGCAGCGACACTCCACCCGAAAGGAGGTAGCTGATCGGCATCATAGGGTGTACGGATCGTACCTCGAATTCCGGGAAAAGCTCTCTGAATCGGCCTCCGTCCCGCTCGAATATGATGTAAGGTAAAGCTGAGTTGGCGCTGCTCAGAGGCCCCTCGGAAGGGAATCGCCAATCATCGGTTTGGAGGTCCAGAGGCTCGTGATGCAGATGCGTGTACACCCATTTCGACCATGGCGTTATCCATGGCTCAATCATCGCGACAACCCCCCCGGGACGCAGCACTCGCGCCGCTTCTGCGAAGAAGCGAATTGGATCCGGAACGTGGTGGAGCACGTTTGTCATAGTGATGGCGCGGAGACTGTCGCTCCGCATGGGTAACTCCTCCGCGCGCAAAACCATCGTCAACTGAGGCATGAAAAAGACATCGGAAGAGATCAACGGCAGGACTTCATGGAAAAATCCACCTCCCGATCCCAGTTCCAAAACTTGCCCCTCCCCATCCGGAAGAGCCGCCCTTTGAAGTCGATACCACTCCATGTATAAACTTTTCAAAAGCCTCTTCTTTTTGATGATGTCAATTCGCTTGCGCGTATTTTCGGGCGAATCAATATCGATTCCCCTCGTCAAGGGTTCTAAGAGCGGGGATGGGACCTTCATGATTGCGCGGGATTAGACGGGATGTGAGAGTGTCAAACGAATTTGATTCGGTTGGCGGCGAAGAGGACCATTCTAACCAGTAGGAGGCCATGGCTCCAGCGCTGGATATTCGTTTCACCATACACCCGGTCGCGATACCGGATGGGTATATCACGTATTTTCAGATTGAGTTTAGCCGCGCCGAAAATCAGATCAAAATCCCCGAACGGATCAAAATCCCCGAACACGTGTCGATTCGCCATAATCCTGTCGTAATTTTTCCTCGTCAGGACTTTGGTTCCGCACAAAGTGTCTTTAATGGGTTGGCCAATCAGCCACGAAAACAAGATGCTAAACATCTTGTTGGCAACCAAGTTCCAAAAGCGCATCGCCTTTTTAGCCATAGGATAAACAAGGCGGACACCGTTTGCGAACTCGCATCTGCCGGATTGCAGTGCTTTCAAAAATAGAGGCAAATCTTCGGGCGGCACCGTCAGGTCGGCATCCAAAATCATCAGAACATCCCCTGAAGCCGCCTCAAATCCTCGGCGCACCGCATCGCCTTTCCCTTTCCCCATTTGCTGGAGCGCGGTAATCCTTTTACTCGGATGCTTTTCTATTTCACTACGGATGACGTTCCATGTGTCATCGCTGGAATTGCCTTCAACGAAAATGATTTCGGTGCCGGAACCCATTTCCGGAACCCGGCTGATAATGTCTGCAATATGCCCTGCCTCATTCCGAGCCGGCACGACGACCGAAACCCTCGGGTCTTGCATTATCACGGATTCCTGGTCGGGGCGTGCGATAAAAAAGTGAGTCAAGCATAATGCATTGAAAAGCGGGAGCCTGGAGATGTACCGGTTGAATAGGGCAGACACGAACGGCAATTCCAATGGAAAAAGAATTTCACCGAAGTGCGTTACCAATTCAAAACCGGTCAGCTTGAGAATATTGATGATATCATCGGGCGAGAACCAGTTCTGTTCCAACAGCGGTTGGGCAAAGCCCGCATTGCGAAGGGCATTCAGAGGAATTTGCCACACGCGACTCCAGACGTTGATGATGATACGAGTGTCCGGGTGACAACAGTTTGTCAATCTTTCAAGAACTCGCTGCGCATCCCATAGATCGTTCATGAGGTCCGAAAGGATGATGATGTCGAACTTCCCTTCCAACTCCGCTGTCTGGACATCCATCTCCTTGAACGTCAATTCTGGATACTTGCGCTTGGCCTTTTCAATCATGCTATGTGAAAAATCTATTCCCACCCCGTATGAAGGGCTGAGCGCGGCTAAAAGATCCCCCTGACCGCATCCCAATTCTAAGACGCGAGAACCTCTTGGAACATGGTGTTGGTAGAGCTTTGTTAAAAGAGAGTGATAGAATGTTCGCCCGCTGGAAACAATCGGATTACCGGCTACCGCATCCCAATGCTCGCGACGTTCACGCGCGTAGCACCCTTGTTGAGCATCGTACAGGCATTCTTGCATAAGTTAAAGTCCGATTTTTCGGGATAATTGACTGATCGGAAATAGTAGCGCGGGAAAGATCATTGGGGTGTGAAGATGTGGCAAACTATATCAATTGCTGCCTTCCCGTTGCCGTAGGGAGCGGGCGCGATTGGCCGCGGAACAAAGGGAGTGAAAGTCATCTCTCGAATTACACTGGCAAGGCGGTTCCGGTCGGCGCCGACGAGACGGTTTGCACCACACGACACGGTCTCCACCCACTCTGTTTCATCCCGCATCGTTACGCACGGCACGCCGTAGAAGAAGGCTTCCTTTTGAATCCCGCCTGAGTCGGTCAGGATCACCTTGGCGGCCTGCTCAAGCGCCACCATGTCGATGAACGAGACCGGCTCCAGGACCGTCACATTTTCAAGACATCGGGAGAGTTCGTTTTGCTCGATCAGTTTGCGCGTCCGGGGATGCACCGGGAAGACCACCGGGAGGCGGGCCGCGATATCGGCCAGCCCGAGGCAAATTTCGCTAAGCCGCTCGGGCGTGTCGGTGTTCTCGGCCCGATGGCACGTGGCCAACGCGTACCCCCCTGCCCTGAGCCCGAGGCGTTTCAAGATGCTGCTCATTTCCCTGGCGCGATTGCGGTAGAACAGCGCCACGTCGTACATGACGTCTCCCACCTGGTGCACGCCGGCCGTGATCCCCTCAGCCTTTAAATTCTGCACCGCCGTGTCGGTCGGGCAGAACAGGAGCGTTGACACGCGGTCGGATAGGATTCGGTTCACCTCTTCCGGCATGCGCATGTTAAACGAACGGAGCCCCGCCTCCACGTGAGCGACCGGGATGTGCAGTTTGACTGCAGCAAGCGCACCGGCCAGGGTCGAGTTGGTGTCCCCGTAGACGAGCACCCAGTCGGGCCGCTCGGACAGCAGCACCGCTTCGATTGCTTCCAGCATTCGCCCGGTCATCGCGCCGTGGCCGCCGCCGGCGATACCCAGGTTGTAATCGGGATGCGGGATGTCCAACTCCTCGAAGAAGACCTTGGACATGTTCTCGTCGTAGTGCTGCCCGGTGTGAATCAGTACCTCGACGATGCGCCCGTCGTAATCGGTGCGGATGGCTCGCGAAACGGCAGAGGCCTTGACGAACTGCGGCCGAGCACCGACGACAGTGGCGATTTTGACCCGCATGGCTGAGGCTAACCGGCGTTCGGCTCAGTGCGGTTTTCCCTCAGTATCAGCCCTTCGGCTGCTTTCCGATAGGTGTTGCCGCACGCGAGGCATTCCAGCGCGTCGCTCAGCCGTTCGCCGCAGGCGCACATCCAGCCAATCTGCTTGGCCGGGTTTCCCACGACCAGCGCGTGATCGGGCACGTTGCGCGTGACGACTGCCCCCGCCCCTACAAAGCAGTTCCGCCCCAACGTGGTCCCGCAGACGACGGTGGCGTTGGCGCCGATGGTGGCTCCCGCTTTCGCCAGCGTCGGGCGCACCTGGTCCATCTTCGGGATCTGCGCTCGCGGGTTGTAGATGTTGGTGAACACCATCGAGGGACCGCAGAAGACCCCGTCCTCCAGTGTGACGCCTTTGTAGACGGAGACGTTATTCTGGATCTTGCAGCTTTGGCCGATGGTCACGTCGGGGCCGATCACCACGTTCTGACCTATGTTGCAGCGCTCGCCGACCGTGGATCCCGACAGCACGTGCGAAAAATGCCAGATCTTCGCTCCGGCGCCGACCACGGCACCGGCGTCGACGATGGCCGTCTCGTGCACGAATGCTCCAGGCGCCACCGCCGCGGTGGGGGTGGAGGGACGCTGAGCCTCCTGCGCCGATCCGACGGGCTTTCCGTCCAACCGAATCCGTTTCCCATGCTGGTCCATGGAGCGCTGGCTTGCGTTCAAGATTTTCAGAACCCGCAACCCCTCGTTCCCGTCGGTTACGGGGCGTTTGCCGCTCGCGACGCAGTCCAGAAAATGCAGACACTCCTGCTTCAGCGGCTCGTCCCGGGGGTAGTCGACGCGTTCAGGATTCGCTTTCACCGGGACCGGCATGTTGTTGTGCCACTCGATCCGGTGGGGGAAGATCTGGAGCTTCTCCGGCCAGTCGAGGGTGTCGTCGAACACGACCATTTTGCGGTCGCCGACGACCACCAGCTTCTGCTCCTTGAAGGGGTGCAGCCACGACACGAAGATGTGCGCCTTGAGCCCGCTCGGGAAGTCCAGGTGCGTGGTGGTGACGTCGGCGATCCGCTGGTGGAGGTAGTAGCCGCCCGTGGTTTGAACCATCTCCGGTTCGGTTCCCGCCAGCGAGAGGATCATCGAAATGTCGTGGGGCGCAAACGACCAGAGGATGTTCTCCTCCGATCGAATCTTGCCCAGATTGAGGCGATGCGAATAGATGTAGTTGATCCGCCCGAAATCCCCGGAGGCCGCAAGCTCCTTCAGCTTGATGAATGCCGGGTGGTACTGCAAGAGGTGCCCCACCATCAGGACCCGGCCGTGGCGATCGGCGATGTCGATGACTTCGCGGCCTTCGGACTCGTTCAGCACCAGCGGTTTTTCGACATAGACGTGCTTCCCTGCGAGCAGCGCCTCGCGCGTCAGGGAAAAGTGGGTCTCGGCGGGGGTGGCGATCACGACCGCGGAAATGTCGTCGCGCTTTAGAACGTCCATCGGCGCGCAGCAGACTTCGACTCCCTTGTATTGAGCCTGCAAAGCGCTCAGCGCGGCCTCGTTCTTGTCACAGACCACCTTCAGGGCGCCGAGTTGGTGGAAATTCCGGACCAGGTTCTTGCCCCAATACCCCGTTCCGACGACTGCTACTGCAGGTTGGCTGTTTCCGGACATGCTCATCGTCTCACCTCACCCGTCGCACCGTTTTAAAACGTCGGCAATCTTTTCCTGTTCTTCCGGCGTGAGATAGGGGTGCATCGGCAGGCTGAAAATCCTGCGGGATGCGTCTTCGCTGCAAGGGAAATCGCCTTGCGCATATCCCAGCGGCGCAAATGCCGTCTGCAGATGCAACGGTTTCGGATAATACACCGCGGTGGGGATGCCGGCGTCCTTCAGCGCCGCTTGCGTTGCCTTGCGATGGTTTTCGGAGGCGGCCAGGACGGAATATTGCGCCCACACCGATGTGCAGCCGATGGGGACGATCGGGACTTGGAAGGTCTTGCAAGAACCTATCGTCCGGCGATAGACATCGGCGACCGTTTGGCGCAGGTCGACCTCTTCCGGGAAGATCGAAAACTTAGCTAGGAGAATGGCCGCCTGCAGGGTGTCCATGCGCCCGTTGATCCCGATGCGCACGTTGTCGTACTTGTCGCTGCCTTTGCCGTGGACCCTGATGGAATCCATGGCCGAGGCCAGGGCGAGGTCGTCTGTGAAGCACATCCCGCCGTCACCGTAGCACCCAAGGGGTTTGGCCGGGAAGAAGGACGTGCAGCCGACGGATGCAAGCGAGCAGGCCTTCTTGCCTTGATATTCGGCGCCGAACGACTGAGCGGCGTCCTCGATGACCGCCATGCCGTTCTCGGCGGCGATCCGGTTGATGGCTGCTGCATCCGCAGGCAACCCGAACAGATCGACGGTTATCACGGCTTTAGGCTTCAACCCAGCTTTCGAAGCCTTGGGTAAAGGGTGGGATCCATCCGCCCGCTTCAGCGCGCTGACGGCGCTTGCCAGCCTTTCGGGGGAGATGTTGAAGGTTGCCGGGTCGATATCCACGTAAACCGGCGTCGCCCCAAGCAGCTGAATGACCTCGGCCGTTGCAATGAAGGTGAAGGGGCTGGTGAAAATTGCATCGCCCGGGCCAACCCCGTACGCCATCAAAGCGAGCAGGAGCGCATCGGTCCCTGATGCGCATGAGAGGGCATGCTTGACACCCACGTAGTCCGCGAGCGCCTTCTCGATTTGCTTGATCTCCGGGCCCATGATGTACTGCCCGTGGTCCAGCACGGTCGCTATCTTGGCATCAATTTTATTCCGGATCCGCTTCTGCTGAGTTGCCAGATCGATGAAATGCATGCAGTTTCCTCCTGAACTTTTAGGTCGAGTTTGCCTTCGAGTTTCCCGGCTGCGAGATTACCTGAGGGTATTTCGAAAGCGAGCAGAATATGAGAACCATCTTATTTCCGATCTCGAATTCTTTTAACTTCATAAAATCATGAAAATGGGCAATGCTGGCTATTCGGGTTGTCTTCACATAAACCACGATGAAATCCGACTTTCTCTCCTTTGCGAACGCTTCGATGGATGTGAATGTTTTGTCGTCATTGTTCAGGTACAAGGGGGTGTCATGGCGCCCTGTAAAGGAAAGCTCCATCCCGGCATAAAATGCAACCACTGGATCATTGAACACCGTATTGGCCTCATCGAAGTAGCCCTGCCTGGAAATCCAGGCTCCGGCCGTCCTCGCGAGGTTGTCGCCGGCCTTGAAAAATTTGTTGAATTCGATGGCGGAGTTCATAACGAGAGCGGCAATAACGCCGGCATACAGCAGGCGGGCATACCGCAGTTTTTGAATCGACTGAAATATTCGGTATATGCCCGCACCTACCCATGGGCAAACCAACGCAACAGCCGGCAGGACCCAGCGATTGAGCATCAGGTCGTACGATACAAAATAAAAATATAACACGGCAAGGCAGCTTGCGGCGCTTGCGATGATGAAACTATTGGAAGCATTCCATTGGGTGTTCTTGATACCGATGACGGCGAGGACGGCATTGGAAATCAAAAGAGTCGAAGCGAAGACGTTGATGAGACCCAACCCGAAAATAACTGGTATCATTCGCTTGGCCAAGCCTCCGAAATGCACTCCGACATCACTGCTCGGGGTGACGTCGTTTATGGCTTGGAGCTGTTCCGACAAGCGCTTGTAATTTTCCGCCAATCTTGAATTGTTGTATCCGCTGAAGCTGGTTACGAGTTGCTCAATGTACTCCGAACTGCTCTTGGAGGCTGCGAAGAAAATCATCCCGGAGAGGCATAGCGCACTTATGCAGATCAACATGAGTCTGAAATTCTTCTTCCGGCTGGCCGCGTTTCGACAAGCATCGATCAGCAGTACGCAAATATAGACGACCAGAACGCAAAGGCCTTCCGCCCGGAACATGCTGGACAGCAGCAGAAGCGACAGAGCGGCAGCCAATGTGCCATGTTTTCCTGAAGCAATCGATTTTTGAAAGAAATAGATGGACCAGATGAAGGCCGCCAGGAAAGCCGGATCTCTGTAAATCGAGTTCGACTGCAGCAACGTTTCCGGGAGAAAGGTGAAGACCAGCGAGCTCAGGAGGGCCGTTTCGGTGCCGAACCGCTCCTCGGCAAGCCGATACACGCCTGCAACCGCAACTATGGATGAAACCAGCGATATCGATCTTCCTGCCGTAACCCAGTCGGGAATCAGATGATGAACCATGCTGATCAGAAAAGGATAAGCCGGAAATTTCGGCCAAGCCGAAAACCCCTCGCTGAAGCCGGCGGCGGAAAATTTCTTGGCTGCGGCTATAAAC
>JADHEF010001049.1_pt1 | contig 20462 bp, 12 predicted proteins | sample 8952391 | NCBI WGS metagenome assembly JADHEF01 (sample SAMN16124439, study PRJNA663245) | bioreactor sludge metagenome | isolation source: sludge (nitrite) | place: India:Bengaluru | collected 2019-02-28
GACGGGGCGGTCCACGAGCTCTGCGTTCGCACGCTTATGAAGATCGTACTTAGTCTCCAGCGCCCAAACCTTCTGTACGTGCTGAACCAGCGCCTCGACCAGTTTGATCTCCTTCTCGCCAGAGGCGCGGAGGAAAGTCAGGTTGAGGTAGTTCGCATGGAGCGCCAGTGCGGCTTGAAAATCATCCGCTTTCAGCGTGTCGTCCTGCGAGTTCTTCCACTTCTTGAAGTCGGTGTTGTCTTTTTTCGCGCCCTCGAACTTCGTGGCGAAGACCGCATCCTGGTAAAGTTCCAGCAAAGACTTCGGACTGGCCAGAGCTTTCGTCAGCGTCTCCCCGACGTTTTTTTGTTCGACCGCGAGCTTATCCTTATGCGACTGCTCGAGTCTCTCCAGTTCTTTGAGTATGGCCGTCCTGTCAAAGACGGCCTGCTGCTGAGCCATGGTCAGAGAGGCCAGTAAAACCCATAGTACGCATGCTGAGCCAGTTGTCATCTGTTTGTTCATGTGGAGTCGTTTCTGGTGTGGCACACCCGTTGAAATAAGTTTAGGAACTCAATTTAATGGCGCGATAATGCCGAAACATGATGGCGCTGTCAAGCGACGACGTTGGAACGATATACGCGAAGATTGAAAAGAGCAAGAAATAAGGAGTGGAGCGTTCGTTACATTCAGAACTTGGTAACTTACGCGCCCCTTGCATGCGCATAGACTGTCTAGCTGCCTACTTCATATAAAGGGCCAGTTCGGCCGACACGAACAAGCAGGGGTGCGCGATGCGGTCCGCATTTTTGACTTCAACCCTGTTGATGCCGAACCTTAGCGTCTCCACTGACACGGCAAAGAACTTGAGGTTTCCTTCCTTCGGCGAAGCCTTGTTGATCATCACGGGCGGGAACAACTCGGCTTCATGGGTGGCGTATTCACTGAGCTTGACACCATTTACCCACGCCTCCACGGGACAATCCTGGCAGGGCGCTTTCGTCTCAAACCGCAGCAAAGCCCTCTTGCAATATCCAGGCATCTCGTCAGCCACGAACATGTCAAAGGCGCGCTCATCTCTTGCTGGGAACACCCGCCCAAACATCGTGCTGCCGGTTGCATACGAGATGTAATCCTTGTCCGACCTCTGAAGCACGTCCAGATCCTTGTAGTTTCTGAGAAGATTTGCTGTCAGTTTGCCCAACTCGGGCTGTGGAATGCAGTAGGTGTTGAAGAAACTGACCCCGTCGGCTCCGCGCTCCAGGTAGCTGAGCGTGGCGGCGCGGTAGGCCTCGGGTGTCAGATAACGGCGGTCTTTGGCGTCATGGCCCGTGCCATCCACTTGAAGGCTCAGGTAGTTAAGTTCGCCATACACGCGAGACTTCTTTCTCTTGTCTACAAAGCCCTCAATGCCAACATCCGCGGTGTGAGCATAACCGGAAGAGACCGTTATCCCGTCGAGCCAGCCAGCCGCATCCCATGCCAAGACATCCAAGCCTATCTTGTCATTCTCTTTAACAGTGTGCATGACTCTTACGCAGAGTCGCAAGTGCCGGCCCCGCATTTCGCCGATCCGGTCCATCATCTCCCTGATGCGTTTGACGTAAGCCGTCATCACGGCTCTGCCTCTGTCCACCTCCGCGTCGTGGAAGAAGCGGGGCGCTCTTTGAAAATCGAGTTCCACACCGTCCACATCGTATTTTGTGCAAAGCTCTTCAAGCACAGAGAAGTAGAAATCGCGGACTTCCGGAACCAGATAGTTGAAAATTCTGGCGCCATCTGAGAGAGAGTAAGCGTTGCTGTCGTTGCCCAGCCGATATTCCGGATGTTCGCGCCAGAAGTTGTTGTGCGTAGGGAATTCTTCGATGTGAACGTAGTGGTTGTCGTTCATCCTGCAGCTGATGACGAACTGTTTCTTCAGTCTGCGGGTTGACTCCAGTGCATCCTTCAAAGGATCGCCTCCCGTAGCAAGGTTGTCCACCATCTTGTTCCAGTTTGGGTACAACTTGTGATTTCGCGGATGCTTGCCCGGTTCTTTCCATGTCAGGTCTACAGACGACGGAAAGTTGAAGAACCGCCATCCCGAGGGACAGCAGATCACCGTATCCACCTCGGTGTCTATGATCGGCTCAAGCTGCCTTTCCATCGAGCTCTTTGAGTAGATGCCCAGAAGCTCAGTGTAATACCGACACTCCATGCTCATCACTCTGGAGGTGGTCAGGGTGGGCGCGGTCTTCGTTGAAAAACCCTCAGCATTCAACGGGGTCGTGCCAAGAGCCGGAAAGGCAAGAACGACAGCAAGAAGGGCGCAGTTGCGGCCAATCTTGTCATTCCTGAGAAATCGTGGGGGAGACGGCGCGGGCACACGTCTTCTGAAACCGACATGACTACGCTCAATCATGTTTTGAAGGATGCCCAAACGGAACGGAGGTGTCAAGCACGGTAATATCCGCCTCCCTGTTAGGCAAGGATTCGATCTTGATGACGTCGGCTATCAGTTGTTCACATCATTTGTGCAGACTGAAGCGCAGTCAGACTCGCGCCACAGACATCTTCAAGGTCGCTTACAAGGCGTGGATCGACAACGCGGGCAAACACATTGCCAAAAGCGTCGCTTTCGAAGGCGTGCTGGCGCCGGTGAGTGAGGACATGGACGGCGGAGTCGGTGGCTGCGGTTTCCTCTTATGGGCAGACAAGTCCCTTACGCCAGCGTACGCCTTCACGTGGACATGCGACTTTAAGATCCCGGTTTCAGAATAGCCGTCTGTGACGCCCCGAGTCGGCGTGCTTGACGTTGGAAGAGGGAGCTGTCAAACTTTTGTTCAAACATGTGGCGGGATCTTAAACGGACCTAGTGTCCGGGTTTTGTGATCGAAAGTCGACAACATGTTTGTCAAAGGAATAAACCTATGAAATGCCACGCGCTGCTCTCGTCCGTCGTTTTGTTCCTTAGTGTGCCCTGTTATTCCGCACGCGCTGCTGAAAATTCTGAACATAACTATTCCAAGTGGGAAAAGGAAATCACCGCATTCGAACGGTCCGATGCCGTCCGTCCTCCGCCAAAAGGAGCCCTCCTTTTTATCGGCTCATCGACCATTCGTCGCTGGACCTCGCTTGCTAAGGATTTTCCCCAAGTTCAAGTCATTAACCGCGGCTTTGGCGGTTCAGAGATCATGGACGCCACGCATTTTGCCCCGCGAATCATTTTCCCTTACGCGCCCCGTTCGATCTACCTTCGTTCGGGGGGCAACGATCTTTGGAGGGGGCGATCTGTCGAACACGTTTTTGCCGACTTTAAGGACTTCGTCGCTACGGTCCATGCGAAACTTCCGAACACCGACATCATCTTCATTTCGCTCAGTCCCAGCATTGCACGCTGGGCGCAGGCCGATATGACGAAGGCCCTCAACGCGCTTGTTGCCGACTATATCAAAGGCAAGGACCATCTTCGCTATGTTGAAACTTATGACATTGTGCTCGGTTCCGACGGACAGCCCCGCCCTGAGCTTTTCGACAAGGACAAACTGCATTTCAGCCCCGAAGGTTACAAACTGTTGGTTGCCCGGATCCGCCCTGATCTGGCCAAATGAAGCGTATCACTTCACGCTTCACGCGCCTATGGAAACGGGTCTGAGGACGCCGCTTGATTCGTACGTCAGATTTTGAAAACATGCGCCCTGAACCGGTTAAGACTAAAGAAGGTATAGCTATGGCGAATAAGGCATCACGTCGGAATTTCATTCAAATCGGTGTTACTGCTGCCGGTGCCCTGTCGTTGCCGACAGCCGCTCGTTCCGTAACTGAGGATAACACGATGATGACACAGGCTGTGCAACTCGAAGTATTGGTGAAGTGTCTGGGTGGGCCTTGGCCAACCCCCGGTCCGCTTCATGTTGTGACCTTGAAGAGTGAGCAAAAGGACGGCTATCGGATCGAATACCTCAACTTTGAAGCGGAGCCCGGGGATCGCATTCCCGCTCTGCTCCTTGTCCCCGACCGCGCCGTTGCCGGGCACCCGGTTCCCGCCGTTGCGGTTTGGCATCAGCACAATGGTGAGTATCATCTCGGCAAAAGCGAGCCGGCGGGCTTGTCGGGCAATCCGCAGCAACATACCGGCGTGGCGTTGGCGAAGGAGGGCTACGTGGTGATTTGTCCCGATGCGCTCTGTTTCGAGGAGCGGCAGGACCCCACCGGCAAACTCAAAGGCACGGAGTATGAGAGATTCGAATTCCTGCGCCAAGTCGTCCAGGGAAGATGTATGGCTTGGAAGAACATCCTCGATATGCGTCGGGCTTTGGATGTCTTGTGTACGAGGCCCGAAGTCGACGCCCAACGGATCGGTTGTTATGGCCATTCGATGGGCGCTACACACACCTGGCTAGTCGGTCCTCATGAGCCCCGCCTCAAGGCGTTGGTTGCAAATTGCTGCCTTCCCACCTATGACGCCATCCATGACCGCCACATGCTGCACTGCTTTCCGAATTTCATTCCCGGATGGAAACAGTACGGCGACACTCCGGACATCGCCGCTCTCATCGCTCCCCGTGCCCTGCATCTAAATTTCGGGGAACGCGACGACGGGTCACCCATCGAGTATGCCCGAAAGGGTATCGAGAGGATCGAACAGGTTTACGCGGAACAGCATGCTGCGTCGCAATTCAGTTTTTTCATCGAAGCAGGTGTAGGCCATGTGCTGTCGGAGACGATGTGGCAAAAGACCAAGTCTTTTTTTAAAAAACACCTGGGATAGCCTTCGGCAGAGGATGTGGGTGCCGCTACTCTGTTGGTAAAGCAACTTGATTTTTGTTGCGGTCAGGTCTGCGAATCATAAGGCTGATCCGCCGCACGATTGGCGGACCACAAGGGGCGCATCGAGCAAGATTTCTCGGGGAGCCGTGTCGGGTTCGCGGATACGCTGCAGCAGGGTTTGAACGGCGACCGCACCGATCTGCTCACACGGTTGGTGGATGGTGGTGAGCGGGGGCGAGAGCAGGCTGGCATATTGCACATCGTCAAAACTCGCGAGTCGGATGTCGCTCGGCACCCGTTTTCCAAGCACCCCGAGTGTGACTAGGAGTCTTGCAGCGGTGGCGTCATTGGCACAAATGAGAGTATCCGGTTGTTGCCCGGATGGCCCAAAGAGGATGCCCCGCACAAAGGCTGCGTCATCCGGGTTGCCGTAGACGATTTGTTCTGGCGCCCAGTGGATGCCCGCGTTCAGAAGCGCTCCATGGACGCCTGCGATGCGTTGTAGAACCGTCGGTGCTGATCCGGGCCTTGAAAGGAAGGTGATGTGTCGTGCTCCGTTTTTCACAAGATGGTCTGCTAAACGGTAGCCCGCGGTCAGATTGTCGATACCCACGAGGTCATAGTCGCTGCGTTCGGGAAAGCTCACGATGTCACGATCAAGCAGGATAACGGGAATGCGGCTGGCAGCCAGCGTACGGATGATCTCCTGATTGATCGCCTCGCGGCCAGGTATCAACTCGAGCGGCTCGAGAAAGACACCTGCGACTTCTTGGCGGGCATACTGGGCACAGAGTTCGAGTGCTTGGTTGGCGCGCGTTTCAAGGTCGGCCGAGGATGTATCGCCCCAGAGGAGTATGTATCCGGCCTGCTGGCTTTTGCGGGCAATCTCGGCACAGATGGGGGTGAAAATCTCAGTGGTTCCGTGGCCGGGGATGATCATGCCGAAATAGCCGGAAGAGGGCCGGGCGGTTTGACTGAGGAAGGTGCCTGATCCTGGGCGTCGGTCAAGAAATCCGGCGACCTTCAAGTCGCGAAGGGCTCGTGAGACGGTCGGGCGGGAAATCCCGAAACGGCGAACAAGTTGGGCTTCGCTGGGCAGGCGCCGGCGGGCGTCGTACTTTCCGGAGAGAATTTCCTGCTTAAGTGTCTCAAAGACCTGCTGGTGCTTGGGAAGACTTCCACTGGCGTCGGCATTGTGCGCGTGCGTCATAATAAAATCCTCTTTTTTCAACGGGCCCTGTCCTCTTCGTGCTGTCATTCAAAGTTGATAATACAACTTTTTTATAAGTTGATAGTTTTACGGTAGCATTATTGTCTGCGAAGTGTCAAGATGTGAATGCTGAATTTTGTCAGGACGTAATGTGTCAAAAAGGAGTGCGACATGAGGTGGCATACAAGATGGATGTGCGCGGGGCTCACGATGTGGATGCTGGCGGCTGCTTGTGCGAGGGCGCAAACGACCTGTACGTGGACCAATACAATGTCGGGGGTTCAGAATTGGAGCGGGGCGAACTGGTCGCCCTCTACGCCTACGAACGGCGGGGGCGCGGACTTATTCCTGTTTTTTGGCGTCAACACCGGCACGTACACAGCGAATAACGATTTCTCGATCACGCCGTTTGTATTGAACAGCCTCTTGATTGCGACGGGAACCGTGACGCTGACGGGCAACACGCTATGCCTGACAAACAACGGGACGGCATTGCCGATTGTCACCAATTACAGCGGCAAGGCGGCGGCTATAAATGTTGATCTTATTCTAAACACCAACACAACGTTCAGCGCGGTTAACAATCTGAGTTTGAACGGGCTCGTAAAGGGCGAGGGCAGTATCACCAAGACGGGCGTGAACACGCTGACGCTGACTAACGCGAACAGCTACGGAGGGGGGACGCTGGTGGTGACGGGAGCGTTATCGGTTTCACATTCACTGGCGCTGGGCTCGGGGCGCGTGACTGTTGCTGATGGCTCCTACGCCAAACTCCAGTTGAACGGAGGCATTACGGTTCTGAACCCGCTGACAGTCGGAAGTGAGAAGCCCGGGTGGTCTGACAATGTGAATAGCGTCAGCGGCGAGAATGTGCTGGGGGGACTGGTGACCGTCAAGGAGTCGAATATCCGGGCCAGCGCAGGGAGTACGCTTCGGATCACGAATGGCATCAACGGCACCGCTTACTTGTCGTTTAACTCGTCGGGGACGATTAAAGTGGAGGCTGTACCGATTCTCTTGACCAACCAGGCCGTTTACTTCGGTGGCGGAAATCCAGGTATCATTCAGCTGAATGTGGGTGGAAACGTGTTCAGCACCGCTTACTTCTGGGGCGGGCGATTGCTGGCGCTTGGAGTTGATAATGCGCTTCCAACAGGGGTAACTCTAGCCATGCAAAACGGTCAGACTGGAGGATTGAATCTGAACGGATTCAATCAGACCATCGGCTCTCTGAACAACGGCACAAACTATTTGATGATTACGAACAGCGGCTCGTTGGCAAGGTTCACCGTGAATCAGAGCGGAAGCGTTGTCAGCAGTGCTCGGCTGGCTGGTAACTTGGCGTTAGTCAAGACGGGGGCGGGATCGCTGACACTGACCAATTCCTGCTCGCACAGCGGCGGTACGGTAATCAGCAACGGCACGCTGCGTCTCGCGCTGCCGAATGCGTTGCCATCCTCAGGGGCGGTTGATGTGTCGGGCGGCTTCTATGACCTCGGTGGCTATACGGTGACCAACGGCTTGGTTACGATCAGCGGAGGCGAAGTAACCAACGGGATGCTTTGCGCGGCTAATTGCGTGCTTGCCGGTCCCTGCTCGGTGTGGGTCCCGCTGGTCGGTAACGGCAGATTGACGAAGAGTGGGCCAGGAACGGCATTACTTCGCAGTCCGATGAGCTACACCGGCCCGACAGTGGTTTCGGGGGGGACACTGAGGCTGCAACCATTACCCGTTGGAACCGTGGCCTATTACGGGTTCAATGATTCGTCGAATATTGGGAAGGATGGCAGCCCTCAAAGCAACGCGCTCAAGACGGTGACCGGCTCGCCGCAATATAGCGCGAACGGCAAGTTCGGCGGCAGTCTTTATCTCAATGGCTCGTCTACGATGGGCACCTTGTCTGGGGCCTTTCCCACGGGCGTTCCGACCGGTGCTGCGCCCTATACGGTTGCGGCTTATATCCGTGCTGAGACAAATTGCAATATCAGAGGAGGGTGGCTCGGTTATGGATCTAACAATACCAGTCGGTGCAACAATTATCGGTTAGAAGGTAGCAACTACGTAACCGCATATAATTACTGGTGGGCTAATGATGCGTCAGCAACTTTGCCCAGTGGCAGTTTCACTGACGGGTGGCATTCGGTTGTAGGCACCTGGGACGGCGCGACTCGACAGATCTATATTGACGGTGTGAGCCGCTACTCGCTCTCGGCTTCCGGGCTCGACGTGGGTACGAACGATTTTGTGGTCGGAAAAACGACGAACGACGCCAACTTCAAAGGGTGGATAGATGATCTTCTGATCGCGAACCGGGCGTTGACGGCAACAGAAATCATTTCTCTCAATACGGTCGGAATACGCGATTGTACCCTTCCATCCGGAACGGCGCTACAAGTTGCGACCGGGGCTGTCTTGGATCTGAATAATAATAGCCAGACGGTCGCCTCGCTGAGTGGAAGCGGTGGGGTCACTGGCGGAGTCCTGACTGTGATCAAGCGGCTGTCGGCGGGAGAGGCCGATGGTGCCATCGGCTCACTGACGGTAAGTTCGGGGCTGACGTTGGCCGCAGGCATCACCAACGCGGTCGACTGCACGGCACTGACTTTCGATATGGTTCGCGTGCAGGGCGCGTTGACGCTGCAAGGATCAGGAACGGTGGCGCTGTCGTTGGCTGATTCCCAAAAGCCGCCGCGCGAAATCACGTTGTTCACGTTCAGTTCGCTGATCGGAGGCCCCAACCTGTCTGCTTGGACGGTAACGGGCGTTCCCAACGGATACCGGGCCAGAATGACGGCTCAGGTGGACGCGATCATTCTTAACTTGGGGCGGGTCGGGACGATGGTCAGCGTGCGGTGACTCAGGGAGGTGGACCTTATGAAAAGGGTGCTGTGTGCGGGTGCCGGATTATTACTTGTGGCGGTAGGATCGCTGGGTGAGGAGGCATTACTGCCTCCGGCGTTCCGCCCCAAAGGGCTCAATGCTTGGGATTTCTGGTTCGCGAAGAGCGGGGACACGTACCACGCATTTTACCTTGAATATCCGGATATGAAGGCGATGCCCGATCAGTCGCGCCGTCACGGCGGGCAGTGGGTGGGGCACGCCGTATCAAAAGACCTTGTGCGTTGGGAGGCGCGGCCGACTGCTTTGAAGGAGGCTCCTGCGCGCGGCATCGCGACCGGCAGTTGTGTGCGCGACGGCGACCGCTGGTTCATGTTAGTCACTTATCAGGGATTCACGCTGGCCGAAAGCGATGACCTCGAGCGCTGGCGCTGGAAGGCGAAGGCGGTATTCCCTTCGGAACTTAAGGCAGAGTGGAAGGGCGAAACGCTCGCCTTCCGTATGCTGGCTGACCCTTACGTTTATCCCGAACGGATCGATGGCTGGTGGTATGCGGCCATCAATTCGCAGATCAGCGGTGCTCCCAAGGAAACGTCGGGCGCGCAGGTGATGATGCGGTCGAAGGATCTGCTCCAGTGGGAGGCGCACAAAATTATCTGCTATCCGAAATGCTTCGAGCGGATTGAGACCGCACAGTTCTGGGAGAAGAACGGAAAGTGGTATCTGCACTTTGGAGGAGCTGGCGGCCAAGGCGGCTCGCACATCTATATGGCCGATCGCTTCGACGGCCCTTACGAAGGACGGTCTTGGTCGGTGATGAAATTGCCGGGGATCCGTTATTTCTATCTCGGTAAACGCGTGGTGGCTCCGGACGGAACAAATGTGTTTTTGGCGGGACAGGATTACACGGGGCTTTCATTGCCGTTCCGGATGGCTTACGCGCCGGACGGGGAAATCACGTTCGGGGAAATGCCTTCTGTGCTGACGAAGCCAGATTACACCTCGCGTGTGCCGGCGTTCACGTTCGGGAAGACGCTGGCGGAGCAGGAGGCGCAGCTCAAAGATAACCCGCTCATTAAGCGGTTCGCGGCGTCGCGCAAAAAGATGGCCTCCGATCCGCACAGGCCGCTCTACCACTTCGTGAGCCCGGAGAGCAACCTCAACGACCCCAACGGCCTCTGCTTCTGGCAGGGGCGTTGGCACCTCTTCTATCAGGCCTATCCGCCTGAAGATACGCGCCAGCACTGGGGCCATACGGTCAGCGACGACCTGGTCCACTGGCGGGACTTGCCCTACGCGATCTATCCGAATCCCGAGGAGAAATGCTACTCGGGCGCGGCGCTGGTCGAGAAGGACCGTGTGATCGCCATGTACCACGGCACCAAGCTCGGCAACTTGGTTGCGCTCTCGAATGATCCGCTGTTGCTGAACTGGGAGAAGGTTGCGGGCAAGGCGGTGATCCCGATGAACGAGACGGACGGTTCGCCGCGCCCGTATCGGATTTTCGACCCCTGCATCTGGAAGAAGGGCGATTACTACTACGCGCTTTCTGGCGGCACACAGCCGATCGGTCCGGGCGGCAAGACCGTGCCGCTGGAGTCTCTGTTCCTCTCGAAGGATCTGGTCGAGTGGGAGTATCTCCATCCGTTTGTCGAGGACGACCGTTTCTCCTTGACTGGCGACGACGGCGCGTGCCCGTATTTCTGGCCGCTCGGCAACCGCCACATTCTGCTCTTCTTCAGCCACAATAGCGGCGGGCAGTACTTGCTGGGTGATTATGACACGCAAGCGGACAAGTTCCGTGCGACCGCGCACGGCAAGTTCAACCACGGGCCGGTCAGCCCCGGCGGCGTGCACGCGCCGTCGGCCGCACCGGACGGTAAGGGCGGCGTGATCGCGATCTTCAACATGAACCCAGCCAAGAAAACGGAGGGGTGGAACCAGCTCATGACGTTGCCGATGCGTTTGACCCTGACGGGCGCGGAGGGCTTGGGCATCGAGCCGGCGGGCGATCTGGCGTCGCTTCGGCAGAGTCACGTCAAGATCGGTTTGACGGCGCTGCCCGCGAATCAGGAGGTCGTGCTGCAAGGCGTTGCCGGAAACGCGATGGAGCTCTCCGCTGAGATCGACGTGAAGCGCGCACAGGCTGTTGAGCTTTGCGTGCTGCGCTCGCCCGGGTGCGAGGAGTACACGCGGGTCGTGCTGTACCGCGAGCGCGGCTATCGGAGCAAACCTTGGTCGCCGGGAAAAGAGCGGGCCAGCGTAATTGTGCTGGACAACACGTTTGCGTCCGCGCAACCTGATGTGACGCCGCGGATGCCGGATACGGCGCAGGTGCAGCTGGACAAGGACGAGCCTTTCAAGCTGCGCGTTTTCATTGATCGTAGCGTGGTCGAGGTGTTTGTGAACGGTAGGCAGGTTTTGGCGTGCCGTGTCTATCCGGGACGCGCGGATAGCGTGGGCGTCTCGCTGCGCGCGCAGGGGGGAGGCGCGTCGCTGACGTCGCTCGACGCCTGGCAGATGCGTAGTATTTACGAGTAAACGTTCAACGCTGAAGGGACGGGGACGAATGAGGGCGAACCAAGTGGACATGACGGTGGCTTTCGGTCTGGCGCTGGCGGCGCTTTGCGCGCAGGGCATGGACAAAGTGATCGCGCAGTTCGAGGGCGACACATACGGCGAGTGGACAGTCGGGGGGACCGCTTTCGGGGCCGGTCCGGCAAAAGGGACGCTGCCGGGGCAGATGCAGGTGAGCGGCTTCGTCGGCAAGGGGCTGGTCAACTCGTTCGCGGGCGGCGACAGCGCGACGGGCAAGCTGACGTCGCCGCCTTTCACTGTCGACCGCAACTTCATCACCTTCCTGATCGGCGGAGGCGGCTGGAAGGAGAAGACCTGCATGAACCTGCTGGTCGACGGCCAGGTGGTCCGCACGGCGGTCGGCCCGAACGTGGTGCCCGGCGGCAGCGAGGCGCTGGAGCCCGGCTCGTGGGACGTCTCGGACCTCGTCGGCAAGAAGGCCCGGATCGAGATCGTCGACGACGCGACGGGCGGCTGGGGCCACATCAACGTCGACCAGATCGCGCTGTGCGACGCGGCGCCTCTGCCGCCCAAGCGGGACGTGACGCGCGAGATCACGGCGGACAAGCGCTGGCTGCTGCTGCCGGTCAAGAACGGCGCGAAGAAAAGCAAGGTCGAGGTCCGGACGGGAGCCGACGTCCTGCGCTTCTTCGACATCGAACTGGCCGACGCCGAGCCCGACTGGTGGGCGCCGCTGGACCTCGGCGCGTGGCGCGGAAAAACGCTGACGCTCTGGGTAAACCGGCTGGCAGGCGACTCGAAGGCGCTCGAGAACATCCGGCTCTCCGACGAAAATTTTCCGAAAGAAGGCCTCTACCGCGAGCCGCTTCGGCCGCAGCTCCACTTTTCGCCCCGGCGCGGCTGGAACAACGACCCGAACGGGCTGGTCTTCTTTAACGGTGAATATCATCTGTTTTTTCAGCACAACCCGTACGGTGTGAACTGGGGCAACATGCACTGGGGCCACGCGGTCAGCAAGGACCTGGTGCATTGGCAGGAGGTCGACGAGGCGCTCTACCCGGACGCGCTGGGTCCGATGTTCAGCGGCAGCGCGGTGGTGGACCCCGCGAACACGAGCGGCTTCGGCAAAGACGGGAAGCCGCCGCTCGTGATGATCTACACGGCGGCGGGCAACCCCGCGACGCAGTGCCTCGCGTACAGCTTGGACGGCCGCATCTTCACGAAGTACGACGGCAACCCGGTCGTCAAGAACATCACGGGCGGCAACCGCGATCCGAAGGTCATCTGGCACGTGCCGAGTAGGCGCTGGATCATGGCGCTCTACGTGGGACGGGGCGACAAGCGCCACACGGTGCAGCTGCTTGCCTCGCCGAACCTGCGCGAGTGGGCGGAGCTGTCGGCGGTGGAAGGCGACCGGGACGGCGGACACTACCTCTACGAGTGTCCCGACTTTTTCGAGCTGCCCGTGGCGGGTACTTCCGAAAAGCGTTGGGTGCTCTCCGCCGCCAACGGCCAGTATGCGGTGGGGGCCTTTGACGGCACGGCCTTCAAGCCGGAAGCGGAGCGGCTGCGCGGGCATTGGGGCACGGCGTACTACGCGGCGCAGACCTTCAGCGATTTGCCGGACGGTCGGCGCGTGCTAATCGGCTGGCTGCAGGCACCCTCCCCAGGCATGCCCTTCAACCAGGGCATGACGCTGCCGCAGGAGTTGGGGCTGGTGAAAACGGCGGAGGGCATCCGGCTGACTCACGCGCCGGTCAAGGAGCTGGAGGCGCTGCGCGAGCGGGCTCAGAAAGTCGGCCCGGCCGACCTGACGGCTGGCTCTGCGAATCCGCTGGTGGGTTTCGAGGCGGAGCTGGTCGAGCTGCGGCTGGCGTGCGACGTGTCGGCGGACGCGGTCGTGACGGCCGAGGTGCGCGGCGTGCCCGTTCGCTACGACGCGGCCAAGCAGGAGTTGACGGTCGCCAAACACGCGGCGCCGTGGCCGGTCAAGGACGGCAAACTCGGGCTGATTGTCTATTTGGATCGCACGTGCGTGGAAGTGTTTTCACAGGATGGCCTTTTTTACGTCCCGGTGGCGGTTCTTCCTGAAGGTGCTGCAAGGGGGGCTTCGCTGTCGGTTGAGAAAGGTACTGTGCTCGGTATGAGCGGTGAGGCGCATGTGTTGCGGTCATGCTGGAGGTGACAGGGTGCATGACGCCTCGTCTGTGAAACACTTGCTGGACGACCATGCCACGGAGAACTGACGACGTGTGGCGCAAGCGTTGAGGCTCTGGTATGATAAGCCTAACGCGGGAGGAGCCGGGACCCTGATTCGCTCGTACACGGCCACAGAGACCGCAGAGCGAGTATCAGAACTCTGTAAGCTCTGTGTCTCTGTCAGAAACAATCGAAGTGTCATGTGATGTGGGGGTTGGTTTCTAAGGCACCAATGAAGGGTATTTTGTGATGTTGGATATGGTGGCATTCGGTGAGATTTTGTGGGATGTGATCGATGGTCAGGCGCATATCGGTGGGGCGACATTCAATCTTTCGGCGCATGCCGTACGTTGCGGATTGCGTGCGGCGACAGTGTCGCGTGTCGGCGACGACGAGCTTGGGCGTGCGGCGCTAAACGAAATGACGCGGTTGAATGTGGATTCGCGGTGGATGACTGTGGACTCGCAGCACCCGACGGGAACGGTTACGGTCACGTTGTCGAATGGCCAGCCGAGCTACACGATCCTCGAGGGGGTGGCTTGGGATTTCATCCAGCTCTCTTCGGAGTCGCTCCAGACATTGACGAAAGAACAGCCGCGCGTATTCTGCTTTGGTACGCTGGCCCAGCGCAACGTGGTTTCGCGGCGGACACTAAGGTTGCTGCTGGACGCATTCCGTGACAAGATTGTGTTCTATGATGTAAACTTGCGGCAGTCGTTTTGGTCGGGGCAGTTGGTCGAAGCAGGGCTTGCGCGGTCTACGCTGGTGAAGGTGAGCGATGAAGAGGCTAGGGTCTTGGGTCGACTGCTGTTCGACGGCCAGTGTGCTCCGGAGGACTTTGCGCGGGCCGTGTTGATGCGGCATCCGGTTCGCGCGGTGATCGTGACCTTGGGTGCCGCTGGGTGCCTTGTTTGCGAGCGAGACAAGGTGGCCGTACGCTGTTCAGGCGTGAAGGTGGATGTCGTGGATGCGGTAGGGGCGGGCGACGCTTTTTCGGCCGCTTTTTTGGCGGCTTGGTTAGCAGGCGCAACATTTGCAGAGGCAGCGCAGGCGGGCAATCGTCGCGGCGCATGGGTGGCCTCGTGTCGCGGCGCGGTGCCTGAAGAAGAGGAATCCCGGTTGGCCTGAGGTGGCCGACAGTCTGGCTGATCGTTTTGATGGCCCTTCTTTATGAGGAAATGCAATGAATAAAAAAGTTTTCATGTGTGCGGTAATCGCGGCGTTGGGTGGCTTTCTCTTCGGATTTGACACCGTGGTGATTTCGGGCGCGGAGAAGACAATCCAGGCGCTTTGGGGGTTGAGCCCCGCGATGCATGGATTGGCAATGGGCGCCGCGTTGTGGGGAACCGTGCTCGGATCGCTCGTGGGAAGTTGGCCCACGGACAGGTTCGGTCGCAAGAAAACACTGCTCTGCATCGGTGGATTGTTCCTTTTGGGGTCGCTGTGGTCTGCAGTCTCAAACGAGGTTTATTCGTTTATGACGGCGCGTTTCCTCGGTGGCATTGCGATTGGCATCTCAACGGTGGCCTCACCTCTCTACATAGCCGAGATCGCTCCATCTGAGCACCGCGGGCGGTTGGCGGGCATGTTCCAGTTCAACATCGTTTTCGGCATCCTTGTCGCCTTCCTCTCGAACTACCTGCTTGCCCGCGTCGGTGAAAATGCGTGGCGTTGGATGTTGGGTATCATGGCGTTGCCTTCGATTCTGTATACGCTCGCCTGCTTGGGCATTCCCGAAAGCCCTCGCTGGCTGATAGGGCGCAAGGGTGACCGCTCTGCTGGAGCGCGTGTCCTTGAGATTATTTATCCGGACGCCTCCGCTGCCGAGATCAAGTCGAAGACCGATGAAATTGCGGCAGTGTCCCTCGATCAGGCGAGTGGCAGGCCTTTCTGGAGCACGCGGCTTAAAACGCCGATCCTGCTGGCTATCCTCATCGCCTTTTTCAATCAGCTCTCCGGTATCAACGCGATCCTCTATTTCGCGCCCCGTATTTTTGAGCTCACCGGCCTCGGGGCCAAGGCCGCACTGCTTCAATCGGTTGGAATCGGGGCAACCAACCTCATCTTTACCTTCGTGGGACTCTGGCTGATCGATCGGCTTGGGCGGAAGCAGCTGCTGACCATCGGTTCGTTTGGTTACATTGCCTCGCTCGGCCTCTGCGCCTGGTCGTTCTTAACGGGGCACATGGCCATTGTTCCGCTTTGCATCTTTGCTTTCATCGCAGCGCACGCGGTGGGCCAAGGTGCTGTGATCTGGGTTTTCATCTCGGAGATTTTTCCGAACAGGCACAGAGCGGAAGGTCAGTCGTTGGGTAGCTTCACCCATTGGATTTTCGCGGCGTTGCTGACCTCTTTCTTCCCTTCGATGGTAACAGCCTTCGCCCCCGGCTATGTTTTCCTTTTCTTCTGCGGCATGATGCTGTTGCAACTGGTATGGGTGAAGCTCATGGTGCCTGAGACAAAAGGTGTGCCACTTGAGCAGATGCAGAAAAAACTGGGCACCGTGTGAGGCCGGAGCGACAAGGTGGATGCTGCAACACAACTATTGATTGATGCGTTCAATGCCGGGGTCGCGTGTGTCAGACCGGACCGGTTGATCAGGGAACATGTGAGGCTTTCGCATGACACGTTGCGTGTGGACGAAGAGGTGTTCGATCTGCGCGGTATCAATCGAATTTTAATCGCAGGTGCTGGTAAGGCCTCTGGTCTGATGGCGCTTGAACTCGAATCGCTGCTGGGCGATCGCATCTCCGGAGGCACGGTTATTGTCAAGTATGGCCATGCGGTGCGTTGCCGCTTCATTCAGATTGTTGAGGCTGGCCATCCCTATCCCGATCAGGCGGGCGTTGATGCCACGCGAGCGATCGAACGTCTTTGCCGGAATGCGGGAGAGAATGATCTCGTGCTGTTCTTGATCTCCGGCGGAGGGTCGGCCTTGCTTGCCGATTTTCCGGAGGGGAGTTCGCTGGAGGAGGTCGCGCGCCTGTCGAAGCTCCTTGTGAATTCTGGCGCGGACATCAGCGAGATCAATGCTGTGCGGAAACATCTGAGCCGCGTCAAGGGCGGACAGCTTGCTCGACTTGCTTTTCCGGCGCGACTGGTTAGTCTAATCCTCTCCGATGTGGTCGGCGATCCGCTTGACGTGATCGCTTCTGGCCCAACAGTTGCCGACTCCTCCACCTTTGACGATGCCGTCGAGGTCTGCTGTCGATACGGAATTTCGGGACATGTGCCGGAAACGCTGATGCGTGTGTTGACCGAAGGAGTGTCCGGTCGGCTTCCTGAAACGCCCAAAAGGGATGCCCCGTTGCTTGAGCGGACGGTTAATCGACTGATCGGTAACAACCGCCTGGCGTTGGAGGCGTGCCGCCGTTTTCTCCTCGATCACGGGGTTGAATGTGAGATCGTGACCGACCGTCTCACAGGCGGAACAGAAGAGGTCGCGGTCAGAGTCGTTGGGGAAGCGCTCGCGAGGCGAAGTGGGGGCCGTACACGGAGGCCGGTGGCGTATTTGTTCGGCGGCGAGACGACCCTGAACGTCACGGGCAACGGTCTGGGTGGACGAAACCAACATTTGGCGCTGAAGGCCGCCACTTTGTTGCTTGGGCATCCGGGCGTGACGCTCTTGGCGGCCGGAACGGACGGAACGGATGGGCCGACTGACATGGCCGGTGCCGTGGTGGACAGCGAGACCTGCAAGCGTGCCATCGCTTTGGGGCTGAATGCCGGGGAATGTCTCCTCTCTTTCGATTCCTATCCTTTCTTTCGTGCAGTGGGTGGACATGTTTTTACCGGGCCGACGATGACCAATGTCATGGATCTGCTTCTGGTGCTAGTGTATGATACCGCCAACAAAAGGGAGTGCGGATGATGTTGAAAAACGTTTTGTCTGGAAGTCTGTCGGGGATCGCGTTGTGCGCGATGCCCTTGTTTGCCGCAAATTGGGTCGAGCCGCACAAGACATTGCCGCTCGTACAGGATGTTGACGTTGTCATTGTGGGCGGCTCTTGCGGAGCGGTCGCTGCGGCGGAAGCGGCTGCCAAGGCAGGTGCGAAGGTTTTTTTGGTGACTGCGTATGGGAGTCTGGGAGAGGATGTCGCGGGCACGCTGCGGGTGTGGACGAGTGAAACCGAAGTCAAGTCGTCGGAACTGATGGGTGCGTTGTTCAGTGGAACACCTGCTGTGAAGGGCGTCGTTTATACGACGCCGTTGCAGGTAAAGAAGGCTCTGGACAAGGCGCTCCTCCAATCGGGGGTGACCTTTCTTACGGGTTCATACGCTACGGATCTTCTGATGGATAAGGACGGGAATCCCGCCGGAGTGGTCATGGCGAACCGTAGCGGTCGGCAGGCTGTCAGGGCCAAGGTTGTGATCGATGCCACTGGCCGCGCTTCGCTGGCGCGTTTCGCCGGTGCGGAACTGAATCCCTTCCCTCCTGGCGAATATATGGTTACCCGCATAACGGTAGGCGATAAAGCACCTGATTGTGGCGGAAAATCAATCAAGCACGCTGATTGGAATCCTGATGTGGACGAGGTGTTCGCGTTGTCTGGTAAGACCAAGATTACACCGGCGTTGTTCGAGAACACCTTTAAGGTGAGGTTCGCGGACGGTTCGGCAAAGTCTTTTGCGGAGGCCGAGAATGTCGCGCGCGACAAGACGTTTACCGAGTTGCAATTGGACGCTGCCGACCGGATATTCTTTGTTCCGCCGGATTCTATCAAATCGGAAAGGCCTGGCGTGGCTTGGGCTGGCGCTGCAGCGTTCGATCTCGCCGCTCTGCGCCCGGCAAAGGTGCCGTATCTCTATGTGCTGGGTGCGATGGCGGATGTGACGCGTCAAGTTGCGGAAAAACTGATGGAGCCAGCGTCAGCGATTCAGATCGGAGCGCGGCTGGGTCAACAGGTTGCGGCAGAGGCCAAGGCGCGCGGCGTGTTAGCGGAGGTGAGATTGCGGGGGGGCGAGGTGGCTGGAGCGTTGGCGGATGTACGCGAGGTACAGGGCACGCTGACGCATGCGTACACGTCTGGCTCGGGAACTGTTCTATGTGAAGCGCGGGCGTTGCCGGTGTTGGCTGAGACCGAACTGGTAGTGGTCGGTGGCGGCACGACGGGCGGTCCGGCCGCGGTGGGCGCCGTGCGCAACGGGCTCAAAGTGTTGGTGGTGGAACAGCTCTATAAGTTGGGAGGCGTACAGACCGCGGGTATGATTTGCGGATATTATTACGGCAACCAACGCGGTTTTACCAAGGAGATTGATGAAGAGGTCAAGGCCACGGGACGCTACAAGTCACAGGCTAAAGCGGAGTGGTATCGCTCATCGGTGCGCAAAGGTGGCGGCGAGGTCTGGTTCGGCAGCATGGCGGTGGGCGCGGTGCTGGAGGGCCGGCGGTTGTGCGGTCTGGTGGTGGTCACTCCCGACGGTCAGCGGGGTGTTGTTTTGGCTAAGGCGGTGATCGATGCGTCTGGCAATGCCGATGTGGCGGCAGCGGCAGGTGAACCGACGGAGTTCTATCGGCCTGATGAGCTGATCAACCAAGGCGTCGGCATGGCGGTCATCCGTCTGGGTGAAGGCGGACACAACAACGACTTCTCGTTCGTGGATGACTCCGATGCGTCGGATATCTGTTTCTTTGGGGTGCGCACGCGGCAAGGGACTGAGGCGGGCTGGGACGTGTCCCAACTTGTCAACTCGCGCGAACGACGCAGGCTGGTGGGTGTCTATCAGATGTCGGCGATGGATTTCATGACGGCACGCACCTTTCCTGACACGGTCATCCAGTACCGTAGCCGGTTTGATCTGCACGGCTGGGCGAGCGGCGATTTCTTCTGGACCAAAAATATTCGCACGACTAACCATGTGACGCTCGACGCCAATGGCCCGTACCGGGCGCTGCTCCCAAAAGCCACTGACGGGCTCTTGGTGGTGGGTGTCGGCATGAGCGCGGATCGCGACGCGATGTCGATCTTGCGCATGCAACCAGATCTTCAAAACCAAGGCTATGCGGCGGCGTATGCGGTTTACCTGGCGCTGAAAGAGAAGTGCGAGCTCCGCAACATTCCGGTGAAAACGCTCCAAAAGCATCTTGTGGAAAAAAATATCGTGCCGGAATCCGTGTTGACGGACAAGGACTCTTATCCGCTCTCCGATTCGCAGCTAAAACTGGCCACGCATGACGTGATGTTCGGGTACAGCGGTTTGCCGTATATTTTTGCCGACCCGGAACGGGCCAAGCCTTATCTGCTCGAAAAATATCGCGAGTTGTCAACGCACAGCAGCGGACGCGATTCCGAAGTGAGCTTGGTCTATGCGCATATCCTAGCGGTCTTGGGCGATCCGGTTGGTGAGGACGAACTGGTTGCATGGGTGACCGCCAATGGCTGGGATGCGAAGTGGAAAGAGGGCCTGGGGTCTGGCGCAAATCGTATGGAGGCTTACCTGTTGGCCTTGGGACGGATCAAATCCAAGAAGGCCGTGCCGGCGCTCACGGAGCGAATCCGCGAGTTGGTTAAGGATAACAAACCGTCAAACACGTCGTTCCGTATTGTCTCGCTGGTGAGCCAGATGATTGGAGACCCCGCGCTGGCCGCGCCTCTTGCTGAACTGTTGGCCCGTCCGAATATCAGCGGGCATGCGATCACGATGGGTCCTGAGATTCCGCCGGTGCCGGGCTATGACAGCCGGAGCAGCTACAGTCAGAAGGAGAAAAATGAGGTGCCTCGTGAAGTCAATCTGGCGGCTGCGCTCTACCGGCTGGGAGATAAAGGCGGGAAAGGGAAGGCGATTCTTGAAGCATATGCCGAGGATCCTCGCGGTTTCTATGCGAACTACGCCCGCCGCGTGCTGTCGGAAAAACGGAACTGAACGGCTCCAAATGAGCGTGAACGGCGAAACATTATTGAGACTTGTATAAGTGAGTAACATGTTAGAACAGTTTCAATTCAGCCTG
>JADHEF010001052.1_pt1 | contig 20439 bp, 19 predicted proteins | sample 8952391 | NCBI WGS metagenome assembly JADHEF01 (sample SAMN16124439, study PRJNA663245) | bioreactor sludge metagenome | isolation source: sludge (nitrite) | place: India:Bengaluru | collected 2019-02-28
GCGCATCGAGCTGGGCATCGTTGTCGCGTACCTGCAGGGCACGGGCCACGTCCTTGTCGCGGTAGGCGGCCAGGGCTTCCAGCACCAGATCGGCGGCCAGCTCGCCGAGTGCGCGCAGGCCGGTGGTGTGCGGCATGGGCGGTGCGGCATTCAGCGCGATGGAGCGTTTGGCAACGTTGGCTGCGTAATCGCCGATGCGCTCGATGTCGGCCGGGATGCGCAGGCCCGCGAGGATTTCGCGCAGGTCGCGCGCCATCGGTCCGCGCAGCGCCAGGCGCATCACGTCGTGGCTGATCGCGTTTTCCAGGGTGTCGATGGCTTCATCGTTGGCGATCACCCGGCGTGCCGCGTTGTCGTCGCGGCGGTCGAGCACGTCCAGCGCGGCATGCAGCTGGGCGACGGCCATCTCGCCCATGCGCACGATCTCGCCGACCAGGCGCTGCTGCTCCTCGTCGTAGCTTTTCACGATGTGGTCGTTTGCGATGTTCATGGTGGGTCTCTGCCGGGTGTGTTTTCGGTGGGGAATGAGATGGCCGTTTGACGCGGGTTTCATGCTTCCCGGTTGCCCGCCCGGTTCCGGCCGAGCGCTCGGCATGGCGCCGCGCGGGAATGCATTCGGGCTGTCATGCGTGGAGGTACTTCGAGGCGGCTTCTGGTGCCGGCCGGGCCATCCGCGGCCGGGCGGCAGCGGTCGCAGTCGATGCCGACGGGGCATCGGCCAGGCGCGACCGTTTACCCGAAGCGGCCGGTGATGTAGTCCTCGGTCTGTTTCTTGTTGGGCTGCGAGAAGATGACCTCGGTGCGGTCGTGCTCGATCAGGTCGCCCAGGTACATGAAGGCGGTGAAATCGCTGACGCGCGCGGCCTGCTGCATGTTGTGGGTGACGATGGCGATGGTGTAGTCGTGCTTGAGTTCCTCCACCAGTTGCTCGATGCGGCTGGTGGAGATCGGGTCCAGCGCGGAGGTGGGTTCGTCCAGCAGCAGCACGTCCGGGCGCAGCGCCACGGCGCGGGCGATGCACAGGCGCTGCTGCTGGCCGCCGGACAGGCCCAGCGCACTCTGCTTGAGCTTGTCCTTCACCTCGCTCCACAGCGCGGCCTGGTTCAGCGCCTGCTCGACGCGCACGTCCATGTCGGCCTTGGACAGGCGCTCGTGGTGGCGGATGCCGTAGGCGATGTTTTCGTAGATCGTCATCGGGAACGGCACCGGCTTCTGGAACACCATGCCGACCTTGCTGCGCAGGCGGTTCATCGGGTACTTCGGACCGAGGATGTTCTCCCCGTCCAGCAGCACTTCGCCGCGCGCTTCCAGCTTGGGATACAGCGCGTAGATGCGGTTGAAGATGCGCAGCAGCGTGGACTTGCCGCAGCCGGACGGGCCGATCAGCGCGGTCACGCGCTTCTCGGGGATCTGCAGGTTGATGTCTTTCAGCGCGTGGAACTTGTCGTAGTAGAAGTTCAGGCCGCGCGCTTCCATCTTGACCGGGGCCGGCGGCAGTGTGTCGCGCTCGTCGTGCGGCACGGCGATGCGCTGTACCGGGACGGAGTGTTGGAGATCGTTCATGATCGATTCCGGGGCGAGGTTGGTCATGTCAGTCGTTGGAAGGACGGTGTCGCAGCAGCAGCGCACGGGCGCCGAGGCTGACCAGCAGCACGAAGAAGGTGAGCACCAGCGCACCGGCCCAGGCCAGTACCTGCCAGCTCTCGTAGGGGCTGCCGGCAAACTGGTTCATCACCACCGGCACCGAGGCCATCGGGCGGAACACGTTGGCGTTCCAGTACTGGTTGCCGAAGGCGGTGAACAGCAGCGGCGCGGTTTCGCCGGAGATGCGGGCCAGCGCCAGCATGATGCCGGTGACGATGCCGGCCGAGGCGCTGCGGTACAGCACCTGCACGGTCACCTTCCACTGCGGGATGCCCAGCGACAGCGCGGCCTCGCGCATCTGCGCCGGCACCAGCCGCAGCATCTCGTCGGTGGTGCGCACCACCACCGGCAGCACGATGAAGGCCAGCGACAGCGCGCCGGCGAAGGCCGAGAACTGGCCGCCGGTCTGCATCACGTACAGCGTGTAGATGAACAGGCCGAGCACGATCGACGGCGCCGACAGCAGGATGTCGTTGACGAAGCGCACCACGGTGCCGGCCTTGCGCGCGTTGCCGTATTCGGACAACCACGTGCCGGCGGCGATGCCGAGCGGAGTGCCGATCAGCAGTGCCAGCCCGCACATCACCGCACTGCCGAAGAACGCATTGGCCAAGCCGCCTTCCTGCATCGGCGGCGGGGTCATCTTGGTGAACAGGTCCAGGTTGATGCCGGCGAGGCCCTTGGCCAGCAGCGTCCACAGGATCCAGCCGAGGAAGAACAGGCCAAACGCGGCGGTCAGGCAGGACAGCAGCAGCGCGGCCGCGTTGGTGATGCGGCGGCGCAGGTAGAGCCGGTCGGACACGCGGTCGGCGACGGAAGCGGCGGACATGTCAGTTGCCCTCCTTGCGGGCCAGACGCATCAGCATCAGGCGGGCGATGGCCAGCACCACGAAAGTGACGATGAACAGCACGAAGCCGAGCAGCAGCAGTGCCGAACGGTAGGTTTCGGTGGCTTCGCCGAAGTCGTTGGCGATCAGCGCGGCAATGGTGGTGCCCGGTTCCAGCAGCGAGGCCGACATCTGCACGCTGTTGCCGATCACGAAGGCCACGGCCATCGTCTCGCCGAGCGCGCGGCCCAAACCGAGGAACACGCCGCCGATCACCGCCGAGCGGGTGTAGGGCAGCACGATGTCCCAGCTCACTTCCCATTTGGTGGAGCCCAGTGCGTAGGCCGATTCCTTCAGTCGCGTCGGCACGGTGAGGAACACCTCGCGCATCGTCGAGGCGATGAACGGGATCACCATGATCGCCAGCACGAAGCCGGCGGTGAGCATGCCGATGCCCAGCGGCGGGCCCTGGAACATCGGGCCGATCAGCGGCAGCTCGCCGAGATGGTCGTTGAGCCAAGGCGTGACGTATTCGGTCATCACCGGCACCAGCACGAACAGGCCCCACATGCCGTAGATGATCGACGGGATGCCGGCCAGCAGTTCGATCGCGGTGCCCACCGGCCCGCGCAGCCAGCGCGGCGCCACTTCGGTGAGGAAGAAGGCGATGCCGTAGCTGACCGGCACGGCGATGACCATCGCGATGATCGCGGTGACCAGCGTGCCGTAGATCGGGGCCAGCGCGCCGAACTTGTTTTCGACCGGGTTCCAGTCGGCGGTGAAGAAGAAGCTCAGGCCCTGCACCTGCAGGGCATGGCGGCCGCCCCACAGCATCGACAGGCCGGCGCCGGCCAATGCGACCAGCACGAAAATGACCGCGCCGGTGAGGGCAAGCTTGAACATCCGGTCCGCGCGGGCATCACTCAGATCGCGCGGACGGGGCAGGGCGGCAGTGGCGGAAGCGACACTCATGGGAGGAGGGAATCCGGTTCCGATGGGAAGGGCGCAACGGCCGCTCCCGGCACGGGGGCCGGGAGCGGTGTCGGGGTCACGGGACCTTGAAGGTCGCGGTCCAGTAGGTCTCGACCTGGGTCACCAGTTCCGGCGGCAGCGGCACGTAATCCAGCGCCTTGGCCTGGGCCTGGCCGTTCTCGAAGGCCCACTTGAAAAAGGCCAGCGTGTCGGCGGTGTGCTTGGCGTCCTTGGGTTGCTTCTGCATCAGCGTGAAGGTGATGGCGGTGATCGGCCACGCCTGCTCGCCCGGGGCATCGGTAATGACCAGGTCGAAATCCTTTGCGTTGGTCCAGTCGGCCGACGCGGCGGCGGCGGCGAAGCTGTCCGCACTGGGCTGCACGTACTGGCCGGCGGCGTTGCGCATCGTCGCGAAGGTCATCTTGTTCTGCAGCGCGTAGGCCAGCTCGACGTAGCCGATGGACCCCTTGATCTGGGTCACGTACGAGGCCACGCCTTCGTTGCCCTTGCCACCCACGCCGCCGGGCCACTGCACCGAGGTGCCTTCGCCGATCCTGGCCTTCCAGTCCGCGCTGACCTTGGACAGGTCGTTGGTGAAGTTGAAGGTGGTGCCCGAACCGTCGGAGCGGTGGACGATGTTGATCTTCAGGTCGGGCAGGGCCACGCCGGGGTTTGCGGCGGCGATGGCCGCATCGTTCCACTTGGCGATCTTGCCCTGGAAGATGTCGGCCAGCAGTGCGCCGGTCAGGCGCAGCTTGCCCGGCTCGATGCCGGCCAGGTTGACCACCGGCACCACACCGCCGATTGCGGCCGGGAACTGGCCCAGGCCTGCCTGCGCCAGTTCGTCTGGCGAGAGCGGCTTGTCGGTGCAGCCGAAGTCCACCGTGCCGGCCTTGATCTGGGCGATGCCGCCGCCCGAGCCGATGGACTGGTAGTTGATCTTGGCGCCGCTGGCCGCGTTGTAGTCGGCCGACCACTTGGAGACCAGCGGGTAGATGAAGGACGAGCCTGCGCCGGACAGCGTGGCGGTGGCTGCCTGCGACGAGGCCGGGGTTGCGGCGGTGCCGGCGTCGGCCGGTGCGGTGGCGGCATCGCCGGAGGGCTTGCACGCGGCCAGCGCGGCAACCAGGGCGACGGACAGGACGGCAAGACGTGCCGGATGCAGGTTCATCTGGAACTCCATCGGGGACAAGCCGGGAGGTCCCGGCGGATGGTGTCATGAAATGATGTTTTTGTTACACCCTCGTGACGCCGCGCCGGCTTTCTTCGTGCCACGCCGCCCGGCGTTGGGTAACTGCATGTTTGCAAAAGAAAAAGACGCGGGCCGCAAAGCCCGCGTCCATCTGCAGCGGAAGGGGAGAGAGGCTTCCGCCCGATGCACTTACTTGATGTTCTGTGCCCAGTAGGCCTCGATCTGCTGCACCAGCGAAGCCGGCAGCGGCACGTAGTCCAGCTGGGTGGCCAGCGGCTGGCCGTTCTGGAAGGACCACTTGAAGAAGTCCAGCGCAGCCTTGGCCGAGGCGGCCTTCTTCGGCTTCTTGTACATGATCGCCCAGGTGGTGGCGGTGATCGGCCACGCGTCTGCGCCGGGGGCATTGGTCATGATCAGGTTGAAGTCCTTGGCCGACTTCCAGTCCGCGGTGGCGGCGGCGGCCGAGAAGGCCTTGTCGTCCGGCATCACGTACTTGCCGGCGGCGTTCTTCATGCCCGCGTAGCTGAGCTTGTTCTGCAGGGCGTAGGCGTATTCGACGTAACCCACGCCGCCGCGGATCTGCTTGACGTAGGCGGCCACGCCCTCGTTGCCCTTGCCGCCGATGCCGGCCGGCCACTGCACGGTGGTGCCTTCGCCGACCTTGGCCTTCCACTCCGGGCTGACCTTGGACAGATAGTTGGTGAAGTTGAAGCTGGTGCCCGAACCGTCGGAGCGGTGCACGACGGTGATCTTGACGTCGGGCAGCTTCAGCGAGGGGTTCAGCGCGGCGATGGCCGGGTCGTTCCACTTGGCAATCCTGCCCAGGAAGATGTTGGCCAGCACGCTGCCGTCCAGCTTCATCGCGCCCGGGGCGACGCCCGGCACGTTGAACACCGGCACGATGCCGCCGATCACCACCGGGAACTGGCCCAGGCCGTACTTGGCCAGGTCGGCCGCGTCCAGCGGCTTGTCCGAGGCACCGAAATCGACCGTGGCCGCCTTGATCTGGGCAATGCCGCCGCCCGAACCGATCGACTGGTAATTGATGTGGTTGCCGCTTTTTTCGGCATACGCGGCGGACCACTTGGACAGGACCGGATAGACGAAGCTCGAACCCGCGCCAGTGACGTCGGTCGCGTTGGCGGCGAAGGCGCCGGCAACGAGGGCCAGCGCGAGCGGCAGGCGGACCTTGAGGTTGGAAATCACGGTGGAAGACCTCTTGAGGGAAAAGTTGGGACGGCGCCACACGCCGTGGCCGCAAGATTTGACGTCGATTCGATGATGGTTTGACGAAGCTTTGATGACGATTGGATGACGTGGCGCCTTGTGCGCCGCACGGGCCGTGTCGCATCGCGCTGTCTTCGTTTCGTCATGTCGATGTCGCGGAAGCGTCATGCGCTTGACGGAATCTTCACAAGTCGCCTGGGCGCCTTCGCTCCTGCCCGTGGCGTATCCACTGAAGACCACCACGGAGAATTCCAGATGCGTTCCCATTTGCTCGCCACGGCGATCATCGCCAGCCTCGGCTTGGCCGCCACGCCTTACGCGCACGCCGCCAAGACGGTCAAGCCCGTCGCAAAGACGGCGGCACCGGCCATCACCGCGGCCCAATTGCAGCAGCTGCAGGCGCAGATCGCCTCGCTGCAGGAACAGGTACAGGCGCTGCAGGCCAGGACCGAAGAGCAGCAGGCCCAGCAGGATGCCCAGTCCGAGGTCAACGTGACCCAGGCGCAGGCCATCGAGACCGCGCAGGCGTCCGCCTCCAAGACCGATGCGCTGGCCAAGCTGGTCAATGACAACAAGATCGGCGGCCGGATGTTCTTCGACCTGAGCAACATCGACAAGACCAGCAACGGCAAGGACACCGCCGCCAGCGGCAACGGCTTCGACGTCAAGCGCTTCTACCTGAGCGTGGACCACAAGTTCACCGACGTCTGGTCGGCCAACCTGACCACCGATTTCCAGTACAGCTCGGCCATCGGCAACACCCAGCTGTTCGTGAAGAAGGCTTACGTGCAGGGCAAGTTCGACGACGCCTTCAGCGTGCGCATCGGTTCGTCTGACATGCCGTGGATCCCGTTCGTCGAGAAGTTCTACGGCATGCGCTACGTCGAGAACACCCTCACCGATCGCCTGAAGTTCGGCAACTCGGCCGACTGGGGCGCGCACGCCTTCGGCAACCTCGGCACCGACTTCAACTACGCCGTGTCCGTGGTCAACGGCGGCGGCTACAAGAACCCGGGCCGCAGCAAGGGCCTGGACATCGAAGGCCGCGTGGCCTGGCAGCCCAACAACAACTTCGCCGTGGCCGTCAGCGCCTACTCGGGCAAGCTGGGCAAGGAAACCGACATCGCCGATGCCGAGCACACCTATACCCGCAACGACGTGATGGTAGCCTGGGCCAGCGATGCATTCCGCCTCGGCGGCGAATACTTCCAGGCCAAGAACCTCAACAACGTCATGACCGTTCCGACCGACAAGGCCAGCGGCTGGTCGGTGTGGGGCAGCGTGCGCCTGGCCCAGCTTTCGGCGGGTGGCGTGAACGCTTTCGCCCGCTACGACAAGACCGACACCAGCAAGACGCTGGACCCGACGCTGAACGACAAGTACTGGAACGTCGGCGTGGAGTTCCCGGTGATGAAGAACTTCAAGCTGGCCACGGTGTACAAGTCCACCCGCGTGCAGAACGACTCGCGCAAGAAGGACGACGACACCAAGGAGTTCGGCATCTGGGGCGACCTGTCGTTCTGATCGCCGCTTGCGGCCGCAGGGCCGACTGCATCGAAACGCCGCCTTCGGGCGGCGTTTTCGTTTGGCGGCCGGAAACGTGCTGCCGGCGATGTGGCGCGTGCCGGGCGACGCCGGCTCAAGGGGAGAGCAGGGCGCGCATCAGCATCCGCGTGATCGCCGGCTTGTCGGCCTTCAGGCAGACGTGGGCGTTGGGCGTGCCGGCGGCTTCGCGGGTCATGCCGGCTTCGTCCACTTCCAGCCGCAGCGGCACGGTCGGGCAGATGGATGGATCGACCAGCGCCGCCACCGGCACCACGTCGAACAATGTCGGCGTGGCGCTGGCCCAGGGTTGGTCGGCATCGCGCCATTGCCAGTACAGCTGCCCGAGCGCGTCGGTCAGCGCATCGCCGTGGGCGAACAGGCTCACGCGCTCGTCCTCCTGCAGGCGCAGCTTGGTGGCATCCAGCGGGAACACGCGCAGCGGCACGCCGGCGGAAAACACTTTCCGCGCCGCCGCGATGTCGGCGGCGATGTTGTATTCGGGCACCGGCGGCGTCGGTGCACGGTCGTCGCTGCGGCCGTAGCCTTCGCGCACCGCGCCGCCCATCAGCACGATCTGCTTGAGCTTGCGGAATGCGGCCGGGTCCTTGTCGAGGGCACGTGCGGCATCGGTCAGCGGCCCGAGCACCAGCAGGGTGGTCCGGCCCGGATCGCGGCGGGCCTGCTCGAGGATGACATCGGCACCGTCGGCCGGCGAGACGGGTGCAGGCCCCCGCGCGGCCCAGCGCGACTGGCTGAAAGCCACCGTGCTGGTGGTGCTGCGGCCGATGGCCACCGGAATGCCGGGGCGGCCCGCGGCCTGCAGCAGGCGTTCGAGCATCCGTGCGCGAAGCGGCGTGTCGCCCCACGAGGCGATCAGGCCGGTGACATTCAGCGACGGGCTGCGCAAGGCCAGTGCGAGGGCGAAGGCATCGTCGATGTCGTCGCCGATGTCGGTGGAGATGACGAGTGGCGGCCTGGAAAGACGGGCCTGCTCCGCGGGGAGCGGTTCCGGCGTGGACGGGCGCGTGGCGGCATCGGCGGCATGGCCCGCGCAGGGCAGCAAGCCTGCCAGTGCAAGGGCGAACGGGACGAAACGTGGGGGCATGGAAAATTTCCGGGTGCGCCGCCGCGAGGGCGGGCTCAGGCGGGTGTCTTGTCCTTGAAACGGCACAGGTCGCGGATCACGCAATGCGGGCAGTCCGGCTTGCGCGCCTTGCACACGTAGCGGCCGTGCAGGATCAGCCAGTGGTGGGCGTCTTGCTTGAATTCGTCGGGGACCACTTTGAGCAGCTTGTCCTCCACCGCGCGCACGTCCTTGCCCGGCGCCAGCCCGGTGCGGTTGGCGACGCGGAAGATGTGCGTGTCCACCGCGATGGTCGGCTCGCCGAAGGCGGTGTTCAGCACCACGTTGGCGGTCTTGCGGCCCACGCCGGGCAGCGCCTCCAACGCGGCACGGTCGTGCGGCACCTCGCCGCCGTGGTCGTCCACGAGAATGCGGCAGGCGGCGATCACGTTCTTCGCCTTGGCGTTGTACAGGCCGATGGTGGCGATGTATTTCTTCAGGCCTTCCTCGCCGAGCGCGAGGATCGCCCGTGGCGTATTCGCCACCGGATACAGCCGGCGGGTGGCCTTGTTGACGCCGACGTCGGTGGCCTGCGCGGACAGGATCACCGCCACCAGCAGTTCGAACGGGGTTTCGTAATTCAGCTCGGTGGTCGGGTGCGGGTTCAACTCGCGCAGGCGGGTGAACAGTTCCACCACCTCGGCACGCGAAAGGCTGCGGCCGCGACGGGCGGCGGGGAGGACAGGGTCGGTCATCGGCGGGAGCGTGTTGGGGAGTCAGTCGTCCGTGCGCGTGGCCGCCTTGGCGCGGGCACGGGCAAGCGCCGCGACGGCGGCGGCAGGCAGGGCCGTCACGGTTGCCGCGGCCGGGGCGGGGCGGATGCGGCGTGCGTCGCGTTCCCCGGCGATCCGCGCCAGCCGCAACGCGCGCGCGCGGTGGCGTTCGCGTGAGGCCCACGCCGTACGCAGGCGGGCCTGCGCGGCCAGCAATTGCCGCGACAGGCCCGGATGGGCCGGGTCGAGCGTGTCGTCGCCGGGCAGGGGGACGTAGTCCATCAGGCCGGCGTCGATGGCCGCGTCGATCCGATCGGCCAACAGCAGGCGCAGCAGCGCCTGCGGGTCCGTGCGTGGCGCGTTGCCGGCCATCAGCAGCCCTTGAATTCGGCCGGCCGGCGTTCGAGGAAGGCGCCCGTGCCTTCGCGCATGTCCTCGGTGGCGAACACGAAGCCGAACTGCGCGGCTTCGAACTCCAGCCCTTCCGGCAGCGCACATTCGCCGCCGTGGACCACGCAGTCGAGGATGCCGCGCAGGGCCAGCGGCGCGGCCTTGGCCAACTGGGTGGCCAGCTTCATCGTCTCGGTTTCCAGTTCGGCGGCCGGCACCACCTTGTTGACGATGCCCAGCTGCAATGCGCGGGCGGCATCGATGGGGGCGCCGAGCAGGCACAGTTCCAGCGTGGCCGCGCGGCCGGTCAGGCGCAGCAGGCGCTGGCTGCCGCCGAAGCCGGGGATCAGACCGAGGTTGACCTCCGGCTGGCCGACCTTGGCGGTATCGGCGGCCACGCGCAGGTGGCAAGCCATCGCCATTTCCAGCCCGCCGCCGAGGGCGAAGCCGTTGACCATCGCGATGACCGGTTTGGGCATCGTCTCGATGCGGCGCATCAGGCGGTGGCCGAGCTGGCCGAAATCGCGGCCCTGCACCGGCGTCAGCCCGCGCATCTGGGCGATGTCGGCGCCGGCGACGAAGGCCTTGGGTCCGGCGCCGGTCAGCACCACCACGCGCACGTCGGCGTCGGCGGCGGCGTCGGCGAAGGCGGCATCCAGCGCTTCCAGCGTCTCGCGGTTCAGTGCGTTCAGCTTGTCGGGGCGGTTGACGGTGATCGTGTGGATGTGGTCCTGGGTTGCGACCGTGACGACGTTGGACATGAAAAGGATCTCCTGATGGAACGGAATCCGGCCGGCAACAGGCTGAAACGTGCCTGACAGCGGGCCGTGTTGAACTTCTCCCGCCGGTCGTGGTCACATGCCCGACTCGTCAGTGGCGGTTAAGTGCGGCCCCGACTATCCTAGCGTGTCCATTCAGGCGCCGCGGCGCCCATCCTCAATACGGAGATTGGTTTGATGAAGTTGCGTTCGATCGCGGTCGCTGTGGCGGCCCTGGCCCTGACTGGCAACGCGCTGGCCCAGGATCTTTCCTCCGAAAAGGGCAAGCTCAGCTACTACTTCGGCTACGACATGGGCAACAACCTGGCCGAGTTGACCGCGCGCGGCGAGCAGCTGGACATCAACGCCATCGTCAAGGGCGTGCAGGATGCCTACGCCAAGCAGAAGCCGGCGATCACCGCCGATCAGCTGAAGCCGGCCATCGAGGCCTTCCAGAAGCGCGAGCAGACCCGTGCCCAGCAGGCCAAAGCCGAATACGACAAGGCTGCCGCCGACAACAAGACCAAGAGCGACCAGTTCATCGCCAGCTACAAGGGCCAGCAGGGCGTGAAGCTGCTGCCCAACGGCGTGGCCTACAAGGTGCTGGAGAACGGCACCGGCGCCAAGCCGACCCAGGCCAGCACCGTGGCGCTGGAAGTGTCCGGCCCGTTCCCGATGGGGCAGCGTCCGCAGTCGGCCAACCCGCCGCAGAACATCCCGTCGATCAAGGTCAGCGCGGTCGAAATGGCGGCCATGCGCGAAGTGCTGCTGCAGATGCCGGCCGGTTCGAAGTGGGAAGTGGCGTTGCCGCCGGACAAGGCCTATGGCGCCGACCCGCGCACCGGCTTCCCGCCGAACGTGGCGGTGGTGTTCGAGATCAAGCTGATCTCGGTCAAGTAATTCCGCGCGACTGTGCTTGCGCATGACGCCGGCCTTCGGGCCGGCGTCGTCGTTTCCGCGGCATGGTGGCGGGCGCATGGCGTGCTTTCGCGCTACGCTGGCAACGTGCCAGCCCCGAAGGATGTTCCGCGTCATGTCGTGCCCAGCCCCTGCATCGGCGTCTGCCGCATTGGCAATGGCGGGCTGTGCGAGGGCTGCCTGCGCACCGGCGATGAAATCGCGGCATGGCCGCGGCTGGGCGATGCGGAACGCCTGCGCATGATGGAGACGGTATTGCCGTTGCGCGCCCAGGCCGCTCTGCCGGTTTTCGTCGAACACCTGGGCGAGCGCGAGCGCTTGCTGCGCGCCCTGCACCCGCTGACGCAGGCGCCCATCGGTTCGGCCTGGAATCTGGACGAACTGCACGACCTGCTGCCTCCCGGCCCGCCGGCCGAAGCAGCGGTGCTGGCCGGTCTGGTGCCGCGCGCCGACGGTACCCGCGTGCTGCTGACCCGTCGCAACGACCAGCTCCGCCACCACGGCGGGCAGGTGAGCTTCCCCGGCGGCCGGGTCGATCCGGGCGATGCCGGGCCGGTGGCCGCGGCCCTGCGCGAAAGCGCCGAGGAGATCGCGCTGCCGGCGTCGCAGATCGCCCCGCTCGGGTTCCTCGACCCGTTCGTCACCGTCAGCGGGTTCCGGGTGATGCCGGTGGTGGCGGTGGTCGACCCGGATTACGTCGCGCGCCCGAACCCGGCCGAGGTGGCCGAGGTGTTCGAGGTGCCATTGGATTTCCTGATGTCGCCGGCACACCTGCGTCGGGTGGCGATGGAATATCGCGGCCGCGCGCGCGAGGTGCTCGAATACAACTGGCCGGGCCAGCGCATCTGGGGCGCGACGGCCGCCATCCTCTACAACCTGCGCCAGCGCCTGGAGGGGCTTGCATGAACGATTCGAACGCGAAGGGCTGGACCACGCTGGTGGACGTGCCGACGCTGGCTGCACACGTGCACGACCTTGACCTGTGTCTGGTCGATGCGCGTTTCACCGCCGCGGCGCTGGCGCCGGGTGGCGACCCGGATGCCGGCCTGAAGGCTTGGCGGGCAGCGCACCTGCCCGGTTCCGTCTATGCGCACCTCAACCGCGATTTGTCGGACTTGTCCGTCGCCGGGCATGGGCGGCATCCGTTGCCGGACCCGGCGGCCTTCGCGCGCTGGCTGGGCGGGCAGGGCATCGGCCCGGATACCCAAGTGGTGGTGTACGACGCCGCCGACGGCGCGATGGCGGCGGCCAGGCTGTGGTGGCTGCTCAAGCTGATCGGCCACGAGCGCGTGGCCGTGCTCGACGGCGGCCTGGCCGCGTGGCAGGCGGCGGGCTTGGACGTAACCGCCGACACGCCGTCGGTGCCGGCCTTGCCGCCGTATCCGGGCACGTTCGACATGGCCGGCGTGGTGTCCGCCGACGAGGTGCTGGCGCGGCTGGCCGATGCGCCGGGCTGGTTGCTCGATGCGCGCAACGGCGAACGCTTCCGCGGCGAGGTCGAGCCGATCGACCCGGTAGCGGGCCACGTTCCCGGGGCGATCAATCGCCCGCTGGGCTTGAATCTGCGCGATGGCCGTTTCCGCCCGCCGACCGAACTGAAGGCCGAACTGGCGCCGTTGCTGCACGGCCGTGCGCCTGCCGAGGCCGTGGTGATGTGCGGCTCCGGCGTCACTGCCTGCCACCTGCTGCTGGCGCTGGAAGTGGCCGGCCTGCACGGGGCGCGCGTGTATGCCGATTCGTGGAGCGGCTGGCTGACCGAGCCGGCGCGGCCTGTGGCGACCGGCGCGTGAGGGGATTGAAATGGAGTTGCGGGTCATGACGGATTTCCCAATGCATCAGGTCCGGCCTGATCCCGACTGTGGTGACCGCCTGTTCTGTTCTTGTGGCGAAGCGATAAGCCATGACCTGCAACCGATTGCCCTTTTGCCGGAGGCGGACGCCATTCAGGCACTGAGTGCTCATGGCTCATGCCTTAAGCAACGTCTTGACTCATCAGTGCCTTATCTGTCTCCCTGCGAGGCATCCGAATGATGGCGTCTGGCACTTCATTCAAGTTGGTACGGCTTGCCTTGATTGCGGCAGGCCTTGCCTTGTCCGCCTGCGCGCCGACGGCGCAGCCGGCGGCGTCGGACGCTACCGGCAAGGCGGCCGCATCGGGCAGGGGTGCTGCTTCCCCGGCAGTGGATTTCCTCGCCGACAACGCAGCCTGGCGCAAGGCGCGCGATGCCGAGTTGCGCGATCCGGACGGCTGGCTCAGCTTTGCCGGGTCCGGCCAGCTGGCGGTCGGGCGGCATGCGGTGGGCAGTGCAGCGGACAGTGCCATCGTGCTGCCGAAAGGTCCGGCCCGCTGGGGCATGCTGACCCTTGCCGGGAACGGCGCGCTGAGCTTCGAGGCCGACCCGGCGGCCGGCGTCACGCTCGACGGCAAGCCGTTCACGCGCGCGCCGCTGGCCACCAATGCCGACGGCGGCAAGCCGACGCGGGTGCAGGTGGGCGTTCTGGCGTTCTACGTGGTCAAGACCGGCGACAGCTATGCATGGCGCTTCCGCGACCGTCAATCGGCGGCGTTGGCCGGCTTCACCGGGCTGGAGCATTTCCCAGCGGCCCCGGGCTGGCGCGTGGTCGCCGACTGGCGCCCGTATCCGCAGCCGCGCCATGTGCGCATGCTCACCTCCAAGGGCACGCAGGAGGACGGCAGCGTGCCCGGCGAGGCGACCTTCGCGCGCGACGGCCGCCGTTTCCGCCTGCTGCCGGTGTTGCAGGACGATCCGGCGCAGCCGTTGTTCTTCATCTTCGCCGACCGCACCAGCGGCAAGCAGACCTACGGCGGGGCGCGCTTTTTGTATGCCGCGCAGCCGGCGAACGGCAAGGTGGTGCTGGATTTCAATCGTGCCGAAAACCCGCCTTGCGGGCTGGTTCCGCACGTGGCCTGTCCGATGGCATTGCCGGAAAACCGGCTCGACCTGGCGGTGACGGCGGGCGAGAAGAAATACGCCGGCCCGCACTGACGGGCTGGTTTGGGGGCGCGGGCTCAGCCGGCCTTGCTGATGCGGGCGAGCAACGCGCGCAACGCGGCCTGCGTGTCCGCGGCCGACCACGCATCGACGAAGCGGCCCAGCTGGATCAATTCCGGTGCGAGGCTTTCGATTACGGCGGCCCGCGCGATGGCGCGGGTCTGCTGCATCGGTTGGCGCGGCAGGCGCAGCAAGCTCTGCAACCATGCCTTGGCGCGCGCTTCCACCTCGGGCAGGGCGGCCAGTTCGTCCACCAGCCCGATTTCGACCGCCCGTTCGGCGGGCACCATCTCGCCGGCGACCAGCAGGCGCTCGGCGCGATGCGGGCCGACCGCGCGCCGCATCAGGCGCTGGATGCCTTCCGGCGCCACCAGCCCCACCTGCACCTCGTTCAGGCCGATGGCGAAGGGCTTGGCCGGGTCGGTGCTGCGCGCCATCACCCGGTAGTCGCAGCACAGCGCCAGCACGCAACCGCCGGCCGGCGAATGCCCGGTCAACGCCGCCGCAACCGGGATGCGCGACTCGGCAAGCGAGCGGGCCGCACCGAAAAAGGCGTGCCAGGCATCGAGCAGGGCGCCGCGGTCGTCGCCCAGCGACATCAGGTAGGGCACGTCGAGGCCACCGGTGAAGATGCCTGGGGCGCCGGCCAGCACGAGGCCGTGCACGTCGTCGGCATGCGCTGCGGCCAGCGCTTCGATCAGTTCGCGGCACAACTCGGGGTTCAACGCATTGACCGGCGGGCGGGCCAGCCGGAGGGTACGGATCGGGCCTTCATCGAGGATCTGCAGCAGGTCGCTCATTGCGGGGGTTCGCCTCGGGAGTCGGCGCCTATGATACGGGCCATGCGCATGCTTTCCCGGGGGGTGTTGGCCTGCCAGCCGATGTCGGCCTTGTCATGGCCGGTGCTGGCGGGCGGGCCGGGTGGGCCAGGCCGCCGATGACCATGCCGATGCTGGCGGTGTGCGGGCGCTTGTCCAATCCCTATGCGCAGACGTGGCGCTGGGTGCGCGTCACCAGCCCGTGGTTCGATCCGGTTTCGATTCGGTACGGCTGCACGAAAGCACGCAGCGGCACGGCGTCGGCCGCATGTGCGAGGTTCGGGGGCGATGCTGCCAACCACGGGCCGTGGTCGCCTTGCGGCCCGGCGGCCTGCACCTGATGTTGATGCCGTCGGCCGGCGTCTTGCGGATCGGCCAGCCGGTGCCGCCGGTGACATGCGAGTCCGACGGCGGCAGCCGGGTCCAGACGCGGTTGCCGCTGCGAGAGACGGCACCCTGACGGGCACCGCCGCATCAAACGTCAGGCGCTGGCGGCCCGTATCGCGTCCGGCAGCGGCGCGCTCTTGCCGGTGCGGGTGTCCATCCACGTCACCACCACGTTGCCGTCCGAATACAGGATGCCTTCGTCCTTCTGGTCGACGATGCGGTGGCCGATGGTGACGCTGCTGTTGCCGAGGCGCTCGACGAACAGCTCGACCACGATGTCGTCCGGCCACACGATCGGGCGGCGGTAGTTGACGTTGGTGTTGACCACCACCGGCAGCACCGGGCCCTTCATGTCCAGGCCGGGCACACCGACCAGCCAGCGGATGCGGGCCTCTTCCAGATAGGACACGTACTTGGCGTTGTTGACGTGGCCGAAGCTGTCCATGTCGCGCCAGCGCACGCCGATCGGGATGCGGGCAAGCAGCTTGTGGTCGGATGCGGATTGGCTCATGCAGTGCTCTTCTTTTTCTTCGCGGAAATCTTGGACGGGGCCGGTTCAAGCATGCGGGCCAGGAATTCGCCGGTGTGCGAGCCGGGTGTGGCGGCCACCTGCTCGGGCGTGCCGGTGGCGATGATGGTGCCGCCGCGGTGACCGCCTTCGGGGCCGAGATCCACCACCCAGTCGGCGGTCTTGATGACGTCGAGATTGTGCTCGATCACCACCACGGTGTTGCCTTCGTCGCGCAGCTTGTGCAGCACCACCAGCAACTGCTCGATGTCGTGGAAGTGCAGCCCGGTGGTGGGCTCGTCGAGGATGTACAGGGTGCGGCCGGTGTCGCGCCGCGACAGCTCCTTGGCCAGCTTGACGCGCTGGGCCTCGCCGCCGGACAGCGTGGTCGCGCTCTGGCCCAGCTTGATGTAGCTCAGGCCCACGTCCACCAGCGTTTCGAGCTTGCGGGCGATGGCCGGCACCGGTTCGAACAGCTTCAGCGCGTCCTCGATGGTCATTCCCAGCACGTCGTGGATGCTGTGGCCCTTGTAGAGGATCTCCAGCGTCTCGCGGTTGTAGCGTTTGCCGTGGCAGACGTCGCAGGGCACGTACACGTCGGGCAGGAAGTGCATCTCGACCTTGATCAGGCCGTCGCCCTGGCAGGCTTCGCAGCGGCCGCCGCGCACGTTGAAGGAGAAGCGCCCGGCCGAGTAGCCGCGCGAGCGCGCTTCCGGCACCTGCGCATACAACTCGCGCAGCGGCGTGAACAGGCCGGTGTAGGTGGCCGGGTTGGAGCGCGGCGTGCGCCCGATCGGCGACTGGTCGATGTTGACCACCTTGTCGAACAGGTCCAGCCCGTCGATCTCGCGGTACGGTGCCACCGGGTGCGAGCTGCCGTTGATCTCGTTGGCCGCCAGCGTGTACAGCGTGTCGTTGACCAGCGTGGACTTGCCCGAGCCGGACACGCCGGTGATGCAGGTCATCAGCCCGGCCGGGATGTCGAGGTCGACGTTCTTGAGGTTGTTGCCCGCGGCGCCGCGCAGGTGCAGGGTCATCTTCGGGTTCGGTTTGTGCCGGAGCTTGGGGATCTCGATCTTTTTGCGCCCGGACAGGTAATCGCCGGTCAGCGAGCGCGGCGAGGCCAGGATGTCCTCCAGCGTGCCCTGGCCGATGATCTCGCCGCCGTGTACGCCGGCGCCGGGGCCTACATCGACGACGTGGTCGGCCAGCCGGATCGCATCCTCGTCGTGTTCGACCACGATCACCGTGTTGCCCAGGTCGCGCAGACGCGTCAGCGTGGCCAGCAGGCGGTCGTTGTCGCGCTGGTGCAGGCCGATGGACGGCTCGTCGAGCACGTACATCACGCCCACCAGCCCGGCGCCGATCTGCGAGGCCAGACGGATGCGCTGCGCTTCGCCGCCGGACAAAGTATCGGCCTTGCGCTCCAGCGTGAGGTAATCCAGCCCGACGTCGACGAGGAAGCCCAGCCGCTCGGCGATTTCCTTGACGATCTTGGCCGCGATCTCGCCGCGCCAGCCGCCCAGCGTGAGCCCGCGGAAGAACGACAGCGCCTCGTCGATCGGCAGCACCACCAGCTCCGGCAGCGGCCGGTCGGCGACGAACACGTTGCGCGCGGAACGGTTCAAGCGTGCACCGCCGCAATCCGGACACGGGCGCTCGCTGACGTACTTGGACAGTTCCTCGCGCACGGCCGGCGATTCGGTCTCGCGGTAGCGGCGTTCGAGGTTGGGGATGATGCCCTCGAAACGGTGCTTGCGCTGGCTGCGGCCGCCGGCCTCGCTGAGGTAGGTGAAGCTGATGGCGTCCTCGCCGCTGCCGTACAGCACGGCGTGCCGCACGTCCTCGGACAGCGCCTGCCACGGCGTGTCCACATCGAACTTGTAGTGCTTGGCCAGCGAGGCGATCAACTGGAAGTAATAGGCGTTGCGGCGGTCCCAGCCGCGCACCGCGCCGGCGGCCAGCGACAGCTCGGGGTGCACGACGACCTTGCCCGGGTCGAAGAATTCGGACACGCCCAGACCGTCGCAGCTCGGGCAGGCGCCCACTGGCGAGTTGAACGAAAACAGCCTTGGCTCCAGTTCCGGCAGCGCGTAGTCGCACACCGGGCAGGAATACCTGGACGAAAAAAGCTGCGGCTCGGCATCCGTCTTGTCCAGCGAACGCACCGCGGCCATGCCGTCGCCGAGGCGCAGCGCGGTCTCGAAGCTCTCGGCCAGCCGCTGCTTGATGTCTTCGCGCGGGCGGAAGCGGTCGATGACCGCTTCGATGGTGTGCTTCTGGCGCAGTGCCAATGTCGGCACCGCGTCGATCTCGTGCAGCTCGCCGTCCACCCGCACGCGCACGAAGCCCTGCGCGCGCAGCTGTTCGAACACCTGCGCATGCTCGCCCTTGCGTTCGCGCACCACTGGGGCCAGCAGCATCCAGCGCTGTTCGGCATCCAGCGCCAATACATGGTCGACCATCTGGCTGACGGTCTGCGCTTCCAGCGGATAGCCGTGGTCCGGGCAGCGCGGCGTGCCGACGCGTGCGTACAGCAGGCGCAGGTAGTCGTAGATTTCGGTGATGGTGCCGACCGTCGATCGCGGATTGTGCGAGGTCGATTTCTGCTCGATCGAAATCGCCGGCGACAGGCCCTCGATGTGGTCCACGTCCGGCTTTTCCATCACCGACAGGAACTGCCGGGCGTAGGCCGACAGCGATTCGACGTAACGGCGCTGGCCCTCGGCATAGATGGTATCGAAGGCCAGCGAGGACTTGCCCGAGCCGGACAGGCCGGTGATGACGATCAGCTTGTCGCGGGGCAGGTCGAGGTCGACGTTCTTGAGGTTGTGTGTCCGCGCGCCGCGGATGCGGATGTAGTCCAGCGCCATGGGGGAGGTCCGGAGAGCCAACAGGGGAGCGTAGCGATCCCTCGAGATGGGGGCAAATCCGGCCATTGCCATGCCCGCCGGGCCTTGGCTGGCGGCCGGCAGCGCGTTTGACCGTGGCTTGCGCGGCGGGCTATCATTCCGCTCCTGTCCGTCACCGGCGGGCAGCCACGACCACAATAACTACAGAGGAACGCTTGGTCATGTACGCAGTTCTGGTTACCGGCGGTAAGCAATACCGCGTGGCGCAGGGCGAAACGCTCCGCGTCGAGAAGCTCGAGGCCGATGCCGGCTCCGAGATCAAGTTCGACAACATTCTGATGCTCGGCGACGCCGATGGCATCAAGGTGGGTGACGCGCTCAAGGGCGCTTCGGTCACCGCCAAGGTCGTCTCGCACGGCCGCGCGGACAAGGTCCGCATCATCAAGTTCCGCCGCCGCAAGCACCACATGAAGCATCAGGGTCACCGGCAGCATTACACCGAAATCGAGATCACCGGCATCGCCGGCTGAGCATAGGGAGAAACCGTCATGGCACACAAAAAGGGCGTAGGCTCCTCGCGCAACGGCCGCGATTCCAACCCGAAGTACCTCGGCGTCAAGGTCTACGGTGGCCAGTCCATCGAAGCCGGCAACATCATCATCCGCCAGCGCGGCACCCAGTTCCATCCGGGCGCAGGCGTGGGCCTCGGCCGCGACCACACCCTGTTCGCGCTGGTCGACGGCAAGGTGGAGTTTGGCACCAAGGGTCCGAACAAGCGCCGTACCGTGAGCGTGGTCAGCGAAGGCTGATCCGCGGATACTGGTTCCGCTTCGGAAAGCCCCGCTCCGGCGGGGCTTTTCGTTGATGCGGCAGGCAAGGCTAGACTTTCGCGGCATCGGCTTGCCGCTTCCACCGAACGACGACACACGGCGGGCATACGCATGAAACTCGTGGACGAGGCTGAAATCGAAGTGATCGCCGGCAACGGCGGCAACGGCTGCGTCGGTTTCCGTCGCGAGAAATTCATCCCTCTGGGCGGCCCGGACGGCGGCGACGGCGGCAACGGCGGCAGCGTCTGGCTGGTGGCCGACGAGAATCTCAACACGTTGGTCGATTTCCGCCATGAGCGCATCTTCAAGGCGCAGCGCGGCGAAAACGGCATGGGTCGGCAAATGTACGGCAAGGCGGGCGAGGACCGGGTCATCGCCGTGCCGGTCGGTACCGTCATCGTCAATGTCGACACCGACGAGACGATCGGCGATCTGGTCCGCCACGGCGACCGCCTGCTGGTGGCGCAGGGCGGCAAGGGCGGGCTCGGCAACATGCACTTCAAGAGCTCGATCAACCGTTCGCCGCGCCAGTCCACGCCTGGCGAGGAGGGCGAGCAGCGCGTGCTCAAGCTGGAGCTGAAGCTGCTGGCCGACGTGGGGTTGCTGGGGTTCCCCAATGCGGGCAAGAGCACGTTCATTCGCGCGGTGTCGGCGGCCACGCCCAAGGTGGCCGATTACCCGTTCACCACGCTGTACCCCAACCTCGGCGTGGTCAGCGTCG
>JADHEF010001045.1_pt1 | contig 20431 bp, 16 predicted proteins | sample 8952391 | NCBI WGS metagenome assembly JADHEF01 (sample SAMN16124439, study PRJNA663245) | bioreactor sludge metagenome | isolation source: sludge (nitrite) | place: India:Bengaluru | collected 2019-02-28
CAGCGGGAGGTTAACCGTTAAAGGAGAATACGGTGCCGCGCACGGGAGATGACCGGTTAGACCGGGGCGGCCTGGAGCAGGTGCCAGAGCATCAGGTCATCCTCGAAGATGAACTGGGCTTCGAAGGGGCGCCCCAGCAGCATCAGCGGGATCCAGAGCCGGTCGTCCGACCACATGCGCCCGTAAGGGATCTCGGACTCCGCGCACCAGAAGGGCGCGGCCTCGTCGGTCTCCGTCAGCGTGCCTTCGCACGCGTCGGCGGTGAAGACGTGGCAGCGCAGCGAATAGCCGTCGGTGAAGGCGAAATCGAGCCGACCGGCCCTGTGCAGATTGAGGGGCGTGAGCCCGACTTCCTCTTGTGTTTCACGCACGGCGGCCTGCTCGGCCGTTTCTCCGGCTTCGAGGCGTCCACCGGGCGCGTTGAACTTCCCTTTGCCGAGACCCCGTTTCTTGAGAATCAGCAGAAGCTGCCCGTCGCGGCGAATGAAGGTGAGCACCGCAGTGTCCGCCGGCTGCCAGGCCGACCAGTCGACGGAAAAAACCAAACCGGAGGGTGTTGTAAGGGTCATCGACATATCACCGTCAGTCGATATGCCGCGCCATGAAGTTCTCACGGATGTAGTCGATGGCTTCATCCAGCGACGGCAGGATTTTGGTGCAGTGCTTGACCATCCAGGGCGAACAGTCTTTGAAACTGAACGGCGAGAAGGCGACCACAAACTTGCCTAAGTCATGCGCCGCATAGAAGACCTCCATGGCCGTGCCGATCGAGGTCTTGCTGTAGTTAACGAGAACGATATCCGCGTCGCGTACATCCTGGAGGTCAAACTCCACGATCTCGTTCGCGCTGTCCACCTCGCGGTCCTTGAAGTTGCGGCGCATGGGGTCGAGCAGCACGAAATGGTCGCGCAACCGCTCTTTGGCACGCTCACGCCACGTGGCGGCCAACTCGGGATGCTCGTCCATGATCGGACCGCTCAGGTAGATCTTCTTCTTTCCGTTTGCCATAGAGGCCTCACGACATGCAGGCATGCTCAGGGCACCCGGAAAGACGCCGTCATTTTCGACACACCGGCACCGACGGAGGCTTGCAGCGCGGTGTTGGAGATGTCGCCGAGGACATCCGCGATCCAGGTGCCGATCTGCTTCATTTCAGGCTCTTTCATGCCACGGGTCGTGACCGACGCGGTGCCGATGCGGATACCGGAGGTGACGAACGGACTGTTCTTATCGAACGGGATGGTATTCTTGTTGCAGATGATGCCGGCGGCGTCAAGCGCGGCGGCGGCTTCCTTGCCGGTGAGGCCGCTCCGCGCCACGTTCACCAGCATCAGATGGTTGTCGGTGCCACCGGAGACGAGGTGGAAGCCGCGCGCGGTCAGCGTGGCAGCCAGCGCCTGGCAGTTCGCAACAATCTGACGGGCATATTCTTTGAAAGCAGGCTGGAGCGCCTCGGCGAAACAGACCGCTTTAGCGGCGACAATATTTTCGAGCGGACCGCCCTGGAGTCCGGGGAAGACCGTCTTGTCGATGGCTTTCGCGAACTCCTCGCGGCAGAGAATGAGACCGCCGCGCGGGCCGCGCAGAGTCTTGTGCGTGGTGGTCGTCACAAACTCGGCATAGGGAACGGGACTGGGGTGCACGCCACCGGCCACGAGCCCCGCGATGTGCGCCATATCTACCATGAGCATGGCACCACACTTATCGGCAATGGCGCGGAAACGAGGAAAATCCAGTATGCGGGGATAGGCGCTCGCCCCCGCGACAATCATTTTAGGCTTGTTATCCATCGCGAGCTTTTCGATGGCGTCGTAATCAAGCGATTCGGTTTCAGGCGACACGCAATAGGGAACGATATGGAAAAGGCGCCCCGAAAAGTTCACGGGGCTGCCGTGCGTCAAGTGGCCACCTTGGTCGAGGCTCATGGACAGGATCGTATCGCCGGGGTTGAGCACCGAGAAGTAGACCGCCATGTTGGCCGAACTGCCGCAGTGCGGCTGGACGTTGGCATGATCCGCGCCGAAAAGCTTCTTGGCACGTTCGATAGCGAGCGACTCCGCCGTGTCCACGGGGATACAGCCGCTATACCAACGCTTGCCCGGATAACCTTCGGCATATTTATTGGTCAGCACACTGCCCGAAGCTTCACGGACGGCACGCGTGACCGTATTTTCGGAAGCGATCAGGTTGATGGTGCTGTTTTCCTGGCGGATCTGACCCACGATAGCGGCATGCACCTCAGGATCGGCCTTTGCGAGATAGGCGACTTCAGCGAGCCGCTCCGCACGCTCCAACTTACACACGCGACGCTGATGGCGCACCTCATCGGAAAAGGGTGTGTCGAGAAAAGCACGCGTAATGTCCACAGCTTCTTCCGGCGAAAGGGTACCCGCCAACACCAAAACATTCGCGTTGTTATGCGTACGCGTCTTTTGGGCGATCTCAATTGAGCCACAGAGGGCAGCGCGGACACCGGAAAAACGGTTGGCGGCGATGCTCATGCCCACACCGGTGGTGCAGATAAGAACGGCGGCGTCCACCTTTTTTTCAACAATGAGCTCAGCCGCTTCAACGGCAAAGTCCGAATAATCGACAGCGTCACGAGTAAATGTGCCGAGATCGGTCACCGACTCTGAACGCGTCTTGAGAAAATCGCTGATCTTATTCTTAATCGTCAGCCCGCCATGGTCACATCCGAGTACGAGTTTCATGTATGCTCCGAAAGAAGAATATCGTGTTTCAGAAAAGAGGTTTTTCAATATATCACGGTCGGGCCAACAGGGCAAGGCCACAACTTCAGGTCTGCCACTACACACATGTCCTTAAAATCCACTTGCATACAGAGACACGCCATAGTACAAATTATGTGAATTTCGAGCGTTGGAAGATGTTCCACGTTCACATTTTCAGCCGGGATGGCAGTCCCATGAAAGAGATGCCCGCACCCGGCGGCGTATGGAGGCATTAAGTTCCCACATGTGTTTTCTGAAAAGCAAAGCTTCTTGGCTGACAGCCCCCCTGCTCTGGCTGGCAGGCAACCTCATTTTGATCCTCATCTGGTCCGTCACGACGCCCGAGTGGATCAGGGCCCATTTCGACAACAATGGAGCATCACCCGTCGAATTGGCGACCGTGGGACTCTTCTTTTTTCAAATCGGGTTCCTCTGGATTCTTCCTCCGATGCGGCGAGGCTGGCAACGCACATTCTGGCTTGCCGATTTCTCGCTGTTGACCTTTTTCGCGATCTGCCGTGAGCTTGACTGGCACAAATTGCTTGTGACCGCATCCGGACTGCCGGGCGCCACACATGGAACACCTTTCAAACTGAAGTTCCTGACCAACCCCAACAACCCGCTCAGCGACCGCATCATCGTCGCGGGCTGCTTCGTGCTGGTCGGCGTACTGTGCGTCGGCACCCTGCTCTATTTTTTGCGCCGATTGCTTTCCGGACTCTTCAAATTTCACCCCGTTTGTTGGTCGATCGGCTTTTTCGGCGGCACCCTCATCCTCATTCAAATCGTCGACCGCTTGCCTGCAGTCGTGCGCCATACCTTCGGCATCCGCATTTCGGACCACCTGCACGCATTGACCACGGCGCTCGAAGAGGGACAAGAGCTGCTTTTACCCGTCTTCATCATTCTTGCGGTCATGCAAGCCCACTTCATTTATAACACCACCCCGTCCGACGGTGACGCGTTGGCCACATTCAAAGACCTGTAACCGCCTTGTCGGCATGAGAGAAGAGACCCATGCGCGTGTTAGTCATCGAAGACGACGAAAAGATCCAGGCCTTTGTCAGCAAAGGACTCCGCCAAGACGGACATACCGTCGATACGGCGTCTTCCGGAAAAGACGGCCTTACCTTTTGGGAATCGAACCGGTACGATGCCGTGGTGCTCGACATCATGTTGCCGGAGCTGAACGGGATTGCCATCCTCAAACACATGCGCAACAAAGGGGACCTCACCCCCGTGCTGGTTCTCAGCGCAAAGGCCGACGTTGACGACAGGGTTTCAGGTCTGGAATCCGGAGCGGACGACTACATGGTCAAACCCTTTTCTTTTTCGGAGCTATCCGCACGCCTGCATGCCATCACGCGCCGCACACAAGCGCCATCCCAAAAAGGAAAGACCGTCACAACACTCAGCCTCTGCGATGTCAGCATCGACCTGTTGCGGCGCACGGTCATTCGGGGTGAAAAAAAGATCGACCTTCAACCCCGCGAGTTCGCTCTGCTGGAGCTGCTGATGCGCAACCCCAATCGCCCGCTCACAAAGACCTTGATCCTTGAACGCATCTGGGACTACAGTTTTGATCCCCAAACCAACATCGTCGACGTGCTGATCTGCCGCCTGCGCAACAAAATCGATGCCGGGGCCACAAAAAAACTGATCCAGACCATGAGGGGAGTCGGCTATGTTTTCCGGGCGGATGACTAAGAAAATTCGCTCGTTCGCTTTCTATCTGGGCATGGGGTATCTGATCGTCTATGCCCTGTGTACGGTGTGCATCTTTTATCTCAGCAGCCGGGTCATCACCCAATCCGCACGCGGCTATGACCGGCAAGACGTACGCGCCGAGAGTGATGAACTCGTCGATCTCATCAATCAGAACACGGACGGCAACCTGCTCGCCGAACAAGTCACCATGGAGCATTACCCGCCCTCGACGCTTTTCCTCGTGCGCGTACTCAACAAGAAAGGGCAGGTCGAATATACCATCACCTGGCCCAAGAAGATCGAACTCCCGGAGTGGGGCACCTATACTCCGGAAGGCAAAACACCCCTACCCCCTGTCGGCCTGAGCGAATACTACATCAAGCCCCTCCAACGCCACATCCAAATCCAGACGACCCTGCTCAAGGACGGGCGCATTCTGCAGGTGGGAAAGGGCTCGTTTCTGGAGGTCGACCAGAAAAGCATGATGGCCCGGATGCTCTTGATTTTCGCCGCGCTTTCGACGCTCTTCTCTTTTCTTTCCGGCGTATTCATGATGGTTATCACCCTGCGCCCGCTCCGCCTCATCACAGAGGCAATGACCCATATCATCGAAACAGGCGCTTTTGAAAAAGGGGCTCCTCCCGTGAAAAGCATGATCGACGAACTCGACACGCTCGGGCACCTCTTCACGGTCATGACCGAGAAATACGCCAACCTTATCCAGGCCATGCGACAAACCATGGACAATGTCGCCCATGATTTCCGGACACCGCTGGCGCGCATCCGCGGAGCATCGGAGATGGCCCTCAACAGCAAGAATCTGCCCGCTGAACTGGCCGAGACGCTTGCCGACATCATTGAGGATTGCGACCGGGCCAAGCTACAACTCCAGAACCTAATGGACGTTCGTGAAATGGAAAGCGGCTTTGTCAAACTCAACATCCAGCCATTCAGCCTCACGCAGGTCGTCGCCGAAATCATCGATCTCTATTCGCTGGTTGCCGAGGAAAAACACCTTTCACTGACCGCTCATTTTCCGTCTGAAGAAATCATGCTCGACGGGGATAAACAGCGCCTTGCTCGCGCCTTCGCAAACCTTGTCGACAACGCATTGAAATACACCCCCAAGCACGGCGCTGTCAGCGTTTCGTTTGAGCTCCTGCCGGAAACGATAACCCTCTACGTAAAGGATAACGGCATCGGCATCCCGGAAGAGGAGCAAGGCCTCATTTGGCAACGCCTTTTCCGGGGCAAACAGGCACGTGAAGCTGAAAAAGGGCTCGGGCTCGGCCTGAACATTGTGCAGGTCATCATTTCGGCACACGGAGGCAAGGTCGACGTAACGAGCACGCCCGGGCAAGGCTCCACTTTCCGCGTCATTTTACCCAAACGATCCAAGAACACCGCAGCTTAATCCGCCGCGAATACAGACTTCCAACCCAACCACAAATCTGTTACAACTACACTCACAAGCAAGTTTAAAGAGCATAATATCCGCCACGTGAATGCACAAATCATAGAACAACACGGCCCATCGAGCACGTGCTCAGGATCGCCGCGTCGCTGGCCGCCACCCTTGAACAGATGTGGGAATCCTCGCATATCGTCCACCGCAACCTCAAGAGCGTGACCATCCGTCTGGACCCACGCGGCGTCGCCAAAATCACCGATTTCAGCTTGGCCATCGTGGCCGGCCCCGGCGTGAACGCCACGGCGATGGACGGAGGAAACATTGTCGGAACCCCTTGTTTCCTTTCGCCTGAACAGGCACAAGGCTCGCACACGCTCAACACCCAGTCCGACATGTATGCGCTGGGAGCCGTGCTCTATCACTTAGCAACCGGAATCGTGCCCTTCGAAGGGAAGGACGTCGTGTCCATCCTTTCGGCGCATGTCAAGCAGCAGATCCCGCCGCCGCATCATTTGAACACGGCCATCCCCGTTTCATTCTCTTGGTTTGTCCACCGGCTGATGATGAAGAATCCCAACAACCGTTATGCCAACTGGCAGGACGTTTTACAAGATATCCGGCATCAGCTTACAGGCGGCGTCCCTTCTTGCGTACAACCTGACGAAGAGTATCTCAGCACCATTGAAGCGTTCTTAGAGACTGAGCAGAAAGATGCTCAAGCGGACAACTCCGACAAGACACCCGCGAACATCCGGTTGACCAGAAAAGAAAAGGACGGCCGGATTACCGCCTATCAGTCCAAAAGCATCCAAGAAGAACACGCCCGAGAAATCCGGCGAGAAGCCTTGCTCAAAGAGCTGTTCTGTTGGGCGGTCCTCGCCGTCTGGCTGACCGTGCTCGCGTGGTTCCGCGCGATTTATCAGGCGGACCCGGCCCATGCCGAAGCTCTTCTTCCCTTTCCGCAGCTTTCCGACACCGTCACACAACTCTCTGAATCGATCGAGAATGTCCGGATCCTGCCGGAGGAACATGACTCTTCTGTTCCGCCGACGGCACCGGAGATGACCTCTGTTACTCCGCCCGTGCCTCCCCCGCACCAGGAACCCTCCCCTGTCCCTGTCGCGACGCCGACGGCCCCCGAAAAACCTGCCGTTGCGCAGGCAGCAACGGAAGAAGCCGCTCCCCTTCCCGCGGGCATCCCGGCATCACTGGCGTCAGGCCTCGCGCAGGCTTTCGCAAAAGGCGATCTCACTGCGGCACGGCAACTCGTAAAGGCGGACGTTTCACGTTTTCAAGAAAAAGAGGCTTTAGCGGCGCTACTCGAGCAGATGCCCGAGCCCGACGCGCTGGTTGGAACTTACCTTCAAACCCAGATCGGCAAACCGCTTATTTTCGAACACGATGGAAAACAGCGGACAGTCATTCCGCGCGGGGTCGTGAACGGGGTTATCCACATCGAGGCCAACGGGCGTGGTCTGGAGTACTCGATCGACAAGCTGACCGCCGACGAGAAACTGCGCTGGATGGACAGGCCGAAAGACGAACCAACAACCGCGTCTTACTGCCTAACGCTCATGCGGTCCTCGCGGAGTTCGGAACTCCAAGCCCGCGCAACAGGCTGCGCCTTGCTGGCCCCTATTCTGAGCGAGGCCGCTGACCTCGTACAAAAAGCCTCGGCGACTACGCCTTAATAACGGCAGTCGCTTTGAGCCCGTCGAACGTGTCGTTCAAGGCATCCTGGCAGGCCTGCTCGAACAGCACACCTGTCAAATGTTCCTTGACTGCTTCGAACGCGACTTTCTCGGACTCGATGCGAACCAAGAGCCGAAACAAATGAAGCGTCTTTTCGCCAAAGTCAATCACGTCGCTGACTTCCCCCGGCTTGAGCGCAAAGAGCTTCTCTTCAAACTGTAAGGGCAATTCACCTCGCGCCACGGTGGCGAATAAACCCGAGTCTTGACGGAAAGATTCGGAATAGGCTTCTACCGCCTCGACCCAGGTGATTTTGGACTGATCCAAATCCGTCTTAATACGCAACAGTTCCAAGAAGGCATCGGCGCGGGTACTGGGGTTGACATACCGGCAAATGTGCGACAGCCGTAACGCTTCGGGCGCAATAAACAGTTCAGGATGCTCGTCGAAATACGCCCGGACAGCCGCTTCGTCAGGCTGTTTCACACGCTTGCGAAGTTCCCGCATCATCCTCCGCTGCTGCAGGGCCTCCGCCGCGCGAGCGCACCGTTCCGCCTCGGGGACCTTCTTGTAAACTTCCGCATGGTCCTCAAGCTCCTTCCGCACCCGCTCCGCTGACGGCACGGGCTGACTCGCAACCGCCGCCTTGCGGAACAGCGCCTCTTCAACCAGGTCCTCGATCGCCCACTCGCGCAATTGCGACTCGCTCGGCTCCCCCCCCTCGCGCCGCACGTAGGCGCTGTATTCGGGACGAAGCCGCTCCATTTCCGCCAGGATTTCCGCCTCAGGAATCTCCACGCCGTCGACCGTTACTGCCATAAATGAGCCCTTTATAAAACAAAACTCGCTATACCTTCACGCCGAAGTACGCGTGTGATTAAGATCAAGATAAAAAGGGAACAAAGCCCATCGCAATCGGAATCGTGATCATCCTCTCAATCAACAACGTTACTCAGTCGTTTGCTCCCGCTCCGTAGGCGGCACACTTGCATACCTATTCGCACCATTCCAAAATACGAACCGGACCGAGAAGCCCAGAGTCTCTCACAGACCATTGCCGGGCGTCAAACCCCTTGTAGCGGATATCGACGAAATTGATGTCCTGAAAAATGCGCCAGGACACCTGCCGCATGTCCAGATCCCGGATACGGTTAGCGGCCAGATTAGTCACTTCCACCTCCAGTTCATTTCGCCCTTCCTTCAGTCCTTGAGGCAGCAGCACGCGATAGGGTTCCATAAGCGCATGCCCCGCATGCGCCCCGTTCAGCCGTATGCGCGCACTGACTTCCACACGCCCCAAGTCGACGATGACCGGCTTATCCGCCCCTGCCTTCGGCATGTCGAAGACTGTCCGATAGACACCCGTTCCACCGAAGCGAACCGTTTCCGGATCACCACTGGCCGTCCACGACGCCAACCTTGCGGTCTCGCAGGCTTGCGGCAACGCCGGCCCTCCCGCCACAAACCGCACCTGCCACGGCCCCTGCACGTCCAGCAGCGTCCGGCCAGGGCGTGAAAACCGAAACTTGCCACCCTCCACGACACGCGCGTCATAGGTACACAGCAGAAGGGAGGCAGCCGGTTCCAGAAAAACCCGGACTTCGGTTCCTCCATCGCGCGCCACGCGCGACTCGGCCACCCCCGTCATCCCACTCATCGCATCCATGAGCACCACCGACCGGGCAGGCACTGACAGCCGTACCCAGCCGTCCAGGGTTTTCAGCCCGTGATTGACGACCAGATAACGATATCCATCGTCAAAGCGTCTCCTGATAAAACGCAAGCCTTCCTGCACATCGGCCAATTCCCGTTTCACACCGCACGCTTCCAGAGAGGCATCGCCCCTTCCGACAAAAACAGTTCCCCTCCCCACGGCTGCCTTCGCCACATCGGCCACCTCGGTTGGAGCGAGCTTCACACGCGCTTGAGCAGCGAGGAAACGCGCATGACGCGCTTCATATCGTCCCCAACCCGGCACGTCTTTCGGCATACGGTCGCAGAAAATGACACGAGCGCCCGCCTCGGCCAATTCGAGGATCTTTTCAAAAACATCGGGCGGCATAAGCTGACAGACGGGAATCATGAGCACGCGATAGGACGCCCCCTCAGCAGTCACAAGATTTCCATCTGCCACCTTTAAGCGTCCCAGCAAGCGGCCTGAAACATAATCGAAGCCATAGCCCAGCCGCCATAGCGAGGCCGACGTACGCCCTAGCGGCTGATTGGTCATCCAAGCCGAATCATGTACCGTTAACTGCCGAACGTAGGGTCCTTCTTCGTTCCAGAAATCATGGATCGGCCAGTAGAGAAGCACATCGTTCGAAGGCTTTCCCGCCTGCAACAGCGCCTGTGACCTCGCGATGTAAGCGTTGAGCAACGGCATTTCGTGCCAGATCGGATTGCGCGGGTTACACTGCGTGGAGGCGTAGAAAAGCCACCCTGGCCACGTCGCATCATCCGCCGAGAAACAGGTCCCGTGATAAAAGAGATGGTTGATGCCGCTCAGGAACATCAGGTCAGCCAGACACTTGAGTTCCTCGGGCGTCTCGTGGAAATGTTCGGCCAACCACGTGCCGAACTCGGCCGACGCCAACTGCGAGCCGTTCACATGCGCAGCCGATGACGCCACTTTTGAGATGAAGGGGTTACGGTCGGCCTTGCCGAAATCGGCGTCGTAACGTGACACCAGCGGATCAGCCCCGCCATGCCCAAACATCTCGGTTTCGGGAATGTCAGCCAGCGCATAGAGATCCATCAGGTTAGCGGGCGCTCCGTGTGCCTCGTTGCGCGTCACAATGCCTCGCTCACGGCACCACGCGATCCATTTCGGAAAAACGTCCTCCACCATCAGGTCCGAGAGCGTCTCGCGGTAGTCGGCCTTGACACGCGCCACACGACCCGAGACACCGATCCCCGCGAAAGCCGCCAACTCGTCCGTCAGCTTATATCCCCGTTTGCGTTCGAATGCCGCAAGGAACCCCTCGCACCAAGCCGTGCCATAATACTCGTACGAGTCATGATACATGGCACGCGGTTTCGGCCCCTTGCCGCCCACAGGGAACGCGTCAGAAAAGGGCTTCAGAAACTGTTCCATGGCAGCCGGGTCGAACGGGTTGATCATGAGCCCTTTGCCGCCCGGTCCCGCCCGCTTAACCTGCGGACCATTGGCAGGCTCAGCCAACAAAGCGACAATCTTGACACCGTTTGAGGCGGGCTTCCAGTCAAGGTTTCCCCTTTCATCCACGAGCGGCAGAAGATCCGTAATCGAGCCATCCGCGCCCACCGCCTGCACACCTTGCAACGCCTGCCGCTTGAGCACGTTGGTGAAAGCCATTCCGGCACGCACCTCAAACACTTTGACATCGAATTTCCAACCGCCCCGTTCGGGCGTCACCTGCGGCCCGCCGAAACACCAGCCAGAACCGGTGGTCATGTCCACATCCAAACCGTTTCGTCCAGCCTCCTTCAAGGCGCAGGCGAACAGCTCCATCCACTTAGGGCTCAGATAGTCGACAGCGCGGTGCTCAACCCCTTTCACCCCATAAATCGGGATGACATGCACACCGCCGAGTCCAGCCTCGGCATAGCGTCGGAATTCATTGCCAAGGCTCTGAGGATCGACCGCAGAACCCGGCCACCAGTTGTACGCCCATGGCTTACAAGCTCGGGTGGTCTCCGGCCATGCCAGCGGATCTTGCGCCATTCCCATGCACGTGAGGCCCATCCAAACTGCGGTGCTCAAAAAAAGTGTTCGCATTTCGCTCACCCGGATTTTTCACTCAACACTTTCCACATCTTACCCGAATCTCTCCTATCCGGCACCCGTTTTCATCTGAAAAACTGATCTCGTCCCGCACGCGTTTCCTGCGACTCTGCACTCCCGGCCTTGAACTGGCATATCGATTGCTATATTATTTGACTATGCCACTTGTTTCAAAGTACTTGACGTTATTACCCGCATTCATTTTTTTGACAGCCACACCTCTCAGAATACAGGGGGAATCGCTCCAACTCGGTGTTACAACCGACGGCTCCCAGGCTCTGCAGCCGTTGCCCCTTGAGACGGCACTTACTTTTCCGGGCGAACGTAATTTTCATCTTCACGCGCCACATGTTACGAATTGGCTCGCGGGCACAGAACTTCATTTGTCCCTCGTTTGGCCAGAGGGTGCCCCGCTCTATTCCGGAGCCTTGGCATGGTTAAAGGACCGTGACGATTACTGGCATCAATACCTTGTGCCCGACCATCTGACATCCGGCACGACCAACACACTCACGATCCCCCTCCACTCCGGCGCATCGGGCTGGCAAACGCCCGGCCACTCCCTCGCCTGGCACCACCGCGTCCGCATCAACCCGCAATCGGTCGGATTCCGTGTCTTTGCGGATACAGCATTCACCGGAAAGTGCGTCCTTGTGTCGGCAACACTCGAAACACAGCCGCCTTCCGGCGCGCCATCCCTATCGAAAGTCCGCCCAGTATCCCGCACGGCCCAGGCCCTGTCGCTCTACGAAATACGCTTCGACTTGCCCGACCGCTACACAAACCCCTTTGATCCCACGCAGATCGATGCGGGTGCCACCGTCATCACACCCTCAGGAACGACCAACACCGTCCACGCCTTCTATTACCAGCCGCACTACCGTCTGGAGGACGAACTCGGCGAACCGGTCGAACCCGACGGCCAGCCAGAATGGCGCGTGCGCTATTGTCCACGTGAGCCGGGCGACTACACACTGAGCCTTTATGCCCGCGACACGTTCGGCGAAACAGCGGTCACCAACGCCCTGCGCTTCACCGCCGCGCCGCCTGCGGCAGACGCCTTGCGCTTCGTGCGCGTTTCCCAGAAAGACCGCCGCTACTTCGAGTTCGACGACGGCTCGCTCTTCTATCCGATCGGACATAACACGCGTTCCGCCACCGACACGCGGATGGATGACAAATTTCCGTGGGTCTTCAGAAAAGAGGAGGGGTCCACCGCCTACCGCCGATATTTCAAACGCATGCAGGAGGCGGGCGAAAACATGGCCGAGGTTTGGATGAGCGCCTGGTCACTCGGCCTCGAGTGGACTGAAGGCGTCAGCGGCTATCACGGTGCCAATGACTTTCACATGGGCAACGCTTGGGAACTGGACCGGGTCATCGACCTCGCGCTCAAGCACCGAATCCACATCAACCTCGTGCTCAACTATCACGGACGCATCAGTACCTGGAGTGATCCCGAGTGGCATCTGCACCCTTACAATAAGAAAACCCCAGGCGGCTGGCTGGAGGAGCCACTCCAGTTTTTCAGCGACGCCCGCGCGATCGAGATGCAGCGGCGCTTCTGCCGCTACACCCAGGCCCGCTGGGGCTGGTCACCCGTCATTTTCGGTTATGAACTGTGCAGCGAAATCAATCTGACAGGCCCCTACACCCGCGAGACCAGCCACAGGACCCATTTCAATCCCGCAGTCGTGGAATGGTGCCGCATCCTTGGAAGCTATCTCAAAACCATTGATCCTTACGCCCATCTTATCTCCGCGCATGTCTCGAACGACTATTCCTACCTCAATCCCGCTCTATGCAACCTGCCGGAGATGGATTTCAACCCGCTCGACGCCTACAACAACGGCCGTCCCGAACAACCCGAACACATCATCGATCTCGTCGTCGGCACGGCGGATGCGGGCGCCGCCTACAACAAGCCAATCCTCATTACCGAATTTGGAGGATCCGCTATGGCCGCAGGCCTCGAGAACCTGATGATCGAACAGCACGCCGCCCTCTGGTCTGGCGCCTGCGTGCCTTTGGGCGGAATTCCCATGTTCTGGTGGTGGCAGGTGATCGACGAGAACAACCTCTACAAGCGCTATATCCCTATCCGCGCCTTTATGGAGGGTGTCGACCCGCGAGACACCTCGGCGAAACGTATGCCCGCAACACTGACCGTGGATGAGAAAGGCGATAAAGCGTTGCTTCAGAAGTTTGAAGCCGTCTGCACCGCTTCGCCTGAGAAAGCACGCGGCTACATTCATCCGGCACGCTTTGCACGTGCCAGCCAAGAGCCTCCATCCGCAGAACACCTTTCTGTGAACATCGACGGCTTTATTCCCGGCCTGTATCGCGTGGAGTTTTTTGAAACCGAGACGGGAAAATCCGTCCGTCGTTTCGACGTTCGCAGCCAAGAAAAACTGCTGTCGATACCCGTTCCAAAATTCAGTTCGGATTGCGCTTTTAAACTGCACCTGTTGACGCCCGTAGCAAAAAAGTAGCAAGCCACCCCCAGAGCGAACCGCTCCAAAACAAACACTCGACAAGGATACCGACATGGATCAGCGAGTCCTGTTCTGCACTCTCTGCAGCACCGCCCTGCTTGCCGTCGGCCAGTCCATGAGCATCGGGCAGGGCGGGATCGGCCTTTCTGACAGCGATATCGCCATCGTGAGGGCACCCCCACCCATCCAGATCGGGCAAGAACTGAACATGGCCGAATTGCCGCTCGACGAGAAGCCGCCTCAGTTCTACCTCAACTACGGCACAGCAGGCCGATACGGGCCCTATGCCTTATCCGACAATACGCTCATCGGCAACAAACAGTCGCCCTACATTCTGCGCATGTTCGACTACGGCAACCATTTCACGCTACACGCCGCTAACAACACCAACACCGTCTACGGTCCGTTTGCCGCCACGAATGGCGCCTCTGTCACGCTCGGCACGTCCATCATGACGGTTATGAGGGTCCCTCCAAAACTATCGGTCACACTGAACCACCCGGACAAGATTAACCAGCAGCCGATGATCGGCATTGCGCCTTATAACAACGCTCTCATCACGGAACTATACGGCCTGCGCACAAAATATGTCGGTCTTGCCAACCGGGTGGATGTCGACACCGCCGATGTCGAGTTCACAGATGTTCCGCGCATCCATTCCAGAATCACTGGCAACAGTTCCTCCCCCGTAGTCCGAACGTCGCAACGTGATAAGCAAAACGCGATCAAAGGCGCTGAACTCAGCGCGGTCAGATTTCTCGAAACGCTGTTCGGACAGGTTTTCCGCATCCGCTCGCAGGCCATCACCGACGGCTCCACTTATCATTTTGGGATGCCAGCCGGCGACTATATCCTTTGCGCCCTTCAAAAAGTGAAAGACCCCCATGCGCAAAGTATTGCCGGCTCAACAACCGCTGTCTGGTGGACCGCCTTCCACTTCGACGGCGAACACCCGCTCTCACTTTCACTCGCCGCCGAAAACGCCATCACCTGGCGTGAGATTTTTGCGTTCGACAAGAAATAGCGCAGACCCGAATTATTTTACGCGGCCACAAAGAAGAATCGGGACTGAGCACAGGCGTTTCGCTCAAAACAGTGTCGGCGCTTCCTCAACGAAGCGCTTTGCCTTTTCCACCCTGTACGTGGCCATGCAGTTCGGGCATTCCAGATAGTACTCAAAAAAACACATCTGTCCGGGCTTAAGCTTGCTGCGAGGCACTCTCCTGACCACAGGGGTAGAACACACACGGCAGGGTTGACCCTCCTGCGCGATGTCGATCGGTTCGGTTTCTTCGGAGCGTGACACATAACCCGTATCAGGGGGGAGGTTTGGCTGCTTTAACGCCGCCATCGCAAGCACGTCGCAGCGTTCGTTTTGTTCATTTCCCGCATGCCCCCTGACCCATTCGAACACCACACGGTGTCTCTCACACAGCGCCAGCAACCGTTCCCACAAGTCCGCGTTTACAGCGCGTTCTTTCTTGGCACGCCACCAGCCGTTTGACTGCCAGCGTTTGGCCCACCCTAGAGACATCGTGTCAACCAAGTATCGCGAGTCGCTATAAAGCGTCACTTCGCACGGCGTCAGGAGAGCCTCCAAACCGGCAATGGCGGCAAATATCTCCATCCGGTTATTCGTTGTTTGTTGAAACCCACCCGAGAGCTCAATCACCTGATTCTCAAACTGCAAGATGGTTCCGTAACCACCGACCCCCGGATTCGGTTCACACCCCCCATCCGTATAAAGAACCACCCTTTTAGATGGGTCTTCTTCGTCCAGCCGCTGAATCATCGAACACCTTTCGTCAACACGGTCATCTCGCGGGTGCGGACGACCCTCTTCGGTTCCCGATTGGGATACAGGATCGGTCTACGAAAGACAATAAAAAAGAAGCTCGCCCACACATGAGGCGGGCGAGCTGTCTGGTTGATTATGTCGCCGATTTCTTCGCTTTTTTTGCCTGGCGTTTCTCTTTCAGCGACAGAGCCGGTTTTTTCTTCTCTTCTTTTTTTGCGTCATGATTTTTGGCCATACCGTGTATCCTTTTTTTGTGCCATGCCACAGCATATACCTGCCGCACAGCGATTACATAGATTACTCTTAAAAGATAACAGGTCGTCGTTGTCCTGTCAATGCACCGCAAAGCGGGTAAGCTTTAAACTCGCAGAAACAAAGGCCTTTCACTGTGTTTCAACAGGCCCAACGCATATCGTCGATGAACTCCCCCTCATGAATCAACCGTCACGGAATCACTTACTGCCGTTTGAGGAGGGCTCCGGAACGATTGCGCCGCTTTTCGTCAGCAAGGCCTTGATTTCTACAAGCGGCACCTGGCCAGGCGTCAGCCCGTGCTGTGCAGCCAACGCCGCCACAGCACCCGCCGCCTGCCCCGTCGCCATGCAGGTCGCCTGCACACGCAGTCCGGAATTCGCCAGCCGGTCGCTACTCAGACACCGTCCCGCCACCACCAGATTCCGGCTCCCTTTGGGAAGCAGAGCACGAAGCGGTACGGTCGGCACCACGCCCTCCTGAAGATGGGCCGGTTTCACGCCGCTATTCTTGTCATGCAAGTCTACCGGATAGAACGCATAGCACAGCGAATCCTCCCACACGCGCCCTGACACGTAATCGTCCTTCGTGATGAGGTATTCGCCCAAAACGCGGTACGTTTCACGAATACCCACTTCAGGCGACATGCCGTCAAGCGTCACTTTATCCAACCCCGGCAAGGTCTTCAGCCACCGGACCATGCGCAACATTGAGGCTCGCCCGCGAAGGTTGGTCTCCGTGCGCGCATCGGCCGTCGAGCTATCCGCGCCCTCAACGTAGTTTCCGACACCCCCTCCACCCTGCAAGAACGGCAGCACACCGTACCGGCAGTCGCTCCGCTGTAACAGGCCCGCCTTGACAGCCTCCTCGAAACGCGCCTGCAACACCTTTGCGTCAAGTTTAGAAAGATCCGCATTCGTCCTCAGTTTGTACTCGAACGACCCTGGCTGGCGCTCGTCCTCACGCAGCCGTTCCAATCCCAACAATCCGGCCACCGCGCCGTTGCCCGTACAGTCCACGAGTTGCTTGCAAACGATCATGCGCGTGTCGCCCGCCGCAGCCGTCACCATGCTCCATCCCTCCGGCGTCTTCTCGATCCGCATCGGTGCCGCGTGATAGTGGATCGTCACCCCGGCCTTGCGCAGAGCCTCCTCCGAAAGCGCCACAAAGAGCGGAATGTTGAGGGTAACCTGATGCTTCCAGTGCGCCTTGCCCGTCGGCTGCTTGAAGTCCGGCAGTTTGCCACCGTCCAACGCAACCGTATTCGTCACAAGGTCCCAGCCCACGCCCGCGACCACCTGCTTACCCCACGCATGGAACAGACCAGGGAAGTTCACACCGCCTGTCGTCGTGTTGCCGCCCACCTGATGCGCGGCCTCCACCAACACCGTCTTCGCGCCCGCACGTCCGCTCTGCAGCGCCGCACAGATTCCAGCCGAGCCGCCCCCGACCACGACTACGTCGCAGGTTACCCGCGGCAGTTCCGCCGCCCAAACAGACGCACCCGAAACCAGCAAGAACAAAATCGATTTGACTGCTTTCATAAGGCAAAAGTAACGGCTCTAGCGTTCTTCTGCAACACCTTTTTTTGAATCATCCTTAGATAATTTTCGCAAAAAAGGCACGCAACCCAGCTCGACAGATGGATCAAACCCCAATCACGCTTGAACTTCAATTGGCCATGCACTCCGCCTTGCCTTCTTTTGACGGCCTTGCTATAAATTCGTCGGTATTCTGTTGTTTTCACTAAAAAGCGATTGGGCCTGACACAACCCAAGCAGTGGTTTGGTCATCCAATCCAGCATCAGGAGACTCCGTCATGTTTCAACGACTCGCCGCGTCTCTTAGCCTATTTGTTGTTTTGTCGTATGCCGTCCTTGCGGCCGGCAATCCCCTACCCGACCCCGGCTTCGAAGAGGATAACGGCATGTGGTCGGTCTCCGGTGCTGCGCAGCTCCTGCCCGAAGCCGCGTACGACGGCAAAAAAGGGCTGCGTGTCGGTGCCGCAGAGTACAACGCGGACGGCTCATCCGTCACCAGTGCGCGCCTGCCCGTCACGCCGGGCCAAGAGGTCACCCTCACCTTTCAGGCCCGCAGTCAGGCCCCTTGCAGCGGCGCCTACCTCTGGCTCTACAACGCCGCAGGCAAAACCGTGAACGCGCCCAAGGGCTGCACCACCACCTGCTGGATCAGCGAGACCAATAACGTTTGGAACGCGCACACCCTGAAGGCGACCATTCCCGAGGGCGTCGCCTCCGTCGCCGTGTGGGTGCACTCGTCGCCCGGCGTGACCGGCTTCGCGGATTACGACGACTTCGCCCTCGAGGGCCTCGCGCCCGGCACAGCCGCCACGCCGCCGCCCCCGGTCCGCAAGGCCAAACCCGCCCCGGTCATCGACCTCGCGAAGCTGCCGCCGCGCGCCCAGCCCGCGATCATCGTAATCAAGCTCGATGACGTGAGCCAAGTTCACGGCAACGTTCACGCCACCTGGAAACGCGTGGACGAGGCGCTCGCCGCACGCAACATCAAGGCCTCCTATGGCGTCGTCTGCGAGACGCTCACCGAAGCCACGCCGGCCTATGCGGAGTGGATCAAGTCCCGCCAGGCCTCGGGCCGCGTCGAATTCTGGTTTCACGGCTGGAACCACCGCGCGCACGACGTGGAGGGCAAGCCGTGCAACGAGTTCGCCGGCTGGTCGTACGACGGCATGAAAGCTTTGATCGACCGGTCGCAGAAGGCCGCGCTGGACAAACTCGGCTTCGCCTTCGCAACCTTCGGGCCGACCGGCTGCGGCGCGCCCGGCCCCAACCTCGACGAGACGGTCCTGAAGGCCCTGCATGACGACCCGTACATCAAGGTCGCCCTCTACCCCACGCCGCTCGACGACATGGGCAAGCGAGTGTCGGCCGACGGCAAGTTGACGATCCTCGATCGCGTTTGGGACATGAATCTTGAAAGTTTAGTGGGCGTACCGGACTGCAAGCGCCTCATCGCGGGTTACGCCGCCAATCCCAAACGCGCATACTTCGTCCTGCAGGGCCATCCCGGCCAGTGGAGCGGCGGGCGCTTCGATGAGTTCCTGCGCATCCTCGATTTCCTGCAATCACAGAACGTCATCTTCATGACTCCTTCGGAGTGTGCCTCCGCACTCAAGAAACAGTCGAAATGAAACGCCTAACTCCGAGTCAACCAAGGCTATTTTTCCGCTCTTGGCATAACGAAAAGTTGGACAAACTTTATAAGCCGGCGTCTCCATGACCGCACGATATTTCGTCCTTCTCGCCGTCCCCATGGCCGCCAGCCTCTTCGCGCAAGCGGCGGAGTGGAGCGTCGCGCAGGATGGCAGCGGCGACTTCACCGGCACCGACGAGGCACCCCTACTGGAGGCCATCGCGCAGGCCAAGGCCGCGGGCGGAGGCATCATCAGGGTTCACTCTGGCCACTATCAGATCGGACAAAGCCTACTTTTCAGCGACGTCAAACGCGTAACGATCCGCGGCGAGGGAGATGCGTTATTACAACTCATTCCCGCTCTGGCGACCGAACTGGCCGAACCCGCGCACCAGGGCGCTAAATGGCTGGTGCTACACTCCGCTGAGCGACTGCAACCGGGCCTGCAACTGCGAATCCTGGCACCGGGCGAACGCTTGGCCTTCAATGGCAAACCTCGACCCAATTTCACGGCTATGGTCGACAGCGTGAGTAACGACACGGTGATCCTGCACGAACCCCTCGCGTTTCCTGCACCCGCAGGTACGCGGGTGGTCAACGACAAGGACTTGAACCTTCTCGTGTTCCGCGGCGCATGCGAGGACATCCGCATCGAAAACCTATCCCTGGACGGAGCTTTACGCCCAGACGGACTGCGACAGGCTACCCACCACACTCGCTGCGGCATTTGGGTTGAAGGCCGTTATGACTACGAGAACGGCGCTTCCGGGCCGAAGCCGAGCCGCATCACGCTGCGCGACTGCCGTATCCGCAACTTTCACGGTCGCGGCGTAGCGATTTATTCCGGCGAGGCGTGCTCAATCGAGCGCTGCCTTATCGAGAACGTCCTGGATGAAGGCGTGGATCTGGATCACTTTACCCTGCGCTGCCGTGCGACGGAGAACGTCATCCGCAATGCTCCCGTCGGCATTGAACTGAACGATGCGAACGACTGCGCCATTGAGCACAACACCATCGAGGCCTGCGACACAGGCATCCGCATCTGGCGCTGGTGTCGGCACGATGACCTGAACACCCGCAACGTGCTCGCCGACAACCGCCTACGCGGCATCCGCAACCTAGCGATCGAGTTTCAAGCAGGCACCTTCGCCAACACGGCCAAGAACAATGTCCTTGAGCAGTCCTCAAGCGCGAGCCCTTTTACCGAGAAGCCCTTCAGCGATCTTGGCAGCGACAACCGAATGATCAATAACACCCTTCTTATCGACCGTTAAGGCCCCTCTTTCGACTGCCCCCTGGTTTTTTAGTCCGCCGGCCGTGAAGTATTCCGTCACGCAGAGGATACTTCTTCTATTTTCTGCCTTTTGCCGAAAAAGCCATACGTCGCCACATCGTTCTCACGCTATTCTA
>JADHEF010001038.1_pt1 | contig 20426 bp, 25 predicted proteins | sample 8952391 | NCBI WGS metagenome assembly JADHEF01 (sample SAMN16124439, study PRJNA663245) | bioreactor sludge metagenome | isolation source: sludge (nitrite) | place: India:Bengaluru | collected 2019-02-28
TTACAAAAGCTCACCAACTTGCTAAGCAGTATCTGCAAACTTTGTGACAGTGAAGTGAAAGCTATATGACAGTTTGATGACGAAGATGATTAAAAAAATAATATATTTTATTGTTTTTCAATAATTTAAATTTTTATTAAAATCTGTGAGATGAGTTGATTCAATCTCAAATATAAAAAAATGGAGCTTAAGCTCCATTTTTTACAAATTAAAATTCTAGTGAATTTTAAAGTTCAGCTTTAATCTTTTCAGCCAGTGCTTTAATTTTTTCCTGGTCACCCATATGTAATGCATGTTTTCCAAGCTCATGCACTGAACTTGGAATAAGGTGAAAATGTACATGTGGAACAGTTTGACCAGCAGATGCACCTGAAAGTTGCATCAGTACAATACCTTGAACATCAAGTGCTATTTTCATTGCCTGGGCAATTCTTTGCACAATCTGAATGGTATAGGCAGCGGCATCAGGTGGCAGATCGAGCAAGGTAATTGCAGGTGTTTTCGGGATGACCAACGTATGACCTTCTGCCTGGGGCATAATGTCCATAAAAGCCAGAACCTGTTCGTCCTCATACACTTTTATTGCAGGAAGTTCATTACGGATAATTCGTGCAAAAATATTTTGATCATCGTAAAGCATGTCTAGTCCTTGAAAGTGATTGGGTACTGTAATTATTTACAGTTCAATTCTTTCTGACGATCTTTGATGGCGTCAAGTCGTTGTTGCTCTTTTTCTGAAAATTTGGGCTTGGTTGTATAACAATTGTCATTGCCGAACTTGGCCTTGGCTTCCGGGTCTTTAAAGCAAAAACCTTTAGAGGCATAAATGACATCATGGTCATTTTTTAATTGTTGGCACTCTTGCTCTGCTGTCGCTGCAAAAACAGTTGCCCCAAAGAAAGTTGTAAAACTAGCCAAAACTGCAACACTAAGCTTGGTCATGAGGGTTTCCTCTGTGAGAATATTGTGTAGAGCACTTCTACACAATATTAGGTTTATTTATTATTATTCAATGGCGAGTAATTACTCAAGTGTAATTTTATTCCAAGATTCGTACATTTTCACAGCACTAGAAAAGTCACTGTCTTTTTCTGCTAAATTACTGGCTGCCTGAATCAGACTTTGAGTCAAGGCAATCACCGGTGCTGACAGTTTGGCATCACGAACCAGATCAAGTGCAATGCCGGTATCTTTTGCCAATAATGGCAGAGCAAAAGTCAGCGGGAAGGCACGATTTAAAATACGTTGTGGTAACACCATTTCCGTTACGCCACTTTTACCGCTTGACGCATTAATGCAGTCTAAAGCTTCATGCAGATTTACCCCATGCACTTTTAAGGTGGTAAAACCTTCGGCCACTGAACAAAGATTGACGGCTAAGAGCATATTGTTGACCGCTTTGACTGCGAAACCTGCACCTGATTCACCGACATGTTTAATCAGTTTGCCGAAGGCTTGAATTGCAGGAAGGGCTTTTTCAAAAGCAGCAGCTTCACCACCAATCATTACGGTTAATGTGCCATTTTCCGCACCAATGGTTTGCCCGCTGACTGGTGCATCCAGAAAATCTACATCCCATGCTTTTAACTGCTGGTTGAGCTTTTTCGCAGATTCAGGAACACCACTGGTGCAGTCGACCCATACTGCGCCCGATTTAATCTGAACCGTTGCAATGAGGTCTTCGACTTCCTGGCTGGTTGGCAGGCAAGAAAAAATGATATCTGCCTGAACAGCCTGTTTAAGTTCTACGGCTTGCGTGCCATATTCAGTTGCATGCTGTTTGGCTTTTTCGAAATTGCGGTTCCATACATACACCGTATCAAAATGTTGAGGTAAATGCGCTGCCATACGGTAACCCATTGCGCCTAAGCCGATAAATGCAACTGACTGAATCATGATGTTTCCTTTATATTTTGCTCGATCTCTGTTTTAGCCAGGTAGTCATGAAAGGCCAGAACTCGTTGGCACTGGACTGGCTAGACATGAGTCCCAAATGACCACCTGGGATAAGAGTAAACGTGACATCCTGACTATTTGTCAATTCAATTAAAGGTTTAACGGCCTCTTCTGAAACAATCCGATCGCTACGACCCGCGCCTATCAGTAAAGAGCAGGCTATATGTTTTAATTCGATATGCTTATCCTGTAATCTGATAACACCGTTTTTGAGCGGATTTTGTAGCCAGACATTAAAAATCATGTCCTGATTGATACCCCCCGGGTAATCAATCATCCGGTTCAGGAAATTACCCATGGTGGCGTGTTCATATAAGGCTTGCAGGTTATCGAGGTTGGCTAGAAGCTGTTTCTGGCTTTGTATCCATCCCACAGGATCAATCATTTTAAAACCGAGTGAGTTCAGTAGGCCTGGGCTATGAATCAGATGCTTGGGCACAGTTCCTGAGTAAATCTTGTTTTGCAGGGCTTTATTTTTGGCAATCAGCTGATTGACCTTTTGAAAAAGTTTACCGGTACGACCCGAGGCATGACTGTCCACCGGACTGCCCAATACAATTAAATTTTTAACGTGGTTTGGTTGATGTAGTGCGCAATACAACATGACAAATACGCCTGCCATGCTCCAGCCATGCAGTGAAATTTCATCAATACAACATGACAAATACGCCTGCCATGCTCCAGCCATGCAGTGAAATTTCATCGCTATTTGAATGCGTCCGGATCTGATCAATACAATGCGGAATCGCATCATCAATAAACGACATGAAATTGAGAAAGCGATCTTTATAATTATATCGGCCCCATTCAAGCAGATAGACATCAAAACCACTATGTTGAAAGTTTTTGACCAATGAGCGGTACGGGTACAGGTCGTAAATGGCCATATTGATTGCAAGGGGGGCAACAAAAACCAGGGGTTCTTTATATTGTCTATCCGGTGAGGCGTAGTAACGTACCCGTGTTTGTTTGTACTCTGCAATGACTTCATAGGGAGTGGCTTGCGATAAAACCAGTGATTTTGAGTTAAATAAAGTCTTTGACAGGTTTTTGAGTTTGCTTTTATGTTTGGCAATTTTATTTTTAACTTGAATCATTGCTGGGTGTGCTGACATATGGGGATTGATCGAAGTGTAGGCGATATTTATGCATTATACCTTGACCTTAAATGCCATAGACGCTCAAAATGTTGGCAATTATTAGCAATACAGTCCAGGACTGGGTAATACAAATGAGCCAACAAGACGACATTGAATACCAATTAGATACCTTAGCTATTCGTACAGGTCATACACGCAGTTTTGAAGGCGAGCATGGTGAACCAATTTTTCTCACTTCATCATTCGTCTATGAAAATGCAGCAGAAGCCGCAGCTAAGTTTTCTGGTCAGGAACCTGGCAACATTTATTCGCGCTTTACCAACCCGACAGTTGCGATGTTTGAAAAGCGCCTTGCCGCATTAGATGGTGCGGAACGTGCTGTTGCAACCAGTACTGGCATGGCAGCCATCATGGCTGTGGCTATGTCTTATTTGAAACTGGGCGATCACGTCATCTGTTCACGTGCGGTGTTTGGTTCAACGGTTTCTCTTTTTGAAAAATACGTGGCTAAATTTGGTATAGCAGTCGATTTTGTTGATTTAACCGATCTTGATGCGTGGAAAAATGCAATCAAACCTGAAACCAAATTACTGTTTGTTGAATCTCCATCCAATCCACTGGCTGAAATTGCCGATATTCAGGCTTTGGCTGATCTGGCTCATGCCAATGGTGCATTACTGGCGATTGATAACAGCTTCTGTACGCCGGCATTGCAACAGCCAATTAAATTAGGGGCTGACCTGGTTGTCTATTCAGCAACCAAATATCTGGATGGTCAAGGTCGCGCTTTGGGTGGTGCTGTGGTAGGTAATCACAAACTGCTTGAAGAAGTATTTGGTTATGTCCGCACCACTGGCCCGTCAATGAGTCCATTTAATGCCTGGGTTTTTTTGAAAGGTCTGGAAACTCTGCGTTTACGTATGCGTGAACATTCAGCAAATGCACAAAAACTGGCTGAATTCTTAAATCAGCACGACAAAGTAGAAAAAGTGTATTACGCTGGTTTGCCTTCACATATCGGTCATGAGCTTGCAGCCAAACAGCAAAGCGGTTTTGGCGGTATTGTGTCCTTTGAAGTCAAAGGTGGGCGTGAAGGGGCTTGGAAAGTTATCGACAATACCCAGTTTATTTCCATTACCGGTAACCTGGGCGATGTGAAATCAACTATTACTCATCCAGCAACTACAACTCACGGTAAGCTTTCACCAGAAGCCAAAGAAGCTGCAGGGATTCGTGAAGGATTAATCCGTGTATCTGTTGGTTTGGAAGATATTGATGATATTATTCGCGACATTAGTCGTGGTTTAGATTTAATTTAAATTTTTATCTTATTTTTAAGTTTTGTGTTCGGAGTATTTTATGAACATTAACATGTTGATGCAGCAAGCACAGCGCATGCAAAAAGATATGGAAGCCAATGTTAAAAAGGCCAAAGAACAGCTTGCGCAAACTGAAGTTCATGCTGAAGCAGGCGGCGGTCTGGTGAAAGTCACCATGACTTGCCGTAACGTGGTAAAACGTATCGAAATCAGCCCTGAATTGCTGCAAGACGATGCAGATATGATTGAAGACTTAATCGCAGCTGCAATGAATGATGCTGCACGTCAGGCCGAAGCCATTTCTGAAGAAAAAATGAAAGCGGCTAATTCTGGTATGGGCTTGCCACCAGGTCTTTCAGGTTTATTCTAAGGAATACGTCCAGTGTTTAGTGATCGATTTGATCAACTGGTTCAAGCCTTACGGATTCTGCCAAGTGTTGGGCCGAAATCGGCTCAGCGCATGGCATTACACCTGATCATGAAAAACAGGGAAGGTGCAGTCGGGTTGGCACATGCTTTAAATGAAGCAGCTACCTATATTCAGGAATGTAGCGTTTGTCATTCGCTCACTGAAAATGAAGTCTGCGATATCTGTCTTTCGCATGAACGTGATGATCAGCTGCTCTGTGTGGTGGAATCACCAGCAGATGTGATGGCGATTGAACAAAGTGGCAGTTTTCGGGGTAAATACCATGTGCTGGGTGGACATTTGTCTCCACTGGACGGAATTGGGCCAGAAGAAATCGGGATTCCCTATCTGATTCAGCGCCTGAGTCAGGGCACGGTTTCAGAAGTTATATTGGCAACCAATGCTACTGTAGAAGGTCAGGCGACAGCACATTATCTGGTTGAAGCAACCAAGCATTTACCGATTCAAATGACCCGGATTGCTCAAGGTGTTCCTCAAGGGGGAGAACTTGAATATGTGGATAGCCATACTTTAAGTCAGGCGGTGCATAATCGTATGCGTATGAAATAAGTACCAGGGTGCTTATTTCATTATTTTTAACAAGAATAAGAACAGGGTGGCATTTACGAGAAAAATAGTCTTAAACTTATACAAAAAAAATATAAAAAAATGTTGATTTTTTATTTAAAAATTAAAATATGGTGAATATATGCGCTAGATGTAGATTTTGTTATATCTAAATGTTATATATCGGTTAATATACTTTTCAAGAGAATCTGCTTTTAGACTCGGTAATATGTTTCAGTTCATTCATCAACAAAAAGATTTAGAAGATATTCTGCACTTGATGGGGCAGACATCCATTTATGGATTGGATACCGAATTCATCAAGGTGGATACTCTTTGGCCTAAACTCGGTGTATTTCAAATTAATGTTGCGGATCGGGTTTTTTTACTTGATGGCACAAGTTTAGACCTGTCGGCATTCTGGAAAAAATTGTTTCAGGCCCAGCAGAATATTTTCCATGCCTGCAGTGAAGATATTGATTTAATTTATCATTACTCACAGCAAAAAAGCCTAAGCAATGTTTTTGATACCCAGATTGGCATGTCTTTTTTAGGCCATGGGCTACAGGTAAGCTATCAAAATGCGTTAAAGCACATGCTGGATGTGGACATTGATAAAGACCAGACCCGATCTGACTGGTTGGCGCGTCCGTTAAGCTCGGAGCAACTCACCTATGCGGCGAATGACGTACTATATTTAATGAATCTATCGAATAAAATCCAGCAGGAATTAGGCGATAAGCACTTACTGGATTTTGCCCTGGAAGATTGCCGTCATCTGACCCATGAAATTGGTCAGGAAACACCGCTAGAGTTGCTTTATCACGATATTGGAAACTACCGGCATTCACGCCGTCAATTGATGCAGTTGCAACAACTGGCTGTGTGGCGCGAACAGATGGTCAAAGCCTTGAATTATCCTCGCAGCTTTATTCTGAAAAATTCTACCCTGATTGATCTGGTGGAAAAAAATCCGCGTAATCATTTCCAGTTGTCCAGCATTAAGGATATCCGTCAAAATATTGTGCGTGAATATGGTAAAACCATTCTGGACCTACTTAAATTTTTGCCTGAACAGGCAGAATGGCCACTGCGTATGGCACGTCCAATTCGTCACTCATCCAAAGAAATTGGTGAAAGAGTGGAGAATGTCATTCAGGCTGTGGTACAAGAAACTACTGTACCTAAAGAAGTATTGATGCGTAAAAAATGGCTTAATGCACTATATCAGCATGTGGTATTTCATAATGATGAACAGGATTTGCCCGCTTATCTGCTCGGTTGGCGCTATGATGTTCTGACCAAGCCACTGATTGATGTGTTACATGCAGATGAAAGTTATCTGTCTACGCAAATGAAAGTGATGGACTAATTTTTAACCATTTTGTTCAAAGAATTAACATTTACACACAATCACGACTGATGCGTTAATAATCACTAATGTATCGGTCTTTTTTTTAATGTATGCTTTGTGCTGAGTTTTATGAGTCCTGTTTCAACTATGCACTGTTCAATTTTTAAATCTAGCAAAAAAGATGAAATGTATCTTTACATCGCCCGTCCAGAAACTTCTGAGAATGAAGCTGAGGCAGTAAATCCGCTGGAAATCTTGCCAGAAGCGATGCGTGTTGCATTTGGTCGTGCAACTTTTGTTATGGATTTGGAGTTAACCGAAAGCCGTAAACTGGCGCGTGTCAATGTATTACATGTGATTGACTCTATTGAAACCAAAGGTTTCTTTATTCAAGTCCCTCCAGAAGGATTAATCAATCCGAATGCGGTTGCACCCGAAGGGCTGCGTGGTGCTTAAAGGCTAATCAGGAGTTGTAACGATGAATAGTTTTTTTTCACTACTAGATTCAATTCCTGAAGATAGCATTGCCGTCACGGTATATCTGCTAGGAAGCGTGATTATTCTTTGGGCCTGGTATGTTATTGCAAAACGTTTGCCTAAGCCGCTAGGTGGAATGACATGGCTCATCGGCTTTGCTATTTTACTCACGCCGACAGTTTCTGAAGGAAATAATGCTGCTATCGCTCCGGCTTTTTTTGGACTGCTATTTGGTCTTTTAACCAAAGAAAAAGCTTTGGTCTGGACCAATGCTTCTCTCATTCTCTTTGTGATCGGGCTTGGCCTGATCATTGGCGCTTTATGGTCAAAATATATGGCCAACAAAGCAAAGTTTGTCGCAAACAACAATAGTTCACCACTTTAAATAAAACAATAAGGTTAAATCATGTCTGTGGATACTCAACAATTTCTTGGTACAGATCAGTACATTGCGACTGATAGTTTAAAACTTGCCGTTAAAGCGGCACGTAGCTTGCAAAAGCCGCTTTTGGTTAAAGGTGAGCCGGGCACAGGTAAAACCCTACTTGCCGAACAAGTCGCAGAAAGCTTGGGACTGAAGCTGCTGACCTGGCATATCAAGTCCACCACGAAAGCCCAGCAAGGCCTGTATGAATACGATGCTGTATCCCGTTTGCGTGATAGCCAGTTAGGTGATGATCGTGTTTATGATATTAAAAACTACATCAAGCCTGGAAAATTGTGGGAAGCGTTCACCAGTGAACAACGCTGTGTCTTGTTGATTGATGAAATTGATAAAGCAGACATCGAGTTTCCGAATGACTTATTGCATGAACTCGACAAAATGTCGTTTTTTGTTTATGAAACAGGGGAAACCATCACGGCGACACAGCGTCCTATCGTGATTATTACTTCAAATAATGAAAAAGAACTGCCAGATGCATTCTTGCGCCGCTGTTTCTTCCATTATATTGAATTCCCTGATGAAGCGACCATGCGTGAAATTATTGACGTGCATTTCCCGCAAGTGTCTGCAGCTTTGGTCAATGAAGCTTTACAGGTCTTCTTCAAGCTTCGCCAGATTCCAGGCTTAAAGAAACCACCATCCACCTCTGAGTTGATTGACTGGTTAAGCTTGCTGATGGCAGATGACATGCCTGAAGATATTTTACGCAAGCATGACAAATCCAAGGCGATTCCCCCCCTATATGGTGCATTGATTAAAAACGAGCAAGATGTCCAGTTGCTTGAACGTTTAGCCTTTATGTCGCGTCGCTAAGGGAGAAACACGCATGTTTGTGCGATTGTTTTATACCTTACGCAAATACGGTGTGCCAGTATCAACCCGTGAACTGATTGATCTGAATGAAGCTGTAGCTTCAGGCTTGGTGTTTGCCAATCAGGAAGAGTTCTATGAACTCGCAAAAACGGTTATGGTTAAAGATGAGCGTTTCTTTGACAAGTTTGACCGAGCCATGAAAGATTACTTTGATGGCATCTCCACTTTTGATCTGGATGATTTGCTTAATCAGGTGCATAAGTTACCAAAAGACTGGTTTGATCTGGAACTTCTGGAAAAGCATCTCACGCCTGAGCAGCGGGAAGAACTGAAAAAAGCCGGCTCACTGGAAGAGCTGATGAAGATGCTGGAAGAGCGTCTTCGTGAGCAGCACAAGAAGCATCAAGGCGGTAACAAGATGATTGGTACCGGTGGCACTTCACCCTTTGGGGCGTATGGTGATCATCCTGAAGGTGTGCGTATTGGTGGGCCGGGACGTAAACGTTCTGCGGTTAAGGTTTGGGAACAGCGTAAATACCAAAACCTGGATGATGAACAGATTTTAGGTACACGGCAAATGCAAATGGCACTCCGCCGTTTACGCAAGTTTGCCCGTCAAGGCGCAGCTGAAGAGCTTGATATTAACAGCACGATTCGTGAAACCGCCAAGCAAGGGATTTTAGATGTACAGCTGGTTCCGGAACGTCGCAACCGTATTAAAGTGCTGATGTTGTTCGATGTTGGTGGGTCGATGGACTCGTATATCGCTGAATGTGAAAAACTGTTCAGCGCGGCCAAAACCGAATTTAAAACTTTAGAATATTTTTATTTTCATAACTGTTTGTATGACTATGTCTGGAAAGACAATATCCGCCGTTCTAATACCCGCATGAATACCTGGGATTTATTCAATACTTATGGGCGCGACTATCGGGTAATTGTGGTAGGGGATGCCAGTATGGCACCTTATGAGCTGAACTCAGTGGGTGGTTCTGTTGAATATATGAATGATGAAGCAGGTAATGTCTGGTTACAGCGTTTACGTCAACATTTTGAAAAGACGGCCTGGCTTAATCCAGAACAAGACAGTTATTGGCATTACACCCATACCATTGGTCAGATCAAACAAATCTTTGAAGATCATATGTATCCCATGACCTTAAAGGGCGTGGAAGACATGACAAAATATTTGGCTCGTTAAACGCATTGAAATTAAATGCGTTCTTTTTAAATGAAGGAATTGAAAATGGATCATCAAATTAATGGCATCCCATTACCCAATGAAGAAGGTTTCTTTGGACAATATGGTGGTCAGTTTATTCCGCCTCATTTAAAAGAAGCGATGGATGAAATTAATGTCGCGTATGAGCAAATTCGCCATACTGCAGAATTCCAGAATGAACTAGCCGATTTATTTGCCAACTATGTGGGTCGTCCAAGTCCGCTGTTTCATGCCAAGCGTTTGTCTGACCAATTGGGTGGAGCGCAAATTTACCTGAAACGTGAAGATTTAAACCATACTGGTGCACATAAGATTAACCATTGCCTAGGCGAAGCTTTACTTGCCAAATACATGGGTAAGAAAAAAGTCATTGCTGAAACCGGTGCAGGCCAGCATGGTGTAGCTCTTGCAACTGCATGTGCCTTAGTCGGTATTCCATGTGAAATTCATATGGGACAGGTAGATATTGAAAAAGAACATCCGAACGTGGTGAAGATGAAGATCTTGGGTGCCAACCTGATTTCTGTTACCCGTGGTACGGCAACATTAAAAGATGCGGTAGACAGCGCGTTTGAAGAATATCTCAAAGATCCGAAAAACTTTATTTATGCGATTGGTTCAGTGGTTGGTCCACATCCATTCCCGAAAATGGTGCGTGACTTTCAGGCAATTATTGGTGATGAAATTAAAGTTCAGACCAATGACCGTTTTGGTTCAAACCCGGATTATATCGTAGCTTGTGTTGGTGGTGGCTCGAATGCCATGGGTGCCTTTTCTGCATTTTTAAACGATGCCGATGTAAAACTTGTTGGGGTGGAACCAGCAGGCCATGGTCTGGATACTACGATGCACTCAGCTACCCTGACTTTGGGTAAACCGAGCCAGCTTCACGGAATGGCATGTTATGTCCTTGAAGATGAACAAGGTGAGCCTTTGCCGGTACACTCGATTGCTTCAGGTCTGGATTATCCGGGCGTAGGTCCACAGCACAGCTTGTTGAAAGACTTGGGTCGTGTGGAATATACCACAGCAACAGACCAGGAATGCCTGGATGCTTTTATGACACTTTCACGTGTAGAGGGAATTGTTCCTGCACTTGAAAGTTCTCATGCAGTCGCCTGGGCTTTGCGTGAAGCACCCAAAATGGCAAAAGATGTGAAAATTGTCGTGAATGTTTCGGGTCGTGGCGATAAAGACTCGGATTATGTGGCAGAAAAATTAGGCTTGAACTAATTATAAAATCTCTCTCTTACATCATATGTGCTCATTTTTTTAAAGAAGGTTTCTTTTTCCATCTTTATAAGAGATAGCTAAAGTCTCTCTTTATGAAAGGGAGCTTTAAAGGGATTAAAAAAACCTCTCATTTCGAGAGGTTTTTTAATGTGCTTGAAATCTTAACTGGCGATATATTGCTGCAATTGATCGATGAGTTTGCGCTGATCTTCCATTACGGCTTTGACCAAATCACCAATCGAGATTAACCCTACCAGTTTTGAATTTTCAACTACAGGAAGATGACGTAAATGGCGATCAGTCATTAAACTTAAACAGTCTTCAACACTGGTGGATTTAGTCACGGTCAGTACTTTAGTAGTCATGATTTCACCGACTGTCGTTTCTTTAGAGGTCCGTTCCATCAACGTCACTTTACGCATGTAATCACGTTCAGAAAGAATACCGACCACTTTCTCTTGATCAGTCACGACCAGTGCACCAATGCCTTTATCTGCCATAAGCGAAATTGCTTCAAGTACCGTTGATTCTGGATCAATCGTAAAAATGGTTTTATCAATTTTATCGTGAATAACTTGTGCAACATTAGTCATTTATTATCATCCTTTTTGTTCCTTATTTGACATTAAACTTAGCGCGAAATCAGAAAAATGCAAATACTTTTCAGGTCATTAATAAAAATTTACATTTCTCTGAATTTCACTTTTAATATTTGCCGCAAACCCTCAAGCAGATTGTAAAGATTCAGCAAAAAAGAAATGCCGCATCTGTTGTGTGGTCAATTTAAATTTTTGGCTAGATGAATTACAAAGTGCAGGGGTAACATTTAAACGAGTGAGTGTTGGTAACAGCAAGTCCTGAAAATCCGCTGAAGTAATTTTACGCGGCATATAATTTGGCCAATGATGTTCGGCATATTTTTGTGCCTGTAGGCCGTTTAGCCAAAAGGGAAAAATAAAATCTTCATGATCAGACATCATGGCCCAACCCTGCTGATGATATAAACCCCACAGTACACCACAATACATCATAGATTTTAAAATCGTGATCTTAAAAAATAAGTCTTTAGGAATAGGCTGTAATGAATTAATTTGATTCATACCCGAATACATGTAGTGAATTCAGCAGTTATTGTAAGGAATGAAGATGAAAGTTCAGTGTAAGCTTTGAGAAACTATGTAAATAAATATGTATTTAGAAAGAGAAGGCATTAAAAAACGCCACCTTGGTGACGTTTTATTAGGCTTGCATCGTGGCCAGCTTCTGCCAATATTGTGCTTTGAGTGAGTCGCGTTCTACTCGGAAACCTTGATAATAAAGTTCTGCTAAAAATAAGGCAGCCTTACCATGTCCGGCACGAGCCACTTCTTCCAGTTTTTGAACTGCATCTGCAAAATTCATTTGAGACTGAATTGTATTGACTGCATCTGCATATGCATGTTCTAAGTCTTGATGAGAGATTTGTTGAATCATATTAAACTCCTTATTGTAATTATGATTGCTAGATAGACTAATAAGTTTGTCTTGATACCAATTTAACTAGCTATTGTTAAATTAATATTACATCGCACCTAAATTGTCAAACAATATCTATGGGCTATATTATTAAATTCAAGGTTACATGATTAAACAATATACAAAATGATTTTTGCTTAGTATGTTAATGAGAGTTTGAAAATATAAGGAGAATAATATGACAAAAACATTAGATGGTTTTACATTCGATTTGCCTCCTACTGTAGATCAAATCATTGAACTTGCACATCAGCATCGTAAAAATTTAGATGAAGCCATTTTCCATCAGGAAATTCACTTGGGTAATTATTGTTTGGCACAGCGTAAAAGAGTTTATGATTTTACTCGCCAGCTTGATATACAGCAACGTGAGGATTTTTATAGTATCTATAATGGTGAGTTGCTGCGCATAGCTGATGATGATGAACTGCATCCCGTGCATGCTGAAAGAGGAGTGGGGGCTTTTGCAATTCTAGTGGTATTAGTGATTATCGCACTGGTGCTTTACTTTGCAGTAATCCGGAATGTCATTGTCTAATCGCTGAATTGATTTGCTTGATTTCTGTGGTAAATATGGCGAAATTGAGCAAATCTGCTTGTACTTCTTTATGCTGCATCCTACACTACCTTGAATTCGAGGTAGGTTATGCATAGCGCTGTACAGAAAATTGTTCAATTAAAATCTCAAATAAAGCTGGAAGATATTTATAACGGATTTGTCGTTACAATCATTGCCATTATTCTGATTCTTGCTTTTATTGCCCTGCATCGTCCCATTACTGTTAAACAATTTGAAAATGTAGTACAACTTTCAGCTCAAGCCAATTATCCGGCGACCCAAGAAATGGCCCTGCTCTTGATACAGCAACCTCAGATTCCTTATGCACAATATTTCAAATTGATGCAAGCGCATCATCTGGAGATGACACAGGCTCATCAGTTACCTCCTTTGCAGGCGGAGCAATAATTGTTTTAGGGATTGGCTCAACCGAAGGCGTGTTTGAGTGAACTTGGGGACTTAAATCTTGTTTAAGTGTTGTCTCCAGCGCGGCTTTGTCTAATTTATCATTGACCACAATAATAGTGAGGCATTCAGGATGCAGATGTTTTTGAAGGGCATTCTGAACATCTTGCAAGGTAATTTTTTCTAATAATTTGGGATAATTGCTCAGGTAGTCAGCGGGCTGATTGTAAAATCCTAGCGAACCTAACTGTGCATTGATACTGGCATTACTACTATAATTATTTGGAAAAGCGCGTAACATCCCGGCCTTGGTTTCTTCCAGCTGTTTTGGGTTAATAGGTTGGCTGACAAAATTGATCAAGGTCTGATGAGCAACCTGTATGCTGTCGAGCAACTGGTCTTGTCGGGTGGAATAACTAAAACTAAAAGTTCCGGGAGCCTGACTAAATGAAAATGAACTATAAGCTCCATAGGTAAAACCGCGCTTAACCCGTAGTTCTTTCATTAAGATAGAATTAAAACCACTTCGCCCAAACATCTGGTTGGCCACTTCTAGGGCGAGTCGATCCGGATCAAAATGTGTAGGGCCCAGTTGTCCCATCATCACATGTGCCTGACTGGAGTTAAACTTGATATGGCGAATATCAAAACCTGAGTTATCGACTGGTTGAGCTAGAGGTCTAGCTTTTTCTCCGTGTTTTATGTTCAGCAAGTTGCTGTGCCTGTTTGGGACTGAGTTGACCGGTAATGGCAATATTCAGGTTCTGTGCTACCAAAAATTGTTCCTTAAACTGCTGTAATTGTGCCGGTGTGATTTTGCTAATACTGCGCTGAGTCCCGGTAATGGGTTCGGCATAGGCATGTTTTCCATATAAAGCACGGTAAAACAGGATATTCATCATGCGGCCAGGGCTTTCCTGGATCTGTTTCTGGCCTACTTGAGTATTGCTTAATACCAGATTGATACTGGATTTTTTAAAGGTGGAATGGTTGAGTACTTCCAGCAGCATGGCTATAGCCGGTTCAAGTTTTTTAGGCTCAGACAATACCCGTAATTTTACAATAAACATGTCCCGATACGCCTGAGCACTAAATCGTGCCCCTACATTTTCAAAAATATGGGCAATTTCATTGGCCGTATATTTTTCTGTTCCTTCATCAATTAATTTTGCTGCCATATTAGCAATACCAAATAAACCTGGTGCGATTTCTTCATCCCGGGCCGAGCCTGCATTAAAGGTCAGCTGAATATCAACCATAGGTAAATCCTGTGATTCTACAAATAGCGTACGAATTTGATATCTGTTTTTTAGCTCATGCACATAGGGGGCGTGGAATTGATTTTGTGGATGGGTGATTTTCAAGCTTTGTAACAGGGGGATTGATTTCAGCTGTGTTGAATAGTCATCGGGGAGAGTATTTAAATCAATTTCAGCACTTGCCGCTTGAACCCAGATCATCATAGAAACAAAGATAAGGCGAGAATGCAGCTTGAACATAGCAAATTCCACTATTGGGTTTTATTTTCAGGAAAAAGGTATAAGGTGCTCAAATTGTCACGGCTGAAATAAATATTCGCTATGCGTTGTATATCTTGCGGAGTGACAGTTTCAAAATGTTTGGGCAGTTCATCCATCAAGCGAAAACTTAAACCGTTAATCTCCAGATTGCCGATCATCTGGGCTTGTCCGGCAATGTCATCCTGACTATAGACTAAATTGGAGACATATCTAGCTGTCACTCGCTTGATTTCTGTGGGTTTGACCAGCTCCGTTTTGAGCAGCTCAATTTCAGCTTGAATGGCTTGTTCTGCCTCTGGCAAACTCAATCCGTCTATAGGCAAGGCTGAAATACTCAATAAGCTATCTCCGCGGCTATAAGGATCGTAAGATACACTGACCGAGGTTAATATTTTTTTGTCCCGCACCAGATTATCTTGCAGTCGTGAAGAAATTCCACTGTCCAAGATGTTCTTGATGATGGTTAAGGCATAAGCATCTTGCGGATTTTTGGCTGTGACCAGTGAGCGCACGTTCCAGGTCATAAACAGGTTGGGTACTTTCACAGGAAAATTCAATTCCATATGGCGATAACCGATATGGTCAAATTCTAATACGTCATTGCGTGGCGGGGTTTTTCTGACAGGGATATCGGCAAAATACTTTTGTACTTGCAGCAAGGTTTGTTCAGTGTCGACATCACCGACAATCACAAGGAGGGCATTATTGGGGCTATACCAGTCACGATACCATTTTTTGATATCTTCAAGCTGGATGTTTTGCAGATTTTTCATGTGGCCAATCACCGGTTGGCGATAATGGCTGGTTGGATAGGTGATCCATTTAAAACGTTCGAAAGCTAAAGATCTAGTGTACGTAAGCGCCGTTCTTCCATCACCACTTTAATTTCAGGGTCAAAATCCTGCTGGCGTAACAGCAAATTGCTCATCCGGTCTGCTTCAAGTTCTAAAGCCAGGGGGTAAATAGGTTTTAGGGTAAAGCTGGTAATAATTGGTGTAATTGGTAAAAGTTGAAGCATTGATGCGTCCACCATAGCTGGTAATAATTGGTGTAATTGGTAAAAGTTGAAGCATTGATGCGTCCACCATACATACGGCTTAAGCGGGTAAATTCATCATCGGGAACTTTTTGCATACCTTTAAACATCATATGTTCCAGTACATGCGAAATGCCTAATAAGTTCCCCGATTCATCGCTGCTGCCTACCCGGTACCAGATTTGCGTCATGACCATAGGAGAACGGTGATCTTTCCGAATAATTACTTTTAAACCATTTTTGAGTGTAGTTTCAAAGGTCGTAGGTGTCAGTTTACTGCGAGTCTCTGCATGTACCCAGCCACTTTGAAGCATCAATAAAGCCAATGTGAGCGTTAAAACTGGATTTTTAAAAAAAGACGGCTTTAAAAAAAGTGGGTAGCTGCTTTCGAGCACAAGCTTTACCCCCAGTCATAAATTATATTTATGATCATTTTCAGAGACTTTTGCTTGAAAGCAAAGGTTAAGTTGTTGGTTTTTGGTGTGTTCAGTGTCTATTGGAAAACGCAGGACAAAACTATGCTAGAATCCTTGTTTTTTAACGCTATGCTTTTCAAGGATTCGGCATGCAACAGCAATCTAATGGGCAAAATAAATTTTTGATTGATGCTGATATCGGGGATGACGATGTCACTTTACCGAATTTACCCGCGGTAAATATCCCTATTGTTGAAACTCAAAATAAACAAGCTACTGTTTCTGCGCCTGTAGCCACAGAAACCGAGCAAACAGAAATAGAGCAAGGCGCTACGTCTAAAGGTGGCTTTTTTAGCCGCATGAAAGAAGGCTTGACCAAAACCCGTAAAAACCTTGCCGATGGTATGGTCAACATTCTCATTGGTGGTAAAGAAATCGATGATGAATTGCTGGAAGAAGTGGAAGAGCAATTACTGGTTGCAGATATTGGTGTAGATGCAACCAAAACCATTATTGCTAACTTAACAGAGCGTACTGCGCGTGGTGATCTGATTTATTCACATTCGCTTTATAAAGCGTTGCAAGAAGAATTGGTGGCATTGCTTGCTCCGCGTGTTAAGCCTTTACATATTGATCCAAATAAAAAACCATTTGTGATTTTGGTGGTAGGGGTTAATGGCGTGGGTAAAACCACTACGATTGGTAAGTTGGCAAAACGTTTGCAAGGCGAAGGCAAAAAAGTCATGCTGGCTGCGGGCGATACCTTCCGTGCTGCAGCAACAGAACAATTACAAATTTGGGGCGAACGCAACAATATTTCAGTGGTTGCACAGGGTCATGGTGCAGACAGTGCATCCGTCATTTTTGATGCTTTTGAAAGTGCACGTGCCAAAGGCGTGGATGTGCTGATTGCTGATACTGCGGGTCGTTTGCATAACAAAGGTCATTTAATGCAAGAGTTGACCAAAGTAAAACGCGTGATGCAAAAAATTGATGCGACAGCACCGCATGAAATTATGCTGGTGGTGGATGCGGGTACTGGTCAAAATGCAATTAATCAGGTTGAAATGTTTGATGAAGCTGTTGGCTTGACAGGACTCACCATTACCAAGCTCGATGGCACGGCTAAAGGCGGGGTGCTATTTAATATTGCCAGCCGTACCCATGTACCTATCCGCTTTATTGGTGTGGGCGAGAAAATTGATGATTTACGTCCATTCTCGGCAAAAGCATTTGTTGCTGCACTCTTTGAAACTGAAAAGTAAAATGCGTTATATTTCACACAAACTCCGCTAAATGCGGAGTTTGTTATTTTAGTAGTAATTGTTTGATTTAAAAAACAACATTTAAAAATCCATGATCCAAAGAACTCTCTTATAAAACCGTTAGAATATGAAAAAATCTTAAAAGCTTTAGCATTCTTATTGGGGAGTACTGTTGTGGCATTATTAGAGAAAATTGGTCATGTCCTTACCACAGATATCACCAAAGAATTAAAATTTAAAAAAAGAGCTGTTGAAGAGGTGAATGAATTAACATTTGTTGATCAATTAAAAAAACGTCGCAGTATTTATGTTCTAGGAAGAAAGGTTCATTTTAGCCAGGCCTATTTGGCAGAGTTGATTCAAGAGGCTGTGCGAAGCTGTCCATCTGCATTAAATTGTCAAAGTTCTAGAATTGTGGTGTTGTTTGGTGATTCCCATAAGCAATTTTGGGAAATTGTCAAAGAAGTGCAACGTAAACTAGTCGCCGTACATGTATTCGCCGGTACAGCAATGAAAATAGATCAATGCATGGCAGGGTATGGAACGGTACTGTTCTATGAAGATCAGAACATTATTCAAAAATTGCAAAAGAAAATTCCTTTTAATGCTGATGATTTTCCAATCTGGTCAGAACAGACATCGGGTATGGCGCAATATGCAGTATGGACAGCCTTGGCTGATTCAGGCATCGGTGCCTGTTTGCAGCATTATAATCCGAGTATAGATACGGCAGTTGCGGAACATTTTCACATTAATGAATCTTGGTTGCTGCGAGCACAGCTGGTTTTTGGTTCCATTGAACAAGAGGTAGAGATTAAAAAAGAACCTCAAAATGCTGAACGATTTAGAATTCTGAATTAATCTGATCGTGATATCAATAAAGCATTTTTTATAGGTGCTTTATTGTTTTATATCGGTTGAAAATCAACTATAAAACTATTCTATAAATAAAACACAATGTCACTTTTTTAATTGCGGAATACTTCTAAAATTAACATAAGATCAATATATTCTAATTACGGTTATTAAAATTCCAAGAAGGTGAGCCATGTCATTTTTAGCCCATATGAAACAACGCCGTACTATTTATGCAATTGGTCAAAACGTTCCGATCGCAGCTGATCAAATCGAAGAGATTATTAAAGAGGTAGTACGAAATAGCCCTTCTGCTTTCAATTCACAAACTTCACGTATCGTGACCCTATATGGAGAATCACATGCGAAATTCTGGAGTATCGTACGTGAAACATTACGTAAAATTGTGCCAGAAGATTCATTTGCAAGTACTAATGCAAAAATTAACATTTTTGCAGCCGGTTATGGCACGGTACTGTTTTTTGAAGATCAGGATGCGGTAAAATCTCTCCAAGAACAATTCCCCTTATATGCTGAGCATTTTCCAGCATGGTCAGAGCATTCGACTGGCATTGCACAGTTTGCTGTATGGGCATCATTGGCAGAACAGCATATTGGTGCTTCCTTGCAGCATTACAATCCCGTGATTGATGATGAAGTGGCAGCCACCTTCGATATCCCTGAAAACTGGAAATTACGTGCCGAATTGGTGTTTGGTTCAATTGAAGTACCAGCGGGAGAAAAAACATTTCTTGATGATAGTATCCGTTTCAAAAGATTTGACTGATCAATGTTTTACTTAAGTCAAGTTAAGAGAGTGCTGAAATGGCACTCTTTTTATTGATAAAGTGAATGATAGATAAATCAATTAAGCTGCAAAGCTTATCTCAACAAAGTCTTGAAAATACAGCTGTATTAAAAATAGCATTGTCATAAAATTGTCATTTGTTAATTGCATAGTGCAATTTATTTTTAATATTCAAAGAAGAGATAGTGGGATGAGCCTAAAATTAACTTTTGCTGCAGCTGCATTGATGGTAAGTAGTGCTGCATTTTCAGCCGTTACTATTTCAGCACCAGAAGAAATTAAAATTCTAGCGGTGAATGATCAGGAAGTTAATACGGGATTATTTCGTGCCAAGAACAATCAATACAAAGTTGATGCAGGTATTAGCAATATTAGTATGCGTTACACCCAGTATTTTGAACATTTGAATGGTGAACATGATATTGTGAAATCATCTGTGGTGACTGTCCGCACGCCCATTTTGCAAGATGGTGAAGAATATCGACTGGACCTGATCAATGCGCCAGCAAATTTTGAAGCTGCAAAAAAATATGCTGAACAACCTGTGGTGGCATTGTTTGATAAAAATAATCAGATGCTGGTGCAGCAAGTAGGTGCAAACACAGAACAAAAACCATGGTTAGGACAAGGTATATTTTCAAAAACTACAGATTTGACTCAAAAGAAAACAGCTTTGCAGAATCAGCCAGCACCTATATATACACAAGCAGCCGTGCAATCAAAAATGGTGGCAGCTACTTCTAGTGAGTCGTTAACTTCAGGAGTAACTGCTGATCAGCAACTGATTCAATTATGGCAAAAAGCAAATAAAGCAGAACGTCAGAAGTTTATGTCATGGCTAGCAGAGCATTCCAATTAATAAATCTCAATAAAACCAGCGTAAAGCTGGTTTTATTATTTTGAGAAGGACGAATAAAAATTAAAATGGTAAAAATTATCTAAAAAATGAATGTTGCAATGTGTAAAAAACACTCAAAATAGTCTTTAAATATGCTAAAAATACCTTATTGGGTTAAAAAACAAACACTCGAATGTAAAATTATAGAAAATTCTATAATAGGGGTTGTGTTGATTTAAAAACTCTATAGAATACGCTGCATCCCGACGCGATACAGCAAACGAACTTAGCTGAACAGGTTAAGTTGTTGAATG
>JADHEF010001053.1_pt1 | contig 20393 bp, 17 predicted proteins | sample 8952391 | NCBI WGS metagenome assembly JADHEF01 (sample SAMN16124439, study PRJNA663245) | bioreactor sludge metagenome | isolation source: sludge (nitrite) | place: India:Bengaluru | collected 2019-02-28
GCTCATGCTGCAGGGGCTGCTAGCTGAAACTGTCCAACTTATTGGGGGCAGTCCAATGAATAGCGCAGGCTTTTCAAATTTTAAGAAAGACAGTTGCTCCTCAACGGGCGGTGTCGCTGTGGCTAGCGACGACTGTGGAGCAAATGCGGCCCGTGCTGTTCTCGGCTACCGCCCCTGGCGTATGGCCCAGGGGTACTGCAACTCCCACTGCCACGCATGCCGGACGATCTGCTCCAGCGCGGCGAACTCCGGCCGCCAGCCCAGCACTTGCAGCGCTCTGCTGGCATCGGCCACCAACCGCGGCGGGTCGCCGGCGCGGCGGGGGGCGTCCAGTGTGTCGATCTGCCGCCCGGTTACCCCACGCGCGGTATCAATCACCTGCTGCACCGAAAAGCCCAGGCCATTGCCCAAGTTGAACGCAGTACGCTCCCCACCCGCCAGCAGGTAGTCCACCGCCAACGCATGCGCCGTGGCCAGGTCCGACACATGCACATAATCGCGAATACAGGTGCCGTCCGGGGTGTCGTAGTCGCGGCCAAACACAGTGACTGCCTCGCGCCGCCCCGATGCCGCCTGCAGGATCAACGGGATCAGGTGGGTTTCCGGCTCATGCCGCTCACCCAACAGGCCCTCCGGGTCGGCCCCGGCAGCGTTGAAGTAACGCAGGCAAACCGACTTCAAACCATAGGCGCGGTCGAAGTCCTCGAGAATCTGCTCGACCATCCATTTGCTCAAGCCATAGGGGTTGATCGGCTGTTTGCCATGCGCTTCGTCAATGGGCACATACAGCGGGTTGCCATACACCGCAGCGCTCGACGAAAACACCAGGTACTTGATGCCGGCGTTGACCATGGCCTGCAGCAGCGCAAGGGTGGCAGCCACATTGTTCTGGTAATACTTGCCGGGTGCGCTGACCGATTCACCCACTTGAATGAACGAGGCAAAGTGAAACACCGCGTCGAAATGCACAACGCCGAACAACACATCCAGTGCGGCTTCGTCGGCAATGTCGAGCTTGGCCCATTGAACCCCGGGGCCAGGTGAAACCAGGTCCGCCACCACCACCTCATGGCCGGCGCCCAGCAGGTGCTTGACCATGTGTGAGCCAATGTAGCCGGCGCCACCGACAACCAGGCATTTCATGCGCACCCCCTGTGACCTGCTGTTTTAGCGACGCAGTGAATCGAGCGTAGATGGCCATGTGCCCTATTTCAAGAACAGCCAGTTGGACATGTAGCTGCCGTCAAAGGTCAGGGTGTAGTGCCCGTTGTCGTAGGCCACAGGCAGCGCCTTCAACTGCGCCTGTGCATCGCGGGCGTACAGCTTCAGGCCGGCAGGCGCCTGGATGGTCAGGCGGCCTTCCAGCGGCTCGACATTGAACGGTGTCTTGTCATCGGGCTTGGGCATGGCCCGGGTGCCCAGCGACACCAGCAGGTCCCGCGACTGCCCCAGCGGTTTGTCGTCCAGGCTCTGCACCACGACACTGGCATAGGGCGTAGTCGCCTGCACCTGCACAGCGCCCAGGCTGATCGACCGCCCCCCCAGCCAGCCGGTGGCAGCCTGGGTGAGCGGCGTGTCGATGGTGTAAAGGCCTTGTTGCCAGTTACGCCTGAGCTCGCCCGTGTCGGTGGTCGATTCGCTGGCATCCGCCGGCAGCAGCGATTCATCGGGGTCTTGCAGCACGTGCGCGCCGCTTGGGATGGCAGCAGGTTTCAACCAGGGCAGTTGCGGCGTTTGCGGCAGGGCGATCTGCAAGCGGCCCTTTTCCATGGCAGTACGCAGCAGTGGCGAATTGCGCGGAGTGATTTCCTGGTTGTACAGGGTGGCTGCCGTCGGGGCGAACACATAGTCGGTAGTGGCGGGCTTCACATCGCCGCGGCGGTAGAGCAGGGCAGCAGCGGGCAGGGTGGCGAGCATGCCAGGGTCGTTGTAGGCGTGCCAGTTGTCTGCCGTGCGCCAACCCGGGTTGAACGCCTGTTGGCTGTAGGCATATTGCAGCAGGGCGTCCCAGCCTTGGTGGCTGGCGGTAGCGGCCATGTACAGTGGCAGCGAGTGACGGTCTGGCAGCGGGAACGGCTCGGCGTTCCACTCGGTGACGGTCAGTGGCTTGCCGACCACCTGGGCGGCGCCGATCCAGTCGATCATGCCGTCGCTGGTCAGCGGGTTTTTCTCCAGTTGACCCATGTCCCCGTAGCTATGGGCGTCGATCACATCGCCAACACTCAGTGCCGGCAGCGCACTCAGGCCGTTGCCGCCCCAGGTGCTGGTGGTGGCGATCGGCACTTTCACGCCCACGCTGCGCAGGTGGGCGATCATGTCGGCATTGAAGCGCTGCTCCAAGTCGTTGAGGAACAGCTTCGATGGCCCATGCTCCCAGGCACGCCAAGTCAGGTCGGCGGGCAGGTCGTACTGTTTGGCGAAGGCCTTGGCGGCAGCCATGTAGCGTTCGCTGTGGCGCGGCACATCCTTGTTCGGCATCAGGGCATTGCCGTAGTGCTGAGTCAGGTCGTTCTCGTTGGTGATCAGCACGGCGGCAATGGCCGGGTCGTCTTTGTAGGCCAGCCCCGTGTATGGGTTGACGTGGGTCAGGTACTGCTCGGCGAAGCGCTTCATTGCCTGCTGGATACTGCGGTTGACGTAGGCGTAGCCCTTCAGGTCGATGCGCGCTTCGCCTTTGGCCAGTTCGTCGAAGTCTTCGATATTGTCGTTGGCAGTGAGCGCCCGTTGCACATGCATGTCCAGCCAGATGTAGATGCCCTCGTCCTTGAGTGCTTTGATCCACAGGTCCAGCTTGCGCAGCGATTCGGCGCTGAGCTGCTGGGTGTCGCGCACCAAGGTACCGTCGCCAAACACATTGGGGCTGACCCAGGGTGAATCGTGATGATGCAGGCGGACCAGGTTGAAACCCAGGGCCGACAAGCGTTTGGCCTGCTGGCGGATCTCCTCGTCGGGGCTTTTGAACAACGCATAGGCCGACAGGTTGGTGCCCCAGAACCGCACGGCGGTGTTGTCGGCAAACACCAGTTGCTCGCCGACCGCCTTGACGAAGCCACGCTTGCCAGCGGGTTTTTCTGCTGCATTGAGGAACGACAAGTCTACCGGCGCGCTGCGCCAGTCCAACTGGTCGTCTGGCCAGCTGGCCGGGTCGGCCAGGCCGAAGCGTTCGGTGGCGGTGGGTGCGAGCTCGATGTCCCCGGTCAGGTTGAGCACGGCCTTGAGCTGTTGCTTGCCGGCAGTGATCGGGTCCTGGTACAGAAACGCGCGCAGCTCAGACGGGTTGCCACGCTCGAAATACACTTTGGCCAAGGGCGGCTCGAAGCGCATTTCGATGCGCCGGCCCTGCTCGGCGTTGCCCCACCACCAGCCGCGGTTGCCTGGCAGCAATTGCGGGGCGCCCATGGCCCCGGTGACCTGCGCAGGGTCGAACTGGAACACCATGCCGCCCCCCATGACCCCGGCCTTGCGGCTGTGTGCATCGAGGTCGAAGGTCCAGCTCAGCGTTTGCGCCTGCTCCTTGCGGATATCCGCGGCCAGGTCGAAGTCCAGCTCCTTGTTCTTGCCCAGCAGGGTGTAGTGGTACGGCCCGTTGACCTTGAGGTCGGTGTAGAAGCCGGTCCAGCTCCAGTTGGCGGCCCAGAAATCGAACTTGGCTTTCATCACCGGGCCACCACCACGGCTCACGGTGGGCAGGCCAGTGTGCTCGTCGACACTGACCTGCCAGGCAGACGCCCAGCCCGGCAGTGGCAGCAAGGCCAGGCTGGCGAAGGCCGAAAGGCGGATGAAACCACGCAGGGCGAGCGCATTCATGAACATTACCTGGGTTGGAGGTCGGGTTCGGCCAGTGCCACCGCGGGGCTGGCATGCAGCCGCCGCACCATCTGGGTGTAGGCCACGCCCAGACCGGCGATCGACCAGTACACCACGGGGATGAAGGTGATACTGCTGACGGTGAAGATGATCACCAGGATGCCGATCAGCGTTGCCAGCAACACGCGGCCGAGCTGTCGTCGTTCGTCGTCCTTGTCCGGGAAGCTGCGCATCGCCTTGCGGATACCGTGCAGCACCACGGCAAAGAACGCCACGAACAGGCCAAGCCCGACCAGCCCCACGCGCAGTGCCAGGTTGATGTAGGTGTTGACGATGTCGATGATGCCTTCACCCTGGATCATCGCCTGCATTTCCGGGGTGTTGCGGAAGTCGAACGAGCCGAACAGCGGATTGCGCTGGATGACGATCCACGAGTTGTCCATCAGCCGCTCGCGGTAGGTGATGTTTTCCTTTTCGATATTGCCGATGTAGGGCAGCAGGTCCAGCACCTTGTCACCGCCCGGCACCACCGTCAGCAACGGCAGCGCCAGCATGCCGGCCGCCCCCAGCAGTGCCAGGCGCCTGACCGCACCTTTGCCCAGCGCGATGAACACCACCACGATGACCACTGCGCCAATCCACGGCCCACGGGACAACGGCGCGAACAGGCCGGCCGCCAGCAGCAGGGCGCCCATGGCCCTGTGCAAGGGCCGCTGCACGTAACCCTGCACGAACAGGAACAGGCCAATCGCCACGCTCATCACATAGCCCAGTGCAATCGCCTGGCCGGTGGTGACACTGGCCCGCAGGGCGCCGCCACGGCTCAGGTAGCCGGACATGCTCCAAGGCACGCCCATGGCGTCGACCAAGGCGCTGTACAGCAACCAGTGGCGCACGTATTCGGCAACCGCGATCAGGGCCATGACGAAGGAGGTGAGCACGAACGCCAGCATCGCGTCCTTGAAGTCGCTGAGCTGGCGCAGGCCACGGCTCGCCACGTAGTACGGCAGGAATACGTCGACATACAGGTACAGGGCCTGGCGCAAGGTATCGGTCAGGGTGGTCTCGCGCAGGTACAGCACGCTCATCAGCACCAGCCCGGCGGCCAGCAGCCGGTCGGCCCAGGTGCGCCCAAAGCGCACGCTGTCGGGGTGCCGGCGCAGCTCCAGCGCAGCCGGCAGCAGCACGCACAGCGTCAGCAGGCGAATGTGGTTCAGGTCGACCAGGTAATTGACAACGCCGAACCCCGGCACTTGCACCGAGGCCGGCGGGATCAGGAACAACAGCATGTAGAACAGCGCCATGGGGTTGTGCTCGCGGCGCCGTGCCAGCAACAGGATGGCCGCACCCGCGCCCAGGTACAGCCAGAAGCTGTGCGAGACGAACGCCAGCACGGTAAGCAGGAACCACAAATTGCGCCGGCGCTTGTAATCGCTGAGCGGAATCAGGTCGGTGGCCGGCCGCCGCGCCAACAGGAAGACCACGCTCGCCAGAAACAGAATGACGATCAACGCACGAAAATGTTCAGGCATCGGCTATGTGCACCTTTCCTTCGGTGGGCAAACGGCGGCTGCCCTGTCGCGGAACTACACTGTCTTCGGGCGAGTGGCAACGCCGGCCGGGCTCCCAAGACGCCGCCAGGCAGTGAGGCGCTGAGTTCCGTGCCAGGGCACTAGCATCGTGGCTAATTGAAACTATAGTGACTTTTAGCCAATCAGTCAGAGAATGAATTCATGCCGTCGATTGATGTGTCAGCCTCCGCGAGCCTGCGCAAGCGGGCCATGCGGGCCGGGTCGTGGAACCTGGTCTCGCAGGTGGCTTCACAGGTCATGCGCCTTGGCGGCAACCTCATCATGGCGCGGCTGTTGCTGCCGGAAATGTTCGGCGTCATGGTCATCGCCACCACCGTTTCGGTCCTCCTGCATCTGCTGTCCGATGTTGGCCTGCGCCAGAACATCATCCAGAGCCACCGTGGCGACGACCCGGACTTTCTCAATACGGCGTGGACCGTGCAGATCATCCGCGGCTTCGTGCTGTTCGCCCTGACGCTGCTGCTGGCCCTGGCGGCCTGGGTGGCGCAGTACCAGCAGTTGTGGCCGGCAGACTCCACCTATGCCGCCCCTGTGCTGCCAATGGTGCTGGCGGTTACCGGCCTGTCGGCGCTGATATGGGGCTTCCAATCCACCAAGATCGATGTTGCGGTGCGTACCTTCCAGCAGAAGCGCGTGGTGCTGGTCGACCTGGCCTCGCAACTGGCCGGGCTGGTGGTGATGCTGGTACTGGGCGTGCTGACCCACTCGATCTGGGCCCTGGTCATCGCGGGCCTGGTCTCGGCGGTGGCCTGGACTGTGCTGGGCCACACCGCGCTGGAGGGCCCGCGCAACCACTTGCGCTGGGACCGTACGGCACTCACCGAACTGATCGTGTTCGGCCGCTGGATCCTGTTGTCGTCGATGGTTGGGGTACTGGCCATGTACGGTGACCGTATCTGGTTTGGCGCCAGCATGTCGGCGGCGCAATTGGGGGTGTACTCCATTGCCGTGCTCATCCTTGGCGCGGTTCAGACGGCGCTGATGAAGATCGTCGGCGCCGTGGCGCTGCCAGCGTTCAGCGAGGCGGCCAGGGCCGACGACAAAGCGCGGCTGAAGACCCTGTATTACCGCTTCCGTTTGCTGGTCGACCTGCTGGTGCTGTTCATTTGCGGGGGCTTCCTCACAGCCAGCCCACTGCTGATTGGCTGGATGTACGATGACCGCTACCAGGAAGCTGGCCAAATGCTGGCGATTCTTTCGCTGTCCTTCATCGTATTGCGCTATACCTTGGCTCATCAGGTATGGATTGCGTTGGGCCTCACCAAGTACCAGGCCATGGACAACATCATCCGCCTGGTTTCGCTGTGGGGGCTCCTGCCGCTGTTGCTGGCGCTGGGAGGTGTGCAATGGGCGATCTGGGGGGTGGCCCTGCACACGGTGCCGACGCTGGTACTGGTTGTTCATGTCAATCGCAAGCTGGGCATCTTCAGCCTCAAACGTGAGCTGGTGGTGCTACCGATGCTGCTGGTGGGGGCGCTGTGCGGGGCGTTGCTCACGGCCTTCTTCAACTGGCTGTAGGGCTGCGTGCTGGGTGTAACTTTCATGGGGACAGGTCACAGGATCATGGGGAAGCTCACTTTTTGTACTGCGCAGTTGGGTCGTAGAGGCTTTCTCCAGAGTTGCGTGCTGCTGGGCGTGGGCAGCGCGGCGTTCGGCGCCACGGCGATGTTTGCTGGCAAACCGGTTGAAAAACCAGGGTTCGTGGTGATCAACGGCTGGGTACTGCCGTCCCGCTATTTTCGGAACCAGCCAGCATGATCCACGACTATGAGCAGCAGAAGACGCTGCGCGACAACTACGATTTCTGCATCATCGGGGCTGGCCCTGCGGGGATCACCCTTGGCCTGCGCCTGGCGGCAGCCGGCTGGAACGTGTTGCTGGCCGAAGGTGGGGGGCGTGAGTACGCCCCGCATTCGCAAGCCCTGTACGCCTGCCCCTCGACCGGCCTGGAGCTGTATGCCGAGGAAACGCGCCTGCGTTACCTGGGCGGCACGTCCAACCATTGGGCCGGCCGGTGTCGGCCCTTCACGGCTTCCGACTTCGCCGTGGCCCCACCGGGTGAGTTGCCGGGTTGGCCGATTGCCTATGCGGAGATCGAGCCCTACCTGCCGGTGGCCATGGATATCGTCGACCTGCCCGCCGGGGCAGATTTTCGGGCACTGAACACTGCGCTCGAGGGTGGTGACTTCGAAGCTGACCGTTTCCTGCTCAGCACCCCGACCCGCTTTGCCCAGAAATACGCCACGGCGCTGGAGCAGACCAAGGGCCTGGACCTGTTCATCAATTGCAACTGCGTGGACCTGGAATTCGACCAGGCATCCGGCCACCTGGCGGCGGTGGTGCTGTCGGACTACCAGCGCAATCGCCAGCGGTTGGTGGCCCGCAACTTCATCCTGGCCACGGGGGCCATCGAGAATGCCCGACAGTTGCTGAACAGCCAGTCCCTGGTGGCTGCGGGGGTGGTCAACAAGGAAGGCCTGGTTGGCGCGTGCTTCATGGAGCACCTGAACATCGAGATGGGCACCTTCATCCTCAAGTCCGGGCAAGACCCGGAGCCGCGCCAGTACTACACCACCGATGCCTTCCTCGCCGAATACCAGGCCGGCAAAGGCAACGTCACCACAGCCTTGTTGGCCGATGTGCAAACCTATGGCCGCACGGCCGAGGTCAAGCATTTTCTCGAGAACCTGGCCTGCGACATGGGGATTTCCAGCAAGATAGAGTTCGTGGCCAAGTTCAGCTGCCCCGGTGACGGCGTGATCAGTACCATGATCGAGCAGTTCCCCAACCTGCACAGCCGCATTTCGCTGCTCGACGAGCACGACGCGCTGGGGGTGCCGAAGGTCAGCGTGAACTGGGTGCTCAGTGCCGATGACCGCCACACCGTCAAGTGCATCGGTACCGAACTGGCCAAGCAGTTCGCTGACACGGGCCTGGGCTTCGTCAAACTCAACGAGTTTGTCTATGACACCTCGATACCGCTGAAAATGGCGCCCCATGCCCACCACATGGGCACCACGCGCATGGCCGCGTCAGCGCAAACGGGCGTCGTGGACGGCAACTGCCGGGTATTCGGCACGCAAAACCTGTATGTCGCCGGCAGCAGTATTTTTGCCAAGGGCGGCGCCTCCAACCCGACCATGCCGCTGTTGCAGTTCGCCGTGCGGCTGGCCGACCACCTTGACGCGAAGATGAGGACGGAAAGCGGCGCCGCCGCGTGAACAATGTTGTACACAGGTTGAGTGCGTAGTGGTCAGCATCTAGAAGAACGAGACCGCATCGCCTCAGGGCATTCGAGCCGTATTGATCGCGAGGCCAGGAAGGATGATGGGATGGATACGCAAGGCAGTGGCACATTACGCACATGCAACCGGGCGCGGAGGCACGTTCTACCGCCGGTTCTGCAGGCCGTCGGGGCTGGAGTGGGGCGCCTACCTCAAACGCTGGGGCAACTTTCACTCGGTAGGCGACAATTTCTTCGTCAATGCCGGCTGCAAGTTCCTCGACCCGTCACTGGTGCGTATCGGCAACAGCGTGGGGTTGTCCGACTGCACGTTGATCGGCCACGACGGGGTGGTCTTGCTGATCGAACACCGGTTTGGCAAACACCTTGATTCGGTCGGTTTCATCGACATCAAGGACAACTGCTTCATCGGCCACGGTGCGATCATCATGCCGCGGGTGACCATCGGCCCCGAGTCCATCGTCGCGGCAGGGGCGGTGGTCACCAAGGACGTGCCACCGGGCACCGTCTACGGCGGCAACCCGGCCGTGTTCATCTGCACCACCGAGGCGCTGGTCAAACGGGTCGAGGCACGCTGCGAAGCCTACCCGTGGATCGACCTGATCAAACAGCGCGACGGCGCCTACGACCCCACGGTTGAGCCGCAACTGATGGCGCAGAGGCGCCAGTACTTCTTCGGGGATGGCAATAATGGCTAGCAAACCGGTCGACGTGATGGTGGTCAATTTCAACACCGCCGGGTTGCTGCAGCCAATGTTCGATGCCTTGCGCCGCGCAGGCAGCGAACACCTGGCCAGTTACCTGGTGGTGGACAATGCCTCCGTCGACGACTCGCTGCAGCGTATGGCCGAGGTATGCCCAGAGGCAGTGTTGCTCAGCAACAAGCACAACGTAGGTTTTGGCCGTGCCAACAACCAGTTGCTGGCCCACCTGCAAGGCAAGTATGCATTGTTGCTGAACACCGATGCGTTCGTGGCTGCCGATTCCCTGCAAAAAACCCTCGACTACATGGATGCCCACCCGGACTGCGGTGTGCTGGGGGTACGCCTCGAAGGCCGTGAGGGTGACCTGCAACCCAGCTGCCGCTATTTTCCCACGCCGCTGAACGTCTTCGTCGGGCGTACCGGCCTGGGGCGCCTGTTCCCTGGGCTGAAAATGGTCGACGACATGGACTGGGACCACGCTTCGGTCCGCGAATGCGACTGGTTGCCCGGGTGCTTCTACCTGGTACGCCGCGAAGTGCTGGACCAGGTAGGCCTGTTCGATCCGCGCTACTTTCTTTATTACGAGGAAGTCGACCACTGCAAGCGGGTCAAGCAGGCCGGCTGGAAAGTGGTGTTCTACCCACATACCACGGTGGTCCACATAGGGGGTGAAAGCTCCAAGTCAGTCACCGAGCTTGAAGCTGCCAGCCGGCAGATTTCCGCCTACCAGATCGAGAGCGAGCTGCTGTATTTCCGCAAGCACCATGGCTTGGCCGGGCTGGCGTTGCATATGCTGCTGGTGACCGTGGGCGACCTGGTGCTGGCACTCAAAGCGCTGTTGAAACGACGCGGCCGGGGCGCGATACAGGCCTGCTGGCGTCATTGCCGGGCGACCTGGTCACTGCTGTTGCAGACCCGTTACGCCAGCCAACCGACAAGGTAGCTACCGTCATGTTCGAGAATATTCGCGCCGACCTGCGGGCCCATGGTGGCGACTGGGGGGCCCAGGGCTTCTGGGTATTGCTGGTGTACCGCTTCGGCCGCTGGCGCTACGGCGTGCGCCCGGCGCTGCTGCGCAAGCTGTGCTCACTGGTGTACAAGGTGTTGTTCAAGTTCGTGCAGATCATCACCGGGGTGGAACTGCCCTGCGAGGCGGTGATCGGCCGCAATTTCGTCATCGACCATTTCGGTGGCATCGTGGTCAGCGGCTACGCCCGGTTCGGCGACGACTGTCGCATCCGCAATGGCGTGGTAGTGGGCCTGAAAAATGTCGACGAGCCCATCGCCCCGGTGTTCGGCAACAACGTCGATATAGGTACGGGCGCCAAGATACTGGGCAGCATTCGCATCGGCAACAACGTGATCATTGGTGCCAATGCCGTGGTGCTGGTGGATGTGCCAGATAACTCCCTGGCTGTCGGCGTACCGGCAGTCATCAAGGCCCGGCACCTGGTCGCCCCGGCGGCGGTCGAGTGAGGCCCTTGGCGATGCAGACCGGCGTGGTGGTCATTGGCCGCAACGAGGGCCAGCGTTTGGAGCGCTGCCTGCGCTCGTTGGCCCATGGGGCTGACAAGGTCGTGTATGTCGACTCGGGCTCCAGCGACGGTTCGCAACAACTGGCCGCTGCCTTGGGCGTCGAGGTGCTGGCGCTGGACATGGGCACCCCGTTCACCGCGGCAAGGGCGCGTAACGAAGGTTTTGCCGTGTTGCAGCGGTTGCTGCCCGCCATGCACTGGGTGCAGTTCGTCGATGGCGACTGCGAAGTGGATGCCCGCTGGCTGGCCACCGCCCAGGCGTTTCTGGCCGCACACCCCGCGGTGGCGGTGGTGTGTGGCCGGCGCCGCGAACGCTTCGCGCAGCGCTCGGTGTACAACCTGTTGTGCGACCTGGAATGGGATACCCCGATCGGCGAGGCCAAGGCCTGCGGCGGTGACGCGTTGATGCGGGTAGACGCTTTCACCGCCGTGGGCGGTTTTCGGCCTGACCTGATCGCCGGGGAAGAGCCGGAGCTGTGCGTGCGCTTGCGCGCCAAGGGCTGGAAAATCTGGCGCCTGGATGCCGAGATGACCTTGCACGACGCCGACATGACCCGGTTCAGCCAATGGTGGCGGCGCAGCCTGCGTGCCGGGCATGCCTACGCCGAGGGCGCCTATCTGCACGGGCAGCCTCCCGAGCGGCACTGGTTGCGCGAGTCGCGCCGGGCCTGGGTGTGGGGCCTGGGCATTCCCGTGTCGATCGTGCTGGCCTGCCTGCTGGTGGGCGGCTGGGGCTTGGGGTTGTTGTTGATCTACCCGTTGCAGGCCATGCGCCTGGCGCAGCGGGGCAACAGGTCGCCGCGCGAAAACTGGCTGCAGGCCGTGTTTCTGGTACTGGGCAAGTTCCCCGAAATGCTCGGCCAGCTGAAGTTTCTGCGCCACCGCCTGGCGGCTGGCAAAGCGGCTTTGATCGAGTACAAGTGAGAGAGGCCCATGATGCTCGGCACCCTCGTGAAAAGCGTGTTTACCCTGCAACCCGGTTACTCGTTGCGGGCATTGCACAACAAGTACAAGCTGAGCCTGCAGATGGCCAGGCATTGGCCTCAGCTGGACACCTTCATGCAGCGCCTGACCGCGGCACTGGGCCAGCCGGGGGTGCAGCAGTTGGGCGTTGACTGCATCGGTGTCGTGCAATGGCCCTATATCAGCCAGCACTGGCAGGCGCCGCAGCGCCTCGATGCAGTGGCCTCGCACTTCGAGCTGGTGGCCCGGCATTTTCCTGGGCTGTTGCTGTTGGGCCGGGACGACAGCCTTGCCCTGTGTGACCTGGGTAGCTACTCGCCGGGCTGCTGCCTGGTGCTCGACCGGCCGATCTGGTTCAAGCGCGAAGGCGAGCTGGTGCTCAACCTGTTCCAGGGTGACCTGCGTGTGGCATCCCTGGCGTTCACCCTGTGCCAGGGGCCGGCCGGCATCGGTTTGTACATCGGCGCAGTGCAGGGTATCCATAAAGGCATCGACAGCGACACCTCGCTGGCCATCTACCGCGACCTGACCAAAGACTTCGAGGGGTTGCGCCCGCGCAGCTTGCTGCTGGAGGCGTTGAAGTGCCTGGCCAGAACGTTGGGGGTTGCCCGGTTGTATGCCGTGAACGATGCCAGCCGGCATCACCGCCACGCTTATTTTGGCCGTGACAAGGGCCAGGAGCTGGCGGCCAACTACGACGCTATCTGGCAGGAGCATGGTGCCAGCGCTTCGGAGCATGCCGATTTCTACAGCCTGCCACTGGCGCCGGCGCAGCGTGCCGAGGCCGACATTCCGGCAAAGAAACGGGCGATGTATCGCCGTCGCCAGGCATTGCTCGACGATGTATTCACCCGCTTGCAAGCAGCTTTGCCAAGCAATGGTGCCAACCTTGGACTACAAGGAACACAGGGGGATGCATTTGCTGTGAGTGCATCGGCAGTAGGCAGGCCGCCGGTAGTCGACAGCCTGAAGTAAAGGTTGCCTGGGGCGGTTGGTCATCAAGCGGGTTTGGATCTGGGTTCATATGCGCATTGCTTATTTCATCAATCAGTACCCGAAGGTCAGCCACAGTTTTATCCGCCGCGAGATCCTGGCGCTGGAGCGCCAAGGGGTAGAGGTGCAGCGCCTGGCACTGCGTGGTTGGGACGCCGAGGTGCAGGATGCCGAGGACGTGGTCGAGCGGGGCAAGACCCGCTACGTGCTGCAAGGCGGGCTGAAACAGCTGTTGCGGCCCATGTGGCAGGTATTGCGCGCGCAGCCGCGGCGCTTCGGCCGGGCGCTGTGGCTGGCACTGCGGCTTGGCCGCCGGGCGGACCGCGCCTGGCCCTATCACCTGGTGTATCTGGCCGAAGCCTGCCAGGTGCTGCAGTGGCTGCAGGCAGGGCAGGCGCAGCACGTGCACGCGCACTTTGGCACCAACTCTACCGAAGTGGTCATGCTGGCCAACATGCTGGGCGGGCCGGCCTACAGTTTCACCGTGCACGGCCCCGAAGAGTTCGACAAGCCACAGTTCCTGCACCTGGGGGAAAAGGTCCGGCGCGCCGCTTTTGTCGCGGCGGTCAGCTCGTATGGGCGCAGCCAGCTGCTGCGCTGGGTGGCCCACGAGCACTGGGCCAAGGTCAAGGTGGTGCATTGTGGGCTGGAGCGCGCGTTCCATGCGGTGCCTGCGGTAGAGGCGCCCGCGGCGCCACGCCTAGTGTGCGTTGGGCGCCTGTGTGAGCAGAAGGGCCAGTTGTTGCTGCTGGAGGCCGCGCGCCGGCTGGCGGCCCAGTCGCAGGCTTTTGAGCTGGTGCTGGCCGGTGACGGTGAAATGCGCGAGCAGATCGAGGCCTTGATTGCCCGCCACGGCCTGCAGCAGCACGTACGCATTACTGGCTGGATCAGCAGTGCACAGGTGCGCGACGAGATCCTCGCTGCCCGCGCTCTGGTATTGCCCAGCTTTGCCGAGGGCCTGCCGGTGGTGATCATGGAGGCCATGGCCTTGCGCCGCCCGGTGCTGACCACGTTTGTTGCCGGGATCCCGGAGCTGGTCAGGCCCGGCGAGAATGGCTGGCTGTTCCCCGCAGGCGCGGTGGACGAGCTGGCAGCGGCCATGGCCGAGTGCCTGGCGCAACCTGCCGAGGTGTTGCAGCGCATGGGCCAGGCGGCCTACGAACGGGTACTGCAACGGCACGACATCGACACCGAGGCGGCCAGGCTGGCCGGCTACTTCAAGGCATTCGCATGATAAGTGTATTAGCGTGGTTGCTGGGCCTGCTGACGGTCATCGTCCTGGTGCCGGTGTTGGTGTTTTCGCTGCAGGTATTGCTGGCTTGCCTGCCCGCACGCAGGCCGCCACCCTGCACCACGGCGCGGCCAACGCTTGCGGTGCTGGTGCCGGCGCACAACGAGGCCTCGATCATCCAGGCCAGCCTGGCGAGCATCGTGCCGCAACTGCTCGAGGGTGACCGCTTGCTGGTAGTGGCCGACAACTGTTCCGACACCACGGCGCAGCTGGCCCGCGAAGCGGGGGCCGAAGTGGTGGAGCGGTATGACGCCCAGTTGCGCGGCAAAGGCTATGCCCTGGACTTCGGCGTGCGCCATCTGGCGCGCCTGCCCCCTGAGGTGGTGATCGTGGTGGATGCCGATTGCCAGGTCGGCGAGGGCGCCATCGATATCCTGGCTCGGCGTTGCCGTGAAACGGCGCGCCCGGTGCAGGCGCTGTACCTGATGCGGGCACCCGCAGGTGCCGGGCTGAAAGTGCAGGTCGCCGAATTTGCCTGGCGCGTGAAGAACCTGGTTCGTCCGCGTGGCTGGGCGCGGTTGGGCTTGCCTTGCCAGTTGATGGGCGCCGGCATGGCCTTCGGCTGGCACGACCTGCGCCAGGTCAACCTCGCCAATGGCCATCTGGTCGAGGATGTGAAACTCGGGCTGGATCTTTGCCAACAAGGCAAGCCACCGCTGTTCTGCCCCGAAGCCTTGGTGACCAGCCAGTTCCCGCTCAGCCCGCAAGGCCTCAACAGCCAGCGTACGCGCTGGGAGCACGGCCACCTGGGGTTGATGCTGACCGATGGGCCGAAGCGGGCGCTGGCTGCCATCACCCAGCGCAATGGTGCCCTCGCGGCGATGACCCTGGACCTGGTGGTATCACCCTTGGCCTTGCTGGTGTTGACGCTGCTGGGGTTCAACCTGCTGACCTGGCTGGTTTACCTGGTAACCGGGCTGGCGGCACCTGCAGGGTTCGCCCTGCTGGGGCTGGGGTTGCTCGGCGTGGCAGTGGTGGTGGCCTGGGCGCGCTTCTGTCGGGAGCTGATCCCGTTCTCGGTGTTGCTGTACGCACCGTTCTACGCAGCCAGGAAAATCCCCCTCTACCTGGGCTTTCTGATCAAGCGCCAGGTCGAATGGGTGCGCTCGAAACGGGATGGCGACTGATGAGCCAGCGGCAATGGCAGCAACGCTGGGCGCGCCTGGTCGGGCAGCTGCATGTGGTCGCCGACGAAAACGCCGTGCAGCGCCTGCTCGAGCACCTGGCAACCCCGAGCAAAGCGACGGTGCTGGGGTTCGTCAATGCCCACGCAATGAACCTGGTGGTGCGCGACGGGGCTTATTGCCAGGCACTGTCGGCAGCCGATGTGTTGCTGCGCGATGGCTCCGGCATGGCGATCCTTTACCGCGGCCTGGGCCTGGAGCCTGGCCTGAACATGAACGGTACCGATTTCATTCCCAGGCTGCTGGCGGCCTACCGGGGGCGCAAGGTGGCCTTCTGGGGCACGCGGCAACCCTACCTGCGCCAGGCGGTGCAGCACTGCGCCGACACCTTCGGCGTGGCGCCGGTGTCGGTTCACGATGGCTTTGCCACTGTCGATACCTACTTGCAACTGGCGCGCGAGCATCAACCCGAACTGATCGTGCTGGGCATGGGCATGCCCAAGCAGGAAGCGGTCGCCGCACAGTTGGCCGGCATCAGCGGCCCCTGCCTGATCGTGTGTGGTGGGGCGATCCTGGACTTTCTCGGCGGCAAGGTCAGCCGCGCCCCCGGCTGGCTGCGGGCGGTTGGCGGCGAGTGGTTGTATCGGCTGTGCCGTGAGCCCAGGCGCCTGTTCATGCGCTACGTGGTGGGCAACCCGCTGTTTCTGCTGCGCACCTTGCTGTATCGGCGGGCGAGCGCTGCGGCCAGGCGCACGCTGTGAATCGGCCAAAAGCTGTGGCAGCACGTATTCCGGGCCCGCCTGCGGCAGCTGGCTGCTACAGTGATATCAATGGTTTGGACGCTGCGCGCTTCGCCGCGTGCGGCGCTGCATGGCTGTGATTCAAGACTGGTTGTTGGCTGTAAGGCACTTGCCACGCTCCAATTGATGAGGTCTGAAATGGTTTTCGAACCCAGAAGCAGTCGTTCCTTACTCCAGCGCCGAAGCAGTGTCAGCAACGCCATCCAGGCCGGCCTCGACGGCATTGCCGTGACGGGTATCGCCTGGTACCTGATCTATGACCAGTTCGGCTACATCACCTCCGATTACGTGATCATGCTGCTGTTGCTGATCGGCGCACTGGCGGTCATTTATGATCATTACGCAATCTACCGGACCAACGTCGGGCTTTCGATCAAGGCCTTTCGCCTGTTCAAGGCCTGGTCGGCCACGTTCTGCTTTCTGGTGGTCATGGCATTCCTGACCAAGCAGAGCGAAACCTACTCCCGGCTGCTGGTTGGCCAGCTGTTCGTCATCGGTTACTTCGCCCAGCTGTTCCTGCACTTCGCCGTGCGTGAGCTGCAGAAGCGTTTCACCGCACATGCACGCCTGGACAATGCCCTGATCATTGGCAATGGTGACCTGGCCAACTTCCTTTACCAGAAAATCAGCAGCAACCCGTGGTTTGGTGAGCGGGTGCTGGGGTGTGTACTGGTCGACAAGGTTGAACCACAAGCAGGCGAGGGCGCCGAGGGCAAACAGCGCCTGCCGGTGCTCGGGCATATTGCCGAGCTTGACGAACTGGTCGCCCGCCACGGCATCCGCACGGTCTACCTGGTGACCCCGCTGGGCGGCTCGGAAGTGATCAACGACGTGTACTTCAAGCTGCTCGACAAGTGCATCGCGGTGAACTGGGTACCGGACATCTTCTCGTTGCGCCTGATCAACCACAGCGTGCGGGAAATTGCCGGCATTCCGGTGCTGACCTTGTCGGAAACCCCGCTCACAGGCATGAGCCTATTCCTGAAAAACCTCGAGGACCGGGTGCTGGCCGCGCTGATCCTGCTGTGTGCGTCGCCGGTATTGCTGGCCGTTGCCCTGGCCATCAAGCTCGACAGCCGCGGCCCGGTGTTTTTCCGCCAGGAGCGTACCGGCTGGACGGGTGAGGCGTTTCGTATCTGGAAATTCAGAAGCATGCATGTGCACCAGCCCGAAGGCGGTGTGGTGCAGCAAGCCCAGAGGAACGACCCGCGGTTGACCCGGGTTGGGGCCTTCATCCGCCGTACCAGCCTCGATGAACTGCCGCAGCTGTTCAATGTGCTGACCGGCGAAATGTCGCTGGTCGGGCCACGGCCGCATGCCTTGCAGCACGACACCTTGTATTCCCAGGACATCGTGGATTACTTCGCTCGCCACAACATCAAGCCGGGCATGACCGGCCTGGCCCAGGTGCGCGGGTTCCGTGGCGAGACCAAGGACATCGAACAGATGATCCAGCGGGTGGACTCCGACATCGAGTACATCAACAACTGGTCGTTGTGGCTGGATTTCGTGATTCTGGTACGCACGTTGAATGCGTTCACCGGTAAACAGGCCTATTGATTGTCATGCCACAGGTGCAGAACAGGCCTCATGCTGTGTTCAACGGGTGCAGTTCGCGGAACCCTCGTGCTTCTTCCACCAGCCAGTCATGTACCGCCCGCGCGCCCGGCTGGGTCAACCCGCCGGGCGGGTAATGCACCACGTAGCGTTTGTGGTTGGCGATCGGTACGCCAAACGGCACGATCAGCGCGCCGCGCTCCAGTTCATCGTTGAGTAGCGTGCGCCGGGCAATGGCCACACCGATACCGGCAATCGCTGCTTCGATGGTCAGGTGGTTGCGGTTGAAGGTGTGCCCGCGGCGTACGTCCAACCCAGTGGCGCCGATCCCGTCCAGGTAGAACTCCCATTCGGCATATTCCGAACTGCCACGCCAGGCGGTGATGTCGTGCAGCAGCGGGTAGTGCACCAGGTCGGCCGGCCCGTGCAGCGGGGGGCGCCCACGCAGCAGTGAGGGCGCGCATACGGGAAAGATCTGCTCGTCCAGCAGCGGCGTGGAGAGCATGCCCGGGTAGCTGCCATCGTTGAGGTCGATGGCCAGGTCGAAGTCGCCCGGGGTCAAGGCCTGGGCACTGTCTTCGGCCACCAGGCGCAGTTCGATGTCCGGGTAGCGCTGCTGGAAACGTGGCAAGCGCGGCGTCAGCCACTTGGCCAGGAACGAGGGGATGGAGCGCACCCGCAACGTGCCACGGATCTCGCCGGCATCCAGGCGCAGCAGCTCTGCCTCGATGCTGCCGTAGGCGTCGGTCACGGTCTGCGCCAGGCGTTGGCCTTCCGCGCTCAGTTCCACGCCCCGTGCCCGGCGGAGAAACAGGCGGTAACCCAGGCGCTCTTCCAGCTGGCGCATCTGTTGGCTGACCGCCCCGGGGGTGATGTGCAGTTCCTCTGCACAGCGGGTAAAGGACAGGTGCCTGGCGGCGCAGGCAAAAACGTGCAGCCAAACAAACATCTGGCCGTTGAGTTGGCGTCGCATCGTTTAGTCCTGCTAAAGCCTTGCTTAGGAAGTTTCGTTGGTCATTTCAATCGCGCAGCGTCAGTATCGCGCAAAATCGCAGCAGCGCCCATTTTCTCCAGATATCCGTGCACTGGCTACCTATCAGCGCATGGTCAGGCATTAGTATGGCTATCAGTGTTTTCGACCTTTTCAAAATCGGCATCGGCCCGTCCAGCTCCCACACCGTCGGCCCGATGCGCGCGGCTGCGACCTTTGCCCAGGCCCTGCGCGAGCAGGGCTTGCTGGGACGGGTGACGCGCGTTGAAGTGCGCCTGTATGGCTCGCTGTCGGCGACCGGCGTTGGTCATGCCACCGACCGTGCCTGCCTGTTGGGCTTGATGGGGCAATGGCCAGACCGTATCGACCCGGCCACCATCGAATCGCGCATCGGTCAGGTGCTGCAGGAACACTGCCTGACGCTGGACGGCAGCCACCCCGTGGCGTTCGAGTATGGGCAAGACATGCTGCTGCTCGACGAAAATTTGCCGTACCACCCCAACGCCATGCGCGTAGAAGCCATGCACGGGCAGGATAGCCTGTTGTGCCAGACCTATTATTCGGTAGGCGGTGGGTTCATCGTCGAACAGGCCGAAGTCGATGCGCCGAAAACTGCAGAGAACGCCGCCGTGCTGCCCTACGAGTTCGGCAGTGGTGCCCAGTTGCTGAAGCTGTGCCAGGCCCACGGCTTGAGTGTGGCGCAACTGATGATGGCCAACGAGTGCGCCTGGCGCCCGGAAGCCGAGGTGCGCGACGGCCTGCTGCGCATTTGGGCCGCGATGCGCGAGTGCGTGGACAACGGCCTGCGCAACGAGGGCATTCTGCCCGGCGGTTTGCACGTCAAACGCCGTGCGGCGCGGCTGCACCGTAGCTTGCAGGAACTGGGCAAGCCTAATGTGATCGGGTCGACGCTCGGCGCCATGGAGTGGGTCAACCTGTACGCCCTGGCGGTCAACGAAGAGAACGCCGCTGGCGGGCGCATGGTCACTGCACCTACCAACGGTGCAGCCGGTATCATCCCGGCGGTACTGCACTACTACATGAAGTTCAACCCTGGTGCCTGCGACGCGGATGTCGTGGACTTCCTGCTTGCCGCGGCTGCGGTTGGCATCCTGTGCAAAAAGAACGCCTCCATTTCCGGCGCCGAGGTCGGCTGCCAGGGGGAGGTCGGGTCTGCCTGCTCGATGGCGGCCGCCGGCCTGGCCCAGGTGCTGGGCGCGACACCGGCGCAATTGGAAAACGCTGCCGAAATTGCCCTGGAACACAACCTTGGGCTGACCTGCGACCCGGTCGGTGGCCTGGTGCAAGTGCCGTGCATCGAACGCAATGCCATCGCTGCCGTGAAAGCGATCAATGCGGTGCAAATGGCACTGCGGGGCGATGGCGAGCATTTCATTTCGCTCGACCGGGTAATCCGCACCTTGCGTGATACCGGGGCGGACATGCATGCCAACTACAAGGAAACTTCGCGCGGCGGCCTGGCGGTTGCATTCGTCGAATGTTGAGCTAATGCGGGGGGTAGGGGGCTGCTTTGCAGTTCATCGCCGTTCAAGCCCAGCTCCCGTAGGGATCGTATGAGGGCTGACGCGTGTTTGACACAAGATGTGCAGCGCCTGGGAGATCGAGCGCCGCCCGCGCGGCGCATCGCGAGCTGCGCTCGCTCCTACGTTTGTTTCGGGCCAATCATGCCTGTGGGATTTGCGCGCGAACGCCTTGGCGCATGCCTCAATGTCGCGCCGTACAAACAAGGCGGTCGCGCGCACCTGGCACAGGGGTTACTGGCCCGAAACAA
>JADHEF010001054.1_pt1 | contig 20382 bp, 16 predicted proteins | sample 8952391 | NCBI WGS metagenome assembly JADHEF01 (sample SAMN16124439, study PRJNA663245) | bioreactor sludge metagenome | isolation source: sludge (nitrite) | place: India:Bengaluru | collected 2019-02-28
ATCGACCGCGTACACGCCATGTGGCAGGCCATGCCCAAGACCTACGAGACCGACGGCCAAGGTTGCGCCGCACTCGCACGGCTTCACTACTTCACCGGCGGTTGCGACTGGTGGATCGTGGAGAAGGACGCCGACCCCGACCACGCGGGCCAGGTCCAGGCCTTCGGAGTCGCCGACCTCGGCATGGGGCCGGAGGCAGGCTACATCTCAATCCCCGAACTTCTCGAGAACGGTGCCGAACTGGACCTTTATTTCACGCCCAAGAGGCTCGGCGAACTACTCGATTGAACCCCGCGCGGGCGGCCTTCACCGGCCGCCCTTTTTTGCGCCCAAAAATCCGCCGCGCCACCGGCGCGGTCTAAAATTCCCCGCGACCGCTTACCCAGCCGCCGCGGGTCCCGGTTATAAAGCACTCCTGCTAAAGCCGCTCTTATGCCAGAAAGTCCGTCAGTCATTATTCGAGCACGACTTGCCGCAAAGTATACTCGGGTGAGCAAATGTCCCATTTAGCAACGTTGATAAGCCACGCTGACACATTGCTTGTTGCGACGGGTTTCTTCAAACGAAAATTTGTCTGCTGTATGATCGCTTCACTGATATTCGGATGATCGCGCCTTGCATCAAGTATCGAAGTGACGGAATCCCGAGGATCACATCCTTTCTCGGTCAACAGATCGCTAATTTTCACACCATCTATGACAAAAAGCATCGGCGCTGCTGAAATTTGAAGTGTAGTGAAAATTTGCGGGTACTTTCGATAGAGCTTATCACAAACCCCAGCAACCCTGCGCGTTACTAATCCGTCGAGGAAATCTAACGTATAGGACAGCAATTCGGAACCATATTTCTTATCAATCGCATATCGAATGGCTGTGCCCTTTGCTGGGGATAAGTACGTATCGCCATGTTGGAAATTCATCGCGTTTTGCGACTGTTGGGTCATCAACTCAAACGAGAACATTTTACTCTCATAATTCTGGTCAGAAGCCAGATGTTCTTGAACGAGCGGATAAATCTCGCGTGCGCATTCTAAGACCTTCCATTCTTCAATCGGATTACACCCGCCCAAGCCATGGTTGACGATGCTTTCCAAAAACAAAGTCGAGGTCCCGTGATATAAGGGGAAATCGATATTTTCGACACCATTCGTAGAGTTCATTCCAGTCGCGCCTTTCATTCAGCTTCATAAGATAACACATCTCCGTGCGATTTGTGCATAGCAATGCCCGATTTGGTCCAATAATGAAATCGCTGTGCTTTGACTGCGTGGGGCCGTTTCATCGCCTCGGGTTAAAAAAGGCGGCATCATTCGTGCAAACCTCGCCATTCATTATATGTATAGAGGCCGCGTCCATAATGGGCGCGGCCTCTATTTTCCCACGACAGCATAGCCGCAGGTCCCGGCTAGGGCAAAACCATCAGAGGACTGCGATGTATGACCGTGCCGTCACTGAGTAGGTTACCCGACACCGGCCTCCGTTTTCTGCCCGTCCGTTGCACCGCACACCGACAACAGGCCTCGCCACTCGATCACGCGGTCGCCGTTGTCCAACACGCCTTTGCTTTCCTTCGGAAGCAGAGGCATGACGATGTTCACGAAGAACCACAGCGGCCGCTTGCGCAGGGCACCTTCAAGCGCGGCCTCCAGAATCTCGACATTCTCATCCCTGCCGATGACGCGGTCCAGCGCGCCCAGCGCCTTGGACCTTCCCGACACCGCCCCCCTGGGCTTACCCGCCGGGTTGCCGGACGTTCCCGGCTGGAATCTGCCTTCCTCTGATCTCTCGATCTCATTCATACGCGTACCTCCTTTAAAACAAATCGTTAAGCATCGCCGCCATATCCACCGCCTGTTTGAACCTCTCGCCGTTTGGCGCGAGGCGCACATTGACCAGCAGGTAGACCAGTGCCGTAGCGAGGTCCATCGTGCTGATCCTGTTCCCGCCGCCCGCCTCAGCCTTCTTCCAACACGCGTCGCTGTCGCAGATCATCTGCAACTCGTACAGATGCCCAGGCTTCTCGCCGAAGTCCGGCTCGCGCAGCCAGAGCACCGTCGCGCCCGCCGCGTCCCGGATCGGTTTGCCGCACACGTCGCATACCGCGACCGGCCCGGTGTTCCCGTTCTCAAACATCATCATCTTGACCGCCATTTTGAACTCCTTTTCCGCGTCCTGTCACAGGCCGGACGCAACCGCCTTCCCGCTATTGGCCGGGCTGTCAAACGGCGACAGCCGTTACAGCCCAAATATCCTGTTCCCGCCTGATATTTGCAGGGCGATCCGCACCGCCGGCACCGCCTTTTCCGTGTGTGTGACGCCCGGCGGCACCATCGGCAGCCAGCCCGCTGGTTGTCCCGCATTTTTCGGTTGTCGTTTTTCGTATCATGCCATGCCCCTTCAATCTCGAACGCCTGCTTGATCTGGTATGGTTTAGTCTATAAGACAGACTAAACCATAAACCATATCGCGGATCTGGGTTATTAAACATGGTTTAAACCTCATTAAACCGCGTCACCCCGAAGCGCGTAAAAGGTCTTTCTGCCCTCCTTGGAGGCCAGCACAATCCTCTCGCTCACCGCCTTCGCGAGGATCTCCTTCGCCCGGTTATCGCCGATGCCGAGGCGCGTCTTGATCGTGAAGAGCGTATCGGAGTAATCCCGCGCCTTGTCGCCGAAGCAGGCGCGGATCTCCTCGTCCAGAATGACCCGTTTCGGCTTCGTCTGGCTGTTCTTCTCGACCGCCGCGATCTCGGTCTGCACGAACGCCCCGTCCTCGAAGCGTATCGTCCGGGGTTCTGTCGGCGGATGGTTGCGCGTGACCGGCGTCACGACCACCGCGTCGGGCTCCGTCGCGTGCTCGCACAGGGAGAGCATCGTGGAGGCGTCCCGCGCAAAGATGCCCGAACCGCTGATGCGGTCGATCACCTGCCGGTCGCCGATGCGCCCCTTCGCCGCGTGGAAGACCATGATCAGCGTCATGTCCTCGGCCGCGAACCGCTTGACCTCGCGGATCGCCTGTTTCACCTCGACCTGATCGGACTCGTCGCCCACCATCAGGTAAAAGGGGTCGAGCACAACCACCTGCGCACCGTGTTTTCTCGCCTGCGCGATAATCCAGTCGAAGCTTACCGAATCCGGGCAGTCGGACGCGTTCACCACGTGCAGCCAGTCCAGCCCCGCGGGATCGACACCCATTTTGACGATCATCCGCCGCAAACGTTTCTTATAGGGGGCCGCGCGGATCTCGCCGTTGACGAGCAGTACGCGGTGCCGTACTGTCGGGATGCCGAGCAACAGGATGCCTGTCGCGATCGCCAAGGCGAGCTGCATGGCGTAAAAGGATTTTCTCGCTTTGCTCTGCCCGACGATGGACACGCGGTCGCCGCAGTCGATCAGCCCCTGTACGACAGGCCTCTCCGGTTCGTCCGGCTGCGCCAGCCAATCGGAGGCGACCACAACCTCAGGCCCGTCTCCGCCGCCGGCCAGCCGCAAGACAGCCGGAGCGCCGCTCCATCCCGCGTTGTATGCCATCTTGAAAAGCGTCCCGACGCCGATGCCGGAGCCTTTGAACGACCGCCAGACGCGCTCGAGATCCGGCTCGCTGAACTTGCCGGCCGCGTCATTGAGTTCCGACCACACGCGCCAAAGGTTATAGCCCTCCATGCCTGGCGCTTCCGACTGGATCGCCATGCCCACATCGAGCCACACCTGCCGGTCGTCGGGCGAGACCCGTTCCAGCGCCGACAGGATCTCCTCGCGCCGCTCCTTCGGCAAAACCGGTGCGGCCGCGCAGAGCAGGCCCGGCCGTTCCCGTTCCGGCTTCGGCTGCCCCGCCAGCGTGTAGTTCTGGAAGATGCGAGGCGAGGGATTCTCCGCCACGCCGGGGTCATGCGACAGAAAACGCAGGCGCGACACGTCCCGGCACGACCGATCGGCCGTCAGCCCGTAGCGGATGCGGAAATGCTCGCGCAGCGCGTCGAACGCCTCCGCGTGACGCTCGGGCTCGATCCGGCAGACGACCGCTACGCCGTTCCCCGAGGCGCTGACAAACGCCAGCATCGTCGCCTCGTCCTTGGCCAGCCGGTCGCGCCACTCCCCGGCACGGCCGGCCATGTCGGGATTGTCAGCCGCGTCAAAGTCCACGCAGAGCAGCCCCGAGTGCCGCACCAGGTGCTCGGCCTTATGGCCGCCCGCGAACTCGCCCGAGATCGTTACGCACGGCAGCCCGCGCTTGAGCTCCGACCGCCGCGCCTTGTCCGGCTCCGCCCTGATCCGGTCGACCAGCTCCGCGCACAGGCCCTCGCTGATGAACATGCGCAGGTCCGCCAGAGTCAGCGTCTCGGGCGACGTGTCCGCCAGCGAGCGGAACATCGAAAACCGGTACTCGCCGGTCAGGTTCTCGCCGGGGAACCCGGCACCTTCAACTAGGCTTAGGCCGCTCATGCCTGCACCGCCTTTCCCGAGAAGGCGGCTGCGACACCGGTCGCCGCCTTGTCGCTGCCAAGTCTGTGCGCCGCATCCGCACATCCGGCGCACAGCCGGTCGGCGAATGCGAAGAAAAGGACGCGCCCGCACACGCGACACCTCGCGAGTTTCCGGCACTTCGCGTCCGGCCGGTTCTTGAAACGGCAAAGGGCATAATGGGTGGTTGTCCCGGTTTTCATATTCCACCCCTTTCTCCCGAGGCCAGGGCCTCAAGCTCGGCTCGCCTCACCCGGAAACTGTTGGGGAGAACCTCGACCCTGCCGAGCCTACCGGCCTTAATCATGCGCCAAAGTGTGGCGCGACTGACACCCAGGTATTTCGCCGCCGGAGACATCCCGCAGAGCAAAGGGCCGGTCGCGGTTTCCGCCTTTGCGGGAACCTTGCCCTCCAGAATGCGGTCTATCGCCTCCTGCGCATCGGGGGGAGCTTGCAGGAACTTCAGCAGCCGTTCGTTTTGATTCATCTGTGCCATAACTCGTTGCCTCCTGTTCGTTTCCGTGGCAAGCCTTCTCACCACGTTTCGGAGGTCTTGAAAATTGCGTTCATGGGCACAAAAAAAGAGGCAGCGGTTAAGCTACCCCTTGCAGGAGAATGAATTGCAACGATTGCGGAGAATTGCGGAATTTATTGCGGAAGCTCTTCGGTGATGATTCCGATGACCTCCTTGTTGACTGTCCGCCAGTTGGCCGGATTCTGTTTGCTCATGGCATCGAGGATATCGCTAAGGATCGCCGGATAGTCGCGGCTGTCGACCTCCTGCTCTTTCATCCGCGTCATCACGTCGCGGATCGTCTCTGGATTTTCCGCACTCCCGTTGGGCTCGCCGGACAGCAGGGAATCTTCCAGCCGCACTTTGAGCTGGCGGCCGACATTCTTGCGCCACTCCACAAGCCGGAACATGCGCTTGTATTCGGAACCCCTCCCAGGCCACTTGTCAACCCGGTCATAGAAGGAGCGGTGAGGAATGCCGAGCGCTTCAGCCGCCTTCTTCCTGTTCCCCAGAGCCATGATGTAAATAAAGGCGGTGAAGTCGCTTCCGCTGATCTTCGCCGCAAACTTCAGATATCCCTCGGCCTGTAGGCGTTGGAGCTCGGCGTTCTCTTGCCGGAGTTCGTATTCGTTCTTGGCGATGGCCTCGCTATTCAGCCGCACGGTTTCCACGCCCTTGCCGAGCAGCGCAACGGCACCGGGCAGGGGGCTCATGCTTTGCTTCAAATCCAACACATCCGCATGCACGGCATGGATGGCTTCGAGCGGCGTCCCCTTCTTTCCAGCCGGATGCGCCTGCCGTTTACCGGCCTTGTGCTCACGGATCATCTGTTCAAGGTCGCCCGGCAAACCTCTGTAGGCCTGAAACGCCGTCTTCGGCGAGCAGATGCGGATTGCGCTTTCTATGTCCGTATCGCCATTCTCCCAAGTGGTTTCAGCCGGCCAGAGGTCGGTGTGTTGATCAGCGCCCTCCACCGGGTAGAACTTCACCGCCGCCAGTCCGGTGCCGCAGGGAATACGCGGCGCGCAGAGGATCAGCATGTAAGAAACCACGCCGCAGGTTGGATCTTTAACGACATACCGCACAGCGCGACCGCCGGTCTCCAGTTCGTCCCACCACTTGAAAGCGTAGTACAGGCTCCCGTCGATTGCGATCTGCACAAGTTCTGGTTCTGAAGACGATGGAATGTCAGTTGCCATGATTCAATATCGTTCGTTTCCTATACAGCACCGTTAGACTCCTGATGCGTGGAGAACGTCCCCCCCTGTCGCCGCCTCTATTGCGCTGCCCTGCTGCTCGACCGTAATCACGATCTGATCCTCGACACCCTTCTTGCGGTATGACGCCAGATAGTCCGCACCCAACTCCCCTTTGAGGTTGTCGACAAGCGCAAGCATCTCGTCCATTCCTTTTTGGGTCTCAAGGTCTGGCTTGGCGAGTTTGCGCAACGTTCGCTCGGAAAGAGTGCCGTAGTACTGAATGTCTTCGATCAGCTCCATAATAAAGGGCTTGCGAATCTCCGGCACCCTGTCGAGCAGCGTCGCAAGCTGGTTGCGGGCGCGCGCCACCCAGCCCTGCATGGAATTGGCCTCCTGATCCTGCGCCCGCGTGTGCGTACACAACGCACCGTACTTCGTCCAGAATTCCGGCGAAAACGCCACGCGCGGCTCCTCCGGCTCACAACGGATCGCTTCAATCCCCTCCTCTACTGTCACCGGGACTACCGCGTCTGCCTTATGCAGCAACGTGAAAAGGGCCGCGCCCCGCCGCCTGAAGAAATAGACGCCGGCGGGCGTCCGGGCCGAAGACGTTTTGACGCGCGGAGGGAGCTGGGCAATGCGCGTCAGTGTTTCGGGGTGGCTTTCGGCGAGCCGAGCCAATTCCCGCTGCGCTTTCGTCAGGAAGCTTTCGCCCTCTTGCTCTTCGGCATCCGCGTTGACACGCTGGAAGAGCCGGGCAGCCGTGGGCTCCTCGTCCGGGGCCAGAATCTGCACGTCCTCGCCGATGGTCGAGTGGATCAGAAACATCTTCTCACCCGCGATCTGCCGGCTGCGGTGAATGTCCGCACCCTGCTCGGTCGGGAAGAAATTGAAGATGTAGAGGTTTTCGAACACCTTTTTGCCGATACGGTTGATGCGGCCGACGCGCTGAATCACGCGGGTCGGGTTCCAAGGGATGTCGTAGTTGATCACCAGTCCGGCCCGATTAAGGTTGAATCCTTCACTCATCCTGTCGGTCGCCAACAGCACCTGAAAATCGTCCTTCTGCTCGTCGTCGGGTTTCGAGGCGTCGAAGTTGGCCTTGACCCGCCGGTCCATCTCCTTGCCCAACTTATCGTTGACCACCAGCACCTTGCCCGGCAGGGCGATATCCAGATATCCCTGCAGGTGATCGACCGTGTCGGCGTATTCGCTGAATATCAGCACTTTCCGCTGCTGCTTACCGGCTATCTCCTTGCAGGTGTGGTTCAAAACGGAGTTGAGAATGTCGATCAGGCACTGGGCCTTGGGATCGTGCATCGCGAGGTTGAGCTCGTTCATCTCGTCTTGCACGGTCTTCAAGAGCTTGATGTCGGCCTTGAGATCGCGGAAGAAGTGTTCTTTGTCGAAGTTCGTGTCCAGATGATAGACCTGCTGGTGTCCGACACTTTCCTCCTCTTTCAGGCCGGTGATGATCTCCTCCAGCAAAGCCTCTTGCTCGTCTTCCTCGGCCGAAAGGACTTTGTCCATCAGGTTGCGGTTGACGAGCAGCGTGCCGGTTTCCTTGGCAAATTCCTGCACGCGCTCGTGAATGCGGATCGCATGGTCCAGGCTTCGTGCGAACGCGCCGAAGGAACTTTCGAAGCGCCGGACAAAGAGTCCACGCATGAACGTGAACATGTTGGCCTGCTGCGATTCGTCGCGGTCATCGGACGTGTCGTACTGGCCGGGGCGATAGATGGCGCCATGAAAACGGCCGTCCGGCCCGAAATAGTCGCTGATGACGCGGTCGTAGAATTCGCTTTGCTTCGCGGAGAGGCAATAGAACTGTTCCACCGGCGGCCGGACGGTCGACAGCGTGGTGACCTCCTTGGCGTAGTCGGGGTTCCCCTTGAGGTCGAGGCGGTTACGGCGGATCGTGACGGGCTCGATCACGGCCCGCATGCGGCGGGCCATTTCGGCGGCACGCTGGCCGAGCGCCTGTTTAATTTTCTTGTGGTTCTTCGCTTCCGGCAGCAAGGCTATCTCCAGCTTCTCGAGCGCCCGGCAGACCTCTTCGTATTTATCGACGGTCTTCATGTGCTTCAACACGAACCCGATCAGCCGGAAGATTTCGCCGTACACCTTGAAATCCGCCTCTAGGTTGCCGTCGAGCACCAGCGGACAGTTCTTGGGCGGCAGGAAAAGCTTGAGCAGCGAAAGCAAATCGGCGGGCCGGTTGTTGAACGGCGTTGCCGTCAGCAGGACCACCTCCTTGCCGCGGCAAATCTGTAAAAGATCGTCATAGTCTTCGGTGTTCTGGTTGCGGAAACGGTGCGCCTCGTCCACAATGACGGTGCGGAACGTCCCGTCGCGCTCCACATAGGCGCGGACATCGTTGAGGCTGCCGCAGGAGCGCACCTCCCAATCGTGAAGTTTGAACTGCCGCAGATACGCCCGCCACCCGGTTGTCGCGCCATGGTCGCCGACCAGCCCCGGCGGCGCGATGATGATGCCGCGCCGCCCGCGCAGCCGCGCGATGAGGCACGCGATCACCGTCTTGCCGAGGCCAACCACGTCCGCCACGATGACGCCGTTGTAGGCCTCCAACGTCGCGACGGCCTGATTGACGGCATCGACCTGATAGGTGTAGCGCGTATAGCCGGCGTCCGCCAGAATGCGGTCCACGCGCGCGCCATGGTCGGCCATCGTGCGGTGATCGACGTAATTCTTGAGAACCAGCAGGTAGGCTTCGAACGGGGTCACCGGCGCGACGATCGACGCCTGATCGATCAGGGCCAGGATGCGCTGACGCACGGACTCGTTCTCCGTGAGCGGCACAGCGTCGCGCCACAGTTCCTCAAAATACGCGCCCGCCTCCTCGAACCCGAAGTCCGACAGATCGAGATTCAACTCGCCGTTGGTCTCCAGTCCCGGCTGGGTCAGATTGCTGCTTCCGCTGATCCAGACGCCCGGCTTGACCTTGCAGAACGGCTCGGCGATGTCGAACAGGTAAAGTTTCGCATGGTTCGGATCGCGCGTCTTGCGGAGCACCAAGCGACCCTCGCGTATCAGCTCGATAAAGGCATGGATACGGTCGTGAAACGCCTGTTTGTCCAGCGCCGCAGAACGTAGCGCGCGGCGCAGGTTATCCAAATAGATCTCCTGCGACTGTCCCCGGCTCTGTTCGCCCACGCTCAGGACTAGCTCCTGCAGTTGCCCGCAGTGCTCCTCGGCCTCCATGCCCACCAGGATGCGGAGCCTGATGGAAGGATTGGCGCGCAGGGCCTCGTACAGCACCTTCACGCCGGAGAAATAGAAGAAGCCGACCAGCGCCCGCATCTCGCGGCTAGTCGAAATCAGCTCGCGGATTCGCTGCCCGAGGTTGGCGTTCGCGGTGTTGGTGATAAAGAGATGGGTGGGCATTGCTTTAGGTGTTTCTCTTAAGAAAGGTCGGGGTCCTCTGTCAACACGCTCTTGCGGGGATGGCGGCCGGCGGCCACTTTGGCCGGCTGGTCGGCTGCCTTCGCCGGTTTCTCTGCCGCGTCGCGGCCCTCCACAATGGCAATCTCTGCCTCTGTTAGACCGTAAAGCTGATAAACGACCTCGTCTATCTTATTTTCCAACTTGACGGTATCAGCAGTGGGATCATCAGCCTTGGCTACAAGGACTCGGTCAACCAGATCAATAAGAGGTAGCTGGCGTTCTGGAGAGATATCGGGTATGGGAAGTCGACGCAACTCTGCCAGAGTGGTCTGCCTGAAGTCATCTTTTGTGGCTATCGACGACGAGTTAACATATAGAAAAGAGAGTAGAGTGCTGTTTAAAAGGCCCAGAACGAATCTTGGGTCAAACGACTTGTCAGTGATGCGAAATGGATTAACGTCTTTCTTAAAGACAAGCTTAGCAGAAGACAATGTAGCCATAAGGCGATCTTGTCTGTTTATTACCCGCCTAATCAAGAGTTTAGGCCCCGCCTCGTAGAATGGCATTAGAGATCGTTTGTCCGCCATATCCGTATTGTAGGTAGAAAGTATCTTTAGCGCATATCGGAATACCTGCCCATCTTCAACAAATGGAAAAACAGACCAAGTTGCGGCAGCGTCTGTACGAGCAAATCGACTACCTGCTAGACCTTGGGCTGAAATTGAAATATCGCCGACAGTCTTGTACGGCAACCTTTTCCGGATACCAGACAAAATGCCCGACACGCGTGGATCAAGTATTATTTTAAATTCTGGAGGCTCGATTTGTGTGGTCTCGATATCGTCAAACGGGATATTAGTCATCGACAACTCGGTAATCTTTTTGGGGAAACGATAAATTTTATAACTAGCCGCTGTTTCTCGGGAAACCAAGTATATGCCTGTATCAACATAAGCTTCGGCAAACATGTCAAACGGCAAATTAATTAGAAGCCGAATTCCACTCGTATGAATTAAATATTTTCGAACTTCAGCAAAGTTCTCCCCTGTCTGCCACGAAACTGAAGAAATGTAACAAAACAGGCCTTTCGGTTTAACGTTTTTGATACCGAAGAGAATGAAAACAACAGAGGTGTCGTACTTACGGCTCAACTGCGGGTAGGTCTCTTGGTAACGACACTTGTCCTGATCATTCATTGACTCAATTGGAATATAGGGAGGGTTGCCGATCACGATGTCGAAGCCGCCCTTGAACCCGAACATCCACTCAAGATCAAAGAAAGGTGACGAGGCGTTCTGGTTGTACGGGTCCCAGTCGGCCAGCCGGTCCGCCTCGTGCTGGAAAGCGCTCTTACTCTTGGCTCGGTTCTCCTCGGTTTCGATGACGCGGGTGTGGCGGCGGATGTCGTCGTCGATACGGTCACGCTCCTCTTTGTTCGCGTCGACGCGCATGACGGTCTGAACGGGCGCGGGCGCGCTGTCGAACAGACTGGCTTGTTGCGGCCTGGATTGGATGACCTCTTTCCACTCCTCGCGCTCGACTCCCTCACGTTTTTCACGCAGTTTTTCAATTTCCGCTTTGTACAGGGCGATTTTCTGAGCGTCGGGCTTGCAGGCGATCTCCACGAGTCGGGCCTTGATCTTCTTGCGCAACTCTTCGTCCAACCTGCGGCACTCGTTTTTTTCAGGAGCGCTGCGCGCCCGGAAATGGCGGTGGCGCGTTTCATCCAGCTCTCTGCGCAGCCGTTCGAGTTCGGGATCATCAAGCCGGCTGCCGCCGTCGGAGGTCTTGAGGCCTTCGGCGAAGTCGGCCTTGAGTCCGATCAGGGTGTTGGCCGCCACGAACTTGGTTTCGAGGTTGGGCAGCGGGAGCATGCGGTAGTTGCGCTCCGCGTCGACAAGGTCCGGCGTCTGGTCGCAGACCAGCGTGATGAACGCGCGGAGTTTGGCGATCTGCACGGCGATGGGCTGGATGTCCACGCCGAAGATGCAGTTCTCGATCAGGTAGAGCTTGCGTGCATAGTCGGGCTGGTTGACGCTCTGGTCGAAGCTCTCGGTGATGCGGCGGCGGCGCTGCTCCTTCTCCTCCTTGCCGAGCGATTCGGCCTCTGCCAGCGCCTTCTCGGCCTCGGCCATGACCACCTCGTGCCAGAGGGCGTTTTTCGGGTCGAGCCGCTGCAGGAGGTGGACCATCTTGAGCAGCAGGCCCATCGGGAAGGCCCCGGAGCCGCAGGCGGGGTCCAGAATGCGGCAATGGTAAAGAGCCTTGACCAGCTCGCGGCGCAGCGGCGCGGCGAGGACGGGCGGCTCCTCGACGCCGAGACACTGGCGAATCACCGGCTCCTCGACCTCCGGGACCTGGGCCCGCAGGTGCGCGACGAGGCTCTCGTCCACCATGTAGTTGACGATCTCGCGGGGGGTGTAGAAAGAGCCGCTCTGCTTGCGGGCGGTCTCTTTGGTTTCGGGGTTGTAAGCGCCGAGGAGGTTTTCGAAGACCTTGCCGAGCAATTCCGGATCGAGCGCCACGTCACTGTCATTCGGGTCGTTCTCATCCACCGTAAAGTCATAGCGGGAGAAGAGCGTGATCAGCCCGCGGTCGTCGAAAAACAGGTTGTTGGGGATGTGGGCCACGCACTTCGGGTTGCGGCTGAAGCCGTCCTGATAGTCGGTCTTCTTGTCCAGGCACTCGAAAAGCCCGCCATTCAGGAAGGGGACGCCGCGGAAGAGTTTGATCACTGCCTCGGGCGGGCACGCGAACTCGCCGCCGTAACGGTAAAGCAGCTTGATGCCGAAGTGCTCCTTGTTCTCCCTGAAAGAGCCGTCTTTAGCGAAGTCGCGATCTTTGATCTCGCAGTTCAGCGTCGCAAAGAAGAGGTTCTGGAGGATGGCGCGGTAGTAGTTGTCCTGCTTCGGGGAGGCGGGGTCAAACCCTTTCAGCAGCGTCTTGAGCGCGGCGGGGTCAAAAATCTTGTCAGGGATCAGGTTTTTTTGGCGGATGAACCAAATGAACATCAGGCGCGTGATCAGCCGGATGAGGTGCTCCGCGAGCTGGGTGCGGTCGTCGTCGTCGCGGGTCAGGTCGTTTGGAAAGGTTACCTTGGACTCGGGCGTCATCGCCCGCTCGTACCAGGCGAAGAGGCTGTTGTAGAATTCCTTGGTCAACGCCTCGACGGAAAAAGCCTTGCCGAGATCCCCGTATGAGCCGAACGCAGGCTCCATGCGCGCGCGGAAGGTCTTGTTGTTCTGGCCGGTGCGGACAAAGAAAGACTGGCGCTTGAAATCGCTGTAGACGAGACGCTTGCCGTCCGCGCGGCCTGAAACAAGGCTGAGGCGGAAGTTGCCGGCCTTGTCATGGAAAGCGAACAGGCCCTGCGTGAAGAGCCCCTTGACCTTGGCGGGGGGTCTGTCGAGGGCGGCCTGAAGCTGCTTGCGGGCGAAATCGTATTGCTTACGGCGGCTGGAACGTTCGTTGATCTTCTGGCCGGCATAGACTGACATCACCAACAGGGGGCGGTTCACCTCGCCGTCGGGGAGAGCGTTCACATAGCCGACCACCCTGGCTTGGGGGAAACCCTCCTCGTTGGGCACGTCATGCGGGTCGGCGGTAAAGCGGTCAAACTTCTCGCGGCACCACTCGCCAAAAGCCTCGGGCGAGAAATCGGCAATCAGGTCTTCAATCACAACTTGCCCCCTTAAACGTCCCTGCCCCGGCGCGCCACCGCCGATACAGTCTCAGTCTGCTCGGCCAGACTCACGCATGGCCGGACCAGAACGGCATCCCCTCGTTTCCAGCCGGTCGCGCTCACGCGCACGCGTAAAAGACATGCGTTGTCTTTCGGCACATCGAACGTGCAGGTGTAGTTCTTTAACCGCGAGGCGGGGAGTTCAAGCATCCGCCCCACCTCGCCGAGCGGTGTCAAACGGAAATGCACCTCAAGCCACTGCAGGAACGCATCCGGCAAGAGGCGCAGCGCCTCGAGTCGCGGAGTCAGGGATCCGGGCGCGCATTCCGCAAAAGCGTCGCGCAGCTCGACGATGTCTCGCAACAACTGGAGTTTGCCCATTTCCCGGATGATGTGAACCGCCTGTTTCTCGACGGCCACGTCCCCGATCCTATGGGCGATGGCGGCCAGAGCTTCGCCTCGGGCGGCGGCTACACGGCAGGCTTTCTCGTAGCGCGTCAGGGCGGCATCCGCCTGGCGCATGCGGGCGGAGTCTTTTTTCTGCGCACCCTTCGGGTTGCCGTGCGGCTTGGCCTTCTTTGCTCGTGAGGCAAGGTTTTTCATTTTCTTCGGTTGGGTGGGCACGTCAGCTCTCCTTTGCCGTTTCAGTGAGAGGCAGAAAACCGCTGTCCGGCCCCGCGATCCGCAGTTCAAGGTCGCCGCCCAGCCGCTCGTTCTTCAACAACCGCTCGGCCCGTGCGCGCGCCTCCTGGGCGTTCTTGTAGTCCCCGGCTCTTTGGTAGAGGCCGGCGAGCTCACGCCAGTAAAGGGCTGCCATGTCCCCTGCGGGGGTTTCACGCAGCGCCCGGCGAATGGCTTCCTGATATTCCTGTTTTGCCTTCGGCTCGTTACCCTGCATCCGGTAGAGATCGCCGAGCCGAGCGTACAGATACCGCAAGGCCGGGTTCATGGCGAGGGCCTCGCGCATCTTCGCCTCGCCGAGTTGAAGCTCACCGGCGTCAGCCAGGACATACCCGTAATTGCCGACAAAGATTGCGTTCTTGGGATTCAGCTCGGCCGCTTTCCGATGACATTCCAGAGCGTCCTTAACATTCCGGCTATCCGCATATACAAGGCCAAGAATATTCACCGCACCGGCATCCGGGCCGTGATGACGGTTACCGTCTTGCAGGACAAGCTCCGCCTCTTCCAGCCGGCGGCACCGATAAAGGAGGCTGGCTTCGGAGCGCTCCATTTCGGGCGGCACCGTACCCGTACGCAGCAGCGTGTTTCTGATGTCACGGCGCAGCTCCAAGAGGCGTTTTTCCATCGTCGACGGTACCCGGACCGACCAGGCATCCTCGATAGACTGCGCCTGCATGAATTTCCCGCCGTCGACGCTGAACCACCAATGTAGCGTTTTGTTGCGGTCCACCCGCAGCTTGATGGCCACCCGCGCGCCCCGGTTGACATTTTCGGGCAAATCGACAAGGACGGAGCCGGTCACCTGCATCGCGTGCCTTCCGCTGTAAAAAGGCACCAGCATCTGCCGCTGTCCCTGTTTCGGCACGTAGAAGTCGGCGGGAACCAGGGCAACGCCGTCTTCGTCGGGAAAAGGCAGGGGGGTGCCGCTTCGCAGCAGTCGCACGGGTTTGTCATCACGAGTCAGGATGCCGATCTCTTCGGCGATGATAGGCGGAACGATTTCGACCCCGCGCGCGTGACGCCAGTATGCGGCGATGGCCGCGCCCTTCGCGACGGAGGAGTCGAGGTCTGGGACTTCCCGTATTTGAACGTTTCCGAAAAGGCTGTCGGAGGCGCATAAGGCCCGTCCAAGGAGTTCGCGCACAAACGGGTTCTTACACCCGCCGCCGTTCAAGAGCACGGCGTCGAGGTCAAGTTCACTGAGTCCGGCACGGGCGAGAACGCCGAGCACCGGAAGCAGCAGCGACTGGTTGTCGCTTTCGTTTGCGCTCTTCAAGGAGGCGTTTTCGGGCCACGCCAGAAAAGGCTCCATACAGCTTTCGAATTCTTTGGCAAAGATCTGAAAGTGCCGGGGCAACTTGATGTCCCCGTCGCTCAACGTCGACAGCTCTGCAACAAACTTCAGATCCCGGCTTCGGCGGGATGTCGGCTTGCCATCCCGATCCTTGGTGATGGCGCGGCAGATACCCTCTTTCAGCTGGCGGGCAACCGTTGGGGTCAGCGTGTCTTCTATCTTCTGCCGCACCTCTTGTCTGAGGGTGGCCCTTGAGTTGCTGTTGAATGCGTCGATTTGCGGCCAGACAACCTCGCGCATGACGGCCCTGTCAATATCATCTCCTCCCAAGCGTTTATATTGGGAAATGGCAAGATTCTCGACGCGCAAACCCGTAGCGGCATTCTTCGGATCAAAAGACGCTCGCACGAGCGAAAGATCAAGCGTGCCGCCGCCGTAGTCAAACACAAGGATGTTCTTTGGTTTTCCCGTGTCGAGCAACCCGGCGGCCCGGCCATCGTTCAGGAAATCCAGAAGTGCGGCCACGGGTTCGTCGATCAGATCAAGGTTCTCGGGTTTAAGACCCGCAGCCACCGCAGCGTTTCGCGTCTGCTCCCTCCCGAGGGCGCTGAGAGACGCCGGAACGGTAACGATCACATGCGTTTTGGCCGGGTTGCATTCTGGAAGAGCACTTGCGGCTTCTTTCAGAAGGCGGCTCAGGATCGCGGCCGTTACCTTTTCTGGCGTGTTGAAGTCGGGCGAATACGCATGGGGATAAACACGATACGTTCCCAAATCGGATTTGACGGATTGGAAAAACGTCTCGCCGTGTCTTAGCAGTTGAACCTTCCGCTTCGGTCTCAGGAACTCCCGGATGAAATCCCACCCCAGAAGCGAGGACGACTTTCGCCGATTGTCGAGCGGTTTGGCGAGGACCGTGGGCATCCGCTCGGATTTCGCTCCGCTTTCCTCATCCGAGATGACCGGCACGGACTTGACGTCTACCTTCTGCCGGGTATCGTCGCGCGGGTCGGACAAAACATAGGCAATGCTCGAATTGCTTGTGCCGAAGTCGATGCCGATAAATGCCTTTTGTTGCGCCATAGTTCTGTTTTCCGTTGATCCGTCCCCTGAATTTCTCAGGGGACGTCAAGGTTGTTTTGGCACGAGAGCCTTGAGTTGCTGGGCCAACGGCACGAAGTCCCCCGTCACGATGTCCCAAAGAATGCTGTAGTCCACAGCGTCGTAACCGTGGATCAGATGATTCCGCGTGCCGATGATCTCCCGCCAGGGGATCTCGGGGTGCGCCGCCTGCATGGGCTCGGAAATCCGGGTGGCCGCTTCGCCGACGATCTCGACCAGTTTCAGCGTGGCGAGGAAAAAAACGCGGTCGGTTTCGATGTCCTCGCGCTTATGGCCTTTGGAGAGGGCGACCGCCTCCTCGACGTGGTCGAGCATCTGGCGGAGCGTGATGGTGTCGTCATGCCGCGACATAGACCGCCTCCGCCTCGTTCATCACCTCGGCCCGGAAGTACTTGCTCAGGCTGCCGGGTGTGTTCAGATCCACCGTGTGGCCGAGAATGACCGAAAGTTCGTCCTGCATCCTGATGAACGCCAAACCGACGTGGACATCGGGATGAAACTCGACCAGCACGTCGATGTCGCTCTCGGGCCGGAAGTCATTGCGGAGAATGGAGCCGAAGAGCGCCAGACGGCGAATGCCGTTGGCAAGGCAAAAAGCCTCGATCCGCTCCCGTGGAATCTCAATGCCGTGCAGTATCATGGTTCATTCTCCTTGTGCCCCTGGAGTCGCGTATTCTCACCCCCCCCGAGCGTTCTGTCGAAAATACTGGGCTGATAAGTATTCAAAACGTTTCAGAATGTAGCAGGGCGCGTTCAAAAATGCCAGTTAAATGGGATGGTCTATCACCATGAAGACAGGATAAACCCGAACAAAAGGGCCGGGTCTTCACGGCATGCCAAATGCGAGATGAATCGACACTTCAAAGCGCGGCGACCAGTGCGCGGAGCCGTTCGGCGTCCTTCTTCCATGTCTTGGCCGTGGTTCCATCCAGAATCTCAAGCATTTGCTCTTTCGGCGTCTTGCTGCCGTTGGTCAGCAGTTTCGGCATGGCGGACTGGAGGGCGCGCCGGAACTCCTCCCGGCCAGGCTGGTAGTAGTGCTTCAGCACCACTTCGGCCGTCTTATGCCCGGTGACCTTCTGCACGAGTTCAAGCGGCACGCCGGCGGTCAGCGCGAGCGTGACCCATGTCACGCGGAAGCTGTGGAAGTCACGCACGCTCGCGCGGCGCAAACCGCCCTTGCGCTTGGCGTGGATCTCGCCCCCGATGGCAACGGGCGCGGTTGGGTCGTTTTCATCCCCATTCGCCTGTGATAGCAACACCGCCGCAGTTGCGGTGGCCTCGCCGCCAGCAGGGTCTGTCTCGCTCTCCTCGTCGGCATCCTTGAAGCCAGCAGCGGCAAACACCTTGCGCACGCGCCAGGTGATCCCATCCGGGTTATCCTCATACATGGCCGCCTGGTCCGGAAATACGTAACCGTCCGCAGTGCGCGTGTGGCGGACCAGCTCGTCGTAAAGCATCGGGAAGATGGGTATGGCGACAGTCGCGCCGGTCTTGGCCGTCTTCACGGTGATGAACCTTCGCGTGAGGTCAACGTCCGTCCACTTCAGCAGGCAACAGTCACCGCGCCGCATGGCCGTACAGATCCCGGTGATGAGGATAGGGCGGGCGAAATCATCGTCCAGCGCAGCATCCACAATGGCCTTAAGTTCTTCCGGCGTGAACGGCTTGCGGAAGACCGTTTCGGTCTCGCGTGTCGGCATGCTGGAAAAGGGATTGATGCTTCCGGCTGGCAACAGGTGCTTGCAGGTGGCCCGCAGGAGCTTCAGGGTGTCATTCCATGTTTTGGCGGTCACACCTCGGGCAGCCTCCGCCTCCATGAACGCCCGGGCCGTTTGGCGGGTGACATGGCCCAGTTCCTCCGCCTGGGCATTGTGTTTCTGAACATAATCCGCAAAACGAGCCAGCGTTGAGCGGCACTGCGCTGCATAGCGGTCATTCGTCACCCGCTTCCGGGGGATCTTCGTCCACTCATCCGGCAACTCGGCCAGTTTCACAGATTGGATTTGCTCCCCGGTCTTGATCTCATAGAGCTTCTCGACCAGACGCGCGGAGTCATGCTTGATGCGGGAATCCGCCACGAGTGAATCCAGCTTCGCTTGTGCGGCAGCGCGCGAGCGCTCATAGGCCCCGTCACCCTCCGCCCGCAAAGAGAAGGGCACAGGCGGTGTCCCGGCGAACTTCACGTCGAGTTTATCGCAGAATCTTTTGCCGTTCACCTCATACCGTCCGTACCAGACCCGGCGCGGCGTCCCGTCGGCTTTCATCCTGACTTCGAGTGGCATTTTGCACCTTGCCTTTCCGGTTCGCCGGACACCCCCGGCGGTGTTACAATCCATGCCCATGAAACGAGACGAACATACAGCAACCGGCAGGGCAGATGCAACAAGAAAAACCAACAAAACCACCAACAAATCAGTTTAAAAGGCTGAATTATCAATAATAGCCAACAAATATGCGGTACATACGTCAGGCTCATAACCTGAAGGCCGTAGGTTCAAATCCTACCCCCGCTACCATTTTAGACCTCGGTTTTAAAGGCGAAAGCCAATAAAACCGGGGTTTTTTGTTTTATACGTCGAAAGCGCCCGACGCGTGACGAAGTGTGAAAGACAGTGGTTTTCTGGGTGAAACCCCACACACAACCCCACACACACCTCGGTTTCCCCCACACACAATCCCCACACACGGCCAGTGGATTGTCCTGATTTCTTTTCCAGTTATTCTGGATTCTTGGGTATTCTTCTTCCGTTCGGATCTGGTATCAATGCCGTGCACCGGTCAGATGCCGGTCGACAAGGGCTGCCAAGTCCGGGGATTGGAGGTAGCTATGACGACTGAGGAACGTATGCTCAAACTTCTTTCGGCCCCTCCCGATGTGCTTAAGCGGGTCGATGAAATCCTTGCGGGAAAGCAACCGACGGAAGCTGCTTTGACTGATTTACGGCTCCTGGATTTCCACAGGGCGGCGGACGTGCTTGGGGTGTCAACGCAGACCATCCGTAGGATGATCCACGACGGAAGACTCCCGGTCGTGGATATCCGAAGTGGGCGTTTTCGAGTGCCTTGTCACGCTCTTGCTGAGATCGTTAAAGCAGGTCTTGCGAACTGGGGTGGACCGCGGCGAGGGTGGCGCTGGTGGGCGAGCGACAGAACGCGCTCAAGCTGCTGCATGAGGGCCTGCCACGTCTGGTGAAACTCGGCGGTGGTGCCGACGGGGGCTTGCATGTGCCGGATCTCTTCCGGTGTCCAGCCGCGCCGGTTGCGGGCTTCGACCGTCTCAAACTCTGCGATGCGGATCGCGTCTTGTGTGTTCATTGTGTGGGTTCCTTTCGGGTTAGGCTGTAGGCTGTAGACTGTAGGCTGTTAGTCCTGATGAAAAGAGGCGTCGCCGAAAACGAGGCCGGTGCCGAAGCCGAGGGCCTCGGAACAGGCGCGGAGGGTGTTGCCGCTGGTGATGACGTTGTCGACGATGAAGGACGGGCGGCAGGGAACGGGCCTGCCTTCTCTGCGGGCGATGTGGTGCTCGGCCACGCTCACGGGCGCGCCTCGGGTGCGGTGGCGGTCGCAGGCACTCGGGGCGGGCTCGGTGCGGGTGAGGAGGTCGAGCACGTCGGCCCCGCCTTTGACGTGGGCGGCGATGGCGCGGGCAAGGCGGCGGTTGGCGGAGGTGTCGCCGGTGTGGTCGGGGGCTGGGATGAGGTGGCACGGACCCCACACGAGGGCGGCCATTTCGATGGCGGCCACCTGAACGGCGGCGGCGGGGCAGGCGGGGTCTTTGAGCATGTAGGACAGGCCCCGCGTCTCGCGCTCGTATTCGTTGAGCGGGCGGGTGCGGGGGGAAACGTAGCGGCGTGCGGCGCGGGTGGTGCGGTAGGGATTGAATGTGTTCATGACGGGTTCCTTTCGGATGGTTTTGAGAGGTTCAGCGGTTCACGGTTCAACGGTTAATTACGGGGCCAAGCCTGTGACGTGGGCGAGGATGGCGGCGATGACGAGGGACAGGGCGAGAATGACGGGGAT
>JADHEF010001055.1_pt1 | contig 20381 bp, 22 predicted proteins | sample 8952391 | NCBI WGS metagenome assembly JADHEF01 (sample SAMN16124439, study PRJNA663245) | bioreactor sludge metagenome | isolation source: sludge (nitrite) | place: India:Bengaluru | collected 2019-02-28
GCGAGCGCAGCTCGCGATTGCGCCGCGCGGGCGGCGCTCGATCTCACAGGCGCTGGATATCTTCTGACAAACACCTGTCAGCCCTGATGCGATCCCTGTGGGAGCTGGCTTGCCGGCGATTGGGCCGCGCAGCGGACCCCTTTGCAATCAGGCCCCGCGATACTCCGGCAACCCCGCCAACCCTTCCTTTAGATAGTCCACCAACCGCCGCACCTTCGGCGACAGGTGCCGCTGTTGCGGGTACAGCGCCCAAACCGCGGTATTGGGCGGTTGGTGCCCCTCCAGCAACGACACCAGTGCGCCGCTGTGCAGGTGCTCCAGCACGTAATAGTCCGGCAACTGGCACAGGCCCATGCCTTGCAAGGCTGCATCCAGAACCGCCTGACCACTGTTGCAACGCCAGTTGCCCTGCACCCGCTGGCTGATCTCGCGGCCGTCCTGCTGCAGTGCCCACGCATCCGAGCTGCCGATCAGGCAATTGTGCCGCGCCAGTTCCGACAGGCTGTGCGGCCGGCCATAACGCTCCAGATAGGCTGGCGATGCGCACAGGTACATGCGCCGCGGCGCCAGGCGGGTCGCCACCAGTCGCGAATCGGCCAGCCTGCCCAGGCGGATGGCCAGGTCCATGCCTTCATGCAGCAGGTCAAGGGTGTGGTTGTTCAACTCCACATCCACGCGCAACTGGGGGTACAACGCCATGAAGCGTGTGACCAACGGCACGATGAAGCGCTCGCCATAGGCCACCGCGCAGGTCATGCGCAGCAGGCCCTTGGGCTCGCTGGCCAGGTCACCCATGGCGCGCAGGGCTTCTTCACGGCCATCCTGCAGGCGCTGGCAATGCTGCAGAAAGGTCTGCCCGGCTTCACTCAAGGTCACGCGGCGGGTACTGCGGTACAGCAGGCGGGTCTGCAAGCGTTCTTCCAGCCGGGCGATCTGCCGGCTGATGTGTGACGACGAAACCCCCAGGCGCTCGGCGGCAGCCGTGAACTGCCCCGATTCGGCGACAGCCACGAATTCATCGATGCCTTCCCAGCGGTTGTTCATGATTATCCCTGCACAGCAATAATGTTTTGTCTTTGCCTGGATTATTCATCAAAAGTCAGTGAATTACACTGGTGATCTGAACCGACACCCTGTCTGGAGACACTCGATGATCAAGTCCCGTGCTGCTGTAGCCTTCGAAGCCAAGAAACCCCTGGAAATCGTCGAAGTCGACGTGGCCATGCCCAAGGCCGGTGAAGTGCTGCTGCGCGTGGTCGCCAGCGGTGTCTGCCACACCGACGCCTACACCCTGTCGGGTGCCGACCCGGAGGGCATCTTCCCATCCATTCTTGGCCATGAAGGCGGTGCGATCGTCGAAGCCGTAGGCGAGGGCGTGACCTCGCTGGCCGTGGGCGACCACGTGATCCCGCTGTACACCCCGGAATGCGGCAAGTGCAAGTTCTGCCTGTCGGGCAAGACCAACCTGTGCCAGGCGATCCGTGCTACCCAAGGCAAGGGCCTGATGCCGGACGGCACCACGCGCTTCTCCTACAAAGGCCAGCAACTGTTCCACTACATGGGCACCTCGACCTTCTCCGAGTACACGGTGTTGCCGGAAATCTCGGTGGCCAAGATCCAGAAAGAAGCCCCTCTGGAAAAGGTCTGCCTGCTGGGCTGCGGCGTGACTACCGGTATCGGTGCCGTGCTCAACACCGCCAAGGTCAAGCCGGGTGACACCGTGGCCATCTTCGGCCTCGGCGGCATCGGCCTGTCGGCAGTGATCGGTGCGGTGAAGGCCAAGGCCTCGCGCATCATCGCCATCGACATCAACCCGGCCAAGTTCGAGATCGCCCGTCAACTGGGCGCCACCGACTGCATCAACCCGAAAGACTACGACCGCCCGATCCAGGAAGTGATTGTCGACCTGACCGACGGTGGCGTGGACTTCTCCTTCGAATGTATCGGTAACGTGCAACTGATGCGTGCTGCCCTGGAATGCTGCCACAAAGGGTGGGGCGAGTCGGTGATCATCGGCGTGGCCGGTGCCGGCCAGGAAATCGCTACCCGGCCGTTCCAGCTGGTGACCGGCCGGGTCTGGCGTGGCTCTGCGTTCGGTGGCGTGCGTGGCCGCAGCGAGTTGCCGAGCTACGTGGAAATGTCCGAGAAAGGCGAGATTCCGCTGGATACGTTCATCACCCACACCATGGGCCTGGAAGACATCAACAAGGCCTTCGACCTGATGCATGAAGGCAAGAGCATTCGCAGCGTCATCCACTTCTGAGGTGCGCCATGAGCCTGGATAACATCTCTTGCCAGAAAAGCTTCGGCGGCTGGCACAAGCGCTACCGGCACCATTCCAGCGTGCTGGGTTGCGACATGGTGTTCGCCGTGTACCTGCCGCCACAGGCCGAGCAGGGTGCCAAGCTGCCGGTGCTGTACTGGCTGAGCGGCCTGACCTGTACCGACGAAAACTTCATGCAGAAGGCCGGCGCCCAGCGCCTGGCTGCCGAACTGGGGTTGATCATCGTTGCGCCGGACACCAGCCCGCGTGGCGAGCAGGTGCCTGGCGACCCGGACGGCGCCTGGGACTTTGGCCTGGGGGCCGGCTTCTACCTCAATGCCACCCAGCAGCCTTGGGCCAAGCACTACCGCATGCATGACTATGTGGTAGAGGAGCTGCCGGCGTTGATCGAGGCGCATTTCCCGGCCTCGGCCGAGCGCAGCATCAGCGGCCATTCCATGGGTGGGCACGGTGCGCTGGTGTGCGCTTTGCGCAACCCGGGGCGTTATCGCTCGGTGTCGGCGTTTTCGCCGATCAGCAACCCCATGGATTGCCCGTGGGGCGAGAAAGCCTTCAGCCGCTACCTGGGTGACGACCGCGCGCGCTGGCGTGAGTGGGATGCCAGCGTACTGCTGGCCGAGACGGCCGCTGGCGAGTGCCCACCGTTGCTGGTGGACCAGGGCGACCGTGACGACTTCCTCGAAAAGCAGCTCAAACCTGAAGCGCTGGAGCAGGCAGCACGCAAGGGTGGCCACGAGCTGACCCTGCGCCTGCAGCCAGGCTATGACCACAGCTACTACTTCATTGCCAGCTTCATCGAAGAGCACCTGCGCCACCATGCGGTGGCGCTGGGGCGGGTGTAGGGCTTTGCTTTTTCGGGGGCTGTGAGATCGAGCGCCGCGCGGGCGGCGCTCGATCGCATGGGCGCTAAAAATCTTGAGGCGATCACCTCCAGCCCCAATGGCAGCCAAAGCAGGTAGAATCACGCCCTGACTCATTCAGGGCGTTTTCTTATGCGTATTGGCCACGGCTACGATGTGCATCGTTTCTGCGACGGTGATTTCATTACCTTGGGCGGGGTGCGTATCCCGCACACATTCGGCCTGCTGGCCCATTCCGACGGCGACGTGCTGCTGCACGCCCTGAGCGATGCCTTGCTTGGCGCTGCAGCGCTGGGTGACATCGGCAAGCACTTCCCCGACACCGACCCACAGTTCAAGGGTGCCGACAGCCGCGTGCTGTTGCGGCACGTGGTGGGCATCGTCCACGCCAAGGGCTGGAAGGTCGGCAACGTCGACGCCACCATCGTCGCCCAGGCGCCGAAAATGGCCCCGCACGTTAACACCATGCGGCAGTTGATCGCCGAAGATCTGCAAGTCGAACTCGACCAGGTCAACGTCAAGGCCACTACCACCGAAAAACTCGGTTTCTGCGGCCGCGAGGAGGGCATTGCCGTGCATTCGGTTGCCCTGCTGCTGCCAGCATGACGGAACTGCAACTGCTGGGCCCGCGTGCATCGGGCGAAGTATTGGGCACCGCCGTGCTCAAGGCAGTGGCCGAGGACTTCCAGGTCGACGAGGTGTTGGATATCCCGTTGTCGGGCCAGGGCGAGCACCTGTGGTTGTGGGTCGAAAAGCGTGACCTCAATACCGAAGAAGCCGCCCGCCGCCTGGCCCGCGCCGCAGGCGTGCCGGTGCGCAGCATCAGCTATGCCGGGCTGAAGGACCGCCAGGCGCTGACCCGCCAGTGGTTCAGCCTGCACCTGCCAGGCAAGGCCGACCCGGACCTGTCACGCGCCGAAGATGCCACCCTGCGCGTGCTCAAGCAGGTGCGCCACCAGCGCAAGCTGCAGCGTGGTGCGCATTCGGCCAACGGCTTCACCTTGCGCCTGACCGCGCTGAACGCCGATCACCAGGCGCTGGATGCGCGGCTGCAACTGCTCAAGCAACACGGCGTGCCCAACTATTTCGGCAGCCAACGCTTCGGTCACGGCGGTGGCAATGTCCATGACGCCCTGGAGTGGGCGGCGCGCAAGGCCTTGCCCGAGCAACGCAACACGCGCTCACGGCTGCTGTCGGCCGGACGCAGCTACCTGTTCAACCAGGTGCTGGCGGCGCGTGTCGCCGACGGCAGCTGGAACCGGGCTCAGGTCGGCGATCTGCTGGCGTTCACCGACAGCCGCAGTTTTTTCCCTGCAGGTGAAGCGGAATGTACCGACCCGCGCCTGGCCATTCTCGACCTGCACCCGACTGGCCCGATGTGGGGCGCGGGCGGTTCGCCCGCCGCCGCCGCGCCCGCGCAGCTGGAAAATGCCGTAGGCGACCAGCAACCGGCGCTGTGCCAGTGGCTGGCCCTGGCGGGCATGGATCACGAACGGCGTATTCTGCGGCTCCCTATTGGCGGCCTTACGTGGCATTATCCCGAGCCTGATATCCTGCAACTGGAATTCGTCCTGCCGGCCGGATGCTTCGCCACCGTGGTGGTGCGTGAAGTCGTGGATCTGGTGTCGGCAGGGCAGACGGACAGCCCATGCGTATTCTGATTTCGAACGACGACGGTGTTACCGCACCCGGGATCGCCGCGCTGCACGCTGCGCTGGCGGATTACGCCGAGTGCGCGGTAATTGCCCCAGAGCAAGACAAGAGCGGCGCCAGCAGTTCGCTGACGCTGGACCGGCCCCTGCACCCGCAGACCTTGGCCAACGGCTTCATCAGCCTCAACGGTACGCCGACCGACTGCGTGCACCTGGGGCTCAACGGGCTGTTGCCGTACACCCCGGACATGGTGGTGTCGGGGATCAACCTGGGTGCCAACCTGGGGGACGACGTACTGTATTCGGGTACGGTCGCCGCGGCGCTGGAGGGGCGCTTTCTCGGGGGGACGTCGCTGGCGTTCTCGCTGCTCTCGCGCCAGCCCGACAACCTGCCGACCGCTGCGCATATCGCCCGGCGCCTGGTCGAGGCGCAGTCGCGCCTGGCACTGCCCCCGCGTACCGTGCTCAACGTCAACATTCCCAACCTGCCGTTGGCGCACATCCGCGGCATCCAGCTGACCCGCCTGGGGCACCGCGCGCGGGCTGCCGCGCCAACGAAGGTGGTCAACCCGCGCGGCAAGGAAGGCTACTGGATCGCCGTTGCCGGCGATGCCGAGGACGGCGGCCCAGGCACCGACTTCCATGCGGTGATGCAGGGTTACGTGTCGATCACCCCGCTGCAACTCGACCGCACCTTCAGTGATGCCTTCGAGCAGCTCGATGGTTGGCTGGAGGGCCTGCTCTGATGCGCGAGGACGATATGCTGCGGCGGGGCATCGGCATGACCTCCCAACGGACCCGGGAGCGGCTGATCCAGCGCCTGTGCGAAGAGGGCGTCTCGAACACCCAGGTGCTCGACGTGATCCGCCGCACCCCGCGCCACCTGTTCGTCGACGAAGCGCTGGCGCACCGCGCCTACGAAGACACCGCACTGCCAATCGGCCACAACCAGACCATCTCGCAGCCATTCATGGTTGCCCACATGAGCGAGTTGCTGCTTGAAGCCGGGCCGCTGGACAAGGTGCTGGAGATCGGCACCGGGTCCGGCTACCAGACGGCGGTGCTGGCGCAGTTGGTCGAGCGGGTATTCTCGGTGGAGCGCATCAAGGTGCTGCAAGACCGTGCCAAGGAGCGTTTACTGGAGCTGAACCTGCGCAACGTGGTGTTCCGCTGGGGCGACGGTTGCGAGGGCTGGCCGGCGCTGGCACCGTACAACGGCATCATCGTCACTGCCGTGGCACCGGAAGTGCCCCAGGCGCTGCTTGACCAACTGGCACCCGGTGGCCGGCTGGTCATACCGGTAGGGCCTGCGGGCGAAGCGCAGCAATTGATGCTGATCGTCCGCGAAGAGCATGGCTTCTCGCGTCGCGTACTCGGTGCGGTGCGTTTTGTCCCGTTGCTGAACGGGCCGCTGGCCTGAGCAGCACTGGTGCGCGGCCCGGGGTATTTTTGCGTGGGCGGCGAATTCTCGCGGCGCCGCCCTGTCTATCAGGCGGGCGTGGCGTAAACGCATCGCTTGCAGTAACGCTGCGCTACAGCCTGGCGGCGGCCTGCCAATCCCGGCTCGCTTGGTTATAATTGCAACAATATTGCATTTCTTGTCTTCATATCGTTTTTCGGCACCATGAGGGGAGCGCGGGTGGGTCACACAGTCATTCGGCAGCGCAAGGACGGTTCGGGCTTCAAGCTTCTGGTGATCGCATTGGCCATGGGCACGCTACTGGTGGGTTGCTCGAGCACCGGCAGCAACAGCGCGCGCGTGGTCGACCGCAACAGCAGTGCGCCCAAGCGCCCGACGGTGACCTCCGGGCAATACGTCGTCAAGCCTGGCGATACCCTGTTCTCCATCGCCTTCCGTTATGGCTGGGATTACAAGGAGCTGGCGGCCCGTAATGGTATCGCGCCGCCTTACACCATCCGCCCGGGCCAGGCCATTCGTTTCAGCAGCGGCTCCGGCAGCAGCACTACAGTGGTGTCCGGCCCGTCCTCTTCAAGCCGCACCACGGTCACGCGGCGGCCTGTCACAGCGCCCGCCAGTTCCAGCAAACCCGCTACCCCGGCTGGCACCGTTAGCGCGCCGGTGGTCGCCACTGTGCCTGCCGCAGAGCGCGCGGTGGGGGGGTGGACCTGGCCCGCCAATGGGGTGCTGATTGGAAAATTTGCTTCAAACGGTAGTTTGAATAAAGGCATTGATATCGCCGGTGATTTGGGACAGCCTGTTTTTGCTGCGTCTGATGGTGCAGTGGTTTACGCCGGGAGTGGATTAAGGGGCTACGGCGAGCTGATCATCATCAAGCACAGCGATACCTACGTCAGTGCCTACGGTCACAACCGCAGGCTGTTGGTTCGGGAGGGGCAGCAGGTCAAGGCAGGGCAGTCGATTGCTGAAATGGGGTCCACGGGCACTGATCGGGTGAAGCTGCATTTCGAGATTCGCCGCCAGGGCAAACCCGTCGATCCGCTCCAGTTCCTGCCACGTCGTTGACCGTTGTACCCGGCCTGTTCCTGTGATGTAGAGGGGACAGGCTCAAGCGCTGCCAGGGATAAAGGTGCCGCTCGAGTCTGAGTTCGAACTCAGCAAAGGACTATAACAATGGCTCTCAGTAAAGAAGTGCCGGAGTTTGACATCGACGATGACGTCCTCCTGATGGAGACGGGCATCGTTTTGGAAACGGATGTGGTGTCAGACGAACCTGCTGTATCTTCGGTTCGGACGAGGGCCAAATCGGGCTCTTCGCTCAAGCAACACAAGTATATCGATTACACCCGGGCGCTAGACGCCACCCAGCTGTACCTCAACGAGATCGGTTTCTCGCCACTGCTGTCGCCGGAAGAAGAAGTCCATTTTGCGCGTCTGTCGCAAAAAGGTGATCCTGCCGGCCGCAAGCGCATGATCGAAAGCAACCTTCGCCTGGTTGTGAAAATTGCCCGTCGTTACGTCAACCGTGGCCTGTCGTTGCTCGACCTGATCGAGGAAGGCAACCTGGGCCTGATCCGTGCGGTGGAGAAGTTCGACCCGGAGCGCGGTTTCCGTTTTTCGACCTATGCGACCTGGTGGATTCGCCAGACCATCGAACGGGCGATCATGAACCAGACCCGCACCATCCGCCTGCCGATCCACGTGGTCAAGGAGCTCAACGTCTACCTGCGCGCTGCGCGCGAGTTGACGCAGAAGCTGGACCACGAACCCTCGCCGGAAGAAATCGCCACCTTGCTGGAAAAGCCCGTTGCCGAGGTCAAGCGCATGCTCGGCCTGAACGAGCGGGTGTCGTCGGTAGACGTTTCGCTCGGCCCGGATTCGGACAAGACCCTGCTCGATACCTTGACCGACGACCGTCCCACCGACCCCTGCGAACTGCTGCAGGACGACGACCTGTCGCAGAGTATCGACCAGTGGCTGGGCGAGTTGACCGACAAGCAGCGTGAGGTGGTGGTACGCCGCTTCGGGCTGCGCGGGCACGAAAGCAGCACCCTGGAGGATGTTGGGCTGGAGATTGGCCTGACCCGCGAACGGGTGCGGCAGATTCAGGTAGAAGGCCTGAAGCGCCTGCGCGAGATCCTGGAGAAGAACGGTTTGTCCAGCGAGTCTTTGTTCCAGTAGCCAAAGCAGTCGCTCACGAACGCCCCGATAACCTCGGGGCGTTTTTGTTTGTGCGCTGAAGCACAGCGAAAGCTGCCTCAGAACTGCCCGGCAAGAAACCTGTCAAATATGTATTGCGCTACCCCGCTAACACCTGCTGTAAGCCTTTGCTTACTCGTGCTGTAAGCCATTTTAGCGAGCGGCAGTAAATCAATGTCGTTTTCAGATATTGGTTTTTCATAACCTGTTGAAAAACAAGGGTTATCTTCAAGTGAGTAAATATTTCCCCGGCAATATCCGGCAAACTCCGGCGCTTGCCCACGCTGTTGAACCCGCTAGTATTCGAACTGTGCACAGGGACATGCACAGGCTTTCAGGATGAAGGCCAAGGACATCGCAAGACGCGATTTCATCAGGATGATGTTTGGGACAAGCAGGGACTACGGAAAAAAATGTGGGCGGGTCAAACCGCCCCTTTTTTTGTCCGCAGTTTTGCCGGCACAAAAAAAGGCCCCGCAGGGCCTTTTGGCATTTCAGCGCTATCAGCGCTCCAGGTCGGCAATCTTGCCAGTCTTGCCATCCCACTCTTCGGCGTCTGGCAGGGCATCCTTACGCTCGGTAATGTTCGGCCAGATTTCCGCCAACTCGGCGTTCAGCTCGATGAAGTTCTCCATGCCCGCGGGCACTTCGTCTTCCGAGAAAATCGCTTGCGCTGGGCACTCCGGCTCGCACAGGGCGCAGTCGATGCACTCGTCCGGGTGGATAACCAGGAAGTTCGGGCCTTCGTAGAAGCAGTCCACCGGACAGACTTCCACGCAGTCGGTGTATTTGCATTTGATGCAGTTGTCGGTGACAACGAAGGTCATTTTTAATTCTCTCCTCAGGCGACGGCGGCGGCCCTTCCTCTCGGGGCCGCGCGGTTTACGGGCATGTGGCTGCAGGCCAGGCTAATAACCTGCAGCACCAGCAAACCGCGGCGGATTCTACCAGCTTGTAATGGGCGCCGTTATAACAGGTTCTTTAGTTGATATAGCATTTCGATAGCTTGGCGCGGGGTCATGTCGTCCAGCTGCAGTTTGCCCAGCTTTTCAATGGCCGGGTGTGGCAGGCTGGCGAACAGGTCGCTCTGGTGCGGCACCTGCGGCGCGTCCTTGGCCTTTTGGGCCACAGGCTGCTCATGGGGCAGGCTGGTGGTTTCCAGCCGGCCAAGGTGTTCGCGGGCACGTTGGATCACCACGGCCGGCACGCCCGCCAGTTGTGCCACCGCCAGGCCGTAGCTCTGGCTGGCAGGCCCAGGCAGTACGTGGTGCAGGAACACGATGCGTTCGTTGTGCTCGGTGGCGTTCAGGTGCACGTTGGCCACCAGTGGCTCGCTTTCCGGCAGCACGGTGAGTTCGAAATAGTGGGTGGCGAACAGCGTGTAAGCGCGCAGTTCGGCCAGCCGCTCGGCGGCGGCCCAGGCCAGCGACAGGCCGTCGAAGGTGCTGGTGCCCCGGCCCACTTCGTCCATCAGCACCAGGCTGCGGTCAGTGGCATTGTGCAGGATGTTGGCGGTTTCGCTCATCTCGACCATGAATGTCGAGCGCCCGCCGGCCAGGTCGTCACTGGAGCCGATACGGGTGAAGATGCGGTCGACCAGCGACAGCTCGCAGCTGGCGGCCGGTACGAAACTACCGATGTGGGCCAGCAGCACGATCAGGGCGGTCTGGCGCATGTAGGTGGACTTACCGCCCATGTTCGGGCCGGTGATGATCAGCATGCGCGTGTTGTTGTCCAGGCCCAGGTCGTTGGCCACGAACGGCGTGGTCAGGACCTGCTCGACGACCGGGTGACGGCCTTGCTCGATCCGCAGGCAGGGCTCGTCGACAAAGCGTGGGCAGTTCAGGTCGAGGTTCAGCGCGCGCTCGGCCAGGTTGCTGAGTACGTCCAGTTCGGCCAGGGCGGCAGCGCTGTCCTGCAGCGGCGCCAGGTGGCTGATCAGGGTCTCCAGCAGGGCGTCGTAGAGCATCTTCTCGCGGGCCAGGGCGCGGCTCTTGGCCGACAATGCCTTGTCCTCGAAGGCCTTCAGCTCCGGCGTGATGAAGCGTTCGGCACCTTTGAGGGTCTGGCGACGAATGTAGTCGCCGGGGGCCTGTTCGGCCTGCTTGGTCGGCAGCTCGATGAAGTAGCCGTGCACCCGGTTGTAGCCGACCTTCAGGTTGGCCAGGCCGGTGCGCGCCTTTTCGCGGGCTTCGAGGTCGATCAGGAACTGCCCGGCGTTTTCGCTGATGGCCAGCAGGTCGTCCAGTTCGTTGTCGTAACCGGCCTTGAGCACGCCCCCATCGCGGATGACCGCCGGCGGGTTGTCGATGATCGCCCGTTCCAGCAGGCTGGCTAGCTCGGGGTAGGTACCGGTGATCGCAGCCAGGCGTGCCAGGTGCGGCGCTTCGAGCTCGGTCATGGCGTTCTGCAACTCGGGCAGCGCGCCCAGAGCGTCGCGCAGCCGGGCCAGGTCACGCGGGCGGGCGTTACGCAGGCCGATACGCGCCAGGATGCGCTCGATGTCGCCAATTTCTTTCAGCTGTGGCTGCAGCTTTTCGAAACGGTAGCCGTCGAGCAGGCAGCGAATCGAGTCCTGGCGTGCCTGGAGCACCTTGAGGTCGCGCAGCGGGCGGTTCAGCCAGCGGCTCAGCAGGCGGCTGGCCATGGCCGTCTGGCAGCGGTCGACCACCGATTGCAGGGTATTGTCGCGCCCGCCGGCCAGGTTGATGTCCAGTTCCAGGTTGCGCCGGCTGGCGCCATCGAGGATGACCGTATCGTCCAGGCGCTCATGGCGCAGGCTGCGCAGGTGCGGCAGCGCCGTGCGCTGGGTTTCCTTGGCGTAGGTCAGCAGGCAGCCAGCGGCACCGATGGCCAGGGTCAGCTTGTCGCAGCCGAAGCCCTTCAGGTCCTTGGTTGCGAACTGCTGGCACAAGGCCTTGCGCGCTGAGTCGCGGTCGAAGTCCCACGGTGCACGGCGCCGCGCGCCCGGGCGCTTCTCGGCGGGCAGGTCGCGTGGCCAGTCGTCGGGGATCAGCAGCTCGACCGGGTTCAGGCGCTCGAGTTCGGCCAGCAGGTTTTCCCAGCCCTTGATCTCCTGCACGCTGAAGTTACCGCTGGTGATGTCCAGTACGGCCAGGCCGAACAGGCGCTCGTCACCGAGCAGCGCGGCAATCAGGTTGTCGCGGCGTTCGTCGAGCAGGGCTTCATCGCTGACCGTGCCGGGGGTGATGATGCGCACCACCTGGCGCTCGACCGGGCCCTTGCTGGTCGCCGGGTCGCCGATCTGCTCGCAGATCACCACCGATTCGCCCAGTTTGACCAGCTTGGCCAGGTAACCTTCCAGCGAATGGAACGGAATCCCGCACATGGGGATGGACTGGCCGGCCGACTGGCCGCGCGCGGTCAGCGTGATGTCCAGCAGTTTGGCGGCTTTTTTCGCATCTTCGTAGAAGATCTCGTAGAAGTCGCCCATGCGGTAGAACATCAACTGCTCCGGGTGCTGATTCTTCAGCTTCCAGTACTGTTGCATCATCGGGGTGTGTGCGGAGAGATCAGACATTCAGGGCCTTACAGCGGGTGATCTGGTTGGCGGTAAACCGGCAATGGTACAGGCTTTTTTCGCGAGATGCAGGCACGCACGGAACACTGGCCGGCGGCCGCCGCAGGCCGCTGCGGTGCTGCAGGTTTCCTGAGCCAGGTTGCCGGCAGGGTGGTAGGGTAGAGGGCCGCCCTGGAGGAGCCCGACATGGACCCGATCACCCTGCTTGCCGCCCGTTTGGGTGAACATCTGCGCCGTTTGGATGCCCAAGTGACCACTGCCGAGTCCTGCACGGGTGGCGGCATCGCGCAAGCCATCACACGCATCCCCGGTAGCTCCGCCTGGTTCGAGGCCGGTTACGTGACGTACTCCAACGCCCAGAAAACCCGCCAGCTGGGGGTGCCCGAGGCGCTGTTCGGGCAGGTGGGGGCGGTCAGCCAGGAGGTGGTCGAGGCCATGGTCCGCGGCGCCCAGGCGGCCAGCGGCGCGCGCTTTGCGGTGGCGGTAAGCGGGGTGGCGGGGCCGGATGGCGGCTCGCCGGCCAAACCCGTGGGTACCGTGTGGCTGGCCTGGGGCGACGGCAGTCGGGTGATCAGCCAGCGGCGGCAGTTCGACGGCGACCGCGAAGCGGTGCGCCGACAGACGGTGAGCGCCGCGTTAGACGGCTTGTTACAGCTTGCTGGCGAGGAATTCGAAGACAGGGGTTTGCGCCAGCGCTAGCCTGTGGAATAATACTGGCTACTTATACAGGTATTGCGGCCGTCAGGGCCCGTCGAACACGTGAGGATTTCAATGGACGACAACAAGAAGCGCGCCTTGGCTGCGGCCCTGGGTCAGATCGAACGTCAATTCGGTAAAGGCGCGGTAATGCGCATGGGCGACCACGAGCGCCAGGCTATCCCGGCCATCTCTACCGGCTCTCTGGGCCTGGACATTGCCTTGGGCATTGGTGGTCTGCCAAAGGGCCGTATCGTCGAAATCTACGGTCCGGAATCGTCGGGTAAGACCACGCTGACCCTGTCGGTCATCGCCGAAGCCCAGAAGAATGGCGCCACCTGCGCCTTCGTCGACGCCGAGCACGCACTCGACCCTGAATATGCCGGCAAGCTGGGCGTCAATGTCGACGACCTGCTGGTCTCGCAGCCGGACACGGGTGAGCAGGCCCTGGAAATCACCGACATGCTGGTGCGTTCCAACGCAGTTGACGTGATCATCGTCGACTCGGTGGCCGCGCTGGTACCCAAGGCCGAGATCGAAGGCGAAATGGGCGACATGCACGTGGGCCTTCAGGCTCGCCTGATGTCCCAGGCGCTGCGCAAGATCACCGGTAACATCAAGAACGCCAACTGCCTGGTCATCTTCATCAACCAGATCCGCATGAAGATCGGCGTCATGTTCGGTAGCCCGGAAACCACCACCGGTGGTAACGCCCTGAAGTTCTACGCCTCTGTGCGTCTGGACATCCGCCGCACCGGCGCTGTCAAGGAAGGCGACGAGGTGGTCGGCAGCGAAACCCGCGTCAAGATCGTCAAGAACAAGGTCTCGCCTCCGTTCCGTCAGGCCGAGTTCCAGATCCTCTACGGCAAGGGTATCTACCGTAACGGTGAGATCATCGACTTGGGCGTTGCCCAAGGCCTGGTCGAGAAGTCCGGTGCCTGGTATGCCTACCAGGGCAACAAGATTGGCCAAGGTAAAGCCAACGCGGCCAAGTACCTGGCGGAAAACCCGGCTATCGGTACAGAGATCGAGAGGCAGATCCGTGAGAAGCTGCTGAACGCTGGCGCTGTAGCCGCAGCCGGTAAAGCTGCCGCTGTCGAAGCGGGTGCCGACGACATGGCCGACGCTGAAGCCGGTTATTGATCGCGTGGTTTATAGCTGAACATGTCCGCCGTACTCGACACCCCCGTCGCCATTCGGCGGACAGCCATGGACCTGCTTGCGCGACGTGAGCATGGTCGCGTCGAGCTGACGCGCAAGTTGCGTCAGCGCGGTGCCTCCGATGAGCTGATCGAGCCAGAGCTCGACCGGCTCACCGAAGAGGGTCTGCTGAGTGAAGCCCGTTATCTCGAGAGCTTCATTCGTTACCGTTCCGGATCTGGCTATGGCCCAGCACGTATTCGTGAAGAGCTGGGGCAGCGTGGTTTGCTGCGCGCCGACATTGAGCAGGCGCTGCGTGAAAGCGGCGTGGATTGGGCCGAACGCATGCGGGATGTATGGCAGCGCAAGTTCGCCGGGCAACGCCCGCAGGACCCGCGCAGCCGCGCCCAGCAAACCCGTTTTCTCGCCTATCGGGGCTTCACCATGGACATGATCGGCCGCTTGCTCAGCGGGCGAGACCTCGACGATTACTAGCCGCCGCAGACCTCGCAACAATCCCCGTAGCAGCGGCCTCAGCCGCGAACATCGGCAACGCAGGTACTCTTCAGCGCGCTGCCCCTAGTGCCTGATCAGCTGGCCTTCAACGCCTCCCTGGCCCGCTGCGTGGTATGCATGGGCTGTGGCTTGGCCCAGTTCTCCGGCAGGTTGATGAAGTCCACCAGTTCGCGCAGGCGCCCTTGGTTTCGGCCATTGAAGGCGAACGACAAACGGGTCAGGTGGCTGTAGTCCCCCAACTCATGTTCGGCGCTGCTGTCTGCTTGCTGGTGGTACTTGCCGCTCAGGCGCAGGTCAGCAAAGCCTTCCTCGATGTCAGACAGCGCCGCCTCGCTCAGGGCGTGATGCATGCGGATCACGAACTGGCTGTTCAACCAGCGGCTGGAGTGATAGTTGCGGTAGAACTGGTTGATTTCCTCCACCGCCTCCTCGGCACTGTGCACCAGGCGCACCAGCTTCAGGTCGCTGGGCAGAATGTAATGGTTGTCCTCCAGTTGGCGGCTGATGAAGCCCAGGCAATCACGCCAGAAGCTACCGCCCGGTGAGTCCAGCAATACCACGGGGACCAGCGGGCTTTTGCCGGTCTGGATCAGGGTCAGCACTTCCAGCGCCTCATCGAGGGTGCCGAAGCCGCCCGGGCACAGCACCAGGGCGTCGGCCTCCTTGACGAAGAACAGTTTGCGGATGAAGAAGAAGTGGAAAGGCAGCAGCTTGTCGGTGCCGTCCACCGTAGGGTTGGCATGCTGTTCAAAAGGCAGGGTGATGTTGAAGCCCAGGCTGTGGGCGCTGCCGGCGCCTTCGTGGGCTGCAGCCATGATGCCGCCGCCTGCGCCGGTGATGACCATCAGGTCCGAGCGCGCCAGGGTAGCGCCCAGTTCACGGGCCAGTGCATACATCGGGTGTTCCAGCGGCGTACGCGCCGAGCCGAACACGGTCACCTTGCGGCGGCCCTTGTAGCGCTGCAGGGTGCGGAACGACTGGTCCAGTTCGCGCAAGGCCTGCAGGGTGATCTTGGCGCTCCAGCGGTCACTGTCATCGTGGGCCATGCGCAGGATGGTCAGCATCATGTCACGGTACAGCGGCAGGTTAGGGCTGTCGGGTGCAACCAGTTGCAATTGGGCGTCGATGTGGCTCAGGTCGATATGGTTGTCCTGGAAGTGGCTGAACAGCGATTCGTTCGATTGGTAAGGCATGCAACGTCTCCTTCTGCACCAATACCTCTAAACCTCAATCTAGACCGTGGCGGCCGATCGTGCCGGGGGTATTGCCAGCGCCACCCGTCGGCACGTGGCCAATGGCGGCAGGGGTTTGGTTAACTGGTAAAGCGAAACGTATCGATGCGGGAGGTGGCGGTATGCATCGCTTGGTCATCGAAGTGGACCTGCAGCTCTACCAGCAATTGGAACGTGCCGCCCAGGTACATCACCTAAGCCTGGAGGCCGAGTGCCAGCGCCGGCTCGCAGGCCTGGAATGCCAGTCGCGCTACGTGCAGGCGCTATTGGCCGAGATGCGCGCCGAAGCTGCCGAGGGGCACTGGCGCGCACGGGAGGAAAACCAGGTCTAGCCTGGGCGCGGCGTTTACTTCTTCTTGTTGCCGGCTACGCAGCTGGCATTGTCGAAGGCCTGGTCCATGATCGGCTGGTTGGTTTTGTAGACGGTGAACCGGTAAACCATCACCGCGCCCTTGGACATCAGGTTGCGGAAGCCGTTGTTGCGGCACACGCTGTCGCCCAATTGGCTGCGCACCTGTGCAGGGTTGGCCTGCATGCGCTCGGCGTGGCTCTGGCGCACGCTGAGGTGGTTGACCAGCGCCTTGCCTTCCACGGTGTAACCCTGGTCGAGGATGTCTTCATTGATGGCACGTGGGGTGCCGACGCTGCTCTCTTTGGCGACCTTTTCCAGCATCTTGTTCAGGTCGTAGTCCTGTTTGGAAGCCGCCTGGGCTGCCAGGGGCAGGGCGAGCATCAGGCTCAGGGCGGGGGCGATAAGGCGCAGCATGGGTATCTCCTGGTTCGATGACTGGCGCTTTGACATGCGCGGGTCGACGGCGTTCCGTCAACCCTGGGCTGGCGGTAGCCCAAGGGTACGGGAAAGCCCGATTATAAGGATTCTGGTAAACTGGCGCCCTTGTTTTCCCAGAGCCATCCTTGTGCCCATTTCCCATCTTTCCACAGGCCTGCCGGCATGAGCCATGCGGTAGCGCGCCTGCGTGCCGAGCGCCTGGCCCGCAGCAACAAGCCTTTCATTGCCCGAGGGTCGCGGGCCGAGCGTTGCCCGGATTGCCGGGTCATTGCCAGCCATTGCCTGTGCGCCTGGAAGCCCCGCGTGCAGGCCGACGCCGGCATGTGTCTGCTGATGCACGACACCGAGCCACTGAAACCCACCAATACCGGCTGGCTGATTGCCGACCTGATCGAAGATACCTCGGCGTTCGGCTGGCTGCGCACCTCGGTTGACGAGCGCCTGCTGGCCCTGCTCGACGACCCGCACTGGCAGCCCTATATCGTTTTCCCAGGTGAGTTCGTCGCCCCGCAGCGGGTGGTCAGCGAGGTGGTGCGTGAGCCGGGCAAGCGCCCGCTGTTCATCCTGCTGGATGCCACTTGGACCGAGGCGCGCAAGATGTTCCGCAAAAGCCCCTACCTGGACCGGTTCCCGGTGTTGAGCCTGCAGGCCGAACAGATGTCACGCTACCGCCTGCGCCGTTCCAAGCGCGATGATCACTTCTGCACCGCAGAAGTTGCAGCCATGTGCCTGGAGCTGGCCGGCGATAGCCTGGCGTCGCAGGCACTGGATGCCTACCTGGATGTATTCAGCCTGCATTACCTCAGTGGCAAGCGGCGCCTGCCGCTGGACGAGCAGGACGAGACCCATCAGCGTTTGCATACCTTCCTATAGTCCAAGGGGCACCCACCCGGCTTTGGTTCATAATGACAGGGCTGGCAGCCAGGGTGGGCGAGGCGGCAAGGCGGTTGGCTTGACCACCCTTGACCGTGCTCGGCATCCTTGGCGCCGATTCCCCGTCGGGCACTTGGCAACCCCCAGTGCCCGGGACAGAACAGGATCCTTAGATCGATGGCCACTTACGAAATCCTGATTGCCGATGACCACCCGCTGTTTCGCGGCGCCCTGCGCCAGGCCGTTACCCTCGGCCTTGGCCCGGACGTTCGCCTGGTCGAGGTCGCGAGCATTGCCGAGCTGGAGGTGCGGTTGAGCGAAAAAGCCGACTGGGACCTCGTGCTCCTCGACCTGAACATGCCGGGTGCCTACGGTTTTTCCGGGCTGGTGCTGCTGCGCGGGCAATACCCGCAAATTCCCGTGGTGATGGTTTCGGCGCAGGAGGAGGCCGCCGTGGTGGTCAAGTCCCGCGAGTTTGGCGCCAGTGGCTTCATTCCCAAGTCCAGCCCGCTGGAAGTGATCCAGGATGCGGTGCGCAAAGTGCTCGACGGCGAAGTCTGGTGGCCGCCGCAGGCGTTCGAGAAGGTCGATGTTTCGGCCGAGGCCAAGGCCGCCAGTGAAGGCCTGGCCAGCCTCACGCCGCAGCAGTTCCGGGTGCTGACCATGGTCTGCGAAGGCCTGCTGAACAAGCAGATTGCCTATGAGCTGAATGTCTCGGAGGCCACCATCAAGGCCCACGTCACGGCGATTTTCCGTAAACTGGGGGTGCGCACCCGCACCCAGGCTGCGCTGCTGTTGCAACAACTTGAATCAGTTGCCAGCCACTGACGCGTGCGGCTTCACGCTTTTTTGACCTGAGCCGGTCTAGCCTGCCGGCCTTCTGTTGTGAAATGACTCACATGACATCGCCATTCAAAGGCCAGACCGGCCTCAAACGTATCTTCAACGCCGCTGGCTATTCGCTGGACGGCCTGCGCGCGGCCTTCAAGGGCGAGGCGGCATTCCGCCAACTGGTGCTGCTCAACGTGCTGCTGATCCCGGTGGCGTTCTGGCTGCCGGTCAGCCGTGCAGAGCGAGCGATCATGATCGCCGTGTGCCTGCTGGGGTTGATTGTCGAGCTATTCAACTCTGCGATCGAGGCTGCTATCGATCGCATTTCGCTGGAGCGCCACCCGCTGTCGAAAAACGCCAAGGACATGGGCAGCGCCGCACAGCTGGTGGCGCTGAGCATGGTGGCGCTGGTGTGGGGGGTGATCCTGCTTTAAGCGATCGGCGGCAACACGATTTCGTCGCTGCGGGTGAAGCCCGCGGTGAAGTTGCGGCAGAGCTCCAGAAATTCGCGCATGGCCGACGTCTGGTACTTCTGCTTGTGCCAGATGAAGTAGAACTGGCGCATCAGGTCCAGCTCCGGGGTTTCCACCGGTACCAGGCTGCCACGGCGAAAGGCGTCCCGCAGGGCCAGGCGTGAAATGCAGCCGATACCCAACCCCGATTCCACTGCACGCTTGATCGCCTCGGTGTGCTCCAGTTCCAGGCGGATGTTGAGGTTGGCGCGGTGGTGGCGCATGGCCTGGTCGAAGGTCAGGCGCGTCCCCGAGCCTTGTTCGCGCAGGATCCACGCTTCCTGCGACAGGCTTTCGATATCGGCACGGCCCAGCTTGGCCAGCGGGTGCTGGGGCGCGCAGAACACCACCAGTTCGTCCTCCACCCAAGGCTGGACCTCCAGGTCGGGGTGGTTGCAGTCACCTTCGATCAGACCCAGATCAATTTCGTAATGAGCAACCTGCTGCACGATATGCACGGTGTTCTGGACATGCAGCTTCACCTGGCTCTCAGGGTGGGTCTGCATGTAGCTGCCGATCAACAGGGTGGCCAGGTAGTTGCCAATGGTGAGCGTGGCGCCGACCGCCAGTGAGCCGAAACCGGACTTGCCATTGAGCAGGTCTTCGATTTCCTTGGCCTGGTCGAGCAGCGCGACCGCCTGCGGCAACAACTGGTGGCCGAGGGCGTTGAGGGCCAGGCGTTTGCCGGCGCGGTCGAACAGTTGGCAGCTCGATTGCCGCTCCAGTTCGGTGATGGAGGTGCTGGCGGCCGATTGCGACAAGGCCAGCAGGCTAGCGGCGCGAGAGACGCTCTGGTGCTGGGCTACCGCGACGAAGACTTGCAGTTGACGAAGTGTAAATCGCATATCGATATAACCGATAACACATATCTTGATAATCCAGTTAACAGATATTGTCGCTGCCCCTAAACTATCGCGCAACTATGCGTGCTGCACGCGCTGCGTTTTTCTTCAGGAGCCCCATCGATGAGCAACATGAACCACGAACGTGTCCTCAGTGTGCACCACTGGAACGACACCCTGTTCAGCTTCAAGTGCACCCGCGACCCGGGGCTGCGCTTCGAGAACGGTCAGTTCGTGATGATCGGCCTGCAGCAGGAAAGCGGCCGCCCGCTCATGCGTGCCTACTCCATCGCCTCGCCGAACTGGGAAGAGCACCTGGAGTTCTTCAGCATCAAGGTGCCGGACGGCCCGCTGACTTCGCAGTTGCAGCACCTGAAGGAAGGCGATGAGATCATCATCAGCAAGAAGCCTACCGGCACGCTGGTACTGGACGACCTGAACCCAGGCAAGCACCTGTACCTGCTGAGCACCGGCACTGGCCTGGCGCCGTTCATGAGCGTCATCCAGGACCCGGAAACCTACGAGCGCTTCGAAAAAGTGATCCTGGTGCACGGCGTGCGTTACGTGAACGAAGTGGCCTACCGCGAATTCATCACCGAGCACCTGCCACAGAACGAGTTCTTCGGTGAGGCGGTGCGCGAAAAACTGATCTACTACCCGACCGTGACTCGCGAGCCGTTCGAGAACCAGGGCCGCCTGACCGACCTGATGCGCAGCGGCAAGCTGTTCAGCGACATCGGCCTGCCGCCGATCAACCCGCAGGACGACCGTGCGATGATCTGCGGTAGCCCGAGCATGCTCGACGAGACCAGCGAAGTGCTGGACAGCTTCGGCCTGAAGATCTCCCCGCGCATGCGCGAGCCGGGCGACTACCTGATCGAGCGTGCCTTCGTCGAGAAATAAGGCGCAGGTAGGTACGAAGAAGGCGACCCTCGGGTTAATGCCTGTCAGTTAAGCGTTACTGGGGCTGCTTTGCAGCCCTTCGCGGGCACG
>JADHEF010001056.1_pt1 | contig 20375 bp, 15 predicted proteins | sample 8952391 | NCBI WGS metagenome assembly JADHEF01 (sample SAMN16124439, study PRJNA663245) | bioreactor sludge metagenome | isolation source: sludge (nitrite) | place: India:Bengaluru | collected 2019-02-28
TTTCAAATTGGTAGCGGGGGTAGGATTTGAACCTACGGCCTTCAGGTTATGAGCCCGTAGTTTATTTGCGTATTTATTGGGATTTTTTAATTTTATGCTCTTTTTCCGTGTACAAACCGTGCACAATCGGTTATATTACCCCTGTTGACATTGCAGAGAGTCAAACACAATCACAGGAGGTATCGCCATGGGACTAGAGATGAAACCGGGATCAAAGTGGTGGTATGGCCGGTTCCGCGATGGGGAAACGATCCGGCAAATCAAACTGGAGACAGAAATCCAGGGGAAGCGCCCGGCGCGAGTCGCTGAGAAGGGCGACCGGGCCTTCGAGAAATCGCGTGAAGAAGCTCTGTCCGAATTCCGAAATACGGTGAAGGATATCCGAGGCAACCCGCTCCAGGAACGGATGGTCCAGCGGCTGGCCGAAATCAAGACGGGCAAGAAGATCGAGTTCCCGAAGCTGGATGAGCTGGAGGGGCTGTGGCTGTCGATCCCCCGCCGGCGGCAGCCGAGCGCGCGGTATGTGGCCCGGTGCCTGGGCGTGCTGAAGGGCTTCGTGTCGTTCGTCGAGGAGAACCAGCCGACGGCGAAGGAGTTTGTCACGGTGTCACCGGACACGGCGCGCGCGTTCATGGACGCGGCGGCGGCGCGGGGGCTGTCGCCGAAGACGTGGAACGATGAGTTGAAACTCCTCCGCACGACGTTCAAGCACCTCCACCCCCAGCTGACGGACGGGAGCAACCCGTTCAACGGGCTTGTGACCCGGACGTCGGAACAGGTCCGGCGTGACCCGTACAGCGTCGACGAGCTGCAGTTCATCCTTCAGGCCAGCGAACAGGATGCATTCGTCCGGCCGATCATCGTCACCGGGATGTGTACGGCCATGCGCCGCGGTGACTGCTGTTTGCTCTCGTGGGAGGATGTGGATCTGAAAGAGGGCTTTGTGACGGTGAAGACCTCCAAGACCGGCGAGACGGTCGACATCCCCATGTTCCCCATGCTGCGGGATCTGCTGACGGAAGCGTACTTGGAGGCGAAGGCCGCCCTGCCCCAGCGGAAGCCCGGGCAAGGGGCCCAACCGGAGCCGGAGGGGTTCGTGTTCCCGGAACAGGCCGCCATGTACCTGAAGACGCCGGATGGGATCACCTGGCGCGTGAAGAAGATCATCACGGAGGCCTTCAAGCTCAAGGCCGTTGCGGCCGGCGACATCTTCCCCGAGGCCGATCCGGAAGAGGTGCGGCGGAAGGCGCACGCCTACATCGACAGCCTCGGCGGGTTTGAACGGGCAGCGCGGATGCGGCAGACGTTCGACCTCTACATGACGGGGCTGAACATCGATGCGGTCGCGGCGCAGACCGGGCAGAAGAAACCGACCCTCTCCAACCACCTGAACGAGATCGAGGAGGCCATCGGGCTGGCCTTCATCAGGGGCAAGACCCGGCTGTCGAAGAAGGACGCGCTCCAGAAGGAGCGTGCCGAGGGCAAGGGCGAGCGCCGGGCGTCGGTGCGCGACTTCCACAGCTTCCGCGTGACGTGGATCACGCTGGCCCTGACAGCGGGCGTGCCGCTGGAGCTGGTGCAGCGCGTGACCGGGCACAAGACGGTCGATGTCGTGCTGAAGCACTACTTCCGGCCGGGGCGCGAGGACTTCAAACAGCGCATTCTCGCCGCCATGCCCCGCCTGCTCGCCGGGCCTTCGGAGGCCAAGATCGTCGAGGCGGTCGATGCCAACGCGAAACTGGACGCCGCGCTGGCCGGTCTGGCTGGGCTGAGCAAGGAGGAACTGGAAAAACTCGGGGCGCGGATGAAGGAGATGATGGGGAAGTAGCGGCGGAAAGCGCGGGATTACTTAGATGTTATCAGTCCATATTTACCAAGGAGTTGAAAGGCGATCTACTACGTCACGGCGGGAGAGAACCCGTGAGCAGAGTTCCCAACGGTCCCTGTCGGGGTCGATGGTTTCTTTGTAGCGGAGTTCGAAAACGTCGCTGGCCTTTTGCCGGAGATGGATGTATTCGTCCATCTTCTCCTCCAGTTCTTCCTCTGACTCGATCCAGTCGTCTTCAATTGTGTCTGGAAGTCCGCCAAAGATATCAAATTTGTCTTTCAGGCGGCGTGAGATGACACCATAGATCTTTTCATCCTGGGTGTTTTTGTACACGAGGTTCAGCATGTCCACTGTTTTGCGGGCCTGGCCAAAGCGCTTGATGCGGCCGAGCCGTTGCTCTAGCCGTGAGGGGTTCCACGGCAAGTCAACGTTGATGAGTGCGCCGAGCGTTTGCAGATTCAGGCCTTCGCAGGCCGCATCGGTTGCCACAACCAGGCGGATCTCACGCTTCTTGACCGCCGACTTGATCTCTTCGCGTTCCACAGAGGCAAACGCCTCGCTGTTGAATATGCCGCTTTTGCCGCTGCCGGCGTATACGGCGATCGGCTCGCCGGGTAGCACCTTTGCGAGTTCTGACGCGACCCAGAACGCTGTGTCGTAATATTGACTGAAGATGATGCAGCCGTGTTCCAACCAGGTTTTGGCTTCCGTACGGTGCTCAGTAAGAAAGTAGATCACGGCGGCCAGTTTGGGGTCACGGGCTTCCGGACGTGAAAGTTCTTCGATGATGGTCCGCAGATGCATTGCCTCTGTCGGCGTGCGGTCGCCAAGGGGAATGTCCAACAACGGTGTGCCGTCGTCGTCCTCCAGGTAACCTTTGATCAGCAATTTCTCGGCGGTTTTTCTGCCGGATGCAAAGCTCGAACAGATCCTTTGCAGCAGAAGCGTTTTCATGAAACCTGCGGCTTTGGTCCGCTTTTGCAATTCTTCCGTGTAGGATTCGGCGGCCTCGTAAGCCAGGTCAAACGGATGATTGGTGAGAAGACCGAGCCCAGCGAACCCGGCGCCTTGATAGGCGTTGGCCACGCCTTTCGGATCGGGATGCACGGTTACCGCCACGCGTTCCAGCAGACCGGCCTCTTCGAGTGTCTGACGCCGACGGAGAACGGTATGGCGGATGATCGGGTTATGCAGCTTGTAAAAGCCGGGGGCCATGGTCTGCAACACATTCTGCTGTTCCAAATAGCCCAATGACCCAAACCCCCTATCGGTAAAGAAAACGTTTTGTGGAATACCCAGTTGAAGACGCAAACCGGCGAACAGGGGGTCCTCGGGGCCGGGCGGGAGCGGGTTGCGCAACCATTCCCAGGCATCACCTTCATTCGCAGGCCGGGTTTCGCCCTTAACGACCGGTAGCGCTTTCTGCCAGTTTGGCCAAAGACTGAGCGCTTCGCGGCCCAAGACAATATCGGAGCCGGAATTCAAGATGCTCATCAAGTCCCAGAGATCCGACACCGCGGTCTGAATCGGGGTTGCGGTGCCAAGCAGGAGGTTCTTTGTGCGCGGGCCGATCCGGAGCATGAAATCGAGCAGATTGTTCGGCTCGTCCTTGTGTTCGCCCAAACCGCCGCGTCGCCTGGCTTTGTGCGCCTCGTCCAGAATGACCGTGCCGAATTTCTTTTCGAGCAAGAAGGCGCGCTCATCCGAGTCGTGAAAAATCAGGCCGGTGGACACGATGGCAATACGGAAAGGACAACGCGCGATGTCTTCCGGTCCGCGCGTCTTGATGGGGTGGCCGTTGTGATCGATCCACTCCTTTTTGGCTGAAAGCCACACGGCGCTGGGGATACCCAATTTGTCGCAGAGTTCCACCTGCCATTGCAAGGTCAGCGTTGCGGGGCAGAGAATCAACACCGGGCCGTCGTCGAGCAAGGCGGAGACCATGGCACTAGCCGCGAGCGACAGCGTCTTGCCAACGCCCACTTCATCCGCCAGTAACAGCCGGGCTTTGCCGTATGTTTCCCTGTGCTGGAGAAACATGGTCACGAACGAGCGCTGCCAGGGCTGGAGTTGCTCCCCGCCGCGATAGATGGGACTTTCTGCCAGCGCGGCAGCGGGTAGTTCAGCTTCGGAAACGTCCGCAAATTTCAATTCCACGCGGTCCGCGATGCGCCCGACCTCTTCGATGATCGCATCGGGCAAGGGGAAGGCATCCTGCCACAGCGCATCGAATTCCTCTTCAACCCACGCGACGCCTTCGGGCGAGCGGTCTTCCCAGAGGATTTCGTAATTGGCGGTGAAGGCGCTTTTGGTTTCGTTGATGGAGCCGAGGAAGCAGGTCTTTGTGCCGTCCGCTGATTCGATCACACCGGCTTTGCCGTGCAGAAATACTTTGTCTTTGGGCACCACGCGGATTTCGATTTTGCCGCTGGTGAGCAGGTCGTGTAGTTTGCGGTAACGGTCTCTGTGCAGCAGCGCTTCGACCTCGGCTGCGGTTGTCGCATTCCAGCGCTCCTTGAGCGCCGTCTCGCGAACGTGCTTGGATACCATCACGTCGGCGGCATCCAACTCGCTGTTGCACACGATGCGGACGTGGGGAATCGACGCAATCTCTTCGCCGACGATTTCAAAGATGGAGCTGCGGAAATAGCCTGCGATTCGCTTATAGGACCGAGCGCTGGCGAGCCTGTCGGCAAGGAATGCGTGATCTAACCGTTGGCGACGGGATGAGAACCGGTTGAGCAGGGATACATCCGTTGCCATTTACATCACCCTAACTGTTGGTTTTTCAGAAGCTCGCGAAGAACGCGTGCGGCGCTGGCTTCATCCGGACGCAGGTTCTCGAGTTTTTTGGCGAGGTAGTCGGCGATCTCAACCGCGCGTTCGCGCTGGTTCTGGTTCGAGTAGTAATCAGCGATGTTGAGTTTCAGGTGCGCGAGAACGTCATTCCCGTCCAGGTTGCCGACCAGTTCCATCACCGCATAGAGGACGACGCGGAGGACGGACTGATAGAACTCTGAGCCATCACTCATTTCGGATTTTCCGAACTCGGTGGCGCTCAAGAGGCGGGCTTCATTTGCTTTCGAATTGCCCATGAATGCGTGAAAATTACGGACTTTGAACGCCTTGGCAAAGTTCTGGTAGTTGTCCAGCGATTTGAGGCCTTTCGCTTCAAGATCGAGCATTTTGAGATAGAAGCGCTCTGTACCCGTGAAATTATTCCAGTGCCTGTTCGGGATGCCCTGCGGCACAAGGCACTGGTTGGCTGTGTCAACAGCGAACGCGATGAGTCCGTCCACAAAGGTGGTCTCGCCCTTGACGCGGGGGCGAATGGCTTCGGCGGTCATGTCGCGACCATCGATAACGGCGTACCGGGTTAGCACGCGCAAGGCGGCTGCATACCCTGCCATTTGGATGTCGGCGTCCTCGAAAACGTTCTCATCGCGGTAAAGGCCTTTGGCCTCTTGGTTCAGGCCCGTGAGGTCGCTGATCTGTCTTTCGACCTCTTCTTGAATTTCCCACGCGAGGTCGTCGCGGGTGGTCTTGATCTTGCCGAGCCGCTTGCGCAGAACGAGAAGAACCGTGCCCTTCACGTTGCTGCCTTCGCGTATCGCGCTGTCGGTCTCGGTGACGACGTACCACGCGGCGGTGACTTGAAGGCCTGATGCCCAAACAATGTTGGCCATGTCCGCCCAGATACTTCCTGATTGATGGGTGAACATGATGATCTGCATGCCGTTGTCGGGCATACAGTCAGTCATGCGCTTGTAGGCGGCAACCATGCCGCGCCGGAAATCCTCATCCTCACCTTTGATGGCCAGGGCACGACGGCTGTCCCACACCCAATTCGCAAACTCAGGCGGAGGATTTTTGCGAAGCCAAGCAATAAAGAATTCCAGAATCTCCTCATATTTGACGGCGTCGCCATAGGGCGGATCGGTGAGGCAAATGTCCGGAGAGAATGAAATGTCAGACGCAGGGTGGCAAGCAACGCTGGCAACAGTGAGCGAGGCCGCATCTGGAAGCGGAGCACCGAAAAGTTGGAGGAGAGGAAGGCTTGCGCGGCAACCGTAGTTAAAGAATGGATTCAGTGCTTGGTTGTAGAAAACATGTGCGGGATTATCACTTGCACCGCCAGTGCGCCCACCCTCACCTGGTTTACCAGCGCCGGCTTTTGATGAGGTCCATTGACAAAGCTTGCTCGTATAGTCGAGTATTCTGGAAAGAAGCAGCAACGTTTCACCGTGTTGCGTTTCCCTCCTGAGCAAACCAAGTAACAATAGATGGCGGGGGGAGAAAAGATGGTGCCAGTGCGACCAACCGCGTTCGCGGAATAGACGCGTGGTCTCAACACCTGCCTCAATGCGCATGTCGGGTAACCAGCCAGAACGCTGCCACTCGGCGAGATGCTGACTCACGAACTCATCAACCAACCGTTCGCGTCTCTTATCGTCGTCTGCTACCGTCCGGAACTCGTAGACGAATTGCTTGCTGGTTCCCTTCGGGCGCATCCAATGAATCGCGTAGAGGCGTTCTTGAAAGATGTCATCGGGACGAGGCTTGAAGTCAGACTTCTCCCAAAGGCGCAGTTTGTTGTCGGTGTTGCCGTCTGCATTGCGGAAATCGCCACGAAGTGTGGAAATCTTAGTTTTATACTCGACACCGTCCAGGATGTGGATGAGATAAGGATCTTTGCCACGGCCGTCGGAACGTACAGTTCCCTTCATTGCGGCTTGCAGGTCATCATCAGAGACGCCAGAGCGGACGCGGATGTCGTAGCGCTTTTCGGCAGCAACGGGGAATAATTCGGCAATGGCCTTTTTGCCATAGCTGAGAACTCGAGAAGGAATCAGCGGGACCATCCACCCGGTTTGGGGGCAGCGAGCTTCGAGACAATAGAGGTATGCTTTTGCGCGCCAACCATGACCGTCGGTTTCGACGCCCAGCTTGTCAATTTCCCCAAGAACCTTTTCCGCAATCAAGCACTGCTGGCCTTCGAGCGCGGAGCGTTGCTCTGTCGCGCCCCCCACGATGTGGAATGCACCCCAGGTCAACATGCAAGCCACGGGGTTCAGGTCAGAGGCGTACACATTGCACCCCAACCGGGCAGCCTCGAAGGGGATCTGGCCTGAACCGCTGAAGGTGTCGGCCACCTGTGGACGGTGACCGAAACGCATGATACCAAGTTGTTCAACCAATTCCGGAAACGAGGTCGCGCTTGTGCCGAGGTGGTTGTTCACGGTGTCCCAAATATGGAGGTGAACCGTGTCCATGACTTCTTCGGGGCGCCTGGCGGTTTCGACGCGCTTGCGGTAAGACTCGCCCGGAAGCATCTGCAATTCAATCTGCCGGCGCTCAAGCAAGGCTGAGGAGTTTGGGGTGTAAGGTGAAAGGGGTGCGTCATCTTGTGACTTTGCCCATTCATCCCTTTCCAAAAATTCATCGCGCCAGCGAACCTTAATGTCAGCCTGTTCCGGTTTAGACCAATCAACAGGAGACGACTGAGGAAGCAATTCGGGAGAGTCGGAAACGAAAAAGTCGTCGATATTGGCAATACTCAGGGACGCGAGGATTTCACGGGGTTTCGGTCGGCGCGGCCAGCGTGGGGCGAAGGACGCGTCGTCCATGGCCATGAGCTTTTCGAAGATTTCCAAATCGCGCTTGGGATTGTCGGTGGCAGGAAGGAGGCAGCCGAGAATACAGGCCTTATTGAGAATGAGCGGTTTGCGGCCTTTCCAATAGGCACCAAGCGGCACGAGTGTTTGGCCTGCGCCCGCTTTGCGTTCCTTAAAGACTTCTGCGGAGAGCTTCTGGACCGGCAGAAGACGCTCGATGAGGGCCGGAGCGTCTTTGAGCGAAAAGGGCGTGACAGGCGAGGTCATGGGCGGGCTCCAAACAAAGGCAGATTGAAAAGGTCGGTCTCGACGGGTCGCCGGCTTTTACGGCCTGCTGGCGGTTTCTCGCCGTCGGAAAGGGCAAAGAAGAGGGCGCGTCGCCAACCGCGCTGGGTATCTTCCGGCAGGCCGGATTCGGCGACGGTCATGGTAAAGAGCCACCAGCGTTCTTCGGGGCGCAGAGCGGCCCACTTACTGGAAACGACGGGAAGTTGGTCGGTGTTGGCGGTCTCAGCGGCCCAGGCGAGGACACAAAGCTCCTTGCCAAGGAGCCGGTCCACGAGGTTGGGACCCGTGTGCCAGCGGGCGGTCGGCACTTTGGCGGCCTTGAGGCGGTCGTTAAATTCGCGGCGTGCCGTATCCGCAATGCCGGACCAACAGGCGCGGTCGAGGACGACGCGGTCCTCACCGCGAGCAATGCCGCACTCCATGCCGCGATAACCGTAGTCCTCTGTTATGACGATCGGTTCGGTACGCGAGGCCGGGATTTCGACGCGAAACAAATGCGCGCCGAATGCCGCAGGTGCGCCGAAATCGACATATTGGACATTTTCGCTCATTGTTCGACATCACCTGGCTGAAGGTCAAAACCCAATTTCTCGGCGAAGTCTTTGAGGTCATGACCGGAATTGAAAGACGCCTTGCGGAAGGTCATGTTGACCGGCGTGTCCGGCGTAAATTTATCGAGAACAATTTTCAAAACGGACTCAATAAAGGCGGCGTTAAGAGAAATCTCGCCGACGGAGAACCCGGCTACTTGGCTGCCGCTGCCGACCGTGACGTTCACGTTCTCGAACGTGACGGATTTGTCGGTGGCCTGCTTAAGCGCTTCGTAGGTCTTGGCGCGGGAGTCGAGCCTGCGGCCCGTGGCGGAGACAAGCCGTGCGGGCAGCACATCGTCGATGTGTACGCCCTTTTTGCCTTTGGCCGGGTAGCGGAACTCGTTTTTGGTTTCCAGCCCGGAAGCTTCAGCGAAGGCGTTTATCGTGACTGCGCCGTCGCCAATTTCTACAGGGGCTTCGTGAACGGTGCCCTCGCGAGGTTCGGAGCCGTCGAGCGTGTAACGGATTTTGCCGGTCGGCGCGACAAAGAGTTCGACAAACCGCTTGCCGCCTTTTTCCGTGAGTTCGTTGCGCAACACAAGCTTGTTGGACCATGGGACGGCTGCGCCGGTTTCATTCTGTCCGGTGGGGTCTACCGCGAGGAACTGAACGCGGAGGGCTTTTGTTCGCAACTCGGAGTCCTTCAGTTGCGGGCTCTTCTCGCTGACTACGGCATCCTCCGCGTAATGGATGCGCGGGGCGGGGCCGGAGTTCTGGGCGTTCACGCGCAACCGCACATATCCCTTGTCATCCGGTTCTGACTCGGGAACGATCTGAACCGAGGTCTTCTTGATTTTCGGTTTCTTGGTGACATAGCCGTTGCCAAGGTCTTCCCAAAGGCCGCGATTGCAGGCGATGGACTTGAGGATGTCCAGTCCTTTGGGCGGCAGCCACGGCATACCGGCCTGTTCGGCATAACGGTCGGTGACATCGGACCAGCGTGCCTCATCCTGATTTTCCGGCCACAGGAGATCCTGCGATTTATCGCGGATGGGGTCGAAGTCCTTTTCGATATCGAGGTAGAGCTTAAGAGGATTTGAGGTGAGCGTTTTCTCGACCTGTGCCTCGCCGTCGAAGGGTTTGGTTGCGTCACGCGTCATGTCGAGCGGTTTGAAGGCCAGTTGAGGGGGTTTGCCCGCACGCTGGATAGGGAACAACACCTTGTCAAACAGGTTGAGAACCGTGGCGTTGAAATCCTGCTCATACGACTGCTGCTTCTTCTCCAGCTCTTCGCGCTGCGGGTGGCCCTTGGAGATGCGGCCGTCCGCCTTTTGCGCGGCGAACAGTTGCCGCGCGGATTTCTCCACACTGCCCATGGCGGTTTTGTCACCCGTAAGCACGCAGAGGTTGTTCTTCTGGCTGAGACCGTCGAAGAACTTCTGAACCTCCTCGGGCGGGATCTTCGAATCCGGGCTTACGATCAGCAGCACGCGCGATTTGCGGACCTTGTCGGTGATGTCGTCCAGTTTGGGGAGCGGCAGGACCTCTTCGTAGGCGGTTTTGCGCACGGCTTTGAACATATCGCGCAGGCGATGGCGGATGAGGTCGTCCACCTGATTGGCGGGCGCGTCATGCGCAAGGCTCTGTAAGAGCTTGGTGAGGTTTTCCTGCCGGTCAAAATAGTAGCGGCCTTCAGGCGTATGGTGAATGTACCACGCCGATTCTTCCAACTGTTGGAAGGCCTCAAGAAATTCTGATGGCTCGCGCAAAGGCGAGACCAGGCATTCAACCATTTCGGAAATGGTCAATCCCTTGACGGCATTCACGGCGGTGGAAAGGCTGGCGGTAAGCAAGAGCGAGCCGATCTGAGTGGCGGATTCCCTGCCGGAATTGAGGTCAATGATTTGGGCCTGAGCGGACTGCTGGGCATCCCATAGGTCGTTGGCAATGACATCGCGCATGCCGGAAATCTCGGTCAGCTTGTCGCGAACCTCGGTGATCGAGAGGTCAAAGTGTTGCGGGCCGATGAGAAAGATATCGTTGTCTTTCCGGTCCCATACCGAGCGGAGAAGGCGCGAGACGAGTTCGATGAGGCCGCGCGTCTGCTTGAATTGCTCGTTCTCCTTGAACAGGGCGATGACGTTCTTCAGGCGCGGGTGGAAGGGGTAGGTGGCCGCGATCTCATCGGCGATGGCTTCAGCGCCGCGGTTGGCGATTTTGGATTTGGACGCCTCCTCCAGTTTCTTGCCATAGGCATTGGCGATGTCGTCGATCTCCGCGGTATCGGGTAGTTTCTTGAACAGGCGTTTACGAAGGATGTCGTAAATCTCGTTTGCGGCAAGATCGACGGGGGTGATGTTGCGCTCTTGACGGCCCAGCTCTTGGCGGGCATTTTCGAGGGCGCGGTTGATCAGCGCGCCGCCGGACTGATAGGCGGCAAAGAGGTCTGAGATGACGATACAGACATTGGCCTTTTTGCCCGCTGCGGTCAGCAGATTGGCGAAAGCGCGGGTGGCGATATCGGCGACCGTGCCCGCGCCGACCGGACGCGTGGCAAGGTCTTCGAAGTAGGGCGGCATTTCATCGAGCAGGATCAGGATGGGGTTTTTGCCATCAAAGAGCGATAGCCAAGCTTTCTCATCCGGGGCTTTCGGGCCGCCTGACCAATACTCCTTAAAAAGCTCTGCCTTACCGAGTTGCTGGGCGATCTCGCCCCAAAAGAAGTGCGTGGGGCTGTTGCGGCCGTTGAAGGCGACGACCTGGGCGGTCGTAAACATTTTTGCGTTCGCGTCGCCGCCGCAGTATTTGTGACGCAGCGCGGCGTGCTTGGCGAGAAGTCCGAAGCCGACGAGCAGATGGGTTTTGCCGCCGCCCATGGCCTGCTTGAGATGGAAGACGCTTTGAGTGGAGACGCCTGCAAGACGGGCGATGCCCTCTGTGACGAGATCCTGCATGCCCTGGGTGATAAAGGTCTTTTCGAAGAACTGCGACCCGTCGCCTTCGACATTGATCAATTCGTCCAGTTGCTCGATCTGGTCGCTGAGTTTAATCGTGAGGGCGTTTGGCTGCAAAACACAGGCGTCGCGAACTGATTTCATAAGCGATTTTCATCCGATCTGGAAAGTGAAGCAATCTTTTGCCGCGAACCGTCGTCAATTAGGCAGACTTTAAGACCCCAGAATGCCTTTTGCCTGAAGAAACCGCACCGAATGATGCTTTTCTCCGCGTTTCGCGGCAACCCCGCAGTATTCATACATTCCACGCACGCCCCCCGAAAGAGTGACGTTCATCGTGACTTGGTAATTTATCATGCGGGGGGACGTGAATGCGAGTGCAAAAAAGGCGGGCCGGTCCGCGATCCGGCATTCAGGAGGTAGGCATTGTTAAGTGACTATCACAAATAGCAGCTACTTCAGCGAAACTGAGTTGCCTCTTTGATATCAGTTCCTCCGCTACTTCTCTAATCATGTCCTTTAAATCGTTGACAAAATCCCGGGCTCGTCCTTTAAAAGAGGGAAGCAAACTAACGGCCTCTTCTCCTAACATGTCATTAACGGTGCTTAAATCAGTCATTCCGCTTTGATCTACGATTCTTTGAGCGTTTTTAAAGCCGATCTTTGTTAAATAACTAAACTCTGATGCCGGTCCAGCAAGCGCGGAGATAATTTCGGAATTGTAGCTAGTCTGGTTAATATTAATGACACCTCTGACCCCACCGGCGCAACCGTCTTCAACAGGAAGAATCACATCATCAAATGTAAATTTATAAAAGTAAAATGCAACCGCATGACCAGCCTCATGATAAGCACTCGAAGCAATGAAGATTTCATCCGTGGTCATACCGTTACCTCTTTAATTTTAAAAACACCGAAAAAATGATTCTGTAGGACGAATAAAAATAGCAAATCGAGGCTTTTGAATCGAACGGAAAAAATGAGTATATTTTCGTCGGACACTTGTGTTCCGACTGTCAACTAACGTAATATTTTAATCAATTTATGTCCCGGCCATTTCAGTGTTAGGGCGTTGCATATGCATCACGAGATTTTTTCAAGGGGAACGAATCATGAGCACTGTCAAATTCAAACGATTCAGCAAGCCGCGCGTGCTCAAGGAAATCGGGCGGCACCTTTTGGATCAGTTTTTCGGCAAGTTCAAGAATGCCCTGGCCGACAAGGCAGTTGTGCTTCCTGATCCGACGCTTGACGATGAGAAGTACTTCGAAGCGTTGGCGGGATTGCTGGTCTTGCCAGAAGGATTGCCCGATACGTTGAACGACGCATTATACGCCATTGATGAGATGGCGACAGAGGACGGGCAGCAACGGCTTGAGGAAGGCGTCGCGGAAAAGAAACTCAAACTGGCGTTTGACCCAAAGTCATCCCGCGAGGACATTGCACTGCAGGTCTGGCTCGCCGATCCCGATCTGCTTGCACTGAAGCACAACGAACAGCGGCTGATCCGTTTGTCGACCTTTGAGTACTACAGCAATCCTAATCCGGTAGACCGGAGCGCGTTTTTCCAGCCGCCCGACACCGTAACGATCCGTGATCTGACCTGTGCGCTCGATCTGTGGTTTTCAGAACACAACCGAGGCCACAAGAACACGAAGATCGATGTTCACCCGATAGATGGCGAGTTCTGGTTCGTGATCAGGCACGGGGATACCTATACCCGGACAGCCAAGGTTGAGGATCAGAAAAGCGAGGTTATCCATTACCGGCCCGAGAAAGACGATGTGGTCGTTTATGCCCCTGATTTGGACGAAATAAGGATCCATGCCGCGACCAAGGGTGAAAAGCAGCTCTACCGGGATAAATTCGGGCTGTACCTGTTCGGACAAGAGGATTTTTTTTCCGAGTCCAAGACGTACACGCTTGAACCGTTGCGGCTTGGTATTGACGCGCTCAGCAGGGAAGGCATACCGGAAATCAAGGAGATTATCCTGCGCGAGGTTGAAATGGGATGGCCGGGCGGGTTCAATGACGGGCTGGTACGCAGGTCGGACGATATTTTTGTTAGTGCGGCCGCCTATGCGAGGCCTTTCAATCCGATCAACGAAACGGCGAAGTTGAAGCGAGCCGTGTTCGACGTTTATTTCTCCGATTCGGAAAAGCCCCGGAAACTGCATATCCGACCGCCGAACACCTTGAAGCTTGGACGGCATTGCGATGCCCGGCTTGTGCATCGTTGGCTCTCGAAGCAGAAGTTCCGGGCCTTGGCCGCGGTTGCCGCAGACCCGGAAACGAAGGAGGCTGCCACTTTATGAAAACAACCAGTGATCTCCGTCACGCTTCGCGGCCTGTCTGTTTTGACATTAGGATTGAGAATTTTGAATACAATCTTCAGGGAACGGCATTCTTAGTACGATACCACAAGGCGCTCTTTGCGGTAACCGCAGAGCATGTGTTGCATGAATATCGGCCCGACCAAGTGTTGATTCCCTACGAACTCGGGTCTGATCACTTTCTTCCTTTCGATGACGCATTTCGATTCCGAACGCAGGAAAGCGAGGATACTGATCATTGTGACCTGGCAATCTTTTCCGTAGCGGAGCGTATGCTTGAACCAACGTGTTTTGATGAGACCAAAGTGTACAATCTCGACTGTGAAGTTCCATTCAGCGTTACCAAGGGGATGAAACTGGTTGTGCATGGATTTCCCGACCCTATCAACGTAGTTGACTACGATGAGCGGCATCTTGCAATGCAGCGCCTCAGTATTTCTGCGAAGGCCGGTGGCGCATCGAAATTCATTGGCGTTAAGGAACTGGATTTCGATAGCGATGCCGAAATGCCCACATTTAGCGGCATGAGCGGGTCTCCTGTTTTTGCCATAATGGCACTGAACAGTAACCAAAGCGCCGCCATGCTCGACGGCATGCTTATTCGTGGCAGTCCGCAAAGCCGTCACGGATTCTACTTGGACGCGTGCATTATCAGAAAAGTAATCACAGAACATGTTCGCGACTTGCGTGCGCCCAAGAAGGAGTAACATGACTGGCTCTCCCATGTGGCGATTGCTAGAATCGATATCTGGGCCTGCGGCGGTGCCAGTGGTTTGGAAGGCCGGGCTCGGCGATGAATTCGACAGTTTCCGTTCGGCGTTTCTCCGAACGCGGTCTAAGCCGGCCATGTCCTACCCGTGTCCCCGTGATTGCGGTTGTGCGCATGAGATCGTACGTCACAAGGGCGGTCCGATTGTAGCCGTGTGCCAGTGTGAGCCGTCGTCCTGCAACGACATCCTGCTTACGGAATCGGATTGCGTTGTCCTTGAATTGAGTTGGCAGAAGCTCGGGCGTGCCATTTGCACTGCCTTCGGTTTCGCCCAGCGCGAAGACGATCTCGCGGTTCCACACGCTATCCAGATAGGCGCATCCGGCAGCGAGTCGATTCCGGTTGTACTGGCGATCTCGACAGACCGGGACACACTGAGGCACGTTGTCTCCGCACTTGCGGCGCGATTGCGCGGCCCTTTCATCATTGTCGCGCCTTCCGGCGCTTTCATGAATGTATCTTGCCTGGAAACGCTGACCAGTGTCAAAGCGGCGCTCTTGCCCCTGGAATCCAGTGTGTCGTTGACTTCCGATGGTGAACTGCGCTGTGCGCGGCCGGCGGCCGAACTTCTAGGCGAGTTAGCATTGCGGACGCGTGGCGTTCAGGACTTTGACCAACTCGCAGTAATTGAGGATCGGCGGGTTTCACGATCCCCAAGCCCAACCAACGTAGCCGTGGCGACCGACGGTCCTTACGTGCGTTGTCGCGGAAAAAGGGACTATCGAGCCAAGAACGTCAGGCGGATGATGCGCCTTTGGGCAATCAAGTTCAAGGCCGCCGAGTTCGATCTTCCCAACACCGTGGGTTCGGAGTATCTGGTCCATCTTCTTTTGAACCGTGATAAGGAGCTACGCCCTGACGAGTTAATCAACGCCGTAGAAGGTGTAAATGCCGTCACGGTCTCGAAGGCTCACACCAAGGACCTACTGTTTGAGGAGGAGGAGGGCGAGTTAAAGGTGGCGCTTCAGTGGCAACCTGACGCGGGACAAGACATCTTGGGCCCGGACCAAATCCTGCAATTGCAGAAGATGATTAAGGCACTCGAGATCGCGATTCGCGAGGGCAAGGATGATCTAGGGCAAGCATCCGAAACCGCCAAATGGGAACAAAAGCGCGATGAGCTGCTCGACTATCTTCTTCAGAGCACCAAACCCGGTCGAGGCGGCAAGCGTCTGCCGAAGCGGTTCTCAGGAGACGCTTTCACGAAACAGTCGAATCTCATTGGAAAGCATCTTAGAGCTACCCTTACATGCGTGCGGTCAAACGACCCGGATCTATTAAAGCATCTTAATGACAAGGAGGTTTTCAGGTTCGGGGAGAAGAATTATTACAGGCCGCCACGAGGGATTACATGGAAAATATCTAATATCCCTTAAATTAGGAATACCTTTTTCCTTTTAGGAACGTCCATTTCCCGCCTCTACCGTTGAGGCGGGACGGACATGAGGGCGTCCAGCCAGAAGCTGGGCGCCCTCTTTCTTTTTTCAAGATCCGCCGACGTGGCCCGGGGCAACGCCGGGAAAGCCAAGTTGGACGAGGAGCTACATGAAACAAGCGATGACTGTGGGCAAAGACGAGCGATTCCAGCAGTTGCTGGCGCTGGCCGACGAAGGAGATGAAAGCGCCCGTGCCGACCTCTTTCGAGAGTACGGTTACGAGTACGGTGGCGGGAACACGGAGGTGTGCCGTGACCGATAAGACAAGTGATTTTCTGACGGCGTTGTTGGCGGCCCCTGAGGACCGGCGGGCGGAAGCACTGCGGGTGCTTCGCGGTGACGCTGGGCAGGACGCCGAAGCGGATCGCGGGCCGGAGCCTTATCTGACGCTGCGCGAGGTCGGGCGGCGTTTGGGCGTGAGCCCCTGCTCCCTCTGGCGTTGGCAGGTGCCCGGGCATGAGCTGGGCGGCCGGCGGCGGTTCCGTCTGAGCGAGGTGGCCGATTACCTGGAGAGCGTCGAATTCAAGCGGCGTGCGGATGAACTGAAGGAGGGGCGGCGAGAGGTGGAGGGAGAAGTTCTAAAGTGCGCGAGTTCTAAAGTTCGATAGTTTCTTGAAGGCATGCCAATCGCGGGCGTTGGCAAGGCCTTATTCAAACAAGCCCGTACAGGAAACACAAAATGCAGACAACGCTAACAATGGAAAGCAAAAAGCCCCGCATTCAGTGTGGCAAGTCGGAATTCAAACGAGAGAAAGCGAGGAATGCGATGACTGATAAGCAGACGGAGTTGGCCGTGAAACTGGCGGTCTCGGTAATGGCGTGCGGACTGGGTGGTCTGTGCATGTACCTGACGGCGGGTGACACCGGCATCGGGTGGGCCGTGCTGGCTCTGGCAGTGATCTGGGGCAGTTGAGCGGCGAGAAGTGGTGGGAGAAGTGCGTTAGTTCATTAGTTCATTCGTGCGTTAGTTCTTGGAAGGCGTTCCATGTGCGGGCAGTGGCAACGTCTTATTCAAACAAGCCCGCAAAGGCATACCGAAATGCAGACAATGCAAACAACGGAAAGCACAAAACCCCGCATTCAGTGGGGAAAGTCGTTCGTGAACTTCGCGACGGCAATCTGGGTGATCGCTACCATTCTGGTCGGGCCTGTAATGCTCGCCAAACTGGCGTATTGGTTGTCCATCGGCGAAACAAATCCCGCCGCACATGCTGCGATTCAAGGCGTCTTCTTCGGGATCATCTTCATGCTGATTCTCGGTGGATGCATCGAGCGGAAAATGCGGCAGGTCTAAAGCGCACGGGCGAGACGCCCGTGCCACAAATAACAACTGGGAGAGAGGTCTCCCGCAAAGGCGCGAAGGCGCAAAGAAAGTGAGATGACAAAATGGCAATTCTGAGCGAATCAAGCAGCAAGAGCAACAACCCGTTTCTGGATCAGGTCAAGGATGATCTCGCTCCGGCGGGTACGTGGGTGGCGACGGTCCTTGCCGCCAAGGATCAGTTCGGGGTCGTGCGGCCGTCGTTCGACAACCCGTCGGTGACGGAGGTGGTCGATTTGACCACGTTCCTGTTCGGGTTCCGGGATCAGGCGGGGCAACCGCACAAAATCGCGTCGAAGACGATGCGCATCAGCGGCAATGAGAAGTCGAACCTGTTCGGCTTCCTCAAGTCCGCGCTGGGTTCCGCGCCGCGCTACGGCTGGGATTATTGCGAGCTGAAGGGCAAGCAGATCCTGATCACGGTGGCGCACGAGCCGAAACGGAACGGGCAAGGCGTGTTTCCGACGATCGCGGCGTTGTGCCCGGTGCCAGCGGGCATGGCGACGGGCGTTCCGGCGGCGGTGCCGCAGCAGGCTGCACCGGTGCCGGTCGCACAGGCTCCGGCCCCGGTTGCGCCCGCGCCGGTGGATGACGAGCCGTTGCCGTTCTAGGAAATGGGACGGATGGGCCGAATGGGACACATGTGAGGATCAGCATGCCGTGACCGGCAATCGGGCCGGCACGGCGAAAAGGAGAATGACCATGGCAATCTTGACACGGAACGCGATGAAGAGTTCACATTGGTACACCCGTGAGGGTGAGCCGATGCACCGGATCATGAAGGCGGATGGCTCAGGCGACCGGGCGACCACGATCACGGACGCGAAGCGGCTGAAGCTGCTTCCGTCGGTGACGGGAATTCTGGGGATTCTGGCGAAGCCCGCGCTTGAAAGCTGGAAGATGAACCAGGTGGCGCTCGCAACCCTGCGCACACCGAAAACCGAAAACGAGGCTGAGGATTACTGGTGCAAGCGCGTGAAGGATGCGGCGTTCGAGCAGGTGGAAGATGCGGCGGATCTCGGCAGCGAGATCCACGCGGCGCTGGAGTGCGCCACGGCGGGCGAGCCGTGGGATGCGGGACGCTTCGGAATCTACGTGCAGCCGGTGCTGGATTTCATCGCGCAGGAAGCGCTGATCATCACGGGACGCGAGAAGAGGCTCGTGAACGGTGCTCATGGTTTCGCGGGCCAGACCGACTTGCTCTTCACCTGGGGAGGCGGCAAGCCGGGCATTTTGGATTACAAGACCAAGAAGACCAAGCCGGGCGAGAAGGTCGGCGCGTACGATGAACACCGGCTCCAACTCGCCGCGTACGCGGCGACGGAGTACGGCGAGGCCGCGCTGCCCGAGGTGAAGGCGTTCAACGTGTTCGTTTCGAGCACCGAGCCGGGGCGCGTGGATCACGTCCAGCATGGCGACTTGTCGCGGGATTGGCAGGCGTTCAGGATGCTGGCGAGCATCTGGCGGTACTCCAAAGGATACGATCCGCGATTCGCGGGGTGAGGGAAGGCTGTGGGCTGTGGGCTGTAGGACAAGAACGCTCAACGCTCAACTTTCAACGCTCAACTCTGAAGGATGGGAAAAATGATTCCGAACGTAAAGATGGTCGGGCCGGGGGAGTTCAGGCCGATGCCGGGCGCAGTGATCGGCGTTGATTTTGAGACGTTCTATGACGGCGCGTACTCGGTGAAGGAGCTGGGCAACTGGGCGTATGTGCATCATCCGCGGTTCAAAGCGTGGGCGGTGGCGATCACGGATGGCGCGACGGCTTGCGTGTGCGAGCCGTCGGCGTTCCCGTGGGACCGCATCGACGGGCGCGAGTGGGTGAGCCACAACCGGGAGTTCGACCGCGCGGTGTGGGAAAGGCTGAGGGAAGAGGACTGTAGGCTGTCGGCTGTAGGCTGTAGGGAGACGCAGAGATGGGGAGCTGGACCGGCGGCGTGGTTCTGCTCGGCGGCGGCGTGCGCGTTCCTCCAACTGCCGCGCGATCTGCAGGGCGCGTGCAAGGCCGTGTTGGGATTGGAAATCGACAAGGGCGTTCGTGATGCGAGCAAAGGTGTGCGCGGGTGCGGCGTGCCCACCCTCTTCGACCTCGACCTGTGCTATGCCGAAAAGGAGTACGCGGCGAATGATGCGGTGATGTGCCTGGCGCTGTGGCGCGAGGTCGGGCCGCAGTGGCCGGCGCATGAGCGTCGGCTGTTCGAGCTGACGTGCGACATGGGGAGGCGCGGGTTGTGTGTGGACTGGAGAACGGTGGCCGAGAAGAAGATCGAGTTGAAGAACCGCGTGGAGACGCTGGCTCGCGGGCTACCTTGGTCACCCGCGCTGTCCGCAAAGAAGTTCAAGGCGGCATGCCGGGAAGCGGGGATCGAACCGCCGCACAGTTCGGCGGCGGGTGATGAGGCCTATCAGATGTGGGCCGACGATCACGCGGGCACGGTGCCCGCGCAATGGGCGGCGGACATGGCCGCGATCCGGCGCTGCGGCCGGTTGGCGAATGTTCTGGAGTCGATGGAGGCGCGACACAAGCCGGACGGGCGCATGGTGTATGAACTGAAGTACTTTGGCGCGTCACCGGGGCGCTGGGCGGGCGGCGGCGGTCTGAACGTGCAGAACTTCAACCGCAAAGAGACCGAAGGGCTCGACGTGCGCAAGTGCATCATGGCCGCGCCGGGCCATGTGCTGGCGGTTGCGGACTATTCCCAAATCGAGGCGCGGGTGTTGCTGTTCCTCGCGGGTGACACTGCGGCACTTGCGTTGTTGGCGGAGCATCCTGAGTGGGACATGTATGAGCTGCACGCGCGGGCGACGATGGGTTGGAGAAGTTCTAAAGTTCTAAAGTGCGAGAGTTCATTAGTTGGAGAGAGAGAAGAGTCGCTGAAAGAGTTCTGCGAGCGGACGGGGAGCAGTCTACGGCAGCTTGCCAAGGCGCGTGTGCTCGGTCTCGGGTTCCGGTGCGGGGCTGAGACGTTCATCCGCGTGGCGCGGGTGATGGCCGGGATGAAGATCGGATTTGATGAGGCCAAGCGGATCGTGCGCGAGTACCGCGAGTCGAATCCCAAGATCGTTCACCTCTGGAATGCGCTGCAGGCAGCGGCGGAGATGTGCATCGGCGAAGAGGTGAACCAGTACGTGCTGCCGTTTCCCTGCACGCAGTATGACCCGCGCTGCGGGCGTTATCTGTTCTACCGGGATGTGGCTTGGCATCCGCACGGGAAGTCGCTGACGGCTGTGGTTGGCGGGGAGCGCGTGCCGCTGCACGGCGGCATCATCGCCGAGAACTGGACGCAGGGCACGG
>JADHEF010001051.1_pt1 | contig 20342 bp, 17 predicted proteins | sample 8952391 | NCBI WGS metagenome assembly JADHEF01 (sample SAMN16124439, study PRJNA663245) | bioreactor sludge metagenome | isolation source: sludge (nitrite) | place: India:Bengaluru | collected 2019-02-28
TAGCTATGTTCGGAAGAGATAACCGCTGAAAGCATCTAAGCGGGAAACTTGCCTGAAGATGAGACTTCCCTGGAGACTCGATCTCCCTAAAGAGCCGTTCTAGACCAGGACGTCGATAGGCTGGGTGTGGAAGCGCAGTAATGCGTTAAGCTAACCAGTACTAATTGCTCGTGCGGCTTGACCCTATAACCTTGAATTCAAGGTTGGCGTTGTGCTCGATTCAACGCAACCAATCGTCGCTTCTTTCGAATTGGATCCTTCGCGTCAGCGGGGGGTCGACAAGTTATGCCTGACGACCATAGCGAGGTGGTACCACTCCTTCCCATCCCGAACAGGACAGTGAAACGCCTCTGCGCCGATGATAGTGCGGATTGCCCGTGTGAAAGTAGGTCATTGTCAGGCTTCTATGCGTGCAAACGGGGAATCAGGAAACTGATTCCCCGTTTTGCTTTTGGCGATTGCCTTGGATCTCGCGGTGCGCATACGCGAGGACCGCGAATGCGCAGCCTACAGCGGGATGATGGCGTCGATGATTTCTTCGGCGCTCGCGAAGCGGTCCTGCGGGCGCTTGGACATCATCTTGGCGAGCACCGGTTGGAAACGCGCCAGCGCGTTCGGCAGCGTCGGCAATGGGGCATGCACATGCTGGTACAGCAGGGCCTGCGCGCTGTCCGCGTAATAGGGTTTCTTGCCGGTCAGCATCTCGTACAGCATGACACCCAGCGAATAGATGTCGCTGCGGCGGTCGACGGGCTGACCGAGCGCTTGTTCCGGTGACAGGTAATAGGGCGTGCCGAAGACTTCGCCATGCCGGGTATGCGAAAAGCTCGCGCTGGCATGTTTCGCAATGCCAAAATCGGCCAAGCCGAGGCTGCCATCGTTGCGCAGCATGACATTGTCGGGCTTCATGTCGCGATGGACGATACCGCGCGAATGAATCGCGGCCAACGCGCCGGCGATCTGGATCAACACCGCTTGCGCGACATCGGGCTTGAGTCCGCTTTTGGTCAGTCCGCGCAAGTCGCCGCCCGGGAAATACTCCATCGCGATATACGCGTAGGCCTCGGTGAAGCCCTGCTCGTAAATCTTCGCGACGTTCGGGTGGTCGATCTGCGAGACCAACGCATATTCCTGTATGAAGCGTTGGAGCCGATCCCCATTGCGATCTTCGCCGGAGATGGGCAGCAGCTTGAGGACGACGTCGGCGCCGTTGGTCTCGCGCTGCGCCAGCCACACCGGCGACATGCCTCCCTCGCCGAGTTTACGCACCATGCGATAGCCGGGGATGCGGATCTCACCCGGGCGTGCCGGAAGACCGCTGCTCGGCACGGCGTTCGCTAGCGCGGCGCGCGCGGCCGCATTCGAACGCAGGGTGCGCGAGTTCGAGGCGATGGCACCTGCGACCGCGTCATAGAATTTGCGTTCATGCTCGGTCGCTGTGAGTTTCGGTGCCAGGCCCGTGACTTCGACGATCTCAACGGGCTGCACCCGCCCTTTGACGGTCAGTCGATCGCGACCGCCAGCCAAAACGCGGGTGCCGCCGCCTTCGAATGCGCCGGCGCTGGCAATACATGACCAGCCGACTTCCTTCGTCTTTTCTTCGAGCCGGGCGGCGGTATTCACGGTATCGCCGATGATGGTGGTCTCGGGCGTTTCGGCGCCGCCCATTTTGCACACGGTGACTTCGCCGGTATGCAAACCGACCCCGATCGAAAATTCAGGCAGGCTGCGCTGTGGATGGCGTTCGGCAATCCAGGCGCGAAAGCGCACCGCTGCGAGCACCATCAACAAGCCCGCTTTGATGGCGCGCTCGGCATGGTCTTGCATATGCCCGGGGGGCGATTCGAACAGGGCGACGAGTCCATCGCCAAGAAATTTGACCACCCACCCGTGTTGGCGCTGAATCGGCTCGCACGCACGGGCGAAATACGCGTTCAGCATCTCGACCACTTCTTCCGATTCGAGCTTTTCGGAGATCGAAGTGAAATTGCGAATGTCGGAAAACAGCACGGTGCCGGTGGTGTTGCGCTTGCTGATGAGTTGGCTGGCCTGCAACTCGACTTCCGGATCGAGGATCGACTCGCCGATCAAGGTGTTCGGCGCTTCCTCGACAAACTGCGCGAAGTTCGCGGGCAGCGTGTGCTGCTCGAGCTTCGGAGGATCGATGGGGACCGGCACATTTGAGCCTGTTTTGAAGCGCAGACCCGCCATCGTGTGATTGGCGGTAGGCGCCTTCTGTTTCAGGTAGTCGCCGATCGCGCCAAGCAGTCGGTCGCGCGAAAGCGGCTTCATCAAGACCAGATCGGCACCATCCGCGCGCGCTTCACCCGCGCGTTGGGCTTCGTTCTCGCTCACCAGAACAATGAACGGGATGCCGCGGGTGCGTTCATTGGCGCGAATGGCGCGCAGCAGGCCGAATCCATCCATCTTGGGCATCTGCGCATCGGCCAGGATCATGTCGGGCGCGCGCATCATCACCGAGGCGAGACCTTGCAGACCATCCTCGGCGGTGCGAACGCCGAAATTCGATTCCTCGATGATCCTGCGCGTCTGAGCGAGCGCAATCGTGTCGTCGTCGACGACGAGGATCTCTGGGGGATTGGCCATGTCGAACGTTGAGCTTGGCGGCCGAAGCGGCGATGCCTGGGAAGCGCCCTAGACTAACCGCCAACCCGAACCCTTGTCGAGTTTCGAATTGGGCGGGTCGCTGAACGACTGTCGTGTGCGATACACGGCGGGCTGGCCTGTGGAACATCGCGTGCTCCGCATTCGCGCACATCAGCGCACCCGCGATCGTAGGGTGAAACCGCCGTTCGCTGGTACGATCACGCCGGGGTTGGTCAGGCAGCCGCGGATCCCGCATCCGAGGAAGGTCCGGACTCCAAAGAGCAGCGTAGGAGGTAACGCCTCTCCGCCGCAAGGCGCGGATCAGAGCAACAGAGACGAGTCCGAAGTCGGCCGGTATGCCGGTCGTCGACGGGGTGAAACGGGCAATCTCTACGCGGAGCAACACCAAATAGGCGGCCGGCGACCCTGCTCGGCGAGGCCGCGGGTAGGTGGCTCGAACTGCATGGCGACATGCGGTCTAGAGGAATGGCTGCCATAGCGCGAACCGGAAACGGCAGCGCCGTAACAGAATCCGGCCTATCGACCGACCCCACCAAAACAAAAAGGCGCCCACGGGCGCCTTTTATCTATCGCGTGCCGGGCGCTCAATGCGCGCGTACACGCCGCCCGACATGGCTGGCCAACATCAGGAAGGCCGCGATGCCGACCGCGGCCCCGGCCATGCGGCCTTGCATGGCGGTCAGCAGCCAGGTCAGCGAGTAGCCGCGCGCGATCAAGTCGCTGGCCGGCCCTTCGATCAATAGCTCGACAAGCTTGCCGCCATAAGGGACGATCGTGGTGAAGATCAGCGCGAACAAGGCGGTGAACTTGGCGTGCTCGGCACGGCCGATCTGGAACGCAACAAACGAGCGCAACAGGCACAACGTGAAAGCGATCGCAGCGCCTTCAGCGACGACTTGCGAAACCAACTCGATGCCGTTCAGCGTAGCCATGACGACGGTCCCCGTATGTTCGTGAGCCGATCAAAGGCTCGAACGTGATTGCGATGAAAGCATCATGCGCGCATACCACTTTTGTGCCTGTCGGACGCCTGCCTGTGCTGATGTACGAAATGGACTGACACGAAAGCGTCACGCCTTCGTGCCTCGCGCAGATTAGCGCCCTCTTTGAAGTTATGCCAGATGAATGATCTGCCATCTCTTCAGAGTTCACTTTTGATATCCGCTCCAATCGCTTCATTTTTAAGTATTTTTAGCCAAAATCACATCAGGAATCACCTCTAAGTCCTTGTTGTGATTGAACATTTTCCGAAGAAGCTCGCTTGACCCTGCATTCGCGTTCCTCTACAGTGCCGCAAAGTGCCTTGAAGTGGGCATTTGTGGGAGATTTGGCGGCCGAAATGGGTCGGACTGCCGCTCCAGGAGTCATCCGGTGGGCTTACAAGGCTCTTCCCTCCAAGTCATGGATGCTAAAGGGCGCGTCTCCATTGCGTCCAAGTACCGTGAGGAACTGCTCACTCGCTGGCAGGGGAAGCTCACGCTCACACGTCATCCGCGGAACTTCCTCCTGATCTATCCGCGTGAAGTCTGGGCCGAGAAATGCGTGCAAATGGACGCGTTTCCGCCCGGCGCGCGTCCACTGAAACGCATGCTGATCGGCTGCGCGGTCGACATCGATCTTGATGCCAGCGCCCGCATCCTGATCCCGCCCGAGCTGCGCGCCGCCGCGCAACTCGACAAGGAGGTCGAGTTCCGGGGCATGGGCGACTTCATCGAACTGTGGAACGCCGCGGCGCTCGCGCAGGACGAAGCCGCGAATCTTTCCAGCGGCAAGCTGGCCGAACTGGCCGACGAACTCTTCTGAGGAATGAGCGATGCGCATGGTCACGGGCAGCACATCAGCGTGTTGCTCGACGAATCGATCAACGCGTTGCGTCCGCGCGCCGACGGCGTGTATGTCGACGGCACTTTCGGCCGCGGCGGGCATACACGTGCCTTGCTGGCGCGGCTCGGGCCGGCCGCGCGGGTGCTTGCGTTCGATAAGGATCCGCAGGCCGTCGAGGCCGCGGCTGCGATTGATGATCCGCGCTTTTGCATCGTGCATGCCAGCTACGCAAGCCTGCGCGACGCACTGGCCGCGCGCGATCTCGCGGCCGTCGATGGCGTCTTGCTCGATCTGGGCGTCAGTTCGCCGCAACTCGATCAAGCCGAGCGCGGGTTCAGCTTTCGCAACGACGGACCGCTCGACATGCGCATGGACACGACGCGCGGCATGTCGGCGGCCGATTTCGTCAACTCCGCTTCCGAGCAACAACTCGTACAGGTGATCCGAGACTATGGGGAAGAACGGTTTGCTGTTTCGGTTGCAAAGGCGATTGCTGCTCGCAGGGCGATCCAGCCATTCGCCAGAACCCTGGACCTTGCCCAGGTCGTGGCTCGCGCCGTCAAGACGCGCGAGAAGGGGCAGGATCCGGCCACTCGCACCTTTCAGGCTCTACGGATTCACGTCAATCAAGAGCTTGAGGAATTGCCGCTAGTCCTGGAGCAAGCCATGCACGCACTCGCCCCCGGCGGCCGCCTTGCGGTCATCAGTTTCCACTCGCTCGAGGATCGGCTGGTCAAGCATTTCCTGCAGCGCCATGCGCGGCTGCACGAACGCTATGCGCGTCTGCCGTTGCGCGACAGCGAATTGCCGGTGCCGCCGCTGATGGAAGTCGAGCGCATTCTGCCCAGCGCGGACGAGATCGCGGCGAATCCGCGCGCGCGCTCGGCGGTGTTGCGCGCGGCGACCCGTAGCCTCGCGCCCATCGAGAGCGAGGCTGCCTGATGATCGTGCGCCTGGTGCTCGTGGCCCTGCTCGTGACGAGCGCGTTCGCGCTCGTCACGTCGCGGCAGCGCGCGCGCCTGGCGGTGATCGAATCCGAGCGTCTGAACGAAGAGGAGCGCCAACTCGAACAGGATTGGTCGCAATTGCAGTTGCAGCAGACCGCCGCGGCCAAGCATGGTCTGGTCGAGCAGATCGCGCGCCAGCAACTGGGCATGCAGCCGGTCACGCCCGATCGCACCCAGTACATCGAAGCACCGAAAGCGCCGGCGCCGGCAGGCGGGCGGCCATGAGGCAAGGCGCGCGCGGCGTTGGATTTTCGTCGAGCCCGGTGCTCACGCTCAAGCTGCCGGCCTGGCGCTCGAAGTTCGTCGTGTTCACCTTGACGCTGATGTTCATCGCCCTGGTGGGCAAGGCGTTCTGGCTGCAGGTGGCGACCACCGACTTCCTGCAGGAAAAAGGCGCCCAAGGCTATGAACGCGTGCTGCCGATGTCTTCGATGCGCGGCAAGATCTTCGATCGCAACGGTGTGGTCGTCGCTTCGTCGATGCCGGTGCGCGCGATCTGGGCGATCCCCGAAGACGTGGACCAACAGGATCGCGCCTTCGGGCAGTTGGCGCGGCTGTTGGCGATGCCCGAACGCGACCTGCGCAAGAAGCTCGAAGACGAAGACCGCAAGTTCGTCTACCTCAAGCGCCAGGTCGATCTGGACACCGCCGAGAAGATCGCGGCGCTCAAGCTCAAGGGGATTTACCAGCGCAAGGAGTTCAAGCGCTATTACCCCGAAGGCGAGACCTTGTCGCATGTGATCGGATTCACCAGCGTCGAAGAAGCCGGGCTCGAAGGCATCGAGCTCGCGCAGGACCAGACGCTGGCCGGCCGGACCGGCAGCCGCCGCGTCATCAAGGACCGGCTGGGCCGGGTGATCGAAGAGTCCGAGATCCTGCGCGCGCCGGTCGACGGTGGCGATTTGTCCCTGTCGATCGACAGCAAGATCCAGAGCGCCACCTATGCCGCGCTCAAGGCCGCGGTCGATGAGCACAAGGCCAAGGCGGGCGCTGCGATGGTGGTCGACGTGCAGACCGGCGAAATCCTCGCGCTCGCCAACCTGCCCAGTTACGACCCGAACCGCCGCGCCGGCCTGCGCGGCGAGCAATTGCGCAACCGCGTGATCACCGATCTGTTCGAACCCGGGTCGGTGATGAAGCCGGTCACGATCGCGCTCGCGCTCGAATCGGGGCTGGTGCGCCCCGACAGCCGTTTCCAGACCGCGCCCGGCAAGCTGACCATCGGCACCGCGACGATCAGCGATTCGCACGCGCACGGCAATCTGACCGTGGCCGAGATCATCGAGAAATCGAGCAACATCGGTACCGCCAAGATCGCGCTGCAGATGCAACCCAAGGCGATGTGGGAGTTCTACACCGGCCTTGGTTTCGGCCAAGTGCCCAAGATCGGCTTTCCAGGCGCCACGCCGGGCCGGGTTCGGCCCTATGCGAATTGGCGTCCGATCGAACAGGCGACGATGTCGTACGGCTACGGCTTGTCGGTCTCGCTCGCGCAGATCGCGCGGGCTTACACGGTCTTCGCGCGCGACGGCGATCTGCTGCCCTTGTCGATGTCCAAGCTTCAAGTGCCGCCCCAGGGCGTGCGCGTGATCTCGGCCAAGACGGCGGCACAGGTGCGCGACATGCTCGAACTCGCGACCGGACCGGGCGGCACCGCGCCCAAGGCGCAAGTGGTTGGCTATCGCGTCGCCGGCAAGACCGGCACCGCGCGCAAGCAATTGCATGGGCATTACCTCGAAGGCAAATACATCGGCTCGTTCGTCGGTTTCGCGCCGGCCTCGAATCCGCGCGTGATCGTCGCGGTCATGATCGACGAGCCGTCGGCGGGCAAGTTCTACGGCGGCGATGTGGCGGCGCCGGCGTTTTCCGCCATCACCGGATCGGCGCTGCGCCTGCTCAATGTCACGCCCGACGCGCCGTTCCGCCAGACCATCATTCCCGCCGAAACCGTGCCGGAGAGTTTGTGAACCAATTCATTCATGAGTTGCTGACCTGGATCGCGGGCGTTGCGCCGCAAGGTCGCCTCGTGGCCGACAGCCGCCGCGTGCGCGCGGGCGATGTGTTTCTCGCCTATCCGGGCGATGTCGCCGACGGCCGCCGCTACATCGCCGACGCCGTTGCGCGCGGCGCCGCGGGCATCGTCTACGAATCCGAAGGCTACGAATGGACGCTCGATGCGCCGGTCGCGCATCGCGCGGTGCTCGGGCTCAAGCCGGTCGCCGGACCGGTGGCCGCCGCGTTTTATGGGCATCCGTCGGATGCGCTCGCAACCATCGCGGTCACCGGCACCAACGGCAAGACCACTTGCGCATATTGGTCGGCGCTCGGCATGCAGGCGCTCGGCTATCGCTCGGCCCTGGTCGGCACCCTGGGCGCCGGCTTTGTCGAAGCGCTCGAAGCCACCGGCTACACCACGCCCGATGCCGTCCAGTTGCAGCAGCGGCTCGCACAATTGCGGGGCGAAGGTGCCGACGCGCTGGCGATCGAAGCCTCGTCGATCGGCCTGGACGAGCGCCGTTTGGCCGGCATGCGTTTCGACGTTGCGGTGTTCACCAACCTCACGCGCGACCATCTCGACTGGCATGGCTCGATGGAAGCCTATGAGGCCTCGAAGGCCGCGCTGTTCGACTGGCCGGGATTGCGCGGGGTGGTCATCAATGTCGATGATCCGGCCGGGCAACGGTATTGGCAGCGCGTGCATCAACGGCCCGACATCGGGCAGTTGCGCTGCGTGGCCTATTCGATCGCGGGTGGTTTCGGCGCCACCTTGCGCGCCGAGAACATCGCGCCGCAAGCCACCGGCACCCGCTTCGATGTGGTGTACGGCAGCGAGCGCCACGCGGTCACGATCGGCGTGATCGGCGATTACAACGTCGCGAACTGGCTGGCTTGTCTGGGTGCCTTGTTGGTCTTGCCGGCGCGGGCCGATGCGCAGGCGACCACGCTCGACCAGGCCATCGCCGCCTTGCGCGAGGTGCGCGCGGCCGACGGGCGCGTTCAACTCATCGGTGGACACGATGCGCCGCTGGTCGTGGTCGATTACGCGCACACGCCCGATGCGCTCGACAAAATTCTGCACGCCTTGCGTCCGGTGGCGCAGGCGCGTGGCGGCAAGCTGGTTTGCGTGTTCGGGTGCGGCGGCGACCGCGATCGCGGCAAGCGCCCGCAAATGGCGCAATTGAGCGCCGCGCTGGCCGACCTGAGCGTGCTGACGAGCGACAACCCGCGCACCGAAGATCCGGCCGCCATCCTGGCCGACATGCGCAACGGTCTGCCGGCGGGCGCCGCGCATTGGCTGGACGCCGATCGGCGCAGCGCGATCCAGCGCGCCGTTTGCGAGGCGGGGGCGGCCGATGTGGTGTTGATTGCGGGCAAGGGCCATGAACGCACCCAGGAGATCGCGGGGGTCAAACACGCTTTCTACGACCCCGACGAGGCGCGCATCGCGCTCGCCAGGCGCAAGGAGGCTGCCACATGCTGAGCCTGCGCGCGGCGGCGGCTATGACGGGTGCGCGCCTGATCGGCGACGGCGCGCACGCCTTTACGCGCGTCAATACCGACAGCCGTAGCCTGGCCGCCGGTGAATTGTTCGTGGCCATCGCGGGCGAGCGCTTCGATGGTCATGGCTTCATCGCGGCCGCGCTGGCGCAAGGCGCCGCGGGGGTGCTTGCCGAACGTCTGCCCGAAGGGTGCGCGGGCCGGGCCTTGCTGGTGCGCGACACGCGCCGCGCCCTGGGCGAACTTGCCGCCGGCTGGCGCCGCCGCTTCGTGCTGCCGACCATCGCGGTGACCGGCAGCAACGGCAAGACCACCGTCAAGGAAATGATCGCGTCGATTCTCGCCGCGGCCTATGGCGAAACGGGGCGGCTCGCGACCCAGGGCAATCTGAACAACGACATCGGCGTGCCCTTGACCACCCTGAGGCTGGGCAGCGCGCACCGCGCCGCCGTGATCGAACTCGGCATGAATCATCCGGGCGAGATCATCGAATTGGCGCGCATTGCGCAGCCGACGGTCGCGCTCATCAACAACGCGCAGCGCGAACATCAGGAATTCATGAGCTCGATCGACGCGGTCGCGCAGGAAAACGGCTCGGTCCTGACCGCGCTCGCGCACGACGGCGTGGCGGTCTTTCCGGCCGGCACGGTCTACGACGATCTGTGGTCCGATCTGGCCGGGCGCCGGCGCTGCCTGCGGTTCGGACTCGAAGGCACGGGCGATTTGCGCGGCACCGCGCAGGCCAGCACCGAAGGCACGCGCTTGCGCATCGAAGGCGCGGTGCGCATCGACGAGATCGTGCTCGCCACGTTCGGGATGCACAACGCGCGCAATGCGCTGGCGGCGGCGGCTTGTGCCCATGCCGCCGGCATCGACGAAGCCAGCATCGCGCATGGCCTCGCGCGGTTCGCGCCGGTCAAGGGCCGGTTGCAACGCAAGCGCGCCCTCGGCGGGGCGCTGGTCATCGACGACACCTACAACGCCAATCCCGACTCGGTGCGCGCCGCGATCGAGGTGCTGGCGGCGCAACCGTCGCCGCGGTGGCTGGTGCTCGGCGACATGGGCGAGGTGGGCGATCACGGTCCGGCTTTCCATGCCGAGGTGGGGGCGCACGCCAAGGCGCTTGGTATCGACCGCTTGTGGTGCACCGGGCCTGCGATGCAGGACGCGGCGCGCGCGTTCGGTGCCGGTGCTCGGCATTTCGACGCGATCGAGGCCTTGATCGACGCGCTGGGCGCACCGCCGCACGAGGCCAGCGTGCTGGTCAAAGGCTCGCGCTTCATGCGCATGGAGCGTGTGGTCGCGGCCCTGACCGGCGAGAACGGTGCCGGTGTGCACGAGACCGCGTCACCCGACGAGAAGGCGGCCGCGCCCGACGGCGCAGGGCCGCGCGAAGGACACAACCATGTTGCTTGAACTTTTCCAATGGCTCGCGAAGGACATCCGTCCGTTCGGCGTGTTCAATTACCTGACTTTGCGGGCGGTGCTCGCCACCATGACGGCGCTGGTGATCGGTCTGGTGGCCGGTCCGGCCGTGATCCGCAAGCTGACCGCCTGGAAAGTCGGCCAGGCGGTGCGCACCGATGGCCCGCAGACCCATCTCGTGAAATCGGGCACGCCGACCATGGGCGGGGTGCTGGTGCTGATCGCGATCGGCGTCTCCACCTTGTTGTGGATGGATCTGTCGAACCGCTTCATCTGGGTGGTGTTGATCGTGACGCTGGGCTTCGGCTGGATCGGCTGGGTCGACGATTACCGCAAGGTCGTGCATCGCAATCCCAAGGGTCTGAGCGCCAAGGCCAAGTTCTTCTGGCAATCGATCGTCGGCTTGGCCGCGGCGATCTATCTGGCGTTCGCGGTGGCCGCGCCCAACAGCGAAAAGACATTCGAACTTTTCATGGCCTGGGTGCAAAGCGGTTTCACGCTGAACCTGCCCGGGCGCGCGGATTTGATCGTGCCCTTCTTCAAGAACGTCGCCTATCCGCTCGGCGTATTCGGCTTCATCACGCTGACCTTCCTCGTCATCGTCGGTACCAGCAACGCGGTGAACCTGACCGATGGCCTCGACGGCCTCGCGATCATGCCGGTGGTGATGGTGGGTTCGGCGCTCGGCATCTTCGCCTATGTGGTCGGCAATTCGGTGTATTCGAAATACCTGCTGTTTCCCTACATCCCGGGCGCGGGCGAATTGCTGATCTTTTGTGGTGCCTTGGGCGGTGCCGGCCTCGCGTTCCTGTGGTTCAACGCTTATCCGGCGCAGGTGTTCATGGGCGATGTGGGCGCGCTCGCGCTCGGCGGCGCTTTGGGCACGATCGCGGTCATCACGCGCCAGGAAATCGTGCTCTTCATCATGGGCGGCGTGTTCGTCGCCGAGACCGTCTCGGTGATGCTGCAGGTCGCCTATTTCCGATACTCGGGCGGCAAACGGATCTTCCGCATGGCGCCTTTGCATCACCACTATGAATTGTCGGGCTGGAAAGAAACCCAGGTCGTCGTGCGGTTCTGGATCATCACGATGATGCTGGTGTTGTTCGGCCTGTCCACCTTGAAGCTGCGCTGACATGTTCGGATCGCTCGTTCAACCTCAGATCCTGGTGCTCGGTCTCGGCGAGACCGGCGTCGCGATCGCACGCTGGGCGTTGGCCCAGGGCGCGCGCGTGCGCATCGCGGATTCGCGCGAAGCGCCGGCGGCGCGCGATGCCGTGGCCGCGCAATGGCCCGAGGTCGAGATCCGTTGCGGCGCTTTCGGCGCCGACCTGCTCGACGGCATCGATCTGATCGGCATCAGCCCGGGACTCTCGCCGTACCGCGAGCCCACGCAAGGCCTGCTCGCGCTCGCGGCCGAACGCGGCGTCGCGGTCTGGAGCGAGATCGAATTCTTCGCCCAGGCGCTCGCGCATCTGAAGGCCGAACGCGGTTATGCGCCGCGTGTGGTCGGCATCACCGGCACCAACGGCAAGACCACGGTGACCACCTTGGCCGCGCATCTGGCGCAAACGGCGGGCTTGCGCGCGCAGGCCGCGGGCAACATTTCGCCGGCCGCGCTCGATGCCTTGAGCGATGCGCTCGCACGCGAAGAATTGCCCGATTTCTGGGCGATCGAATTGTCGAGCTTCCAGCTCGAAACGACACACAGCCTCGCGCTCGACGCCGCGGTCGTGCTCAATGTGACCGAAGACCATCTCGCACAGCCTCGCGCTCGACGCCGCGGTCGTGCTCAATGTGACCGAAGACCATCTCGACTGGCATCCGTCATTGCAGGCCTATGCCGATGCCAAGGGCCGCATCTTCGCGCACGCCGCGGTGCATATCGGCAATCGCCAGGACGCCGCGACCATGGCCCAGGCCGGTACCGGCGCGCGCAGTTTCGGGCTCGATCTGCCCCAGGCGCCCGGCGATGTCGGCGTCGAGGACAACGGCGGACTGCGCTGGCTCGCGCGCATCGATGGTCAGCCCATCGTGCTCAACAAGAAGGGCAAGCCGGTCGACCCCGACGCCGAGCCGCCGCGCCTGGTGCGCATGATGCCGGCCGACGCCTTGCGCATCGCGGGTGATCACAACATCGCCAATGCGCTCGCGGCACTGATGCTGGTCGCCAATGCTGGCGTGCCGCTGGCCAAGGCTTTGCACGGGCTGCGCGATTTCGAAGGCCTGCCGCATCGCGTCCAGCATGTGCAGACGGTGGCCGGCATCGATTACATCGACGACAGCAAGGGCACCAATGTCGGCGCGACCGTGGCCGCGCTCGACGGTCTGCGCCGCAAGCTGGTGTTGATCGCGGGCGGCGACGGCAAGGGCCAGGACTTTGCGCCCTTGCGCGAGCCGATTGCGCGCTGGGCGCGCGCGGTGGTGTTGATCGGCCGCGATGCCGAGCCGATCGCCGCGGTGCTCGACGGTTGCGAAGGCCTGGTGCTCGAACGCGCCGCAAGCTTGCCCGACGCGGTGCGCGCCGCCACACGTCTGGCGCAGTCCGGCGATGCGGTGTTGATGTCGCCGGCGTGCGCGAGCCTGGACATGTTCCGCAATTACGCCCATCGCGCCGAGGTGTTCGTCGAGTCGGTGCGCGAACTGGCGCTCGATGCGGGGGAATTGTGCTGACCCGCGTCGCTTCCTGGTTCGGTCAAGGACCGGCACACGCGCCGGTCCGTACGAGTTCGCGCGTGCCGACCAACTTCGATCAGGTCCTGATCTGGGCCTCGCTCGCCTTGCTCTTGCTGGGCATCGTCATGGTCTATTCGGCCTCGGTCGCCCTGGCCGGATCGGCCCAGCCCCAAACCGGCTTCGTGCTGCGTCACACGATCTCGGTCGCCATCGCGTTCGTTTGCGCGGTGGTCGCGTTCCAGGTGCCGAGCCGGCGCTGGCAGCAATTCGCGCCGGCCCTGTTCTGGATCGCCTTCGTGCTGCTGATCCTGGTGCTGGTGCCCCACATCGGCAATGAAGCCAAAGGCGCGCGGCGCTGGATTCCGCTTGGGCCGCTCAACATCCAGCCGTCCGAATTGATGAAGCTGTTCTGCGTGTTGTTCGCGGCTGATTACACGGTGCGCAAACAGGAATACATGCGCGAAGTGCTGCGCGGCTTCCTGCCGATGGCGGTGGTGATGGGCGTGGTCGGATTGTTGATCCTGTTGCAGCCCGACCTCGGCGCGTTCGGCGTGGTGGTTTGCATCGCGATGGGCATCCTGTTCCTCGGCGGCATCAACGGCAAATTGTTCGCCGGCCTGAGCGTAACCCTGGTGACGACCTTCCTGCTCTTGATTTGGGCGTCACCCTGGCGGCGCGAGCGCATCTTCGCCTACATCGATGTCTGGGACGAACAAAATGTCAAAGGCAAGGGCTATCAGCTCGCGCATTCCTTGATCGCTTTCGGGCGCGGCGAATGGACCGGTGTCGGCCTCGGGTCGAGTGTCGAGAAGATGCAATACCTGCCTGAAGCGCACACCGATTTCCTGATGGCGGTGATCGGCGAGGAACTCGGCTTCGTCGGCGTGGCGATCGTGGTCGCGCTGTTCTATTTGATCGTGCGGCGCGCCTTCGACATCGGCCGCCAGGCGATCGCGCTCGAACGCTATTTTCAAGGGCTGGTCGCGCAAGGCATCGGCCTGTGGATCGGTTTGCAGGCATTCATCAACATCGGCGTGAATGTCGGCCTGTTGCCCACCAAGGGGCTGACCTTGCCGCTGATGAGTTACGGCGGCTCGGCCATGCTCGTCACCCTGGTCGCGCTCGCGATTCTGCTGCGCATCGATTGGGAAACGCGCCGGATCATGCGGGGGGTACGCGTATGAGCGCGCGCGCAAGCAACCGCGCAGCGTGGCTGCGTGCGCCGGCGCAGCAGGCGCGAGCACGCGCGCATACGCGTTCGTGCCGACCGCACTGTCGGTGCGGATGGCGGGCTTTCGCGGAGGTACGCGTATGAGCGCGCGCCATCTCGTCGTCATGGCGGCCGGCACCGGCGGGCATGTGATGCCGGGCCTCGCGGTCGCGGCCGAAATGCAGCGCCGCGGCTGGAGCGTCTCGTGGATCGGGACCGAGGCCGGCATGGAAAACAAGCTCGTGCCCGCGCAAGGCATCGCGCTCGATCGCCTCGCGTTCTCGGGCATGCGCGGCAAGGGATTCGCGCATTTCTTCACCGGCGGAGTGCGCATGCTGGGCGCGATGTTCACGAGCCTGGGCATTCTGCGGCGGCGTCAGCCGGCGGTGGTGTTCGGCACCGGCGGGTATGTCTGCGTGCCCGCGGGCCTGATGGCCAAGCTGTTGCGCCGGCCCTTGGTGCTGCTCAATGCCGATGCGGCCTTGCTGATGTCGAACCGCTTTCTGGCGCCGCTCGCCAAGCGCGTGGTGTTCGGCTTCCCCGGCCAATACGAACGCCTGGGCGAGCGCGCGGTCTGGTCGGGCAATCCGGTGCGCCCGGGGTTTGCCGCGCTCGAAGCCCCGGCCGCGCGCTATGCCAAGCGCACCGGTCCGCTGCGCATCCTGGTGGTGGGCGGCAGTCTGGGCGCGATGGTGCTCAACGAAACCGTGCCCAAGGCGATTGCCCAATGGCCGGCCGAGACGCGCCCGTTGGTGGTTCATCAGTCGGGCACGCGCCATGCCGATCTGGTGCGTGCGGCCTATGCCGAGGCCGGCGTCGATGCGCAGGTGCTGCCTTTCATCGACGACATGGCCGGTTGTTGCGCCGAGGCCGATCTGGTGATCTGTCGCGCGGGCGCGATCACGGTCTCGGAGCTGTGTGCGGGCGGCGTGCCTTCGGTGCTCGTGCCCTTGAAGGTCTCGACCACCAGCCACCAGGAAGACAACGCGCGCTTCATGGCGCAAGCCCAGGCGGCGCTGCATCTGCCGCAAACCGAATTCACGCCGGAACGATTGGCGCAGTTGCTGCGTGAACTCACGCGCGCGCAACTCGCGGAAATGGGCGAACGCGCCCGCACGTTGGCCAAGCCGGACGCCGCCAAGACGGTGGCCGATCTGCTCGAACGCGTGGCGCGGTGAACCCGGAAAGACAAGCATGAAACATCGGATCAAACACATACATTTCGTCGGCATCGGCGGTTCGGGCATGAGCGGCATCGCCGAGGTGTTGCTCAACCTGGGCTACACCATCAGCGGGTCCGACCTCGCGAACAACGCGACCACCCAGCGCCTGGCCGCGCAAGGCGCGCGCATTTCGCTTGGGCATGACGCGCTCAACATCGGCGGTGCGCAAGCGGTGGTGACCTCGACCGCGGTCAAGCCCGACAACCCCGAGGTGCTGGCCGCGCGTGCGCGCCGCATTCCGGTGGTGCCGCGCGCGGTCATGTTGGCCGAACTCATGCGCTTGAAGCGCGGCATCGCGATTGCTGGCACCCACGGCAAGACCACGACCACCAGCCTGGTCGCGAGCGTGCTCGCCGCGGGCGGCCTCGATCCGACCTTCGTGATCGGCGGGCGCCTGAACAGCGCCGGGGCGAATGCCAAGCTCGGCTCGGGCGATTACATCGTGGTCGAGGCCGACGAATCCGATGCCTCGTTCCTGAATCTGCTGCCGGTGATGGCCGTCGTGACCAACATCGACGCCGATCACATGGAAACCTACGGCCATGATTTCGCGCGGCTCAAGCAGGCCTTCGTCGAATTCCTGCAGCGCCTGCCTTTCTACGGCAGCGCGGTGCTTTGCGCCGACGACAAGCATGTGCGCGAGATCATGCCGTTCTTGAGCAAGCCCATCCTGACCTACGGCTTCGGCGAAGAGGTGCAATACCGCGCGGTCGATGTGCAGGCCGACGGCGGCACGATGCGGTTTCGCGCCATGCGCCCCGAAGGCGCGCCGCTCGATGTGGTGCTCAACCTCACCGGCCGGCACAACGTGCAAAACGCGTTGTCGGCGATTGCGATCGCCGACGAGCTCGATCTCGCCGACGACGCGGTGCTGCGCGCGCTCGCCGAGTTCAAAGGTGTGGGCCGGCGCTTTCAGCGCTATGGCGAACTGCCCGCGCCGGGCGGCGGCAAATTCACCGTCATCGACGATTACGGCCATCACCCCGCCGAGATGGCGGCCACGCTCGCGGCCGCGCGCGGTGCCTTTCCGGGCCGGCGCATCGTGCTGGCGTTCCAGCCGCATCGCTACACCCGCACCCGCGATTGTTTCGAGGACTTCGTGAAAGTGCTCGCGACGCCCGACGCCTTGCTGTTGACCGAGGTCTATGCGGCCGGCGAAACGCCGATCGTCGCGGCCGACGCCCGCGCGCTGGCGCGTGCGATCCGCGTGGCGGGCAAGACCGAACCGGTGTTCGTCGAGCAGATCGCCGACATGCCGCGCGCGGTGCTCGATGTGGTGCGTGACGGCGATGTGGTGATGACGATGGGGGCAGGTTCGATCGGCGGTATGCCCGCGCAATTGGTGGCTTTGGCGGGAGGGCAATGAGCATGCAATTCGGAAAAGTCGGAGTGCTGTACGGCGGCGTGTCGGCCGAGCGCGAGGTCTCGCTCAAGTCGGGCGCCATGGTGCTCGAAGCGCTGCGCCGGCATGGCATCGATGCACATGGTTTCGATACTGGCTTCGGTTCGCTGGCCGATCTGGTTGCGCAGCAATTCGACCGCGTGTTCATCGCGCTGCATGGCCGCGGCGGTGAAGACGGCACGATCCAGGGCGCGCTCGAAATGATCGGCGTGCCTTACACCGGCAGCGGCGTCATGGCCTCGGCGATCGCGATGGACAAGATCTTCACCAAGCGCTTGTGGACCACGCACGGTTTGCCCACGCCGCGCTGGGTCGAATTGCGTCCGGGACCGAAGTTGCGCGAGCAATTGCGCACGGTGCCCGACGAGCTCGGCCTGCCGGTGTTCGTGAAGCCCCCGCATGAAGGCTCGACCATCGGCGTGAGCAAGGTGAAGGGCTATTCGCAAATGAGCGAAGCCTTCGATCTGGCGGCCAAGTACGACGACGTGGTGCTGGCCGAGGAATTCATCGATGGCGCGGAACTCACCTGCGCCGTCATCGAACGCCAGGGCAAGGCGGTCGCGCTGCCGGTGATCCGCATCGTCGCGCCGGGCGGCAATTACGACTACGAGCACAAGTACCACTCGAACGAAACCCAGTACCTGTGCCCGGCCTGCCTGCCCGCCGAAGTCGAGCAGGAAGTGCGCGACCTGTCGGTGCGCGCCTTCGAGGCGATCGGCTGCTCGGGCTGGGCGCGCGCCGATCTGATGCTGACCAAGGACAACACGCCCTATCTGCTCGAGATCAACACCTCGCCGGGCATGACCGACCATTCGCTGGTGCCGATGGCGGCGCGGGCTTCGGGACTGAACTACGAAGATCTGGTGGTCGAGATTTTGGCCGGTGCGTCACTGAAGGCGGGCATCGAACGCGCGGCGACCGGAGGAGCGGCCTGATGTGGAATGACCTGCGCATGCTCAACATCGCGACCGGCACGCTGGTGGCGGTGTTCATGCTGATCCTCGCCGGCGGCGGGATCGCATGGGGCATGCAGCAACGCATGTTTGATTTGCGCGGCATCGTCGTGCGCGGCGATCTGCGGCATTTGAGTCTGCCCGCGATCCGCGCCAGCGCGGTCGCGCAATTGCGCGGCAATTTTTTCAGCCTCGATCTGGCCGACGCGCGCCGTGCATTCGAGACCGTGCCTTGGGTGCGGCGCGCGACGGTTTCGCGCCATTGGCCGAACCAACTCGTGGTCGAGATCGAAGAGCATGTGCCGGTGGCCAATTGGACCGATGGCCGCGGCGTGAATACCCATGGCGAGTTGTTCGCGGTCAACACCGCAGAACTCGAGGAATACGCGAACCTGCCGATGCTCGAAGGCCCGGACGGGACGCAGGAGTTGGTGGCCCGGCGCCTGCGCGATTTCACCGATTGGTTCAAGCCGACCGGACGCACGCCCGAGGCCGTGGCCTTGTCGGGCCGGTTCGCCTGGAGCGTGACGCTCGACGACGGGCTGATGGTCGAGATCGGCCGCGAACAGGATGCGAACACCCTCGCGCAGCGCATCGCGCGCTTCGTGTCCACTTTCGAGCAGGTGCAAAAACGTTGGGGCGGTGAACTGCAAACCGCCGATCTGCGTTATCCCAACGGCTACGCGGTGCGCGTGGCCGGAGTGAAATTCGTCGCGCCGAAGACGGCGCGCAACCGATGAACAGAGGCGAACCGCCAGGACGAGCGTATGGCTAAGGAATCCAAAGATCTGATCGTCGGACTCGATATCGGCACCTCCAAGGTAGTGGCCGTGGTCGCCGAGTTGTTGCCCGACGGGCGCTTCGAAGTCATCGGCATGGGGCAGTCCGACTCGAAGGGCATGAAGAAGGGCGTGGTCGTGAACATCGACGCCACCGTCGATTCGATCCAGCGCGCGCTCGAAGAAGCCGAGCTGATGGCCGATTGCAAGATCACCCATGTCTATACCGGCATCGCCGGCAGCCACATCCGCAGCTTCAGTTCGAGCGGCATGGTGGCGATCAAGGACAAAGAAGTGACGAGCACCGACGTCGCGCGCGTGATGGAAACCGCCAAGGCGGTGAACATCCCGACTGATCAGCAAGTGCTGCATGTGCTGCCGCAGGAATTCATCGTCGACGGCCAGGAAGATGTGCGCGAACCGCTCGGCATGAGCGGCGTGCGGCTCGAAGTGCGCGTGCACATCGTGACCGGCGCGGTCAGCGCGGCGCAGAACATCATCAAATGCGTGCGCCGTTGCGGGCTCGAAGTGCTCGAAGTGATGCTGCAGCCGCTCGCCTCCAGCCATTCGGCGCTGACCCAAGACGAAAAGGACTTGGGCGTGGTGCTGGTGGACATCGGCGGCGGCACCACCGACATCGCGATCTTCACCGGTGGCGCGATCCGCCATACCGCGGTGATTCCGATCGCGGGCGACCAGATCACGAGCGACATCGCGATGGCGCTGCGCACGCCGACCTCGGACGCCGAGGAAATCAAGCTGCGCTTCGGCAATGCCAAGCAGGTGCTGGCCAACCCGACCGAGATGATCGAAGTGCCCGGCCTCGGCGATCGCGGCCCGCGGTCCTTGTCGAAGCAGGCGCTGGCGGCCGTCATCGAGCCGCGCGTCGAGGAATTGTTCTCGCTCGTGCAGCAGGTGGTGCGGGAATCGGGCTATGAAGAATTGCTGAGTTCGGGCGTGGTCATCACCGGCGGCACGTCGTTGCTGCCGGGCATGGTCGAGCTGGGCGAAGACATCTTTCTGAAGCCGGTGCGCGTGGGCCTGCCCGATTACGCGGGTGCCTTGTCGGACGTGGTGCGCAGCCCGCGCTACGCGACGGTGATGGGCCTGCTCGACGAAGCCAAGCTGCAAGCCGATCGCGGCCGCGTGGTGCGCGCGCAGACCGGGGGCTTCAAGCAGACCTTCGCGCGCATGAAGGAATGGTTCATCGGGGCGAGCAAATGGCTTTGAAGTGTAGGGAACGAAGTTCGGTGAAGCAGGAATGTGGTAGTCGCAAATGGCGTTTCGTGTGCTGATGCAAGGGTCGAGCTTCCTTACACCAGCATGCCGAGCAAGCAGTCGCAGTTTTCAACCTGGAGGACGCAAACATGGCTTTTGAAATGATCGATGCACCCACCGCGGCGCTCGGCACCATCATCAAGGTGATCGGCGTGGGCGGTGCCGGCGGCAATGCCGTCAACCACATGATGTCGCGCGCGGTTCAAGGCGTCGATTTCATCGCCGCGAACACCGACGCGCAGGCGCTGGTGCGCCTGCCCGGCGCTTTGACGATCCAGCTCGGCAAGACCGGCCTGGGCGCGGGCGCGCGTCCGGACGCCGGCCGCAGCGCGGCCGAAGAAGCGCGCCAACAGGTGCGCGAAGCGCTCGAAGGCGCGCACATGGTGTTCATCACCGCCGGCATGGGCGGCGGCACCGGCACCGGCGCCGCGCCGGTGGT
>JADHEF010001058.1_pt1 | contig 20276 bp, 18 predicted proteins | sample 8952391 | NCBI WGS metagenome assembly JADHEF01 (sample SAMN16124439, study PRJNA663245) | bioreactor sludge metagenome | isolation source: sludge (nitrite) | place: India:Bengaluru | collected 2019-02-28
CGAAACAAACGTAGGAGCGAGCGCAGCTCGCGATGCGCCGCGCGGGCGGCGCTCGATCTCACAGGCACTGAAGATGCAGCGGCTACCCTTGCCAGGAACCATACAATCTCCCACAGGATCACCACAGGCGCTGCATATCTTCTGACAAACACCTGTCAGCCCTAAGGCGATCCCTGTGGAAGCTGGCTTGCCTGCGATAGGGCCGGCAAGGCCTCAGCGCAGTTCAGCCTCTGGCACCGTCGTGCGCTGCGCAATCGCTTCGGGCCGCCACTGCTGGCGGGCCACGGCCAATACTTCAGCCGGCGTTGCCAGCAGCAACTGCGGGTCAGTCGCCTGCCCCAGCGCCCGCAACGCCCGCAACAACAGCGGCGTCGCCTGCTCGGCCTGCAACGGCGGCGAACGGTATGACTTGCCAAGCTTGTGGCCGTCCGGCTGCACGATCAGCGGTATGTGCAGATAGCGCGGCTGCGAAAAGCCCAGCAGCTCTTGCAGGTACAACTGGCGCGGGGTGTTGTCGAGCAGGTCGGCACCGCGCACGATGTCGGTGACACCTTGCCAGGCGTCGTCCAGTACCACGGCCAGCTGGTAGGCATACAGGCCATCGCGGCGCTGTATCACGAAATCGCCCACGTCGCGGCCCAGGTGCTGCTGGTAAACGCCTTGTACGCGGTCGCTGAAACGGTAGATCAGCTCTGGCACCCGCAAGCGGATCGCCGCACCCTCGCGCGCATGCCCGGCGTTACGGCACAGGCCTGGGTAGATGCCGCCATAGGCCTCCAGTTGCTTGCGCGAGCAGGTGCAGGCATAGGCCAGGCCCATGTTGAACAGGCGGTCGACCACCGCGGCATAGGCGTCGTGGCGCTGGCTTTGAAACACCACTTCGCCGTCCCAGTGCAGGCCGTAGCGTTCGAGGGTTTGCAAGATGGCGTCACGGGCGCCGGGCATTTCCCGGGGCGGGTCGGTGTCTTCCACACGCAGTAGCCAGCGGCCGTCGACCGCGCGGGCATCCAGCCAGGAGGCGAGTGCAGCCACCAGTGAGCCAAAGTGCAGGAAACCGCTGGGGGTGGGGGCAAAGCGCCCAATGTAGCTGGAGTTGGTCATGGTCTGGCTGGGTATATAAATGCAACGGGGCGCATGATGCGCCCCGTTCGGTGGGAAGAAAGATCAGCCTTTGCCGACCGTTTTTTCCTTTTTCTCGGCGATTTCCTTGCAGTCGAAGCACAGGTCGGCGGTAGGGCGGGCTTCCAGACGGCGCAGGCCGATCTCGATGCCGCACGACTCGCACCAGCCGTATTCGTCGGCCTTGATCTTGTCGAGGGTCTTGTCGATTTTCTTGATCAGCTTGCGCTCGCGGTCGCGGTTGCGCAGCTCAAGGGCGAATTCTTCTTCCTGGCTGGCACGATCGGCCGGGTCGGGGAAGTTGGCTGCCTCGTCCTTCATGTGATCCACAGTGCGGTCCACACTGGTCATCAGCTCTTGCTTCCAGGCGCCGAGAAGCTTGGTGAAGTGCTTTTTCATGGGCTCACCCATGTATTCTTCACCCTTGGACTCTACGTAAGGCTCGACACCGTACATGGTCTGACCGGTTTTTTGCTTTTCTACGGTGGACATGAATAGACCGCCTCTCACTCATCTGATCCAATGCGCAGGATGCTCCATCTCCGGCGACCGCCGGCCCTGCGACTGCGAGCCGCCGAACTTACCAGATAGATCGGGGGTGCGCTAGCCCGCCCGATCCTGCTAACAGACACCGGCCTGAGCGGTACGTTCGATTGCTTACGCAGGTAGAATCATCAGTTTAGCCGCTATTGAGAGAAGGTCATGGCCCACCCCTACAGCGCGCGCAGCCGCGCCATCGAACCTTTCCATGTCATGGCACTGCTGGCGCGGGCCAACGAGCTGCAGGCGGCCGGCCACGACGTGATCCACCTGGAAATCGGCGAGCCGGACTTCACCACCGCAGCACCGATTGTGGCTGCGGGCCAGGCCGCGCTGGCCGCCGGCCACACCCGCTATACCGCCGCACGCGGCCTGCCGGCGCTGCGCGAAGCGATAGCCGGGTTCTATGCACAGCGCTATGGCCTGAGCATCGACCCGCAGCGCATTCTCATTACTCCAGGCGGCTCAGGCGCCCTGTTACTGGCCAGCAGCCTGCTGGTCGACCCCGGCAAGCACTGGCTGCTGGCTGACCCGGGCTACCCGTGTAACCGCCACTTCCTGCGCCTGGTAGAAGGCGGGGCGCAACTGGTACCGGTCGGCCCGGAGGTGAACTACCAGTTGACCGCCGACCTGGTGCAGCGCTACTGGGACCAGGATACCGTTGGCGCCTTGGTCGCCTCGCCGGCCAACCCGACCGGCACGGTGCTGGGCCGTACCGAACTGGCCAGCCTGGCCAAGGCCACCCGTGAACGGCACGGCCACTTGGTAGTCGACGAGATTTACCATGGGCTGACGTACGGCATGGATGCGCCCAGCGTGCTGGAAGTGGATGACTCGGCGTTCGTCCTGAATAGTTTTTCCAAGTATTTCGGTATGACCGGCTGGCGCCTTGGCTGGCTGGTGGCTCCACCGCAGGCCGTGGCCGACCTGGAGAAACTGGCGCAGAACCTGTACATCAGTGCGCCGAGCATGGCACAGCATGCTGCGCTGGCGTGCTTCCAGCCCGAAACCCTGGCCATCTTCGAACAGCGTCGCGCCGAATTTGCCCGCCGCCGCGACTACCTGCTGCCGGCGCTGCGCGAGCTGGGTTTGCGCATTGCCGTTGAGCCGCAGGGGGCGTTCTATCTATATGCCGATATCAGCGCTTATGGCGGTGATGCGTTTGCCTTCTGCCGGCATTTCCTGGAGACCGAACACGTGGCCTTCACCCCGGGCCTGGACTTCGGTCGCCACCTGGCCGGGCACCATGTGCGCTTTGCCTACACGCAAAGCCTGCCGCGCCTGGAGGAGGCGGTGCATCGCATTGCCCGTGGCTTGCGGAGCTGGCAAGGCTGATGCTTTTTTCACCTGCACTCGAACACGGCCGCCTGCTGCGCCGCTACAAACGGTTCCTGGCCGATATCGAACTGGCCAGCGGCGACCAGTTGACCATCCACTGCCCGAATACCGGCTCCATGCTCAATTGCATGCGTGAAGGCGGGCGGGTGTGGTTCAGCCGCTCCAACGACCCCAAGCGCAAACTGCCGGGCACCTGGGAAATCAGCGAAACCCCACAGGGCCGGTTGGCGTGCGTGAATACCGGGCGGGCCAATGCCCTGGTCGAAGAGGCGCTGCACGCCGGTACGATCGCCGAGCTGGCCGGGTTCACGGCACTCAGGCGTGAGGTGGCGTATGGCGAGGAGGGCAGCCGCATCGACTTCCGCCTGGAGTTCGACGGTGCCCCGGCCTACGTCGAGGTCAAGAGCGTGACCCTGGGCTACCCCGATAGCCCGGTTGCGGCGTTTCCCGATGCGGTGACCCAGCGCGGGGCCAAGCACCTGCGCGAGCTGGCGAAGCTGGCCAGCCAAGGCATACGGGCGGTGCAACTGTATTGCGTCAACCTGACCGGCATCGACGCGGTGCGCCCTGCCGAGGAGATCGATGCCGCTTACGCCCAGGCGTTGCGTGCTGCGGTGGCGGGCGGGGTGGAAGTGCTGGCATACGGCACGCGCCTGGACCCGCAGGGTATCGTCATCGACCGCCGCTTGCCGGTGCTGCTCAACCCTTGAGCCAGACGCCCTGGGTGTCTTCATGGCAGCCCAGGGCCTGCAACTGCTCACCGTCACAGGGGCCGGCCACGCATTCGCCGCTCTCGATCAGGAACAGCGCGCCGTGATGGCCGCACTGGATCAGGCTCGCGCTGTCATCGAGAAACCGCTCCTGTGCCCAGTTCAACGGGATGCCCTTGTGCGGGCAGCGGTTGCGGTACAGGTAGACCTGGCCCTGGCGGCGCACGCCGAACAGTTGCAGGCCGTCTACGCTGAAGGCGCGTGCCTGGCCCTCGGCCAGGCTGGGTGATGTACAGAGAAAATGCATGGCAGTACGACTCGTGAAACAGATGATGGCTTGACGCGTCAATGCGAATAATTATCAAATTGCCCGCATTCGCTGCGTTCGGCCGTCCATGGTGCGCAGTTCCGCCGCTCGCCACAAGGCGTGCAGCTCGCCTTCAGAAGGAACCCGATGATGCGTCGTCCCGTCGCTTTGCTCGCCTTGTGTGCAAGCCTTGTGCTCTCTAGCCAGGCCCTGGCGGCAGAGCTGCCGCAACGCTGGGTCAGCGCCGGCGGCGCGCTGAGCGAGTGGATATGCGCGTTGGGTGGTGAAGCGCGGCTGGTGGGGGTGGACACGACCAGTCAGCACCCAGCTTCGTTGAAGTCGCTGCCCAGCGTGGGGTACCAGCGCCAGCTGTCGGCCGAGGGCGTGCTCAGCCTGCGCCCGGATGTGCTAGTGGGTACCGAAGAAATGGGCCCGCCGCCGGTACTGGCGCAAATCCGCAAGGCCGGTGTGCGTGTCGAGCTGTTTTCCAGCAAGGCCGAGCTGGCGGCGGTAGACAGCAACCTCAAGCAGTTGGGGCAACTGCTGGGTGCAGAACCCCAGGCCACTGCGCTGGCCGCGGGTTACCATCAGCAACTGCAAACCTTGCAGGCCAAGGTCCAGCAGGCCCAGGCGCAGCACAAGGCACCGGGCGTGTTGCTGCTGGTCGGGCACGCTGGGGCCAAGCCGCTGATCGCCGGGCAGGGCACCGCCGGTGACTGGCTGCTGGGCCAGGCCGGTGGGCGCAACCTGGCAGAGCATCAGGGCTACAAGCAGTTCTCGAACGAAGCATTGGCTGCCCTGGACCCGGATGTGATCGTGTTTTCCGACCGGGCGCTGGCCGATGAGCAGGCGCTGCAGGCTTTGTTGAAAGAAAACCCGGCGCTGGCGGCTTCGCGTGCCGTGGGTGGACAACGCCTGGTGTCGCTTGACCCCACGCTGCTGGTCGGTGGGCTTGGGCCGCGCCTGCCGGCGACCTTGCAATCACTGGCAGCTACCTTCTACCCGGCAGCCAAGGCCAGCTTCGCACAATGAAACAGCGGGTCCAGCCACGTACGTTGTTCATTTGCCTGAGCCTGCTGTGCCTGCTGTCGGTGTGGCTGTCGCTGGCGCTGGGGCCGGTCAGCCTGCCGCTGTTCGATACCCTGCGTGCGGGCCTGCGGTTGATGGGCCTGCCCGTTACCGCCGACGGCTTGCAGCAGGCCGAAATGATCCTTGGCCAGATCCGCCTGCCGCGCACCTTGCTTGGGCTGGCAGTGGGCGCGGTGCTGGCGTTGTCCGGGGTCGCCATGCAGGGGTTGTTCCGTAATCCGCTGGCCGATCCGGGTTTGGTCGGGGTGGCCGCCGGGGCGGCCGTGGGCGCGGCGCTCGCTATTGTCGGCGGGGCCTGGTTCGGCGGCCTGCCAGAGGCCATTGCACCCTATTTGCTGTCGTTCTGTGCCTTTGTCGGGGGCCTTGGCGTGACGGCGCTGGTCTACCGCCTGGGCCGCCGCGATGGGCAGACCAACGTGGCCACCATGCTGCTGGCCGGGGTCGCGATGACGGCACTGGGCGGCGCGGTGGTGGGGCTGTTCTCGTACCTGGCCGATGACGCCACGTTGCGTACGTTGACCTTCTGGAACCTGGGCAGCCTCAACGGTGCCAGCTACGACCGGCTATGGCCGTTATTGCTGGTGGCGGCGGGTGTGGCACTGTGGCTGCCACGGCGGGCCAAAGCGCTGAATGCCTTGCTTTTGGGGGAATCCGAGGCCCGCCACCTGGGCGTTGATGTGGAGCGGCTCAAGCGCGAACTGGTGTTCTGCACGGCGCTTGGGGTGGGTGCGGCTGTTGCGGCTGCCGGCCTGATCGGCTTCATCGGGCTGGTGGTGCCGCACCTGGTGCGTTTGCTGGCCGGGCCGGATCACCGGGTGTTGTTGCCAGCCTCGCTGCTGGCTGGCGGTGTGCTCATGCTGTTTGCCGACCTGGCGGCACGGCTGCTGCTGGCACCTGCCGAGTTGCCGATCGGCATTGTCACGGCCTTTGTCGGGGCGCCGTTCTTTCTGTTCCTGCTGGTGCGAGGGCGCAGCTGATGTTGCATGCCGAGGGCCTGCACTTGCGGCGGGGCAGCAACGAGGTGCTGCATGACATTGATCTGCAATTGCCCCCCGGCCAGGTGGTGGGCGTGCTCGGCCCCAACGGCGCGGGTAAGAGCAGCCTGTTGGGCGTGATGTGTGGCGAGCTGGTGCCAGACCGTGGGCGGGTGACGTTGCAGGGGCGCGGCCTCGGTGATTGGCCTGGACAAGAGCGGGCCCGGCGCCTGGCCGTATTGCCTCAGGTGTCGAGCCTGGGGTTTTCGTTCAGCGTCGAGGAAGTGGTGGCCATGGGCCGCATGCCGCACGGCACCGGGCAGCGGCGCGACGCCGAAATTGTCGAAGCGGCGTTGCAGGCAGCAGATGCCTGGCACCTGGTAGGGCGCAGTTACCTGGCGTTGTCCGGCGGCGAGCGGCAACGCGTGCACCTTGCCCGTGTGCTGGCACAGTTGTGGCCGGGGGAGCAGGGCACTACCTTGTTGCTCGATGAGCCCACCTCGATGCTCGACCCGCTGCACCAGCACACTACCCTGGAGGCTGTGCGCCGCTTTGCCGACCGCGGCGCCGCGGTGCTGGTGATCTTGCATGACCTGAACCTGGCGGCGCGCTACTGTGACCGGATCCTGTTGCTGGAGCAGGGGCGTTGCCATGCCTTTGCCTCGCCTGAACAGGTGCTGACGCCGGCAGCGTTGAAGGCCGTGTACGGGATCGACGTGCTGGTGCAGGCACATCCTGAGCGTGGCCACCCGCTGATCATTACCCGTTAAAGCCGGCCCGATCGTGGTCGTGAGCGGCCGCTACCCATGGAGCTTCTGCCAATGCGACACCCGCTGTTGTCCGGTTTTTCGCTGTGCATGTTACTGGTATTGGGCGGCTGCCAGGCCAGCCTGCCACCGTTGCCTGCCTGGCAGAGCACCGAAGGGCGCACGCATGCCCAGCTTGGGCAGGTGGTCGATCTCGGCAGCGGGCAGGTAATCAGCCCGGACCAACTGGTACAGCGTTTGGCTACCGCACCGCGAGTACTGGTCGGCGAAAAACATGACAACCCCGACCACCACGCACTGCAAGTGTGGTTGCTGCACGCCCTGCAGAGCCAGCGTGCCCAGGGCAGCCTATTGCTGGAGATGCTGCAACCTGAACAGCAGCCGCGGGTGGACAGGCTCAAAAGGCAACCCTTGCCGGCAGACTTGCCCATCGCACTGGCGTGGCAGGAGGGCTGGGACTGGCAGTTGTACGGGCCGATCGTGCGTGCAGCCCTGCAACAGCAGGTCCCCCTGCTGGCCGCCAACCTTTCCCCAAGTGAAATGCGCCACGCCTACCGGCAGCCGGCGCCATTGGCGGGCGAGAAATCCAATGCCGCGACGGTCAGGGCGAGCTTGCTGCAGCAGGTACGCACCGGGCATTGCGGGATGCTGCCGGAAAGCCAGCTACCGGCGATGCTGGCCGTGCAGCAGCAGCGTGACCGGCGCATGGCCGAGCGCTTGCTGGCGGCGCCGCAACCGGCACTGCTGTTTGCCGGGGCCTATCACGTGCGTAAGGACCTGGGCGTGCCGTTGCACCTGAGTGACTTGGGTGCGCAGGGTGCGAGCAAGGTGCTGATGCTGGCCGAGGTGGGCGAGAAGGTTGATGCCGGTGAGGCCGATTACGTGTGGTACACGGCGGCGACGCCAGAGCAGGATTATTGCGCGCAGCTGAAACGATAAGACATGGAAACCTTGGGCAAAAAAAAGACCCGGCAAATTGCCGGGTCAATAACCGTGATTAGCCTGATGAGGAGATAATCTGAGAGTCCGAACCAGGGGCTCTTAGCTTATCCAACCAGTCTCGCGACCAGTTGTGATAATCATAACAATTCTCATTTAGCCGTCAATCCCCTTTTCGCGCTTATTTTGGATTTTTTTGCGCGGGGTTTTTCGCATCCAGTTGTTGGTTGAGGGCTTCCTTGCGTTCGAGTGGCAAATCGTTCCAGTGCATATCCAGCAGGGCGCCTTCTATGGCATACAACAGCACCTTCGATGCGCGAAACCCTCGCGTCTTCACGGCCTGGTATGCACCCACCGCACCCAGGCGGCGCAGATCCGATGCACTGTGAATGCCGGCCGCATGCAGCCACTGCGCAGAGGTCTTGCCAAGGTTTTTCAGATGCTGCAATTCATCGTTCATCGAGCCTCCTTGCGATGGCTGAACGTGTCATGGGGAGATAAATCGCGAGCAGGTCAGAGAGGAGTGTAGCGGGGGTTGGGGAATACGCGGCTTTTTGCCATCGGGGCGATGAGATGCCCTGTGCCGGCCTCTTCGCGGGCTCGCCCGCTCCCACAGGTTCGGCGCAGCCTTCAGGGGCTGTGGTTTACCTGTAGGAGGGGCAAGCCCGCGAAGGGCCGGCCCAGGAAACCGGCTAGCTTACAAGCCAGGCAGACGCTGGCGAATCTGCTCGATCACCTGGTCCATGCTGCCAGCAGTCTGGGTGTCAACGTGGGTGCTCTGCACCAGCTCCTGCGTATCCAGCGCCTCTCGGCTGGCCTGCTGCGCCTTGACCACCTCCAGGGTGGCATCCGACGGGTCGCTGTTCTCGGCCTGGCGCTGCTCCAGCCAGCTGGCGATTACCGCGTCCGGCGCGTGGCAGTCCAGAATCAGGAACGGCACGCCAGTCTGGCTGGCGACCTCGGCCGCAGCCTGGCGCTGTTCGCGTTTGAGGTAGGTGGCATCCAGCACCACCGGGAACCCTGCCCGTAGTACGGTCGCGGCGACTTCGTGCAGGCGCCGGTAAGTGGCAGTGCTGGCCTCCTCGGCATAGATGCCGGTGCTGAGCTGGGCGGCCTCAACCTGCTGCTGTTCGCCGTACAAGCGCTTGCGCTCTACGTCGGAACGCACGCGCACCGCGCCCAGGGCCTCGACCATGCGCATGGCCACATGGCTTTTGCCCACTGCCGATACGCCGTGGGTGATGGCCAGCAGGCGCGAAGGGATGGCGCTGTAGCTTTCTGCCAGGTTGGCGTAGTTGCGGTAGGTGCGCAGGGTGGTGGCACGCTGCACGCCATCGGCATTGGCCGGCATGCTGAACAGTGCGACCTTGGCCCGTACCAGTGCGCGGTAGGCCTTGTAGAAGTTGAGCAGCTCCAGGCCTTCGTAGTCGCCGGTCAGTTCCAGGTACTGGCTGATGAAGCGCCGGGCCAGGCACTTGAGGCCGCGGTCTTCCAAGTCCATCGCCAGGAAGCCGGTGTCGGCGTAGACGTCGGTCAGGCGGAACGGTTCGTTGAATTCGATGCAGTCGAAGATCACCACCTGGCCATCGATCAGCGTGGCGTTGCCCAGGTGAATGTCACCGTGGCATTCGCGAATGAAGCCATTGGCCTTGCGTTTTTCCAGCAGGCCATGCAGGCGCTCGAAGCTGCTGCGTGCCCAGGCTTGCAGGGCGTCTAGCTGTTGCAGGTCGGCCTTGTCGCTGAGGAACGGGCGAATCTGCTCGAAGTTCTGCTCCACCGGCGCCATGACGGCCTCCGGCGTGCCCAGTGGGTGCTCGACCGGTACCCGCGGGGCCTGCAGGTGGAATTCGGCAATCTGCCGGGCCATCTGGTCGATGTGCGTGGCGTTCAGTTCGCCATTGGCCTGCAAGGTGCTGAGCATCTGGCCTTGGGGGAACTGGCGCATCTTCAGTGCATATTCGATGGCCTGGCCTTCGCCGGCGAGCTGCGGCGCATCGGCGCTACCGGTGATCGGCAAAACGTCCAGGTACAGGCCGTCGGTCAGGCGCTGGTTCAGGCGCAATTCTTCGTTACAGAAATGCTGGCGCTGGTCCAGGCCAGTGAAGTCGAGAAAGCCGAAGTTCATCGGTTTCTTGATCTTGTAGGCGTACTCGCCCGTCAGCAGCACCCAGGAGATATGCGTCTCGATGAGCTGGAACCCGTCCACGGGGTGGGGGTACAGGGCGGGGTTCTGCAACGCAGTGATAAGAGCTTGGCTCACGGCAAATCCTTCCGGGGGCAGGGAATTCGAATGCATCATTATGGTCAATGGTGCCGTCCCTGCCTACCGCCGGGCCGCCTGCCCAGTCTTTCCAAAGTGCGTATAATCCGCCGTCATGACTCGAACCCGAACTCCCCGTACCCCTCAAAAACGCCCGACCGGCCGCTCCCGCGCCTGGCTGGGCTGGGCTTTGAAGCTCAGCCTGGTAGGCCTGGTGATCTTCGCCGGCTTCGCGGTTTACCTCGATGCCGTTGTCCAGGAGAAGTTCTCTGGCAAGCGCTGGACCATCCCGGCCAAGGTGTATGCACGGCCGTTGGAGCTGTTCACCGGCCAGAAACTGAGCAAGAACGACTTCCTCACCGAGCTCGACGCGCTTGGCTACCGGCGTGAAAGCGCGGTCAACGGCCCGGGGGCGGCGGCCGTCAACGGCAACACCGTCGACCTCAACACCCGTGGCTTCCAGTTCTACGAGGGCATGGAGCCCGCGCAGTTCGTGCGCGTACGCTTCTCCGGCGATTACGTGGCCGGCCTTTCCGGGGCCAATGGCAAGGCGCTTGACGTGGTGCGCCTGGAGCCGCTGATGATCGGCGGTATCTACCCGAAAAACCTTGAAGACCGCATTCTGATCAAGATCGACCAGGTGCCCAAGTACCTGCTCGAGACCCTGGTTGCCACGGAAGATCGCGACTTCTACAGCCACCATGGCGTGTCGCCCAAGTCCATCGCCCGGGCCATGTGGGTGAATACTTCATCCGGCTCGATGCGCCAGGGTGGCAGTACCTTGACCCAGCAGCTGGTGAAGAACTTCTACCTCAGCAGCGAGCGCAGCCTCAGCCGCAAAGTGACCGAGGCGATGATGGCGGTGCTGCTTGAACTGCATTACGACAAGCGCGAAATTCTCGAGGCCTACCTCAACGAGGTCTTTGTCGGGCAGGACGGCCAGCGTGCCGTGCACGGCTTCGGCCTGGCCAGCCAGTTCTTCTTCAGCCAGCCGCTGTCGGAGTTGAAGCTGCACCAGATCGCCTTGTTGGTGGGCATGGTCAAGGGCCCGTCCTACTACAACCCGCGGCGTTACCCTGAACGTGCCTTGGCCCGCCGCAACCTGGTGCTCGACCTGGTGGCCGAACAAGGCGTGGCCAGCCAGGAGGAGGTCGATGCAGCGAAGAAGATGCCGCTGGGCGTGACCAAACGTGGCAGCCTGGCCGACAGCTCGTTCCCGGCCTTCCTCGACCTGGTCAAGCGGCAGTTGCGCCAGGACTACCGCGATGAAGACTTGACCGAGGAAGGCTTGCGTATCTTTACCAGCTTCGACCCGATCCTGCAGATGAAGGCCGAAGCCTCGATGAGCGAGACGTTCAAGCGCCTGGCCGGGCGCAAAGGGGCGGACGAGGTCGAATCGGCGATGGTCGTGACCAACCCGGAAACCGGTGAGGTACAGGCCCTGATCGGCAGCCGCCAGGCAGGTTTCGCCGGCTTCAACCGCGCCATCGATGCCTCGCGGCCGATCGGCTCGCTGGTCAAGCCGGCTGTCTACCTGACCGCGCTGGAGCAGCCGAGCAAGTACACCCTGACCAGCTGGGTGCAGGATGAGCCGTTTTCGGTCAAAGGGGGCGACGGCCAGGTCTGGCGCCCACAAAACTATGACCGCCGCCCGCACGGCACGATCTACCTGTACCAGGGGCTGGCCAATTCCTACAACCTGTCCACTGCCAAGATCGGCCTGGAAGTGGGGGTGCCAAACGTGATCAAGACCATCGGCCGGCTGGGGGTGAATGTCGACTGGCCAGCCTTCCCGGCCATGCTGCTGGGGGCTGGCGGCATGTCGCCGATGCAGGTCGCGACCATGTACCAGACCATTGCCAATGGTGGCTTCAACACGCCGATGCGCGGTATTCGCAGCGTGCTTACCGCCGAGGGTGAACCGCTCAAGCGCTACCCGTTCCAGATCCAGCAAACCTTCGACCCGGGTGCCATCTACCTGGTGCAGAACGCCATGCAGCGAGTGATGCGTGAAGGTACCGGGCGCTCGGTGTACAACACCTTGCCGCGCTCGTTGACCCTGGCGGGCAAGACCGGTACCAGCAACGACTCGCGCGACAGCTGGTTCTCTGGTTTCAGCCAGGATTTGCTGGCGGTAGTGTGGATGGGCCGCGACGATAACGGGAAAACACCGTTCACCGGCGCCACCGGTGCCCTGCAGGTATGGACCAGCTTCATGAAGAAGGCCGACCCGCTGCCGCTGGACATGCCGCAACCGGACAACGTGGTACAGGCCTGGATCGACCCCTACAGCGGCCAAGGGTCTGACGGCAGCTGTCCGGGAGCGGTACAGATGCCGTATATTCGCGGCAGTGAACCGCCCGCTGGCGCAACCTGTGGCGGCGAGCAGAATCCAGCTGAATCGGTCATGGACTGGGTCAAGGGCTGGATGAATTAAGCGCAGGCTGCATTGATGAGGTGTGACGTGAACAAGTGGCTGTTTCCTGCCGTGACGGCGCTGGCTGTGCTCCAGGGGTGCTCCAGCGTCCCACGCGGCAATATTCCGGTGGTCGATTCGAGCACCCGCGTGTCGAACAGCGAGCGCGTGTCTGCCAACCGCCCGGCGGGTGGTTACAATGCTGGCACCGCGCAAGCGCAAACAATGCCTGAGGATTCCGGCGTCACCGTGATGATCCCGCAGGGCGCAGGCGCTTCGGGCATCCAGACCTTCCCAGCGGCCAATGGCGCGGCGCCGATCAGCACCGCGCCGATCACGCCGGGGCCGATCACTACCGGGCCGGCCACGTCGGCGCCCATGACCACCAACCCCAACCCGATCGCCGACGAACCGTTCGATATCGCGGCGATGAACAGCGCCCCACAAAGCACCAGTGCCCCCACCGGTATTCCGCGCAGCAACACGGCTGCAGGTGGCCTGGCGGCTGACGAGCAACTGGACGGCCCAGTACTGGCACTGCTAACCACCGCCACCACCCAGCAGGGCAGTGGCGATTTCAACGGCGCTGCTTCCAGCCTGGAGCGTGCCCAGCGCATTGCCCCGCGCGAACCGCAGGTGCTCTACCGCCTGGCCCAGGTGCGTTTGTCGCAAGGCGATGCCCCGCAGGCCGAGCAGCTGGCGCGTCGCGCCCTGACCTACGCCAACGGCCGCCCCAGCCTGCAGGCCGAACTGTGGAACACCATCGCACAGGCCCGTGAAAAACAGGGCGATAGCGCTGGCGCCGCCTTGGCCCGGCAAAAAGCGCGGGTCAGTTCCTGATGATCGAGCAACGTATTCTGGACATCGCCGACCACCTGCTGCTGATCGAGCGTGAGCTGCAGGTGCAAGGCTGGTGGGAGCACGAGCCACCGAGCGACGAGGCGCTGGCCAGCACGGTGCCCTTCGCCGTCGATACCTTGCGTTTCGAGCAATGGCTGCAATGGATCTTCCTGCAACGCATGAAGATCATCATCGAGCTCGGCCAGCCGCTGCCAAATGCCTCCAGCATCCTGGTCATGGCCGAAACGGTGTTTGCCGACCGGCCGGAGCAAAGTCGTGAGCTGCGCCGGCTGTTGGCAGCTTTTGACCAATTGATCGCTCCTTCTGCCTGATTTCTTCAGTTTTTTCGTCAAGGGCCGCAGATTGTGGCCCTTTTTTATGGAAATCTTATTAATTCTGCTGCTGAAGCGATTTTTAGTGGTTGCAAGAATTCATCTCGGGGAAAAATTGGCAATAATTTTTCTTGACTTGTGCGCGCCGAATCACAAGAATCCAACTTCCGCTTTAGAGGGACTGCCAGAAGCAGACCCGCTAAGCAGATCATGAGGCGCACACCCGCGCCGACCTGTTACACCCCGCAACGCGTTACCTCGCGCTGGGTGGGAAAACCCCGCAACACTCTGGGGCGCTCCCAATACTTGCTCAGTCAGTGCTGACGTTCGCTCATGCTCTGCTTGGCAGTAAACCTATTAAGACCCGTCCTGAAGGGGCGGTATTCTGGCGTTTTAGAGGTGAACAACGTGGAGCTTTTATCTGGCGCTGAGATGGTCGTCCGCTTCTTGCGTGACGAAGGCGTTAAGCACATCTACGGGTACCCTGGTGGTGCTCTCCTGCATGTTTACGACGCGCTGTTCAAAGAACCGGAAGTGGAACACATCCTGGTTCGTCACGAACAGGCGGCAACCCATATGGCGGACGGCTACGCCCGCGCCACCGGCAAGGCCGGTGTGGTGCTGGTAACCTCCGGCCCGGGCGCGACCAATGCCATCACCGGTATTGCTACCGCCTACATGGACTCGATTCCGATGGTCATCCTGTCCGGCCAGGTACCTAGCACCATGGTAGGTACCGATGCCTTCCAGGAAACCGACATGATCGGTATCTCGCGGCCGATCGTGAAGCACAGCTTCATGATCAAGCACCCGACCGAGATCCCTGAAATTCTGAAAAAGGCGTTCTACCTGGCGCAATCCGGTCGCCCAGGTCCAGTCGTGGTCGACATTCCAAAAGACATGACCAACCCGGCTGAAAAGTTCGAATACGTCTACCCGAAAAAGGTCAAGCTGCGCTCGTACAGCCCAGCGGTCCGTGGCCACTCCGGCCAGATCCGCAAGGCGGCCGAGATGCTGCTGGCTGCCAAGCGCCCAATCGTCTACGCCGGTGGCGGTGTGATCCTGGGCGGTGGCTCCGAAGCGCTGACCGAAATCGCCAAGTCGCTGAACCTGCCTGTCACCAACACCCTCATGGGGTTGGGCGGCTTCCCGGGTACTGATCGCCAGTTCCTCGGCATGCTCGGCATGCACGGCAGCTACACCGCCAACATGGCCATGCACAATGCCGACGTGATCTTCGCCGTCGGTGCGCGTTTCGACGACCGCGTGGTCAACGGCCCGGCCAAGTTCTGCCCGAATGCCAAGATCATCCATGTCGATATCGACCCGGCGTCGATCTCGAAGATGATCAAAGCCGATGTACCTATCGTTGGCCCGGTCGACAGCGTGCTCAGCGAAATGCTCGGCATCCTCAAGGAAATCGGCGAGCAGCCCGACAAGGCCGCGCTGGATGCCTGGTGGAAGCAGATCGACGAGTGGCGTGGCAATGGTGAGCTGTTCCCTTACGACAAGGGCGACGGCAATGTCATCAAGCCGCAGAAAGTCATCGAGACCCTGTGCGAAGTGACCAAAGGCGATGCCTTCGTCACCTCCGACGTAGGTCAGCACCAGATGTTCGCGGCGCAGTACTACCGTTTCAACAAGCCGAACCGCTGGATCAACTCCGGTGGCCTGGGCACCATGGGCTTCGGCTTCCCGGCGGCGATGGGCATCAAGCTCAACTTCCCGGACCAGGACGTGGCCTGCGTGACCGGCGAAGGCAGCATCCAGATGAACATCCAGGAGCTGTCCACCTGCATGCAGTACGGCCTGCCGGTGAAGATCGTCAACCTGAACAACGGGGTGTTGGGCATGGTCCGCCAATGGCAGGACATGGCCTACAACGGTCGTCACTCGCACTCGTATGTCGAGTCGCTGCCTGACTTCATCAAGCTGGCCGAGGCCTATGGCCATGTGGGTATCCGCATCACCAGCCTGAAGGACCTCAAGCCGATGCTGGAAGAAGCGTTTGCGATGAAGGACCGCCTGGTATTCATCGACATCGCGGTTGACCGCAGTGAGCACGTCTATCCGATGCAGATCAAGGATGGCTCGATGCGTGACATGTGGCTGAGCAAGACGGAGCGTACCTGATATGCGGCATATCATTTCCCTGCTGCTGGAAAACGAACCCGGTGCTTTGTCCCGTGTGGTCGGCCTGTTCTCCCAGCGCAACTACAACATTGAAAGCCTGACCGTGGCGCCGACCGAAGACCCGACCCTGTCGCGTCTGACGCTGACCACCGTTGGCCATGACGAAGTGATCGAACAGATCACCAAGAACCTGAACAAGCTGGTCGAAGTGGTCAAGCTCGTCGACCTGTCGGAAAGCGCCCACATCGAGCGCGAGCTGATGCTGGTCAAGGTCAAGGCCACCGGTGCCCAGCGCGCCGAGATCAAGCGCACCACGGATATCTTCCGTGGCCAGATCGTCGATGTGACTGCCAGCGTGTACACCGTACAACTGAGCGGTACCAGCGACAAACTGGACAGCTTCATCCAGGCCATCGGCACCGCATCGATTCTCGAAACCGTGCGCAGCGGCGTTACCGGCATTGCCCGTGGCGACAAAGTGCTCAGCATCTGAATTTAAAAATTAGCGATGGCTCCGCAGGGGGCCGAGATATAACCAGGGGTATTTTCATGAAAGTTTTCTACGATAAAGACTGCGACCTTTCCATCATCCAGGGCAAGAAAGTCGCCATCATCGGTTACGGCTCCCAGGGCCACGCTCAGGCGTGCAACCTGAAGGACTCCGGTGTAGACGTTACCGTCGGTCTGCGTAAAGGTTCGGCTACCGTTGCCAAGGCTGAAGCCCACGGCCTGAAAGTTGCCGATGTTGCTACCGCTGTCGCTGCGGCTGACCTGGTGATGATCCTGACCCCGGACGAGTTCCAGGGCACGCTGTACAAGAACGAAATCGAGCCGAACATCAAGAAGGGCGCTACCCTGGCCTTCTCCCACGGTTTCTCGATCCACTACAACCAGGTTGTGCCGCGCGCCGACCTGGACGTGATCATGATCGCGCCGAAAGCGCCAGGCCACACCGTGCGCTCCGAGTTCGTCAAGGGCGGTGGTATCCCTGACCTGATCGCGATCTACCAGGACGCTTCGGGCAACGCCAAGAACGTCGCCCTGTCCTACGCCGCTGGCGTGGGTGGTGGCCGTACCGGCATCATCGAAACCACCTTCAAGGACGAGACCGAAACCGACCTGTTCGGTGAGCAGGCCGTCCTGTGCGGTGGTACCGTAGAGCTGGTCAAAGCCGGTTTCGAAACCCTGGTTGAAGCTGGCTACGCGCCGGAAATGGCCTACTTCGAATGCCTGCACGAGCTGAAGTTGATCGTTGACCTCATGTACGAAGGCGGTATCGCCAACATGAACTACTCGATCTCCAACAACGCAGAGTACGGTGAGTACGTCACCGGCCCAGAAGTCATCAACGAAGAATCCCGCAAGGCCATGCGCAACGCACTGAAGCGCATCCAGGACGGCGAGTACGCGAAGATGTTCATCTCCGAAGGCGCCACCAACTACCCATCGATGACCGCCAAGCGTCGTAACAACGCTTCGCACGGCATCGAGATCATCGGTGAGCAACTGCGCTCGATGATGCCTTGGATTTCGGCGAACAAGATCGTCGACAAAGCCAAGAACTAAGTAGCATCGCAACATGAAAAACGCGGCTTCGGCCGCGTTTTTTCGTTCTGGCAGTCAGCATCTGGTATAAAGCAGACCAGTGGCCTGCCGTCAGAACCTGTTTCGCGGGCCCGTGTCGAACATTTTCCATCCTGTTGCAAGGTACCCTCCATGAGCGAACGTCCCGAAGAGCCGAACAAGCCCTCCGACGCCGAAAGCCTGCTACCGGTCGATGAGCACGTTGAAGAAGGCCATGACGCCGAAGGTCGCAAGGTGCGCCACCGCGGCATCTACCTGCTGCCCAACCTGTTCACCACCGCCAACCTGTTTGCCGGCTTTTATTCCATCATCAGCTCGATGAGCGCACAGAGCGCCCTGAGCGCTGGCGACCCGCGTGAAGCGAGCAAGTATTTCGCGTTTGCCGCCATTGCCATCTTCGTGGCCATGGTGCTCGATGGCCTCGACGGCCGTGTCGCGCGCATGACCAATACCCAAAGCGCGTTCGGCGCCGAGTATGACTCGCTGTCGGACATGGTCGCCTTCGGTGTGGCCCCGGCCTTGCTGGCCTTCGGCTGGGCGTTGGGTGACATGGGCAAGGTTGGCTGGATGGTCGCCTTCATCTATGTTGCCGGCGCCGCGCTGCGCCTGGCACGCTTCAACACCCAGGTCGGCACCGCCGACAAGCGCTACTTCATCGGCCTGGCCAGCCCGGCTGCCGCGGGTGTTGTGGCCGGCACCGTGTGGGCGTTCAGCGACTACGGTATTCAGGGCTCCAAGCTGTCGTTCCTGGTGGCGCTGTTGGTGGCGGCTGCAGGCATGCTGATGGTCAGTAACATCAAGTACAACAGCTTCAAGGAGCTGGACCTCAAGGGCCGTGTGCCATTTGTGGCCATCCTTGCCGTGGTGCTGGTGTTTGCCGTGGTGTTCAGCGACCCGCCGCGTATCCTGCTGCTGATCTTCCTCGCCTACGCGGCTTCGGGGCCTATCCAGTTCCTGCTCAAGTCGCGCCGCCGTAAAGCGTAAAAAACGCTTAACGCTGGAATAACCCGCCGGCTCCATAGTCTTACTGGTACGTCCGTTACCCAGTGCTATGGAGCCGCTCATGCTCATCAAGCTTCCCAGGTCGTCCGAGTGCAAGGCATCGGAGATCACCCCCGAAGGCATTTACCTGTCCCGTCGTACCTTGTTGGGTGGCTCGTTGGCCGGCCTGGCCCTGGGCGCATTGCCCGGTGTTGGTCGTTCGGCCGAGGCCAGCCGTTATGCCGATGTCGAGCCGGGCAAGGCGCCTGGCTGGTTCACGGAAAAGCTCGGTGCCACGCAGTGGCAGGCAGTCACGGCCAAAGGGGAGGCGATCACGCCGTTCAAAGACGCTACCCACTACAACAACTTCTATGAGTTCGGCCCCGACAAGGGCGACCCGGCGGCCAATGGCGACAGCCTGAAAACCGAACCTTGGTCGGTTGTGGTGGATGGTGAAGTCGGCAAGCCTGGGCGCTATGCCCTGGAAGACTTCGTCAAACCCTACCAACTTGAAGAGCGCATCTACCGGCTGCGTTGTGTAGAGGCCTGGTCGATGGTCATTCCGTGGCTGGGGTTCCCATTGGCTCAGGTACTGAAGCAGGTCGAGCCGACGTCGAAGGCCCGGTACGTGCGTTTCGAAACGCTGAAAGACCCGGAGCATATGCCTGGCCAACGCTCGGGCTTTGCGCTGATTGACTGGCCTTATAGAGAAGGGCTGCGGCTGGACGAAGCGATGCACCCCTTGGCGGTTCTTGCGGTAGGCATGTATGGCCGCGAGTTGCCCAACCAGAATGGTGCACCGCTGCGGCTGGTGGTGCCGTGGAAGTATGGTTTCAAGAGCATCAAGTCGATCGTGCGCATCAGCCTGGTGGCCGAGCAGCCCGGAACTACCTGGCAGGGCCTGGCACCCGATGAATATGGGTTCTACGCCAATGTGAACCCCACTGTCGATCACCCGCGCTGGAGCCAGGCGCGGGAGCGGCGGCTGCCTAGCGGGCTTTTCAGTCCCAATGTGCGGGAGACGCAAATGTTCAATGGCTATGCCGACGAAGTGGCCTCGCTCTATGCCGGGCTCGACCTGCGGAAGAACTACTGATGCGCTATCCCTGGTTTCGTCTGGCGATCTTTATTGTGGGCTGCCTGTTTCCTGCCTGGTGGTTGTACGAAGCGGCTACGGGGTTGCTGGGGCCTGACCCGGGCAAGATCATGATGGACCGGTTGGGGCTTGGCGCGCTGATCTTCCTGCTGGTGACCTTGAGCATGACGCCGCTGCAGAAGCTGACGGGGTGGTCGGGTTGGATCGTGGTGCGGCGGCAGCTGGGGTTATGGGTGTTTGCGTATATCGTGCTGCACATTCTCTGTTACCTGTTCTTTATTCTCGGGCTGGATTGGGGGCAGTTGGCGGTGGAGCTGCGCAAGCGGCCTTACATTATTGTCGGGGCGCTGGGGTTTCTTGGGTTGTTGGCGTTGGCGGTTACCTCGAACCGGTATAGCCAGCGGCGGCTTGGGGCGCGGTGGAAGAAGCTGCACAGGTTGGTGTATGCGGTGTTGGGGTTGGGGTTGCTGCATTTCTTGTGGATCGTGCGTTCGGATCTGCGGGAGTGGGCGGTTTATGCGTTTGTTGGGGTTGTGTTGATGGGGCTGAGGGTTCCGGCGGTTTCGCGGAGGTTGGCTGGGTTGGTCAGGCGGTAGGGGGGGGTGAGTTGGGTTCAGGTTGGGCAATGGGCCTGTCTATAGATAGTGGTGGGGTTGGGAGGCGTACGCCGCAACACATCCAGCGCCTGTGAGATCGAGCGCCGCCCGCGCGGCGCTCGATCTCACAGGCGCTGAAAATGTTGTGGCGAACACTTCGCGGCCTCAAAACAGCCTTCGCCTGGACTATTTCAAATAAATGAAATTAAAGGTTGACGCCCTCTCGAATCCCCTTATAATGCGCCCCACTTCCAG
>JADHEF010001059.1_pt1 | contig 20236 bp, 20 predicted proteins | sample 8952391 | NCBI WGS metagenome assembly JADHEF01 (sample SAMN16124439, study PRJNA663245) | bioreactor sludge metagenome | isolation source: sludge (nitrite) | place: India:Bengaluru | collected 2019-02-28
AAATGTTTCTGAGAATGGATATTTTACCTTTACTGTATCACCAATGCTTAACATTCAACTTCCTTATTTCTCTCTATTATTCTATTAATTGTTCCGCACTCTAATATCGTCTTAAATGCTAATTGTTAGAGCAGTGACAGAAATACTACCACCTGAAACAATTGAAGTGCTGTTTAATATCATGTCTGTCCCGCTTGTTCCCACCGATCCCTGACAATAGCAAACGGTTCCAGCACTATTTAGGATGCGGAAAAATGCAGCCGTTCCCGTATTGTCGGCTGAACTGTCTTGAGTAATAGCGTTTGCAGTAAGGACACCGGCAGAGGCAGCGGGAAAGGGTGTAGCGGACATAGTAAGAGTCCCTAAAAGCACCTGTGACCCTAGACTTGCTTCGGCATTGGCAGGAACACCACCCGTAGAGTCATAAATACGAATGATTGGAGACGCACCTAATGTAGTAGTCAATTGATTTAGTAATGTGTTTTTTGTGCTGTTGCTTAAAGTGAATGCCATGTTATTATTCCTTTTCTATTATATCTTTAATCTTGCTTTTCTAATTTATCTAATCGCTTCTCTATTGCTGTTATCTTTTCCAATAAAGTAGCTAACATAATCTTTATCTCATTAATATCTTTGTCTCTTGCTTCTAATTTGCCTACACGTAAATCTAACCAGTCAATATCTCTTTGCACTAATCTGTTTCGTTCTTCTATTTTCTGATTAAATTTATTGTCTACTGCTACATCATGGAATCGGCATGTTTCAGGTTGTTTCTCTGCCTTATCTTCCAATTTCTTTACTCTTGCTTCCAATCTACTCCAAACATATACGACTAATCCACATACAACAGCAGATGATATGAGACTTGATAAAATTGTTTCTAAAATCATTACCTAAATCCTTGTCATTTATTCACGTTATATTTAAATCTTATTTTCCAATTCTTTTGCTTTCCGATAACAGTAGCCAGCAAGAGAAGCAAGAGGAACAACCAATATACCCAATTCAGTAGATAGTGATTTTTCGACAAATGGAATTAGAATGATTAAATAAAGTGTTCCAAAAGCTAATACACAGGAACACATTAAGGCTATAAATGCGTTTAATCTTTCTGTAGTGTTCTTATCTATTAGTCTTTTTAGATATTCTACCACTACCTTAATCATTATTCTGTAACCGTTAATGCCTTCTGAGCCTCTTGTATATAATGCTCTTCAATCCACATAGCAACAGCAGCACCAGAAACGGTTACAGTCTCTCCGGTTACTGGATCGGCTATTTCAAGTGTCTTTGTTGCAACATCATCAAATGATACGTGTAAAGAGGTATGCATTTTTTTGGATACTTCGTTACCATTTTCATCTTCTAGTAATAGCTCTTGATGATAGGATATTTTTTTGCTTCCTACATTTGGATTTTCAATTTCTACCCGGAAACATCGTACTCTTTCCTGGGTTATTACTAGTTCTTTGGTGTAAAGCATTGTTGTCATATTTTTATTTTCCTTATCTTTAGTTCAATACTTCTACTGTCGCTATTACACAACTTATGCTATTTGAAGCATTGGCCGTTCCACAAGCGGCAGTAACGTTAATAGCTAATGCTGTAGTTGTGTTTACTGTAGCTGTTCCTGTTCCTAATCCCAAACCCCAGCAATATGATAAAGTTGCTGAATTACAAACAGTAAAGCATCCTACACTTACTACTGTTCCCGAAGAACCAGTTGACCGGCAAGTGAATTCTAAATCTAACGCCCATGCCTTACCTATCATGCTTGCGGTAGTTAATGATTGCGCCGATGTATTACCTATTGAAACACCACCTAAAGTAACAGCTACATCTAATGTTGGTGCCGTAGAAGTGGTTGATATAGCACCTTTTAACCTTAGTCTAATTGTTTTGCCAACCTTTAAAAAATTAGCAGGTAGTGTTAAGGTTCCTATTCCTGTTCCTACTGCGCCTATTAATGTAGCGGCAGTGGTCCAATTTGATAAAGTTGTGGTTGATGTTTTAGTCCAAATAACGCCAGATAATTGTTGCTGGACTCCACCAGTATACATACTGATAGATTGTTGTGTTGAATCTTGCCAAATATCACCGTTGGTTGTAGATGCAGCCTTAGAAGCAAGATTTACTTTTCCACCAACAAATATATTTTCAACAACACCTAATCCGCCTAACGTCCTTAGTGATCCTGTAGTAGTTGATGTAGAAGATTCAGTATTAGAACACGTTGTTACTCTATATAGTGTTATTGCTCCACCTGCGGCTCTATCTATTTTTAGTGGCTGATCTATTAACGTTCCTGAATCATTATGAGCCTGGATTACTAAAGCAGAACCGGCATTAGAACCGCTTTCTGTCGCACTATCTGAAAATATACGCCATCGAACAGAACCGGCACTTTGGTATTCGAGCATCTTACTTTGACCGGCCGCAGAATTGACTATAAGCCGTCTTGTTAATGTTTCTACACCTGTTCCTATTCTTACATCTTGGTTTATTTTTGTTTCTCTACTTAGCGTTATCAATCCACCTGCGGCTCTAGTTATTGTTATAGGGCTATCAATATAAGTTCCAGAATCATTAATAGCACTTATGTAAAGACTAGACCCAGCATCAGAACCGGTTTCATTTATAGTAGACCCAATAGCCCATCTACTACTTCCAGCAGTTCTTAAATATAGATATTTATCTGAATTGTTAGGACCATTGATATTTAGACTGGCAGCAGATGAATCACTTCCAGCAGTTATATTACCAGTAAAATTAGCTGTAGATGTTCCTGAAACAGCATCACCAAACCTTACTAAACCAGAATTAGTATATATGGAATATCCGCCTGAAGACTGAGCATTTACATAGATGCCATAGGAGTTAGTTACACCAGTTCCTTTTAAGTCATATACTCTAAGACCATATAAAGAACCTACTGAGATTTCAGAACCGAATGATGGAGCAGCTACTAAGAAACCATTAGCATTTGTTACAGAACTATTAGCCCTGAAGTTAATACCAGTCTTTACAGCGGTCATTTCTGAAACTAATCCAGGTGTATTAGTTCCATCTCCTGCATATACTTGACCCATGGAGCCATATAGGTAGGATAATGTTCCTGTTCCACAATGTTGAGCTATTCCATTTGTTCCTACAACATACCCAATATTTTGAGCATTTGTAGCAGGAACAAAAGCTAAAGAATAGTTTGAGTTAAAGAAAGCTGAAGTAGCGGCTGAAGGTGGATTTACAGTTAGAGTAGTTGATACAGCAGAATATGTTGAAGAACCAATTTCAGTTCTAGTAGCATTAGATACAAATGGTCTTTTTACTGTAAAGGTTCCTCCAGCTTTTCTATCTAGAGAAACAGCATTATCAATCAATGTTCCAGAATCATCATATGTTCTGATATATAAATCTCCACCTGAATCAGAACCACCTTCAGAGTTTACTACTTCTATTCCTATTCTATTTAATCCAGCACTTTTGAAGTTAATATATTTTCCCAAGGTTCCAGATCCATTAACACTTAAGGCTGTTGCTACTGTTCCAGATCCAATTGTAGCATTACCACCAGTGTATAAAGCTCCACCTATTCCAACACCACCATCTACTATAAAAGCACCTGTAGAAGTAGATGAAGAGTCTGTAGTATCTTTAACATGATATAACGAATCCCATACAGAACCATTATAGTATTTGTGTATTAGGTTAGTTGTATCATACCATAACTGTCCGTTTAATTGTATTGTTGGCTGAGTTGTTCCGCTAAAATTCGATACAACAGCATTATTTATATTGGTTATATTATTACAGACTTCAGTTCCGCTATTTTCTGGATCTAATGTTAGACTTGTTACTTGACTCATTATCTATATTCCTATTCTTAATACTTGATACAGGGCATTAACGCAATATTTCTAGGTCTGGTTTCTGTAGATGTTCTAGCTACTAAAGAAGCGTCAAAATCAACATATCTTTTAGTATTAAAATTTATTCCAGAGCTTAGGCTAGAATTTCCGTAAGGTTGGCCGAATACACCCGTATTAGCACCACCGAAACCACCACGATCGGCCGAAGATGAAAGTGTGCCTGTGATGTTCTGTAATGCGTCGGCTTCGTAGCTTCCTAGTGTTCTGCCTGATGTTGGGTCTACACCTCTTCCATGATCCCAACCACGAATAAACTCACCTCGCAAGTCAGGAAGATTGAAGGTAGTGGTTCCATCACCTATACCAAAAGTCGTTCCGATTGCAGCAAACAAATTAGCGTAGGTTGTTCTAGATACAGCAGTTCCATCACATTCAAGCCAACCAACAGGAACAGTACTCTTAGCGAAGTATTGAACCGCTCCAGCCATATTCATAGAAAATAGGATTAACCATTTCCCGTTAGAATAAAGCTGAAGAGAGTAATTAGAAGTGTTCCAGAAAAGCATACCCTCTATTGGATTGCTTGGAGTAGAACCACCAGAATTACAAGAGGCAATAGCATTTGCTCTTGCGTCTAATCCCTGCCCTACTACCTCACCACTTGGATCATAATCTATTGTATATGTTGCTTGAGACATTCTTTTTTATTCCCTTTTCATCTATCTAATTCTATTTTTAAAATCCTACTGCTTGCCAATTACAGTTTTTAGATATTCTTGTTCCTGTTGAATTGAATAGCTCTATAGTGAATCCTGTTTTACTTTGATTTGAAATAATAGAATAATCTCCAGTACTAGGACTGTTTATAATTGCTACTACATTCGGCGTTTGTTGATATGCTTTGGTATACGTAATATTATGAGCAGATGCAGGTATTGTTACATTTGTTCCTTTTTCTACTCTATCTGGCATATCGATAGTCCATTTAAATTCTGTTATTACTGGAGTAACATTACTATTTGTTGTATTGATTACCATTCTCATCTTATATTTACGAGCGGCATATTCTCCAGGTATAAAATTCTGCCAATCTCCAAATACACCATCATCTTTTGCTATGGCTATTTGTAGTGTTATATTGATACATCCTGTTATATCAACACCAGAAACAGAAGGACATTTTTTAAATGACGGGATTTTAGCCCATGACTCAGTAAGTGAAGATGTAGTATATCTATATGAAGCTGATACTTTTGAAATCTGTGTAGTTCCCAAGTCTACTATATGACTTTCTGGCACTTCATAAATAGCATCTGTGTAATATCCCTTAATAGCTTTCATTATGGTTACGTCAGACATTTTAACAATATCTGACATTTTTCCTGCATAATTTAAATATAAAGAACCATATTGCGCTTTTAATTTATCATCTGTTATATTTGTCCAGGTCGTTTCATCCCATTCCTGAACAACATTATGGATATTAGCGCATCCTGATATTGTAATTGACACACTATCACTATAAGCATTTCCATAATATGACGCTATATGATATGTACCATCTACAAGTGTCGTATATTTCGGTATTAATGTTCTTCCTAATACTTGTGATGATCTCCAGGTTGGTCCTAATCTGATTTCGTATTGAACACCATCAAAATCAATCTTATCCCATTGAAGCTGAATTTGATTGTTTTCATATTTTTCAATTAGGTTTGTTATTCCTAATCCGAATTTAGCTACCCCGTCTAAGGAACAGTAGTAAGCGGCACAGTCTTCTAATTCCTGCAATCCTCCACCAAACACATTAAAGGATCTCAGTTTAACGGCTATGATTTGTGATTGTCTGCTAGGTGGAACAGGATATTTAAAAATACTTGATTCGTCTAAATCTGTTCCACATCTTAGAAATTTGGTTCCTGCTTCGTGACTAGAAGCAGAAGTATCATAAACACCTCTTTTAAGACCGGTTAATCTATATTGTCCAGGTCCAATCAATTCAGCATTTTGATAAGACAGTAGCTCACCATCTACATAACAAAGCGTATATAAATCGTCTCTTTCTTGAGCTTGTACGCTTTGCATTATTAGCCTAGTATCTTCTAATTGAATATCCAAGCTGTTTACATTATCTATTGTATTTGAAGTTGACGCAGGAAGAGCGGACAGTAAAGTACCATGTTTAGCCGGTTGTTCTACGTTCTCTATATAGCTGTAAGAGGTTCCACCATCTACGGAAATCCATACTTCAGCACCACCCCAATTTTCACCACCTGAGACACCAAACCAAATCTCTCTCGTACCTCCTGTTAAGACAATAGGAGGTGTAAAGAAGGTAGGAGCATTAGCATTACCCGGATCCATGCTTGTGTCCGGTACGTATCCATCACCAACCTGAGTATCATAAGAAGCAGCATGAGCTACACCAAAGGGCCATTCTTCAGCGACAAATGTAAATGTGGCATCATCATTTTCTTCTATCTCTAGTATTCTTACAGGCTTCTTATCTAATCCGTAATTTGATTCTGTCAGCGTTACTATATCCATTGGTTCGAGTAGGATATAATTAAAAGGCAATTTGAATTTATATTGATTCTTACAGTATATGTATCTTTGAGCTTTAATTTTGCTAATTTTCTGTGCAATAGATTGTCGATGGATACAATGTAATGAGACATCTGAAGCTTGACGTTCTCCGAATTTTTGAACATCTAAAGTCTCTGGCTCTGAAATGACATTAGTATTATAATCTTTAGCTATATCTACATATTCTATTGGAACAATATTATAACATTCGTTCTTATTAGCCCTTGTTACTTCAATTGAGGAACCATCTTCGCTTAAAGGCAGAAAATCATCGTTCTCTAAATCGTACAAAGGTGTTACATCAGGAGTATATGTAATCTCTGTCCCATCATTATCCTTACCAGTTACTACTACATCTCCGTATGGCACCACTTTTAATACCATCTTTGAACCATCAGAAGACCAAATTACATTACTATTCGTAGCTTCTAATATTTCTGCTAATGCGTCTTTTGCAGGAGTTTTGTCTTCTATCTTTGGCGACAAATAAAAGCCGTTAGCTATGCAATATTTTCTATAATTGACAAGATTACCTATTCTATCAACAGGTATTAGATTTGTTCTTTCACCTGATAAAATGTCTACTATAACTTCATCAGGATAACAGTCTGGAAATACAACAGCATTAGGTATATTAGGAGCTTGACATCTTCCAAATATTTCAAACTGATAATTAGAAGGTGATGCATTTGGTAGATATAGACGTGAATTGGCTACGATAAGCGTTCCAGCGTAGCCTAAAGCGTCTGAAGGATGCTTACTGGTTAAATAGCTCCAGGGTGTTTGTGAAGCATTTCCTGGAAATACTGTAAACTTGTCATAATCTAATGCTTTGGCTGCATCTTTATCTTTCCATACTCTGTTTATTTGTGCCGGACCTTCACATATACCAAACATCATAGCAGCATGGTAAGTGTAAGTAGTTGATTTGCTCTTACCACCTCCACCACCCTTACCACCCTGAGATTCTGTGTGTGAAGTTACAGTAAAATCATTATAGTAAATACAATTTCCAGTTAGCTTATTTGAACCATATACTAAAGGGATTGGTTTATTGTAAGAACTGCTTTGTAATTGAATACCAGATATCTTATCTGCGTATGTATGTGTAGTCTTTCCTCCACCCATTCTTAATCCTTATATTGTAACAAACCTAATTCCTAAAAAATGAATAATAACCTAACAGCCTAGTTTCTAATATTCGCGTATGCTTAAGAGAATCTTTTATTACACCTTGTTGCGCATAAGAATGAATTACATTTTCTTCATCTATTAGTATTGCGGCATGAGATCCAACTTTACCCCATTTGAATAGGGCTATATCTCCAGGCTTAGGTGTTTTTGTTTCTTTAGCATATTTCAGTATATAACTAAGATATTTTTCCTCTGCATTATGATATGCCCAATCTTGAGGATAGTACTCCGGTTTAAAATCTTCTATTAAACCCACTTTGCTAAATACTTTAATAATTAGAAAGGCACAATCAACACCAGCACCTTTTACCCAGGAATAATGTCTATAAGGCGTACCTAGCCAAGTTTCAGCCTCTTTAACTATTGCTTCTCTATATTCTTGCTCTGTCATTTCAACTCTTTACATAATCGTTTCAGGTCTAGGAATAAATGGATAACCGTAATAACGATTAATGTTGTTATATTTATTCTTGCATGTATCCATACTCTTATTACAACCTGGATATAATGTAATTGTTTCGCCAGCAATAGGAGCATTCTGACAATATGGGTAGATATTTAATACTCCATTTGATTCAGCGTAAATATTTGTTACAAAGCCAGATTCAAATATAGCTATACCATTTGCAAAAGATTGTCCTGTTGCGTTTGTCTTGACAATGCTTTCCGTAGATCCTTCCTGAATGATTGCCGTAGCTTTCCAATTTTCCGTATCTATTCCACAACCCACAGAGCCGAAAACATGAGTACATCTTTCCGCATAAGTTCTAATAGGCAATTCAACATCTAATACATCTAGGATACTATTTACTGTCATCTTTACTTGATATGCACTTGTGGTTATTCCTCCAACCAACCCTTCGTATAATTGAATGGTCCCGACTACTGTATTTGTTGTATCCATTACACCTATTTCTAATACCAGAAAAGCTCCATCTAGTACGCCTTGATTAGCAGCCTGGACAAAAGATAATGAACCTACTTGACCGATTCTTGTATTATCTATGTTGAAATCCAGTTCCATTGTATCAGTTTCAATACCCGCTGTTTGTCTAATTCCTTTTCTTACTATATTTACATCAGATTCATATGTATTACCATTCCAATAAATAGGAAAGTCAGAACCACTTTTTCTAACTATAGAACCGCTCTTTAACTTGAATGTATAAAGCGGAACAGGAACACAGGTATTATTTGAATGTAGAAATGTCTTTAATTGTGCTGATACTTCTCTCATTTATTTAACACTCTTTAAATATATCTCTGTCTGCCATACGTTTCTAGCTATTCGGGTAAACTCAATACCAGAATCCATATTAAATCTGACTCTTCTATAATAGCTTCCAGTCCAAGTGATTACAGCATTTTCAACCGGAGCTTCTGTAAATAATACCAATCCTTCTGTTAATGTATAATCTACATCTTTTATCTTTATTACATCATTTATTTTTACTACTATTTCTCCATTTATCTCTTTAACGGGCATATCCGAAGAATCACACAAGTAAAAATCTTGTTTTATACCGTCTCCTATTCCTATTTGCTTTCCTTCTACTTCATTTTCATACGGATCAATATACAGAAAAGAATCAAAATTTCCCTTATGCCTATTCCAGAAATCTTGTATGGTTGCAGTTTCATCTTTATATTCTCGTAATGCGTTTATCTGTATAGTCCATTCGTATACAGGAGTAGTCCAATATCTAACTCTAGTTTCCATTCCCGATACTGATTCATTAACGGTTACATTCCAGTTAATGCTTCGTGTTACTTCTGTATCAGTAAATTTAAATGTTGGCAATACTAAATTTGACATTACTTTATCCTTCTATTCCTTGACGCTTGCTTAATGGTCTTTACAATATTTCCTTCGTTAGCTTTCCAGTAGCTCTTATCTGTTACACCGTAGAAATTCACATTTACACTCTTATTAGGATCAGTCATATTTCTAATTCTGTTGGAAAGCTCTTTGGGAATTACCATTTCTTCTTCGTGTAGCTGAGTCATAGGATTTACACCGCTTGGAATGTCATAGCCGTTTCTGGCAGATGCTACAGAAGCGATTGAAGATAGACCAAGGGCCAAAGTAGAAGCGTAAACACCTGGTGCGGCAGCCCAACCCCAGACAGGAATGGCAGCAACAGAGCCCATAGCGTTTGTAGCTGCTACACCGGCACTAGCTGTAATCTCAGAAATGCCAGTTGATTTAGCCATAATCTTTTTCATGATGAAGGTTTTTAGCCATTCCAAACCAATATCTACAGCCATTTGAATTAGAACATCTGCTATTCCCTTAAAGATTCCTGTGATTCCTTGTTTAAATGACATAGCACCCGTTAACATTCCAGTTAAAGCAGATGACATACTATTTTTCATTACATCAGCCACCTTGAACCATGTTGACATCTTATCTTTAGCTATATTATTATTTAGAATCTTCATATCATTAGCATGTTTCTTTTCGAGTGCTAATTCTTTTGCGTCAAGCCGTTTGTATTCTAATGAGTCTTTATCGTGTAGCTTCTTTTCATCTTGTATTGATTTTTTTTCAATAGCATATTCTTGTGCTTTTAATTTTTTCAATGCTTCAAGATGTTGCCTGTTATTTATTAATCCAAGGTCTAATTTATTGTCTAAATCTATTTTATAACTTTCTAGTGCTAACCCTAATTGCTCTTTTTCTTGGTCTATCACTTGTTTGTCAAAAGCCATTTTTGTTTGAGCCGCTTGTTTCTCTAAAGCTGTTTTCTTAGCTAAATATTCCTTTGTCCATGCTTCAAGAGCGGCTATTTGATCCTGTTCTTCATAGTAATTTACCTTTTCTTTCTCTTTTTGTTTAGCTGGCTTTGGCTTATTTTCGTCAGGATCCTTATAAGTTCTTCCACCACCTAGAGTTTTATCCATAAACATAGGTGATTCTTGGATATTCTTTAACTCGTTCATTGTCTTCATGAATTTGTTAGCCGCTTTATCCATTGCTTCATAGTCTCTAGTTACACCATCTGCGGCTACCTGTAACTGTATTAAGCCTCTGCGATGAAGCTCCATTGTTAAGTTTGTTTGATTCAGAGTATTAAAATAATCCGTTAAACCAGTCTTTGTAAAACTCAGTAATGAATTAGTAGCATCGGCCAATCTTGTTTTAGCCTGTCCCCAAGCATAGGACAATTCACCAGTTTCTTTCTTGGCTTGGTTCATTCGGTCTATATGCTCTTGAGTTATCAGGTTTCCATTTCTACCTGTATACTCTGCGGCTTCTTTCATGTTTTCTATTAGTGACCGTAATTCCTCACCTGATTTAACACCTGTCTTACCTAAAGCAGCAGTTAAGAAAGCGGCTTTATCCATTGGATTAGCCATTTCATCGGCTATTTCAGCTACTCTTGTTAGATAGTCTTCAAATGGTAAAGCTCGTAAAGCGGCTTCATCAGCAGCTACACCATTAGCAATCAGAGCTTTTGAATTTTCGTTTATCTTCTTTTGAGCAGCGACAAACAATTCTTCAAGTTTGGTTATACTTCCACCATCCATAGCTGCGGCTAGGTGCCACTTGTTCAGGGTGTCTATTCCCTGCCCTGTTTCATACGCTACGGCTTCAAATGCATCTGCTAACTCATTTACTTCTTTGGTAGCATTTAGCGCAAAGGCTCCAATTTTCTGTAATGCTAACCCAATTCCAGCCATAGAACCAATTGATGCCAGAGAAGAAGAACCAATAGAGTCAAACATCTTATTAAAGCCATTTCCTACAGCCTTTGTTTCATTCTCTACATTCTTCCCAAAGTTCCCTAGCTGGCCTTTCATGTTGTTCAGAACTTTCTCTAATTGTTCTGAATTACCAACTAACCTTATTTCTACTTTGCTTTCATTCATTTATCATACCTTCTAATTTAAATCTCTATAAGAAGCTAAAGGCACCATCATCAGTAAAATCATCTTCTTTACCCTCTTGCTTGCCGTCTAAGTAGTAATCTAAAGATGTTGGTAAAGGTGGTAAATCATCAGCATTAAAGGCAGTTCTTAATATGGTATTTCTTAAAGCATCAAACCTAAACTGATTCATTGCCTTATCTGTTCTATCAAAATTGTAAAACCGTAATGCCAATTTCCAAGACATACGCATACACTCACGATAAGAACCAACAGATTTTGACATTATTACTATTAAATGATGCTGTATGTCTTCTATGTCAAATTTGTTATTCTCATCATTTGTTTTTTTATTATCTTCTTTATTATTTTCTTTATTGTTTACTATGCCAACTTCTTCTAATCGCTCCATGAATTGTTGGCTTGTTCGATAAAAAAATCGGTTATCTTTTTTGCCTCTTTAGGGTCCATTTTCGCGGCTTGTTTCTTTAAGTTAATCCATATTTCAGGGTTAGTTTCAGCGTCTATTAGCTCATCAGAAGTAGCCAGATATAATGCAAGCAATTCAATAAGAGCATTTACATTTCCATTTTGAAGTTCTATTGCTATTGGTAGTCCTTTAACTTGATGCGCAAATGACAATTCTTTTCCTACAAATTCTGACATTGATTATCCTTGTTAACATATCTAATTCTGATTTATATACAAAAAGTGCCTATGTTTTTCAATAGGCACCTTAAGAGTAATATGTTAGTAATTGTTATGCGGTTGGAGCTGCATCAGCAAAGTCTACAAAACCAATCTCATACATGCCGGTATCACTGTTTACAGTATATTCGTCACTGTAAGCTTGAATCTTTACCTTGAAAGACAGACAGTTATTTTTATTTAACTTGAAATCTGAATCAATATTAATAGAGGTCTTCATAAAAACATAATGATCGAATTGTCCAGCTACCTTCTGTGAAGGCATACGATACATTACAGAGTAGTTCTTAAGCACGTTGTTTCCACCGAAGAAACCACCTTTGCGTCCAGCTTTACCAGAGGCAGCAGCGATTGTTCCGGCTAATTGTTCAGCAGAGGTCATACCAAATACGTCTTTCAAGTGGTTGAAATCGACATCAGTAAAGGTAAATTCACCATCTACTTCTAAATCCTTGATACCAACTACCTCTTTTGGTCCCATGTTGTAATCTTGCTCTACAAGATTCTGTTTAAACTTGAGAGACAGACCATCAGCAGTCAGTTTTCCCCAGGGCAGAATACCAGTATCGAGAGTCTTTCTAGCGTCTCCATCAGCATACCAAAGTTCAAAATAGCCCTTTGCCATGTCAGCTAGTGCAGTTGTAGCACCTGGAGAAACAGTAGGATACTCAGCAATGAATAGCTCTCCCTGTCCAGTTCGTTTAAAACTTCCGTTAATTGTTGCTAAAGCCATTTTCTTATTTCCTTTCGTGTTATTGTGTTATGTAAAAGATTGATACTTCTAAATCTGCGGCTTTTATTGTGTTAGAATCTTCCCAAAGAATAGTAAAAGTAGGATTACCACAAGCGGCATAAGTGCCCATTGTTTCATCTGTGTATTCTTTTATGTCTTCATATAGTGTTTCCAATACATCATAATAATCATCTGTATCTGTAGCACTCATTATTAAACGACATTGGAGCTTAAATGTTCTGTCATAATCTCCAAAATCTTCCTTTGGGCTATTTGAAAGAGTGTAAAATGCTAATACTGGTAATACTTCTTCGTTGTGTGTCTCATTGTAGTATTTAATATATTTGTCATACGTAGAATTAGCAGCTATTCTAACTTTATAGCCGTTAATGAAATCCTTTTGTATGCTGAAAATACCCATATTACAACGTCTTTTCTAAATATAGTGTAATGACAAACTTATTATCTTTCACTTGATCCTTAACAATGTAGCTTTCACCGTCGATTAGAAGACTAGATTTGTTTTTGATTCCGCCGATTGTTTTTAAGTCTGACAAGATACAAGTAAAAGAATGTTCTATTAACCGGAATGAAGAACCGTTTACATCAAATAAATCTTCTTTCTTCTCATCAAACAAGCCAGTTACAGAGGCTCCATTAATAGAAGCCTCTGTTGATCTGACATCATGCGTTAAAGCAAATCTTAAATCTTGTTCAAACATTAGTTAGCAGTTACAATCTTAGCGAAAGGTTTACCGGCTAATACGTGAGCATCAAAGTAGCTAAGACCTGTGATAATGGCCATAGTTTCAGTACGCTTAGTATCTAGGTCTAGGCGAAGCTCAATTGGAGCCTGTGAGAAATCAGAATAAGCAGCGTAAGACCAGTCACCTAATACTAAAGGATCCTTGTCAGTGCTTACAACTGGCATATTAGGAGCTTCTACACAAGTTAGACCGTGTAAGAGGCCATTGTAGAGGATTGGTAAGGGCAGCTCACCACCAGTAGCTAAAGCAACCTGTTTAAGCTGATTGAAGACCTTGACACGGGCAACATACTTAGCTGAAGAAGTGGCGATATAATCACCAATCTTATCTTGAAGCTCAAGAGTAGCGGCAGCAGCGGCAGCACTCTTAAAGTCAGTAATAGCGGTAACTTGAGTGTTAGTAATTTCAGCCAGGAAATTAGTGAAAGCTAAGTCATCCATCTTGGCTAAAGTCTGGTTTACAAGGGCCTTTTCAATGAGAGCATCGAAACCGGCAGGAGCAAACTTAAGAGCAGTGAAGGACATTTCATGGACTGCTAAGAGTTCTTTAGGAACGAAAGTTACCTTAGAAGTTGTGGCGGTTCCAGCGGCTACGGCTCCATCCTTTTCGCCATGGACAACAGGTCCAGAGAGAGCATCAAGACGGGGCATTGTAGTCTCACCAGCCAGAGCCAGGGCAGTAAGACCAAGACGGCCAACCACGCTCTGAGGAATCAGGGCATCAATGTATCCACCGAAACCAGGAACATTTGCTTCCTTACCAGAGGTTGCATCAGTAAAGTTGATGCTCTTAGTGAAAGCGGCAGTAGGAATAGCCAGGGTAGAGAAACCATGAGATTTCATTTCCTGGGCTACTTCACCTTCTAAACCATTTACTTCCTTATCAGTAAGATAGCCCTTAACCAAGCGGCCAATACTGTATTTCTTAAAGTTAACCTTATTATCAAAATCTACTTTTGAAGGTTTTGTTACTTCTAATTCTTTATCCATTGTATTATTTTCCTTTATAAAAGTTATTGGATTGGATTTTTGTTGTATGTCTGAATCCGCTAACGGTTCAGAAGCATCTGTAATATTTATTAATTCATCTTTTACTACAATTTCTTCTTTTACTTCTTCTTTTACTTCTTCTTTAGGTTCTTCCATAGGCTGTTCAGTGGTTTTAATCTCCTGAATCTCTACAACTTCTTTATCAATACTCTTTGCTTCTTCTACAATCACTTCCTTTACCTCTTCTATAACTCTTGCCAATTCTTTATCTAATTCATTCTTAGATTTTTCTATCTTTGCATTAGGGTTTTCAGGACAATTCACGACAGAGCATTCAACCAATACCCATTTATTAACCAAGCCATATAAATAACCGTCAATGATTTTAAATTGAACATCTTTTTCTGAGTAGTTATAGCCAAATGATACTGAAGTGAACATATCTTGATTGATTAAACTTACGGCTCTATCTGCTACTGGTTCATTTTCAGCAAACAAAAACTTAGCTCGTAATGCTGAATCAACCGTATCAATCATGAAATCATATGCTTTTCCTAACGGTAAATCTGTATCTTTATGGTTATTCAGCAAAGGCAAATAACCGTCTGTCATTCGTGAAGTGTAATCAATAGATCCTTCTGAGTGCTTCAATACTTCTATGTATGTCTTTCCAAAGTTCTGTCTTACTGTTTGGTTACTCTCTTCTGAAACCAAAGCATTAAACTCTCTTGAAGCCTCATTTTTACCTACACTTGAAACTGATTTTGTATATTGAGCTAGTTCCATTATTCTTTATCACCATTTATAACAATAATTTCATCGTCTTCTGATTTTATTTTATCTTCTTCGTTATTTATTTCTTCTTTTTCTGTATTTTTTGGTTTTTCAATAGGCTTCATTTCTTGCTTGTTTTCGGCCTTATAAAAAACATCAGTTAGACCATATGATTCTACTAATTCTCTTTCTCTTTTAATTGTTTTTAGTATATCTTCTAAGTCTTTTCCACGTTCTGACAATATTTCAGTCATCGTAGTAAATCCTTCTTTTCTGGCTAATGATTGTGCTTCTACTTCATCTTTAGGATTAATGTATTCAAATCCAACATTATTAAATTCGTAATCAAAGTATGCCTTATAGCTTCCATCAACCTTTTTAAATTCTTTCTTGTTTTGATTGATGTATTTTGATAACCATACTTCATACATTCTTTCAACCAACTTATCTATCAGCAGCTTTCTAAAGTGCTTATAGGTTGGTCTTTCTATTAGTGCTGTTTGTCTACCACCTGAATAAGTAGATGCGTCTAAATCCATCATCAGAGTTATGTAAGAGACACCTAAACCAGCGGCTAGTTTCTTGTAAAACATCTTCTGAAACTCTGGACCGGCTGAATTAGGATGTGAACCGCCTACTTTTTCTATATTCACGTCATAAGGCAGAGCAGCTATACCTAGTTCGCCCTTTGGAAGATAGTTTTCTACCAGGGCATCAAGAGCGGGATTAGTATTTGAGTCTCCATCACCGCTGTTAGGCTTAAAATTTGCCTCATCCTCTGGCTTTCCAAATCCATCGAAGGGTTTGGCAGTTGGTCCAGATTTGTAAACAAGAGCCTGTGTAGCTTCGGCTATGGCAGCATTGATTTCAGCATTTTGATATGTATTTATGTCTTCAAGTAGTGTTAAGACAGGAGCAAAAGCACTAACACCGCGATAATTAGTAGGATCATCGTTTAGAGTTATGTGTATTACTTCTTCTGATGGTATTCTTTTACCTGTTGCCAATTCGTAATCATTAGTTATCCAGTAAGCAATAGGCTCTAAATTGCCGTTTACCTCTACACCGTTAAAGATATTTGTTTCGTTTTTATTGTAATCCAGGCATTTATAGGGTAATATCTGAAATTTTAATCCATACTCACCAGAATCATACATCCTTACCAGTATTTCACCTTCTGCCAATAGATTTACAAGAGCTATTGAACAGAAATCTATTAAATTGTATCTTCCAGTTAGTTCAAATTCTTTCTTTGTGTATTTATACCAGTCATTCTCTATTTTTAGATTTATCTTAGCATTTGTCTCTGAATCGAAGCAAGAAACCTTAGATTGCAGTGTAAATCCGGTATCTCCTACCACATTTGCTTTCATAACTCTAAGAAATGCTTTAATTACAGGATCATACTTAGCTTTTCTGGCTCGTTTTAGTATGTCTTTTTCGTTCAATTCTTTAGGCTTATACCATTGCTGAACAGGTTTTATTGGATATTTGCTTGTTATCTTTGGCTGTTCTGATGCTGGCTGTTCTGATGCACTTTTTCTAAATAACGCAGGTATTTTTTTAAACAGATTCAAATTCATTTTCTAGTATCTCTTATTTATATACACAATACGGCCAGATTTTATACCCTTTTCTCTATTAACCTCTTGCTCATAATAGTTTCTTAAGCGTATTAGTTCTGTGGTTGATCTGAATTTGTAGTTAGCATCCTTAAACGTGTATTCCAAAATGTCTCTTGAGGCTGTTCCTGCTAATACTTGTTCAATTGCGTCTAAACACTTCTCATTATAGGTTCTGGGATCATCTACAGTTGACATATCAGGCAATAACTCAATATCTGTTATTCCTAATGTCTGTCTTTCCTCATCAGAAGAAGTTATACAAATACTTATCTTATATTTCCCAGGTAAATATGATGTTGTGTCAGATACCTTAATCTTGTGGCTTATTCCATCTGTATCTACACTTGCCGTTATCGTTTTTGCATCAGATCCAGCCTGTTTTAAGATATAAGACAAAACCCAATTATCAGAAGCGGGATAATTTGATAGAGTAATTGACCATTCCCAAACATCACCTATCATCAGTTTTTTAAAAGGTAGTAAATTTGATATAAGCATATGTATTTAAATCTTCCTTATTCTAAATTTGTTTATTATAGCCCATTCTTCGTAATGCTTCGGCTCGTTTCTTTCTATGCTCATGTAAGGGATTAATTGGTTTTATTGCATTTACAAGATTATCCAAGTTATTTTCAGTCTTATTTAACTCTGTTTTTTTATCGCTTTCTTCTTTTATGGCTTCTTTTATTGATTCCTCTTTAACCTCTTCTTTTACAATTGGCTTCAACATTTCATCAGCTATTGCATCTACTCTGGCCTTTTCTCTACCATATCTAGATTGGAAAGCAGCGAAAGCATATACAAAGCAGTCTAAGGGCTCGTTTCTTTCGTGTATCTTCTTAAACTTGCCTTTTATTACACCGCTTTTCTTTTCTTCTACCCATTTTTCAGATACTAGACCTTGATAATATAGCTCATCAAGATGTTTAGGGAATGTGATGTATCCATATGTGTTATGATCGTATATTTCAAGCCTATCAAAAAGCTCATGTTTTATCATGTTAACATTTAGAGCTTTGATGGGCATTTTGGTTACTTTATCATGGAAATCTTGACCTATATAACCATCACCATCTTTAACCAAACCAGTTCCAGAGCATCCAAAGATTCCTCTAACCATCCTATTCTTCACATACTTCTTACCCATAGGATTCTGACCATCTGAAACGTCTAAAAATGCGGTTCTAATGTAAATCTCTCTGCCTTCTGTTTCATGCTTAAATGATTTGTTAAGGTATATGTCAAGCTCTTTCCATACGTTCAATCCTTCTGTATCTGGATCTATCTTTGTATTGCCGTATATTTCCTTATAGTCTATTACATAAATCATATCATTTTTACCAAAACCTAACACAGTAACAGCTAATCTATTATGCTGAACGTCTATACCGGCTGTTAATATTGCTACTTGTCTTGGCACTTCATAATGATATGTTTTTGCTCTTGCCATTAACTCGTTTTCTTTAATTTTATGATTAGCAGAGAATACCTCAGCAAGAATAGAATTTGTAAAACGCTTTCTATCTGCATAATCTTTTCTTCTATGTGCTGATACGTGTTCTACTGCTATCTGTTCCCATGTCAATTCAGGAGACATTGAATAGAGCCCGTTAGTATGTAGACCAAAATGATTCTTCTCTACTGGCTTCTTTGTCAGCTCATGTAATCTGGAGTTTTTGAAGAATTTTGGTTTATCAGAGTCATACATCTTTTTCTTACACTGCCGACACTCTAACCAAGCTCCATACCCTTCTGATCCTGATTCCCATTTCAGAGCATCAAACTTCAGCTCTTGGAACTCTCCACAATGGATACACGCATACTGGATAACCGCTTTGTTGCTCTTTTCGTAGCTGGCAAAAAGTTCTGATCCCTCAGTCCCAGGAGATCCAACCATGAAGAATTTGGCTCTAGGCTGTTGAATAGCTCTGTCTCTGGCTAACTGAACTGGTGTTCCTCTGCCCTTCAGATCGTCTGTGTATGTATCAACCTCATCCATCAAGACAATACGGGCAGAACGTGAGATTAAATCTGAGAGAGCCCCAGCAGAACAGAAGCTAAGAGAACCGCCAGCAAACAACTTCTCTTCATCGTTGTTTCGTGCGTTTGGTCCCTTGAATAGCTCTTTCAAAACATCATTAGCTTCAATAAGAGGATTGAACCGTCTTACTGCTACGTCTCTTGCTAACTCTCCATCCTTTTCATAGAGCAGAATTGGTGAAGGATCATAAGCCATAAAGTAAGCGGCTAGGATCATTTCAAATAGCGTCTTACCTGATTGAACAGAAGAAATCCAAGTAAATTTTTTGTAACTAGGATTATCAACAGCATCCAGAATGTGTTTAATATGTGGTGACAAATCTAATGAAAGTCTACCCGGAAAAGCAGAAATAGCAGCAGGCAAGTAAAGATTAGATTCAGCCCAGTCACTAATTTTAATCTTTTGTGGTGGGTTGAAATAAAACAAACCTTTACTTATTGCTTCATCTACATTACTTTTTTTCATTCAACTTAGCCAATTCTTTTAATATGTCTTGTGCTTCTTTTTCAACCAATTCTTCATCTTCTTCTGATAATGAAAGCAAAACCTTAAATCTTGGTGGAATAGTCATTATCTTTTGTCGAATCAATATTGCTATTTCTGTTAGTTTTGATTCGATTTCAGATACAGGAGCTACTAACTTTTGTGCTTCTGCTAATTCCAATTCCGCTTTTTGTGCTGCGGCCATTGATTTTCTAGCATCACCCTCTTCCTTTGCTCGTTTGAAATCGGAAATATCAGCAGATTCAAACAAGTCTTTAAGCTCTGTGTATGCCTTCATCTTGACATACCACATTAGACAGGCTTTATATGGATACTCTTTACTAGCTCCATTCTTCTTTGATTCTGGAAATGGACCTATATTATCATCCCAAGCCTTATCTTCCCATTCTCGTATGCTAACCGTAGATGTTGTAAGACGTTTTGCTAATTCCAATTGTGTAACGTATTCTATTCCTGATGCCATATATATAAAAGTTGCCTTGATTTGTGGATGTATATAATTGTTGATTTGTTTGATAATAGAAAGTGCGGATTTTAAAATAGCGTGATAGAGTTTATGAGCGGTCTTGCGGCACC
>JADHEF010001061.1_pt1 | contig 20199 bp, 10 predicted proteins | sample 8952391 | NCBI WGS metagenome assembly JADHEF01 (sample SAMN16124439, study PRJNA663245) | bioreactor sludge metagenome | isolation source: sludge (nitrite) | place: India:Bengaluru | collected 2019-02-28
TGTACTCGACCACGCGCCCCTTGACGCCCGGGCCGGAAACCGAGACGCCGCAGACCCCCTCGAGGGCCTGCCCGCCGAGGGTACACCGGAAGGTGGTTCCCTGCTGCCCTCCGGCGGGATAGACGAAGCCGATGTAGGTCTGGGCCTGTGCCGCACACGTAATCAGGGCCGCGAAGGCCAAGACGGAGGTAAAAGACAATCGGCCGGGCACAGGCGAGACGGATGGAACGTTAAGCATTCCAAGTTTCCAGTTTCTAGTTTCCATGTTGGTACCTTACATGATTTCCGTCAGCCGGCCTGCGGCCTGATAACCCTTTTCCGTCGGAGCGGGCAACACGTGGGCTTCCGCGCCTTCAGGGTGCGGCAGTTTCGCGTTGGTGTCGATGCCGGCCAGTTCGTAGATGGAGCCCAGCAGGTCGATCGGGTAGACGGGGCGGTCCTTGACCTCCTCGCCCTTGGCATCCGAGGAGCCGACCGTGTGTCCGCCCTTGAACCCGCCGCCCGCGACCAGTACGGAGAAGACGTTGCCGTAGTGGTTGCGCCCGCCGTTCCACGGCGGCTGCCAGTCGACTTTCGGCGAACGGCCGAACTCGCCGCAGCACCAGACGATGGTGCTCTCCAGCAGCCCCCGCTCGGAAAGGTCCTGCAAGAGCGTGGCCAAGCCCTGATCGAGCTGCGGGCACTGCCGTCCCATGGTGGCGAAATGGTTGGAGTGGGTGTCCCAGCCGCCCGGGTAGTTGATGGTGACGTAAGGCACGCCCGCCTCGACCATGCGGCGTGCGGCCAGGCAGTCCTGCCCGAAGGTGTGGCGGCCGTAGCGGTCGCGCAGTTTCGTGTCTTCCTTCGAGAGGTCGAAAACCTCTTTGCCCTCGCCCAGAATCAGGTTGTAGGCCTTCTGCTCGGCTTCGCGCGCGACGAGCATCTCAGGATTGTTGGGCTGGGTTTTGTCCAGCGTGTTCAGCGATTTGAGCAGGTCGCGGCGGGCCTGCTGCCGCTGGTCGGTGATCCCGCGGGCGATGACCCCGTCAACCTCGAAACGGGTCGCGTTGGGGTCGCCGCCGGTCGCGAAGGGCTTGCAGCGCGAGGGCAGGAACCCGGCCTCGGAGAAGCGTCCCTGCGGCTGGGTCAGCACCACGTAAGGCGGAATCAGGCCTTTGTAGCCGGAGTTGTAGCCTTTGAGCAGGGCGAAGACCGCGCCGATGCAGGGATAGGCCAGGCGCTCGCCCGGCAAGTGGCCGGTCTGCATCAGGTAGGCTGCGGTTTCGTGGCCGTTGTTGCGGTGGGTCATGCTCCGGATGATCGAGAACTTGTCGGCTTGTTTGGCGAGGGCCGGGAAGAGCGAGCCCATGCGGATGCCGGTGACGTTCGTGGAGATTTCGTCTTTGAACTGGCCGGTGTAATCATAGCCTGCGTCCATCTTGGGGTCCCAGGTGTCGGTGTGCGACATCCCGCCCCACAGGAACACTTGGATGACGGACTTGGCTTTGGCTTTGGCCAGGGCCTGAACCGGCTGCGACTCGGCGCGTGCGCGTCCGGTTAGACGGTCGGCGAGCAGCACGCCGGCGGTGCCGAAAAGGCCGTGGCGCAGGGCCTCGCGGCGGGTGATTCTGTTCTGGTTTTTCATCTTTCTTCCTCCTGGTCGACTCCGGTCCTTGGAGTGACGGAAAACGCTGGGATGCCTGATAAACCGACACCTTCAAAAAAAACAAATACCTTCCCACCTCCGCACAAAGGCGCATAGGCTTCTGCCTCTGCGTCTTTACGTGAGCGCTTTCGGTTGTGATGCCACGTTAGTCTTTAGTGCCTAAACAAAAATTCATCGCTGTTGATCAGCGCCCAGGCAAGGTCGATCCCCGCCTCGTTGCCTTTCACGATGCCGGACTTCATATACGCCTCGACCTTCGCCACCTCGTCAGGAGTCGGGAAGCGCGAAAGGATCGTGAGGTAAAGATCTTCGATGATCTCCTGCTGCTTGCGCTTGGGGCTCAGGAGGACCTTCATGACGGGCCCGGTCTCCAGCTTGCGTTGGAGGGTGCTCGAGTTCAAGAGGAACATGCGCTGTGAGGCGCTGGGCTTGTTGACCCGCTCGTTTTCGAGGCCGGTGGCGCGTGCGGGGCGTCCGAACAACTCAAGGAACGGGCTTGAAATGGAGCCGTCCGGCAGGGCGATGGCCGGCTTGTTGGCCGGGATGAAGGTGAAGGGCTCGGGAATGGCGCTGGTGTAGAGATCCGAGGTTCCGGTCACCTTGTTGATGGCGTCGATCATCACCTCGGCATCCAGCTGGCGCAAGGGGTAGAAGGCGAAAAGCGGCGCGGCTTTCTCCATCTTGTCCGCGGGGAAGACCGAAGAGAGCTGGTAGGTGCGCGAGTTGAGGATCAGGCGGTAAACGTGCTTCATGTCATACCCGCTCTTGATGAACTCCTTTTGCAGATAGGTGAGCAGGGCCGGGTTGCTGGGCGGGTTGTCGACGCGGATGTCGTCCGGCTCGTGAATGATGCCGCGCCCGAGGAACCACGACCAGATGCGGTTGACGATCGCGGCGGAGAACCAGAAATTCTTGGGCGAAACCAGCCAGTCGGCAAACACTTCGCGCGGGTCGCGGTCCGGCGGCAGCTTGATCTTGGTCTTGTCGGGCAGGAGGCCGACCAGCGGTCCCGCGGGCGCGGCCGGCGCGGGCGGCGGAGTGACTGCCGCGCTGTTTGTCGCGCTGGCCGTGGCGCTGTTCGTCGGCGCGGCGAACGCCTTGTCGGGGTTCCAGAAAACGATTTCCTCTTTCCACTCGCGGGTGGGCTTGTAGCTGATCTGCGAGAAGAAAACGGCCATGCCGGCCAGCGTGTTGGTGGGCCAGTGCTCGGCGCGCGTGCCCATGAGGGTCAGCGCCACGGCGGTTGCGATGCCCTCCGGCGACCGGTCTTGGATGGCGCGGTAGAAGTTGACGGGGCCGACGCGAAAGTTGCTGCCGTTGGAAGTGAGCAGCTCGCGCACGAACCGGTCGTACGGTTTGTTGTCGCGGAGCGAGGCGCGGAGCCAGCGGTGATACGCCTGCGCGGCGTTGGGCCAGAGGTTCACGGGGAACTCGGCCTTGATGCGCAGGAGGTCGCTCCACTTCATGGCCCAGTAGTCGGCGAACTCGTCGCGCGTGAGCAGGCGGTCCACCAGCGCGCGACGCTTGTTCAGAGAGGGGTCGTTGAGGAAAGCGCGGGCCTCGTCGGCGGTGGGAAGCGTGCCGATAACGTCAAGATAGGCGCGCCGCAGAAAGACCGCGTCGGTGCAGTAGGCGGGGCGGAGCCCTTTGTTGGAAAGGGACCGGAAGACGATGGCGTCGATCGCCGATTCCGGCGCGGCGATCTTGACCTCTTCAAAAATCGAGCCTTTCGGTTCCGGCGCGGCAGCGAAACCGCTCAAGACTGCCCAGCCAATGATGATTGGCATCCAAACCCGTTTCATTCGAGCATCCCCCTTATCGATCCTGTCCCGATCGCCACATGCACACTCACCCGTAAGGGTAATATAATACAGAACCGCCTATGGGAGTCAAAGCTTTTCAGGGCCACGCAAAAAACAGACGGTCCACCCCTCATTGCGGAACAGGCTCAAACGCTGAGATGAAGGTGCTTAAACGCAGCGCCCGATAGCTGGTACCCATCGCGTCTGCAACCTTGAAGCGTTGGCCCCCTGGAACCATAGCGCTTTCTTCAACATAAATATGAAATTGAAGGACTGCCATTTTACCTTCCACCTCAAAAAAGCAATTTTTTAATTTTGCCTCTTGCACACGGGGCGCACGCTATGGTAAATTCATCGCGGTTTGAAAGAACCAAAGTGATTTGGGCAAAGGTTGGCCCGTCAACTTTAGAAATTTTTTTATTTCGCGGGTTGACAGCATACCGAGTGTATGCTAAAGTCATATTGTTTTTGGCGTTACCAGCGACATCTAGGCGTCGCCTGGTGATAACAAAAAGAGAAACAACAAAGGAGTACTCATGAAGAAGTTGATGATGCTGGCTGCCGCGATGACGATCGTTGGTAGCGCTTTCGCAGCATGCGAGTTGCCTGCTGCAGGTGACTGTGCTTTGGTTTATGATTTCAAAGCCAGCCTGAAGACGACTAAGGGTGGTGAAGGAAGCTGCGACGCGTGTATTCGCGTTAAGGGCACCAAGGCCCTCACGGGTTGGATCTTCGTCTGCGCTTGCGATTGCGAGACGTTCATGTCTGATGCCGTTCTGTTGGCATACGACAAGAAGAGCGGCACCGTCTACACGGGCCCCGTGGTTTGGGGTCTGTTGAACAAGATCGGTAAGAAGTCGGTTGACGCAGAAGGCTATTGGACGAGCGCATTGACCGTAGACGTTGACGGCGCTGGCGCTTTCGCTGCGGCCGGTTTCGGAACCTTCGATGGTCTCGTGCTGAAGAGCATGAGCGGTGACTTGGTCGGAACGATTCCCGCTCCGGCTTGCGAAGTCAAGTGTGACCTCGGAACCGTTGCGTCGGCTCTGCCGGCTTGCACGTTCGAGTTCGACCCTGAGAATCCGCCGGCGACGATCGTTTACGGCAGCTGGTCGATGAAGTATGACAAGAAGATGTCAGCAGCCTATGCCGCTGGAACATGGGTTCCCGGAATGGACAAATAAGGTACTGGCATAATTTAGCACGTATCAAAAAAAGTGGGAAACTTCGGTTTCCCACTTTTTTTCTTTTTAGAGTTGTGCCATATAAACTAAACTGATATCCTAGTGATCTACGGTCCAAAAGGAGAAACAATGACAAAGAGTTTTCTGGCATGTGTGGCGGTGGCGGTTTTCATGGGCACGTCGGTTTTTGCAGGACCTCAGCCGGTCGGCATGAATGAGCCGGTTGTGCTGGGTCAGTGGCACAGTAATCTCGAGGCGGCCAAAGCCAAGGCGCTTGAGACCGGCGCGCCACTCTTAGTGGTTTTCTCTTTGGTCGGTTGCTCGATCTGCGCGAATTTTGACGCCTCGTTGTCCAGTGAAGCGGCGAAGTCTTACCTCGCCACGCGCGGCCTGGTTATGGTCTATCAGAAGGCTCCCGGAGCAACCGCGATATCAAGCTGGGCCGGGCCGCATGGCGAAACCAAAGTGCCGCTGGTGCGCATCACTTGGTTCGATGGAACCTTGACGAGCTACAAGGCGGATCTGAATTGGTACCGCCCTGGAACATTTGACGCCTTCCGCTCGAAAATCGAATCCAAAGTCGGATCGTATGTTTATGACCCTACGTCAGCAGACCAGTCCAAAGATGCGTTTGATCCCGGCAACGACCTTTCTTCCGGGGCCGCTTTGTTGGCTTGGAGCGATCAGGTCAAATCGGAGAGTCTGAAGCTGGCAAAGAAAACCGACACTCCGGCGTATACCGATTTTTCGGACTGGTTCAAACTGGCGGTTGAAACCGGCAAGACGTATAAAGTCTATTCCTCGAAGGTGAGTGGGGTCGCGACAGACCAGCCCAAAATGGCCGTGTACGGTGACGCCGCAGGGGCTGATGTGGTGGCTGGGCCCGAGGCGCTGGGTAGCACCGGTTTCGAGTTCACCCGTCCATCGCCCGGTTTCGTCTATGTCAAAGTCTGGCGGACCACGGGCAACGATGCCAATATCCAATACACGCTTTCCTATCAGAGGTCTGCGCAGGGCCACATCGCGTTTACCCAGACAACGGCTCTTGTCAAAGAAGACAGCCCGAATGTGACGTTGACCTTGGCACGTACCGGAGGCACCGCTGGAGTGGTATCGGTCAAAGTCGGCTTTGTAGGGAGTGAGACGGCCGCCTCGGCCTACACGGCAACGGCAGGGCAGGATTTTATCGCTGCGGAACAAGTGATCACCTGGGCCGACGGAGACGCTCAGAACAAGAGTGTTATCATTGGACTGAACAAGAACGGCAAACTTTGGGAAGGTGACGAGACGTTCGCGGTGACGCTGTCCCCCGTTAATGCTCCCGGCGTGACGGTAGGACAGAATGCGGTCGTAACGATTCAAGAGGCTGATCCCGCAAGGCTTACTGCGGGAAGATATGAAGGCTGGATCGGTTCAATCTACACGAACGGCCCCGAAGCCACAATCAGCATGACCGTCAGCGAAGCGGGCGGCTTAACGGGCAAGGTGGTTTTCCCGACGGGTGCGGCTCCCTATTCCGGAACGTACACGTTTTCCTCTATGCAGCTCAGCGACATCAGCAAAGGAATCGCTTCCGTGTCCGGTTCCCTGGTGAAACTCGGTGGCACACCGGTGCCGCTGACGCTGAAGGTGACGCTTGCGGACGGAACTTCCGGTGGCTCAATCGGTGTTGGCGAAAATGAAAAGCCGGTCGCGCTCTTCTTGGACCAGTGGGCAAATCCTGACCGGGTGGAAATTGCCAACGATTATGCCGGATATTACACGGTCGCTTTCCCCGTCAGGACGCCTTGGCCGGGTAATGCGCCCGCTGGAAACGGTTATGCGACAATCACGCTGGACAAGAAAGGCCGGTTCAAAGCCTCCGGTAAACTGGGTGACGGCACGGCTTGGGCCCAAAGCGGTGTGCTCTTCATCGGCGGCGATTCAGAGGGTGCCCAGAAGGTGTGCGCGCTGCTGTTTGCAGTTCCGAAAGCGTATGCTGGGGGCCGTTTCGCGGGTGTACTCTGCTTTGACGACGCGAACACGAATGGCATCCCGGAGATCTCGCTATTCGATTCGTCCGTGTTCGTGTGGAGCAGCCTGAATCCTGCGTCGATGCCCGAATATGATGTCGAGAGTCCGGGCTTTGAGTCGACCTTGGAGCCTGTGGGTGGTTGGTACAACAAGTTGCTCAACCTTTCTTCGTACTATAAGAACAAGGTCTTGTCGGTGGGGGATCTTGCGGAACCGCCGGAACTCGATTACACCCTTACGGTTAAAGAACGCAAGGATGGCCGGGTGGTCTCGAGTAATTCGGTCGAGCAAGCCGCCGCGGCTTCATGGCAGGCGGTTACCAACGCGTTGACCATCACGCCCAAGACTGACGGCTCCGGCTTTACGGTGCCCCGAGCCGACTTGAAGCTGCTCGGTAAGAATGAGAACGGGAGCCCGCTCTACAATTACGACGTAGCCGTGAACCCGAACGGTCTGAACTTGCAGTTCAACCGTGCCACGGGCTTGATGTCCGGAAAATACAACGTCTACTATGATTACGCCTCCGTGCAGGACAGCACCGGGGCAACAGTGAAAACGACGTGGAAGCACACCGCAAAGTCGGTCGCTTACCAGTGCGTGCTGCTGCCGGAGCGGCCCTCGCTCCAGGACGGCGTCGAGGGGCGAGGCTATTGTCTGTTTGCTGATCAGGGTCTGTACGACTCAGCCACGGGCGTCCGTTCCTACACGTTCAATCACTCCTTCGAGTTTCTGATGAATGTCGAATAGGGAAAGAACGGACGTGATGAGTAAAACAAGGCTGAACACGGGCCCGTCTTTCTGGCGGGCCTTGGGATTCTGTATTTGTTCCGCGCTGATCGTTGCGGTCGGTTGCAAAAAAAAGGGCGCTGATTCCGCGTCCGCCCCGTCCGGACTGATTATTGCTGAAAACGGGAAGTCGATCCCTGACATGCTTCCCGAGGATGTCATCGTTTCCGTCAACGGTGTGACCTTGACGCGGCAGAAATTTGACGAGATGCTGGACCGGATGGCGGATTCCTATCGCGCGAGCAATCCCAGCGGTACCCAGTTGGATGTCAAAAGCTATCGCCAATACAAAAGCCAATTTCTGATTGGCGATTTCGTTTCTAAGCAGATACTCTTGCAGGAGGCAAAGCGGCGCGGGCTGAAGCCCGCCCCGCAGCATCTGGCTGCGATGGAAGACCTATTGGCGAAGCGGGCGAAAAGGGATGGCAAGACCACGGAGGAGTTTTTGCGCTCGCTTGGCCCTGCCGCAGAGGAGATCCGCAATGATGTGGCCGAGCAGGCGCTTATCCTGACCTTGCGGCAAGAAGAGTTCGGTGACCGGCTCCAAATCACGGAGGCAGACCTTAATAAAGAAAAAGACCGGGTGGAAAAGTACAACCGCATGTGCGAACAGACCAACGCGGTGGTGATGGCGAAGGCGATCGCCATCTGCAAGCGGTTGCGGTCGGGTGAGGATTTTTTTGCCGTCGCGGAAGAAGAGTCCCAAGACACGGTCTCGGTGAAGGGAGTGTGGGGCGAATTTGTGCGCGGCGAGATTAAGAACGCGCAGCTGCGCCATGCAGCGTTTACCTTGCCGGTCGGCGCCGTATCGGACCCCATCGACACCGATGATGGCTTGGTCATCATCAAAGTGCTGGAGCGGGCAGGGATCGACGCCACGGTCGCTTCCGTGGCCGCAACCGTGAAACTCGGACGGATTCTGCTCCAAAATGGCGAGTTGGAACAGGTTAAGAATGATAAGGTGTTGCGGAAAGAGCTGGAGTCAAAACGGCTGGGTGAGTTGCAGAAGGATTGGCTGGCCGCGCTCAGGAACAAGATGCGTTTGGAATATCCCAACGGCACCAATTTCTGGAAGAAAGCAGCCAAACGGTGAGGCGCTATGAAAACAGGTATCTCAAAATCGGTTGTTGTCGTGCTTCTTGTGGCGGTGGTTGCGATCGTCGTATTCGGGATCTGGCGGTTTTTCGGAAGCACTGAGAAGCGTGCTCCGCGCGATGGTGCGGCGCAGGCAGCTCTAGCCCCAGCCCCGGCCGCAGCGGACCGGAGGGCAAGTGTGTCGAATAGTGCTGCGCCTGCCGGGGCCCCCAAAGGCGGTGGTTCCGGTTACGCGACGGCGATCGCCAAGGGGCTTGCGACGACTAACCAAGTCCCAAAATCGCCGGAACAGGTGACAGCAGCTAAAATGAGCGATCTCTTGGAGGGCGGCGACGAAAAGGGCGCTCTCGTGATCGCGCGCCAGCTCATGAACTCGAAGGATGCCGAGATTCGTCGTGAGGTGGTTGATACCCTTGGATGGCTCGGGGTCCGGGCGCTTCCCGAGCTGTCGGCTCTGTTGGCCGACGAGAGTGAGGAAGTTGCCGCAGAAGCTTTTCGGCGGTGGGAACAGGCGGTCGATGAGGTTTCCGACGAGGCCTTGAAGGCGCAGCTTCTTGCCGCAGGCATGCAGGCGCTGAAGGGAGAGGACGATCTTGAGGCCTGCGCCATGGAGTTTAACAGCTTGCCGGATGATATCGCGGTCAGGGGCCTGCTCACGGTCATTCAATCTTCGAATCCGGTCGCCTCGGAGGTGGCCCGCGGACACTATGCATTTGTCACCGGCAACGCTTACACCACTCCCGCTGACGCGGAAAAGTGGATTGCCGAGAACGTTGAACCGCCTGAAGCCGCCCAACCGGCAAAGAAGTAAGTGCGCTGACCTACTCACGTTCAGGACGATAAGTGAACGCTAAGTGTCTGGTCCAGAGCGGTTAAAATTTGGTGTGGCCGAGGCGCTCACAACAGTAGGTCGGGATGGCAATACTGACTCATGCTTTTTGTGCTTGTGTCCTGCCAAAAAACGGCTACCGTATTTCTGAAAATGCTTTGAGCATAAGCTTGCTCGTCATCTCGCTCAGACATCGTTGCTTCGTCGTTTACTCCTGCTTCACAGGAGGCCTACTTGTGTCGGCCTTCCCTGAAATAGTCTCAGACGCGGACTGGGAAACAAAAGTCACACTGGCAGGCTTGCAATCCGGATAGTGGAAGGTCATCTGCGCCTCTTTTTCTTTAAGCAGATTTGCCACCGCTTCGGGCGATAGGGTCAGCGTGACCGTCAGGATCGAGCTTTTTTTACCCGTTTGAACCGCTGCGGAAACGCCTTCGCGCCGGGGTGTCCACGTGAGCGCGTTTGTGGCCAGGCTCTTGTCCGAGGACACGACATTCAGCCGTCGCGTCAGGGGCTTTTCCGTGGAAGTCAGCAGAATTTGTGAAGGAACGACTTTAAAGCCATTGCCGACGTTTGCGTAGAAAGTCACCTTGATCGGGTGCAGGTTCGGGCGACCCTCAAGCGGGAGCGACAGGAGCAAGGTCTGTTGTCCGGGGGCGAGGGCGGTGACCGTCAGCGTGATCTCGAACGACTTCTTTCCCGAGATCTCGTTGGTCACAATGGAGGCTTTTGCAAGCAGCTTCTTTTCGTTAGAGAGCAGGATCGGTGCTCCCACGAACACGTTGGTCTCGGCTTCGGTAAGCGTGAACCGGTTCGTCCAAGTCGCGCCCTCCGCCACAGCGAACTGCCGGGGTGATTCCGGCAGTCCGTGGAAAAGCGGGAGCACCTCGCCGTGCAGGGTCAGGGCAAAACGCGGACGTTCCGGGTCATCGGTCTCCACCCATATGCCGCGCTTGAAAATGCCGCGTACGGTCGAGGGGTCTAACACCAAGGTGACCACCGCTTCTTCCTGCGGCTCAACGCGCGTCTTGTCGGTGCTGCCGGAAGTGCAGGAGCAGGTGGAAATCAGATTCAGAAGTGTTCCTGCGCTTCCCCCCGTGTTTTTTACGCGGAAATTGACGGTCTTCTTTTCATAACTGTTGATCTTGCCAAACTCCTGGGTGCTTGGCCCGACAAGCTCGAATTTGGGTCCTTGGCTCTTGGCGGAGGGTTGGCCGCCTGCATCGCGAGCACTGAAGACAAACAGACAAACGGCAAAAAGTTTTAAAAACATGAACATGACAAACGCTCCTCTTTTTTAAAAAAAAGATAGCACACTTGTCTGCTCGGTTTCAATCCGCATGTGAAAAAAACGCGTGCATTTATCCATCATAATGCCTAATATAACCCACTTTCGCGTCATCTTATTGGGAGTTTTCCGTCATGCGCTTCATCCGACTTGCCCTGTTTGGTTTGTTGTTCGGGCCAGCTTATCTTGCTGCCCAAACATGGCCCTACACGCCGTCGGATTATCCTGCCGTTTGCACGAACCCCGCGGTCGTTGGACAATGGACCATGGATTATGCCGTGGCCACCAACCGCGCCGCGCTGGATCACAAGCGGCTTTATCTCTTTATCGTAGGTTCCACCTGGTGCCCCGATTGTAATGGGCTGGAAACGCAGGTGGTCGGCAAGCCCGCGTTCAAGGAGTTCATGGCCGCGAGCGATGCCTACTGGGTGTGGTTGGATTTCCCGAACCGGAAAGCTACGAACTCGACGCAGTACGCGTGGCTGTGTCACACCAATACCGGCTTGTTCACGCTCGAAGCGTCGGAGAGCCTCCTGGCGCGGAACCGTCTGGTGGAAAGCGCGTATGCCGGTTACAGGAAGTACAGGAGCCCGACCACGATCAATATGCCGACGCTGCTCGTGTTGCGTTCGGACGGCGCGTATCAGGGCGAGCTGACCCACTACCGCCAATTGACGAATGTGACGGCGCAAGCCTTCATTTCCAAGATCGGCCGGGTGTGGAATGATGATGCCTGGGACGTGCAGGACAACCGGGTGCCCGGCAAAAGCGACGACGCCTCCGCGTCCGCCACGCCGCTGACAAACATCGTCGAGGAGGTGACGCGGCAGGCGCACACCCTTTCGCCGACCGATGCCGCGGACTGGTACGCCTTTTCCGCACAGCCGGGCAGGACCTACACGTTCGCTGCGGAAGGTCGCCTTGTGGACGCACAGGCGTCGCTGCCGGCCGGGCAGGTCAGCGTGGACCTGTTCACAACAACGAATGCCACAGCCCTGCCGGTCGCTTCCGCTGCCGGCGCGCTGGGCGACAACCCGACGGTGTCCTGGACGCTGAATCAGGCTCGTCCGCTGACCTGCTACGTGAAAGTCGGCGGAGCTTTTTCCGACGTGGCCGGCTATCGTCTCGCCTATAGCGATTTTAATGCGAGTGCGACCCCCGGCGACGGAACCGTCGGCTTTGTTGCGCAGGGCGCGGGCGCGGAGCCTTTCGCGAACCCGCTGAAGCCCGCCGCGCGGGTGCGCGAAGGCAACGAGTTGGTGCTCTGGCTGGGACGTGCGGGCGGTGCGGGCGGCGAGGTCGCCGCGACCGTCGAGACCGTCGGCGGCACCGCGCTGCCGGGCGTGCATTTCGCGGCAGAGAGCGTGAATGTGGTGTGGCCGAACAACGACTCCGCGCCGAAGCGCGTCTCGATCGCCACGCTCGTTTCGGCGGCGGTTGAGGCGGATAAGACCTTTACGGTGCGCATCCGGCAGACCACCGCTTCGGGGACGACGTCAGGTGCGGCAGCCGTGACCGTCACCCTCCGCGACCAGTTCATTGCGCAGAGCCTGAACGAAGACGCCGGTGCCGCGTTGAAATATACCTCCTCCGGCGCGGCCATGTGGTTTGTCGGCTACGCGGGGGAGCTGCGCTGTTCCCCGGTGCCGGCAGGTAACAGCGCCACCCTGAAGACCGCGGTGAAAGGCCCCGGGCGCTTGACGTTCGACTGGGGTTTTCTGCCGACGTTGGATGCCGCGAGCCGGCTGGTTGTCAAAGTCGGCTCCGAAACGCGCGCGTTCCTGGCGGGGGCTGCGGCGAGCGGGACGGAAACGTTTTATGTGGCGAAAGCGGGTACGCAGACGGTGACGTGGCAGCTCTTCGCGGAGGGCGGACAACCTGCGGCGGTGGCCTTCTCTGATCTTGTGTGGCGGCCGCTGCAGAAGGCATCGTCGCCGCTGCCGGCTCAGAACTTCGTCTGCACCGGCTCGCCCGATTGGCTGGAGTGGGCCGCAGTCCCGGCGGCGGATGAGTACCGGGTGTATTTGGGTGACAAGCCCGGCGAGCTCGCACGGTTGCTGCCGGAGGGAATGGTCACGGAGTGCCGGATAGCTCCCTGTCTGGACTGCCTCCTGATTGAGGTCATGAACCATTATTGGCGAGTGGACGCGGTGATGCGTCTGCCCGGCGGGGGTGAGGCGGTGGTAAAGGGCGACGTGTGGCCGTTCAGCATCAAGAGCTGGGACGGTCCCGTGACGACGCTGCCGAAGTTCGAAGAGACGGAGGGCCTGCAGCTCACCTCGGCGGGTGCCTATCGGCTGGTGGCGGGCGTGCGGGTCGCGTTGGGACCGTTCGCGATGAGCTACGACTGCGGCGGCTGCGGTCTCGATGATCCGGGCCCGGGCCAAGGGGACCCTTTAACTTACTCGCTCATCGGAAAACTGCCGCCCGGCTTGGCGCTGAAGAATATCGGAGGCGCGTCTCATTTTGCGGGCGTGCCCGACAAGGCGGGAGACTATGCGTTGTGGGTGCAGAGCCAATCGCTCGTCGAGGGCCAGATCGAAATCGGCTCGACGTTGCCCCTCGCTTTCTCGGTGGTGCCGCTGCAGAAGGCCGCGGGACAGTTCAACGGCTGGATCAGTCATGCGGACGAGCCAAAGAAAAACGGCAGTGTCGCGCTGACCGTTTCTGAAGCGGGACGGCTGACAGCCAAGGTTCAGGCCGGAGGCAAAACCGTCGCCTTTTCGAAAACCGGCTATGACGCCGAAACCAACGGCACGGTTTACGTGCGGTTCGAAACGGTCGTCACCATGGACGGCGTCCCGTCGCTGAACGTGCTGGCGCTGGCCGTGTCGATGGCGAGCGGCGAGGGCACCGGCTCGCTGACGGTGGCCGGCGCGGCGCCGTCGGTGAGCGGCGTGACGCTCTTCCGCGACAGTTGGAAAGAGCCCGGCCTGGCAGCGCTGGCTGCCGCGTGTGCGGGCTACTACACGGTGGCGCTGCCGGTGACGGAGGCGACAGAGCATGCGCCGATGGGCAGCGGCTATCTGACCCTCACCATCGCGAAGACGGGCAGCGTCAAGCTCTCGGGCCTCCTCGCGGACGGCAAGAGTTGGTCTGCTTCGTCCACGCTCTTGGCAACGCAAGAGCTGGAGGATCTGGGCAAGGCCGGCGTCCGTACGAACACGGCGTTGCGCGTGTTGGTCTATGCGGCGCAGTCGGTTTATAAAAACGCGGGCGGCTTGTGTGGCCTGCTGCGGTTGGTCGCGGACGAAGCGGCGGGCGGCGTGTGCGTCGTGTCCGATCCGGCGCTGCCTCTGCACTGGTGGAACGGGGATGGCCGGTCGGTCTACGGCTACGATCCGCAGGCTGCGCGGCAGGGGTTCGACACGGTGCTGGCCGCGAGCGGCGGTTTCTACGACACGGCCCTGAACCTTCAGTACTGGTATGCGGGGTGGGCGCTGTCGTTTGGCGCGTTCGGCGGGGCCGCGCCCGCGCCGGCTGGCTATAACGGCACGGACGACACCGCCTCGGGGTATGCGCTGGTTGGGGTGACGCCCGAGGGCCTGCCGATTACGGTTCACGCGCAAACGCTCAGCGTGCCCGGCAAAGTCTTGGTCACTGCGGACAACGGGATGATCGATTTCGAGAGCTCGGTCAATCCCTGCGGGTTGAAGCTTGCCTACACGCGCGCCACCGGACTCCTGAGCGGCGGGTTCAATGTGTATTATCAGAGCGCGACAACCTCCGCGGCGTACAAAACAAAGGCCTGCACGTACAAGGGTGTGCTGACCCCGGTGCGTGCAAAGGGCGGTTCGTGGTCCTTCACGGAAGGCCAAGGCTTTTATCTGATTCCGGAAAAAACGACCTATTCCTTCAACCGCTCTTATCGCGTGTTGCTTATCTCGCAGTAGGTCGGGCTCGCAATCCCGACCCCATTTTTTCTTTAAGCTATCGCAAAAGAAGGCAGGTTTCTGAATGTGTTCCGAATCAGTGTGTCCGCAAACATGTTTTGCAAGGCTGATTTTTTTTCAACTTCCTGCTTGAATGTGTTTGGAGAGTTCCGTATACTTTACATCGCAAATGGGAGACTTGTTTCGTTTAACCGTTGTCTTTAACCGGACGGCGTGTTCTAGATTGTGAGCAATTGTCGTTCATTTGTGAAGTGCCGCCGGTAGTGTTCTTCCAAGACGGATGTGGAAGAGTCATGGCGAAAGGTTTCGACGTGACACCGGCGGATAGGGGTACAACAAAAGAGAGGTGCATGATGTCTAAAATGCAAAAATGGGTCACTTCGGTGACGTTTGCGTTATTGTTTACGGGTGGCGTTAAAAGCGCGTTAGCTACACCGCAAAACGCGGGATGGGATGCCGACGTTACAAACACCGCCTACTGGGTGGTGAGCGAGGATGCTCTTGGTACTGACGCTGCCACGTCTTATGCAGTGCCGACCAAAATCGGTTCCATCAATATTGACGCCCTTTCGTTCGGGGTTGTAATTGGTGGGGTTAAAGTTAATGCGGGTTTGACGGATAAGGGATGCGGAACTGTGAATAAGCCGGGAGTTGTGCCCGACTCGTTCAGCATCACAATGAGCAGCAACAAGTTTGGCCCTGATTCGTTTTTGTATCAGTGCGAAACAGGTGGTTTGGGTAAGGTCGTGTGGGTCCGGCAGTTCATTACGGTAAATCCCGTGAATGACGCTCCGGTGGCCGCGACAAACTCAACGTGGGCGGTCGTAGAGAATGTGGGCAAGTATGTTGCACCGGCAGCCTATCCCACCAACTGGTTTGACTTGGCAACAATGGGAGCCGATGCACCCGCTGCTTTCCTCGTTCAAGACGATGCTGACCTTGGCGTCAGCAGGGCCTTCACGAACTTCACGTATGCCGTGGACACGAGTGCGCTCAAGTACGGTACCCTCGTTCCCAAGACCACCCTGCCGACCAACTCCATTTTCGCGTATGTGCCGAACGCGCATGCCGCGACGACGAACGTCCAGGATTGGCTGACCTTCACGGTGAAGGATAACGGGCAAGGCGCTTCGGCCGCGTTGACCTCCAAGGAAACGGGTCTGATCAAGATCACGGTGGTTAATCTCGCTGAGAAACCGGAAACGAAGAACGAGACCGTCTTCCTGGAGCAGCAGGTTGGCCAGACGAATGGTGCGCCCTTCCAGCTTTCGGTGAGCGATTTCGACATCGGGGCTCCGGCCGAGAATTACCAGACGAACTTCAGCTATCAGGCTTTCTATGACGCGGACGGCATTGGCGGAGCTGCACCTGTCGCGATGGGCGCGCCGGTCCGTTCTGATACGGCTGCCAAGTTCGCGAAATATGATTCGGGCTTGGGCTGGTATCTGAATGTTTCGGCCACGGGTCAGGTCGAGTTCGTCGTAACCGAGACCGATACCAACAAGGTCTTCAATCTGTCCGGCAACAAGGTTTTCGTGGCGATCAATCAAATCACGGGATGGGCGCCGGGAACCGAAGGACTGACGACCAATGCCTTCCTGAACCTGTACTGGATGCCGAAGAACGTACCCGCTATGCTTCTGAACAGTGACGCACCTTTGGCGAATCCGACCATTTTCGACGGTCTGTCGCAGAACTTCGCGATCGCGTATCAGGACTTCGCAACCAACACGTTGGCGGGCCCCACTGCCACCTTGACGAAGTACGGCATGCAGAAGATCGTGTGGGAAGTGCGCTCGGCAGATGCCATGATCGCTCCGTTTACCAGCGTCTTCACCAATGTGGCGCAGACGACGGATGCCCCGATCACGGTTGACGGTATCTATTCCACGTTGGCCAGCACCTTCGCGTTCACCAAGGATTTCTATGCCTTGACGACAGGCGCTTCGAACTTCGTTGTGGCGGCTGTCGCTTATGACATCCTCGGCAACAAGACGGAGAAACGTTGGACGGTCACGGTAGTGCCTTCCGACACGCAGATCGTCACACTTCCCAAGGTCTACGAAGTGCCCGTCCTGTCGAACATCACCATACAGGCTAGCGTCAATACCACGAACACGGTGTTCGAGTGGGATATTCTTGATGCAGCCTCGCTGGAAGCTCCCGTGCCGGGGGACAATAATTTCTGCACAACCAACACCGCTCCGACCTTTAGGGCAAAGCTGGGCGTTGCTTCGACAGGGGCGGCCGTGTTGCGGGTGCGCGCTGTCGCATTCGGAAAATACGCGGCGTCTGCATGGCAGAACGTTCAGATTGACATCTTGGTCCCGATCAATCTCAAGACGGTCACGGTTCTCCAGAATGGCGAATCGGCTGAGTTGGCTGACAACAAGATCACGAAATCGCCTGACAAAGCGTACTACAAGTGCGGCGAAAAGGTGACCTTCGTGGCTGTCGCGGCTGCAGGTTACGCCTTTACGGGATACAAAGTGCCAGGGTTTGTACCTGCTGGGTTCGTAGTAAGCGGCGCGCAAGGAGAACTCGGCGCATGGACCGTAGTCGATGGCAATTACAACAACGAGAATCTGCTCGTAACGGCTGGTTTCAAGGCCACGGATGCGCTGATGAAGCCCGTCATCGTTGATCCGGGCGCGCAGAACTGGATTCTCAGCACGGCTGCGGATCTCGGGTTGATCGTCAACAATGAAGGCGCTGCTGCTCCGACCATGAAGATCCAGTCGGGCGCTCTGCCTGCTGGCATGGCCCTGATCAACACCGGTGGTGCTCCGCTCTGGCACTTGCTGGGTACTCCGACAAGCATCGGATCGGGTGAAGTCACCTTGGTCGCGAGCAATGCGAGTGGCGATTCCGAACCCGTGACCATCGCCTGGACCGTCACCGCGTTGCCTGAATGGCTGGTTGGCACGTATGTTGGCTCCGTGCAAGGTGGAGTTTTCTCTCTTGCTGGCCAAGTCAATCCGTTCCCGTGTCCTTCCGTTCAGAACGGAACCGGAACGTTGACCATCGATGCGAAGGGCAAGGCGATCGGCAAGTACCTCATCAATGGAACAACCATTTCCATTAAGTCGACGGCGATTGCGGCCGGTGTTGTGCCGGGTACGTTTAATATCACGACGTACTATGGTGTCATCATCGCTACACCGCCCACCCCGGGTGCGAACGGTGAACTGGTGCCTGCTTTCATCAGTGATGCAGGTGTCTGTGGCAGCCCGCTCTGCCTGTTCCGTACGGAAGGCAAGAATGACGCCTCGGTGGCCGCGTATAACGGCTATTATACGGTCTCGCTGACAGCCGGGCCGGACTACGGTAGCGGGTACCTCACGATCACCGTCAAGGATGCCGTCGCGAAGGTCGCCGGTAAATTGGCGGATGACACGGCGGTATCATTCAGCGCGCCGATCTATGTTTGGTCGGATGGTGTCAATCCCCCCATGGTGGTGGCTGACATTCTTGCCGTTCCTGCGAAGTATAAACGCGGAACGTTCGGTGGACGCTTGCAGTTCACCACGAATGCGGCTGGCAAGAAGATCGTGAAGCTTCCGCTCGCCGGCGGCGTTGTCGTCCTGGCTTGGAACAGTAATGATCCGAAGTCGACCCCTGAATATAATGGTGTCACTGGCTTTGCTCGTACGATTGAAGCCGTGCAGGGCGGTCTGTTCGGTACCGTTAGTTCGCTCGCGGACTTCTACACCGGCAACCTGACCGTGGACGGCGTAACTGCCCCGGATCTGGATTATAGCCAGGCCGTGACGGATTGGGTGGATGGCAAGAAGACCAAGCAAAGTTACACGGAAACCGCTGAGGCGGCGATGTGGGATGCGTCCGGCTTGAAGGTCACGCCGAACGGGATCGAAGTCCCGCCCACGTTCGTGTTGCCTTCCAGCATGAAGGTGGATACGCCCAAGAAGAACTCGACGACCAAGGCCTACGAGTACATCGACAACACCGGTGACGGCGTGTTGAATAACTCCGCGCTGAAGATCAGCCTCGTCAAGAAGGGCACGACCGTGACGGGCGTCTTCAAGGGAACGTTCACCACGTATTATGACTATTATTCGGCGATCGATAATACGACGGATAAGGCTACGGAAGCGCACTCGGCCAAGAGCAGCCGCTTCGAAGGTTGCATGGTCCCTGTGCGCGAATTGGCCGACTATCCGGAAGGCGCCGGCTTCTTCCTCTGGAAGCGGAAGGTCACCGTGCCGCCGACGGCGGGTACCTTTGATCGGGACTATATCTACTACTGCAACGAGTCCTGGGACTTCCGTTTAGTCAAGTGATTCGGGAAAGACTGACTCGGGAGGTGTAAGCCTCCCCGGTCAGCACATGCATCTCTCGACCGCAGGTCGGCGCAAGCCGGCCTGCGGTTTTTTCGTGGGTCGGGATCGCAATCCCGACGCTGAGCAAAGTCGGGGTTCCCGACCCGCGATTGCGCTCGCTAAATCCTGATAAATTCCATACACTTATAAATGGGATCTGTTAATCGAGGAGTTATCTGTCATGCGCTTGTCGAAATTGGAGTGGGGGCTGGGTGCCGTTGTTCTTGTCGCCGTGATCACCATTTTTCTCTACCTGCGGCCGTCGGGCGGTCCGGGTGATGGAACCTCCGGCGGCGAAACCGACGGTCCGCAGGTCACCGCATCCCAGGGCCGCATGGGTGCCGGCACGAATGCGCTGGCCTCGGTCGAGCAGGCCGGAACAAAGAAGCCCAAGAAGCGGGGGTTCTTCTCGCGCAAAGAGAAAAAGGCCGATGCGACCGTCGCCCAGCCGCCTCCGCCCCCGACCCCGGAACAGCTCGCCGCGATCAAGGCGGTTGAAGATTGGGAGGGGCTGGTCGATAAATTGACGGAGCAGAAGGGCGCGCCGACCCAGGAGAGCGTGGCCGAAGTGAAGGAGGCGTTCGATAAGCTGGATAAGAGGGACCAGAATGACGCCATCCACCGGGCTCTGAACCTGCTGCCGGACGAACAGTTTCCGTCGCTGTACGGCATTCTCTTTGACAAGTCGGAGAATGCGGAAATCTTGGATGCGATCTTTTCCGATGCGCTGAACCGCGACGAGGATATCAAGGTGCCGCTCATGAAGACGCTGGTGGTTGACAAAGAACACCCCATGTTCTTTGAGTCTGCGCGTATCCTGGACGTGACCGGCGAGTTGGAAAAGATGTCGGGTGACGGCGAGGCCGAGAAAGAGGATGGAGCCGCAGAGGAGATGGCCGAGGATGAGGCGCCTGCGAAACCGTAGGTCGGGATAGCAATCCCGACTCGCTCTCCTCGTGTTTGTGTCCTGCCGACACGGCCACACTTTTTGTAAACCCTCGCTAAAACTCTAAACCGCCAAAAATGGCTGGCGAATACCGTAACTGATTTGAGGTTGGTTGATCGCAGCGTTGCGTCTTCGCGTGAACAGAACACGTCGGTTCTATGGGACGCTGCTGGGAAAGGAACTTCACGGCTATGAAAAACAGCCCGGTCGCGCTGCTGAGAGTGAGTGTTGTGTCGCTGATGCTGGTTGGAGCTTTTTGCTGTACGGCGTCGGCCGCTTCCGTTCCCACGGCCGTGCGCCCGCAGTTGGCCGCTGCAAGGAGTCTGTCCGCGCCCGCTTTGTCCTACGCGTTCATGTACGGCCTCGCGGAGTCGCCGG
>JADHEF010001063.1_pt1 | contig 20177 bp, 13 predicted proteins | sample 8952391 | NCBI WGS metagenome assembly JADHEF01 (sample SAMN16124439, study PRJNA663245) | bioreactor sludge metagenome | isolation source: sludge (nitrite) | place: India:Bengaluru | collected 2019-02-28
GAACGTAATCCGCCAGGCTTGGCGAAGAAACCAACGCCCTTGGCGGGACGGTTACCCACATTCGGCAGGGCCGGAAGTCTGTCCCGGGCAGGTTGGGGGCGGGTCGGAGGTCGAGTACGAGTCCGAGTCCGGGTGGGAATGGGGAGATGGGGAACGAGTGTTCGGCGGGCATACGGTCTGTGACCGTACCATTCCGGGTTCACGGGCGGGACGCCCGTGCCACAAGGAAGAATGCTGTCCTGTGCGAAGAGGCGGCAGGCGCGATCCCCGGATTCGGGAATCGGGCAAACCCGCGTTGCGATACCCCCGCGCCGCGATCCCGGCGGGCCGGTCACTCCCCTGCCGGGGCGCCCAGGTCGTAGTTGCGGAGTTTCTCGTAGAGGGTGGTGCGGCTGATGCCGAGGATCTGGGCGGCCTTGAGCTTGTTGCCCTTGACGAACTCGAGGACGAACTGGATGTGGCGCTTTTCCATGTCGGCAAGGGACACCGGTTCCCCGGTGAGCGCATCGGCGGCGGGTGCCGGGCTGCCCGCCCCGGCGGCCGCCGCTCCAGCCAATCCGCCCGCGCCCCCGGAAACGGCGGCCCGCACCACCTCGTGCGGCAGGTATTCGGGCAGGAGTTTGTCGCCCTGGGCGAACACGAGGCCGCGCTCCATGATGTTGCGCAGTTCGCGGATGTTGCCGGGGAAGGCGTAGCGGCAAAGGATGGCCAGCGTTTCGGGGGCGATCTCGCGGACGGAGGTGGGGAACTTGGAGCGGAGCTGCTTGAGGAAAAAGTTGGCGAGGGCCGGGATGTCGCCGGGGCGGTCGCGCAGGGGTGGCAGGGCGATCTCGATGACCTGGAGGCGGTAGTAGAGGTCCTCGCGGAAGCGGCCGGCGTCCACCTCGTCCTTGAGGGTCTTGTTGGTGGCGGTGATGACCCGGACGTCCACCTTGATGACCTTGGTGCCGCCGACGCGCTGGATTTCGCCCTCCTGCAGGACGCGCAGGAGTTTGGCCTGGGCCTGGGGGCTGATCTCGCCGATCTCGTCGAGGAAGAGGGAGCCGCCGTCGGCGAGTTCGAACTTGCCGATGTGGCGCTCGACGGCGCCGGTGAACGAGCCCTTCTCGTGGCCGAAAAGTTCGCTCTCGAGGAGGGTCTCGGGCAGGGCGGCGCAGTTGACGGCGACGAGGGGCTTGCTGTGGCGGCGGGAGAAATTGTGGATGGAGCGGGCGATGAGTTCCTTGCCGGTGCCGCTTTCGCCGGTGACGAGGACGGTGGCGTCGCTGTTGGCAACGCGGGCGGTGATCTCCATGACGCGCTTCATCTTCTCGTCGTTGGTGACGACGGCGAAGTCCTCGTCCACCTTCTGGCGCAATTGCACGTTCTCGTGCCGGAGGCGGCTGACCTGCTCGAACTGGTTGAGGCGGGTGCTGACCTGGACGCCGAGGGTGAAGACGAAGTCGGCGTCGTTCTTGGTGATGGGGGCGCGGGTGAGCGGGTTGTCCACGTAGATGGCCGCGGCCAGCTGGCGCGCGCGGAACAGCGGCAGGGCGATGGCGTTGAACTCCGCGGAATCGAACGCGGGGCGGTTGCGCTCGTCGAGCAGGGCCGTGGTCATGCGCTGGTCGTCGCGCACGCGGTCGAGCAGGGCGGAGGACTCGGGCGCGCCCTTGGCGGTTTCGCCGCCGCCGGGGGCGACCTCCACGTGGTAGCGCTGCCAGGCCTCGCCCGTGCGCTCGGCGTTGAGGAAAAAGATGGCGCGCCCGGCCCCGGTGCTGGACGTGATGGCGCGGCCGACCGAAGTGAAGATGTCTTTCAGGTTGGGGGCGTCGGCCACCTCCTGGAACACGCGGTAGAGCGTCTTGAGCTTCTGGTAGATTTCCTTGAGGGTCTCGGCCTGGGCCTCCTCGGTCTGGACGGCGAAGAGGCGGGTGTGGCGCAACTGGTCGGAACCCGAAGGCCCGGCCGCGGCCAGTATGCCGGACGCGGAGGGCGAGGGGCTGGTGTTCAGCACATCGCGCACGGGCCGGTCCTCGGAGCAGAACACCAGCTCGGTCTCCCCCACCCGCACGACATCGCCGTCCATGAGGAAGACGCGGGAGATCGGGACGCCGTTGACCAGCGTGCCGTTGGAGCTGTTGAGGTCGGCCATGGCCACCAGCCCGTCCAGCGTCACGGCCTGCGCGTGGTGGCGGGACACGTTGGCGTCGGGGATCACGACATCGCTGTCGTCGGCCCGGCCGAAGGTGATCCGGTCCGGGCTGCAGGGGATCTCGGTTCCGGCCGCGGGACCGTTGCGCACGATGAACTTGGGCATGTTGCGGGCAAAGCCTTTCGGGGCGATTTCTTGAACGAATGGATTGTTAAGTCATAGAGCACGCAAGGCATTTGCATTTTCAGGCGGACGGATTGGCCCACAGATTCGACGACAACCCGGTGGCGCACCTGGCCCACCATGCGCGGGAATGGCTGCGGCGGCGCGCCCGTTACCAGCGGCGCTACCGCGTCACGGTGGAGGGCTGGCTGTTCCTGCTGGGCATGGCCCTGATCGGTTTCGCCGCGTGGCACTCGGGCACGAACCTGCTCTACTTGATGTTCGCCATGCTGATCGCGTTCTTCCTGGTCCAGGGACTGCTGGTGTGGCTGTGCCTGGCGGGGATCGACGTGCACCGCCGCGTCCCACTCCACCCCCACGCGGGCGAAAGGGTCCGGGTGTGCCTGGATGTGGCCAACCGCAAGCGCCTGCTCGGCTCGTACGGGCTGCGGGTGGTGGACCGCCTGGCCGACGGCCACGGCAACCGCAAGGCGCTCGGGATGGCTTATGTTCAGCGGGTGGCGCGCCAGGCCACCGTGAACGCCGATTACGAGGTCACCTTCCCCCTGCGCGGCGTCTACGCCCTCGGCCGGACCGAGGTGGTCACGCGCTTCCCGTTCGGCCTGGTGGAGCGCGGCCTGATCCTGCGCCGCCCCGCCGAGATCCTGGTCTTCCCGCAACTGGCCGACCTCGCCGACGCCGCGGCGGACATCACCATGGACATGGGCGAAAACCTGGCCAACCGCAAGGGCAGCGGCACGGACCTGTACGGCCTGCGCGAGTACGCCGAGGGCGAACACGCGCGCCGCATCCACTGGAAGAGCACCGCGAAATCGCTGCGCCTGATGGTGATGGAGTTCGAGCGGGAGGAGCACCGCAAGGCCACGATCGTGCTGAGGAACCTGGTGAGCGGGACCGACGGCAACCGCCCCGAGGTTCGCCGCGCCTTCGAGCTCGCCATCGTGTTCGCCGCCAGCCTGGCCCGGCTGTTTGTCGAACGCGGACAGGAGGTGGGGTTGACCACATCCAGGGGCACCATCCCGGCCGCGGGCGGCCAGCGCCAGCTGATCCGGATTTGCGCGGCCCTCGCCCACCTGGAGCTGGACACCAGCGCCTCGACCTGGCCGGCGGAGAACGAGACCCGCTCGGCCGTGTTTGAGGTGCTGTTCCGCGACGCCTATTCGGGCGAGGGCTCCCTGGGCGGCGAGCGCTTTGATGTGCGCGGCTGGCGGCTGGTCGGCGGGCGCCTGGAGCGGGCGCATCCCGCGGCAGCGGCCCCGCGGGGGGACGCCGCCGCATGACTTTCGACCGCGCCTACCGGGCCTCGCTTTATGCCGTCGCCATCTGGGGTTACACGGCCCTCTACTCGACCGGCGAGTTCGGGACCCTGCTGATCGGGACTTTCTACGCCCTGATCTTCCTGGCGGCGTTCCTGCGGCGGCGCGGGATCATCCCGACCATCCTGCAGGTGAACCTGCTGACCGCGGTCGTGTTCGGCGCCCTGCTCGTCCTGGCCGGGCGCAGCCTGCTCGACGCTACCGTCTATTTCTTCATGTTCCTGCAGATCATCAAGCTGTACACGAACCGGACCACCACGGACGCGCTGTGGGTCTATGTCATCGCCTTCTTCCAGGTGATCGCGGCGGCGGTGCTGACGACCTCCGTGGGTTTTGCCGTCGTGTTCGTCGTGTACCTCGCCCTGATGGTGGCCTCGCTGGTGCTGCTCACCGTGCGGCGGAGCCAGGAGGTAACGGAGACGCTGGGGGCCCGCGCGCGGGCCGAACTGTTCCGCGACCACCCGGTGCTCGACGAGGGGCTCGTGCCCGCGGGCGCCCACCGGCCCGCCGCATTCAAGGCGCGGCTCTCCCGGGGATTCTTCTATTTCTCGGGACTGGTGGCGTTGGCCATCCTGGGCATCACCATCGGCTTCTTCCTGGTGATTCCGCGCCTCTCCACCCAGAAGCTTTTCCAGACCATCGGCCAGAGGGCGCCGGCGCGGGAATCCGTGTCCGCATTTGACGAGAGCATCGAGTTCGGGACCCTGGAGAAGATCAACCTCGACTCGAGCGTGGCGCTGTTCGTGCGCCCGATGGACCCGACGCGCCCGAGTTACGTGCGCCTGCGCGGCGTGGCGCTGGACACCTTTGACGGCCGCCGGTGGCTGCGGACGACGCGCGCCGTCCTGGGCGAGCGCCATCCCTACGAGCCCTTCCACCGCCGCGTGGACTGGTACCCGAGCCGCCGCTACCTCATGATCCAGCCGCCCAACGTGACCAACTATCTTTTCGGCGACACATTCCCCGAATCGGTCCGCCTGGACCTGGACCAGCAGGTGACCTTCGACCCGTGGAGCAACTCGGCCTGGCTTCCCTCCGCGGTGGGCAAGGAGTTCCACTACACCGTGGTTTCGCGGACGGAGGAAAGCGACCTGCGGCGCGACCCCGCGAAGGCCTTCCGCAACCAGCCGCAGATGCGGGAGGAGCGCCAGGAGAGCCCCCTCAGCGCGATCGGGCGGGCCGGCTCCCGCGGCGTGACGCCGAGCCTGCTGGGCATGAACCCGCTGGCCGCCGCCGCGGCGGAATTCCTCGGGAGGGAAGGGCAGAAGAACCGGGCCGCCGGCGACCGCATCCGCTGGCAGCCCGGAAGCCAGTTCGAGGGACGCTTCCGCATACCGGCCGATTACCGGATGCGCTGCCTGCGCCTGCCCGAAAGCCTCGACCGGGCCCGTGTGCAGGCGCTTGCCGAGGAGTGGAGCAAGGGGGCCGAATCGCCGTTCGAGATCGCCCGGGCGGTGGAGGCGGGCCTGCGCCGCAACTACCGCTACAGCCTCACCCCCAAGGCGAAGGGCAATGTCATCGAGTCCTTCCTGTTCGAGACGAGGGAGGGCCACTGCGAGTACTTCGCCACCTCGATGGTGGTCATGATGCGCGCGCTGGGAATCCCGGCGCGCATCGTGAACGGCTACTACTCGGCGGAGTGGAACGAGATCGGCAAGGCGTTCACGGTGCGCCAGCGCGACGCGCACTCGTGGGTGGAGGTCTATTTCGACAGTTACGGCTGGATGAGCTTCGACCCGACTCCGCCCAACGGCGTCGGCCGCACCGGCGAGGACAACGTGTACGACCGGACCATGGGCCGCATGGTGGACGCACTCAAGGTGCGCTGGTACCGCTACATGATCGACTACAACTTCACGGACCAGATCGGGATCGTGCGCTCGGTGCTGAACGCGACCTTCGCGGTCCGCGAGTTGCTCGCCCGGGTCTCCGAAGGTCTGCGCCGGAGCGACTGGCCGGACGCGAACCCGGAGCGGGGCGGGAACCTGCTGGTGGCCGCGATGGTCCTGGGCGGAGGATTGGCGCTGACCTGCGGCCTGTTCTGGCTGCTCAGGCCGGGCCGTTTCGCCTTCGGGCGCCGGAAACACGCGGCCCGCCGGACGCTGGTCCGGTTCTACGCGGATATCCAGCGCGCCCTGCGCAGGTTCGGCCTGGAGAGGGACCCGGGCGAAACGCCGCGCGAATTCGCGGCGCGGGTCACCGAACACCACCCCCCGCTGGAACTCCTGCGCGTCGTGACAGAAACCTATTACGCCGTCCGCTTCAACGGACAGGACCCCCGGCCGGAGCAATGGGAGGACGTGGACCGCCTGCGCCGGACCCTGCGGGAGTACCGGCCCGGGCGCAATTGAGCCGCCCCGCCACGACGCCGTTCCGCCAAATCTCCCTTTACACCCATGGGGTGCCCGTGTCCCTTCGCCAAGCGTGGTGAGCACTCCCCATCAAGAATCCGAGACACCTGCTCCCGGACGAATCCGCACCCGGCCGTGGTGGTTTTTTGCCCTTGCCGCGCTGGGGACCGTGGTGGCGGCCGGCGGCCTGCTTTTCGCGGGGATCTCGGCCGTCAGGCGCAAGCCCTCGGCCGACGCCGTGGCCTACTGGGGCCTGGTCCTGGCCTTCCACAGCCAGAAGGAGCAGACCCTCCGCTGGCCCGAATATCCGGGCGGCGAGTTTCGCCTGTTCGAGCCGGACCCGCACTACCGCCGGCCCTGGCATGTCCCGCCCAAGAAGGCCGCGGATGTGCCGTGGCGCACGGTTTTCCTGGGCGACTCCCATGTGTGCGGCGTGACCCGAAACCGGGAGAATTTCACCGCGATCCTGGACCGCGATTCATCACCGGCGCAGGTCATCAACTGCGGGGTGTTCGGGTGGGGACCGCTGGACGCGCTGCGCCATTTCCGGACCGAGTTGGACGGTTACGACTTCGATCAGGTCTACTTCGTCAGCTACCTCGGAAACGATTTGTCCGACCTTTACCGGCACGGCGAATGGCAGGCCGAAAAGGTGGCCGGGGGGGGGTACCGCGAGGTCCGGGTTCCGCCGCTCGATCCTCCCGGCGCGATCCAACGGGCCATGCAGGACCTGGGGTTTTCACCCGAAGACCATGTCGCCGGGCCGGAGCGCCGGGCGTTGCTCTTCCGCCGTGTCTGGCTCGACAACCCCGGCTGCATCGAGCAGTCGCTGTGGCAGGCGCTCTTCTTCCGGGATTCGCCGGAGAAGCTCCCCGAAGCCGTGGGGGCGTTCCGGGACACGATGCGAATGATGAACGAGATTGCCCGGAAACGCGGACAGCGCTTCACGCTCGTGCTGCTTCCCACCAAGACGATGGTCGAGCCGGAACTGGCGAACCCGATCGTGGAAAGCGGCGCCCGCCTGATCCATCTGCCCCCGGAGTTCGTCCACTTCGACGAGAGGGTGCGCGGGTTGCTGCTGGAGGCGACCCGGGGCGAGCCGTACGACACACTGGACCTGACGGAACCCCTTCGCGAGGCGCGCCGGCGGAATCCCGGCCGACCCCTCTACTGGCGCGCGGACTTTCACCTCAGCTTGTGGGGACACCGGGCGCTGGCCGGTTTCTTCCGGGACAGGATCCGTCCCGCGGACCGTACAACCACCGCGTCCCGCTGACGGCGCGGCCCGCTTCGGTCCCGCGCCTAATTCCCCCGTCGCAGCGCGCGTCCGCCCCGGTTGCCGGTGTGTTCCCCGTCCTTCACGGTGATCACGCCGTTGACCGCGATCAGGTCGATTCCGGCGCAGTAGTGGTGGGGGTCGGCGAAGCGGGCGCGATCCTCAAAACGGTCCCAATCCAGAAGGAGCAGGTCCGCGAAATACCCCTCGGCAACGCGGCCGCGGTCCCGAAGGCCGAACACGTCGCAGGGCAGCGAAGTCACCTTTCGGACAGCTTCCTGAACCGTCAGCAGGGGGCGCTCCTTAACATAGTCGCGGAAGAACTTGGCGAACGTGCCGTAGGCCCGCGGATGGGGACAGTCGTGGGAGAGCGCGCCGTAGGGTGCGCGGCAGGCCGCGTCGGTGCAAACCATTCCGAGCGGATGGAGCAGGACCAGGTCCGTCTCCTCCTGGCTCATGGTAAAATTGCAGATCGAGGTGAGCAGGCGCGACTTGACCAGCAGGTCGAGGAAAACCTCGCCGGCATCGCCCCCCAGTTCCCGGGCAATGTCCCCGATGCTCTTTCCCTGAAAGCGGTCGTACTCCGCGGCCCCCGCATCGCAGATCAGGACGGAATCCCATCCGTCGCGCCCCTCGTTGATTTCCGCCGACTCGCGGAGGATGCGGTCGCGCAGCTTCGGATCGAGGAGGCGCTCCACGGCCCGCTCGCGGCCGCCGTCCTGCGCCCAGCGCGGCAGGAGCGAGGCAAGGCCGGTGCTGGAGGCGATGTAGGGGTACTTGTCGAAACACACCCGGCCGCCGCGGGCGTTCACCGCCTCGATCTGCTCCACGACGCGCTGAACCTTGCCCCAGTTTCGCGGGCCGGAGGCCTTGAGGTGGCTGAACTGGCCCTGGCATCCGGCGCCGTCGATCACGCCCATGAATTCGTCCGCCGCCTCGAGGAGGGCGTCACCCTCGCTGCGGACATGGGAGGCGTAGATGCCGCCGAAGCGCGCCGCGGCCTTCTGCATTCCGACGATTTCCTCGGTGGGCGCGAAAATCCCCGGCGCGTAGATCAGGCCGGTGGTCAGCCCGATGGCGCCGGCATCCATCGCCTCCTCCACCTCGCGCACCATCTGCCGCATCTCGTCCGGGCGGGGGGGGCGGTCGTCGAATCCCAACACCGAGCCGCGGATGTTCCCGTGTCCGGTGAACGAGGCGATGTTGACCGCCGGCCGGGCCTCATCCAGCCGGTCGAAATACTCGTCGACCGTGGCCCAGGTGATGTCCAGGCCCACCTTGGCGTTGGATTCCTGCTCCTCCGCGAGCATGGCGCCCCGGAGGGGGAAGGCGCTGAAACCGCAGTTGCCGACGATCTCGGTGGTGATTCCCTGACGGAGTTTCGACTCCGCGTTCGGGTTCACCAGGACATTCATGTCACTGTGCGAGTGCACGTCCACAAATCCCGGGACCAGCATCCGCCCGCCGGCCTCGATGGTCTTTGCCGCGTCGGAAGGCAATCCCGGCCTCCCCTCGCCAACGGGTTTCACGGCGGTGACGCGCCCGTCGCGAACGCCAACATCGCCCCGGTACGGTTCGGCGCCGGTGCCGTCCACAATCCTCGCGTCGCGGATCACAAAATCGAACATGGCATGATACTCCTCTCGGGACTCGTCAGGCAGGTTTACACCGGGCCTGTGTGCGGAACCAGTCGTCCATCAACGATGGTCATCATCGGGATGTGGAACTTCTCGACGAGCGGGTCGTGCGTCACGACGACCACCGTGGTGCCGTGGTTGCGGTTGTAGGCGCGCAGGAGCTCGAAAATCTCGAGGCTGGTTGCCGTGTCCAGGTTTCCCGTGGGTTCGTCGGCCAGGAGCAGGCGCGGCCGGTTGACGACGGCCCGGGCGATGGCCACCCGCTGCCGCTGTCCGCCCGAGAGGCGGCGCACCTGGGTACCGGCAAGATGACCCAACCCTACCTCTTCGAGCGCCTCACGGGCGCGCGCCTTCGCCTCGCGTACCGGCACCGAGTCGAACAGCATCGGGACCATCACGTTGTCCACCGCGGTCCGCATCTGCCGGAGGAAGAATGTCTGGAAGACAAACCCGACCGCCTCGTTGCGGAACCGGGAAAGTTCGGCGTCGTCCATCTGTTCGAGGTGGCGCCCCTCAAACAGGATCTCGCCCGAGGTGGGCTGGTCCAGGCCCCCGATGAGGTTCAGCACCGTGGTCTTGCCGGTTCCGCTCCGCCCCACCAGGGCCAGGAACTCGCCCGGGGCAATGGTCTGCGTCCATCCGTCCAGCACGCGCACATCACGCGAGCCGTCCCCGTAATGTTTCGCGACGTTTCTTGCCTCGATCATCAGAAGCCGCCGAACCCTCCCATGGACATCGCCGGCGCGGCATCCTGGACCACGATCACGGCGGACTGCGACACCAGGACTCCAAGCAGCGCGGCCTGCACCAGCGCGAGGACAAGGTTCAGCGCCATAAGGGCCGCCGCCGCGCGCATGGATTGGAGCGGCGAATCGGGAACGGCGGGAGCGGGCGGCGCAAGCACCGCGGCATACCCGATCAACACCAGGAACATGGCCACCGAGATGCCGCAATTGGCCCACATCCCCGGCGCCCAGGCCTTGCCGACATACAGGACACCGGATCCGGCCATCATCAGGATCGCGGCCAGGGCCTCCCAGACGTGAAACGAGCGCAAGGCGCGGGTGACCACGAGTTGCCCCGACGGAATCCCGGCCAGCGCCGGACGCAATGCCCTCAGGTGGAACAGCAGGCCGCCGGTCCACAGGGCCAGAGCCAGAACCTGAAGCGACACACCAAGGCCAAGAAGGGTCACGGTTCGAAAATCCTTTCTCCAGTTATCGCCTCACCAGATCCACAAGGGACTTCCCAAGTCGCAAGAGGGAAGACCCAAAATACTCCGCCTGGAAATAAATCTGGAGGCGGGGATTGAAACCTTCCTTGAACCGGGCAATGGACGGGATGTTCGCCCCGACAAAATCGAGGGCGTTCCAGTCCCCCGCGGCGCACGACTTGACGGCCTCCCAAACCAGGAGCGGGCTGACGCCGTTGGCCAGGGAATCCGGCTCGGTGGCGGCCAGCGCGTAGTACTGCGTCCGGGCGAAACCCAGGAGCACGACGAATGAAACCAGCCTGTCCCCGTCGCGCGCGCAGAACACCGATCGCGAGTCGCGAAGGTGCTCCGCCTCCACGATGTCCGTGAAAAGCTTCTCGGCAATCGGGCATTCCTCGCCGCGGCGCTCAAACGTGGCCCGGAGCACGCCGTAAGCCTCGGCCGGATGGAGGTTGTCCGAGATGTCGAACCCGAGCCGCTCGCCCTTGCGGATCTGCCGGCGGACGCTCCCGTCCATCCGCTGCCACAGCTCCTCGGGGTGCAACCTGAGGTTGAGCAGGTAGGTGAACCGCGGGGTGAGACGATAACCGGCCTGGATCAGGGGGCGCGTGTCGTCGAACGCGGGGCTGTTGGAAAGGTTGAGGTAGTCGTAACCGCGGGTCATCTCCGCCGCGAGCGCCCCGATGATTTCGTGCTGCCGCGAAACGATGTCGGAAATTTTCTCGCCCAGCGGGTTTTCAAGGAGAAAACCCAGGTAAGGCGTGGCCAGGGGCATCACGGCGGTCCGCTGCCCCATGCGCTCGCGGTCCATGATCACGCAACCGCCCACCAGCGTGTAGGGGTCGTAACACCCGAGCAGGACGAGGCGCGCCGGCGCGCAGGCGCGGTCCACAACCCTCTTCCAGCGGGAAGTGTGGAAGATCGTGCCCTGGGGCGAGCCCTCCACAAACTCGTCCCACGAGTCGAATTCGTGGGGCTCCACCGGGCGGACTGTGAGTGTCGTCATGGCTCGCACCTCCCGCGCATCAGGTTCTCGTAAACGACCCTATAGGACCGCACCATGGTTTCCAAGGTGAAACGGTTCACGATTCGTTCCCGCGCCGCGGCGCCCAGGCGATCCCTAAGCGCGGCGCTGTCTGCCAGGTAGGCGATTCCGCTTGCCAGGCTCTCCGCGGACCCCGGCGCGGCGAGCAGGCCGCTGACGCCGTCCTCCACCAGTTCCGTCAACCCGCCCGCCGCCGACGCAACCACGGGCACGCCGCACGCCATGGCCTCGGCCGCGGCAAGCCCGAACGACTCGCGCCGCGACGGCTGGACGAACAGGTCACACGCCGCAAGGGATGGTGCCGGGTCCGCGATCCGGCCCGGCAGCACAACCCGCCCCGACAGGCCCAGGCGCGACACGGTCGCCTCGAGCCGCTGCCGCTCCGGCCCCTCTCCCCAGATGGCAAACCGCAAGTGCGGAACACGCCGCAGCGCCACCGCCGCCGCTTCCAGCAGGATGTCGTATCCCTTCACCGGACGAAGGTTGCCGGCCGCACCGACGAGGATGGGTTCCCGCCCTCCGCCGAATCCAAGCCCGGCCAGGATTGCCGAGCGGCCGGAACGCAGGTCCGGCCGGAATTTCCCCACATCCACGCCGTTCGGAATCACGCGCAGGGCGCCGGCTGTCACGCCGGCGGTCTTCAGCTCGCGAAGATGGGGGTCCGACACCGCAACCAGGACATCCGCCAGGCGCGCCACACGGCGAAACGCCGGCGGCACCGCGGCACCGAGCAGGGAACCGCCCTCCTGCCATTCGTGCACACCGTGATTGGTGATCACGACTCTGGGAACACCGCACCAGCGGGCCGCGGGAACACCGAGCAGGGTCGGTCGCAGGAGGCTCGCGTGCAGAATGTCCGGCCGGAACTCCCGCACGATCCGGGCAAGGGACGACCAGCCCCGCAGGGAAAAGGGCGAGCGCATTCCCGCCACTTCCCACCGTCCGGCAAGGTTTGCCACCTCGGACGCCAGCGCCCCGCCGCGGCTGAGCGCCGCGAAGCAGACCTCCCACTCCCCCGCCAGGCGCATGTGCCCGGCACCGGCCAGCATCAGCCGCGTGGGTGCGTCGGCCTCGAACGCGTTCACGAGATACAGGATACGGCCGGTCGGTCTGGTCACGGTGTCCGGAACTCAAGCGGACGGCCCGCGGAGACGCAAGGGCTTCCGCAGGGAGCAATTCGCCCGCGGGAACCCGCGCCGCCCGGTCAATCCTCTCCGGCTTCGCCTTCGGTCACGCTGCGGTCGATCTTCAGCCCGTACTTCCGCACGCGCTTGCGCAGGGTGTTTCGCGTGATGCCGAGGAACCGCGAGGCCCGCGACTGGTTGCCGTCGCACTGCTCCAGGGCACGGACGATGAGTTTCTTCTCGACGATGTCGAACGCATCCATGCCCTCGGGCAGCGGCTGGCGGCGGGCGATCTCCTGGAAAAGGACGTCAAACACCGACTCTTCCGCCAGGTTGCCCGGAAACGCCGGCGCGGCCGCGCCCCCCGCCGGGTGGGAAAACTCCAGGTCTTCCGCACGAAGCACGTTGCCGTGCAGCCGCACGAGGCAATTCTTGATGAGGTTTTCCAGTTCGCGGACGTTTCCCGGAAACGGGTGGGAGCGCAGCGCGGCGATCGCCCGGTCATCCACGGCCACTTTCTCCAACCCCATCAGCGAAGCATACCGCGACAGGAAATAGTCCACCAGCATGGGCAGGTCGTCGAGCCGGTCGCGGAGCGCGGGCAGGGCGATCTCCACCACGCGCAGGCGGTAAAAAAGGTCCGCGCGGAACGACCCCTTTTCGATGGCCTCTCCCAGGTTGCGGTTGGTGGCCGCCATCACCCGCACGTCCACCCGCGTGGAACGCGTGCTCCCGATCTTCTCGATTTCGCCCGACTCCAGCACGCGCAGGAGCTTCGACTGGGTGGCCGGCGGCATGTCGCCGATCTCATCCAGGAAAATGGTCCCGCCGTCACAGACCTCAAACTTCCCCGGCTTGCCGGACAGGGCGCCGGTGAACGCGCCGCGCAGGTACCCGAACAGCTCGCTTTCCAGCAACTGCTCGGGGATGGCGCTGCAGTTCACCGCCAGGAACGGTTTCTGGCTGCGCCTGCTGTGGTGGTAAATCGCGCGGGCCACCAGTTCCTTGCCCGTTCCGCTTTCCCCGGTGATGAGGACCGGCAGGTCGCTGTTCGACACGCGGCCGATCAGCTTGTACACCTCCTGCATGGGACCGCTCGTGCCGACGATTTCCTCCGCGTGCTGCTCGCGCGACAGGAGCGGCTGGTAGGAGACCACCTGGCGCATGTCGCGGCTTACCTTCACCGCCGCCTGGACAACCGTCCTGATCTTCCCGATCTCAAAGGGTTTCAGCACGTAGTCGAACGCGCCCGCCTTCATCGCCTCGATCGTGCTCTGCGTCGACGAGTAGGCCGTCATCAGGATCACCGGGGTGCGGGGGTCGAAGGCGCGGATTTCCCTGAGGGTCGCGATGCCGTCCGCACCGGGCATGCGGATGTCCATCAGGATCACGTCGGGCGCCTCCGCCCGCACCATGGCGATCGCCTGCTCGCCGGAGGCCGCCTCGGCGATGTCGTAATCCGCCTTCTCAAACAGGCGGCGGAAGGAATAGCGGACGTCGGCCTCGTCATCCACCACCAGCAGGCGGGGCTGGCTCGGGGTCATGCCCGGCGCTCCTCGACCGGGACTTCCACCCGGAACGACGCACCCTTGCCCTCAGCGCTTTTCACGGTGATGGACCCGCCGTAATCGCCCAGCAGTTTCTGCGACACGAACAGCCCCAGGCCGATCCCCTCCCTGCGCGCCGTGACGAACGGCGTGAACAGCTGCGACAGGACCTCCGCCGGAATGCCGCCGCCCGTGTCGCGGAACGTGATGCGCGCCACCATGGAACCGCCCTCCGCCTCGCGCGTCTCGGTGCGGATGTGGAGCAGGCCGCCGTTGGGCATCGCCTCAAGCGCGTTGAGCATGAGGTTGAGGAACACCTGGTCGAAGTGCCCCCGGTCGCCCAGGATGGCCGGGAGGGCCGGGTCGAACTGGCGCGTCACCACCACCTGCCGGGCGGAAAACGCGTGGTTCACCAGGAACAGCAGGTCGTCCAGCACGGCATTGAGGCTGAACCACTCGTGGGGCTGCGCCCGCTTGCGGGAGATGTCCAGCACCTGCGACACGATGCGGTTGATGCGGTCGAGCTTGTCGAGGATGATGTCGAGGTCCTTCTCGCGGCCGGGCGAGACGGCGTGATCCTCGCGCAGGCTGTGCATCAGCATCGAGATGATCGTGACCGGGTTGCGGATCTCGTGGGCGATCTCGGCGCTCAGGATTCCGAGCGTGGCAAGCCGGTCGGTCTGCCGGAGGCTGTGCTCGGCGGTCAGCACGCGCTCGTAGCGCTGCGCGTTCTCGATGGAGATGCCGCAGAGCGAGGCGAACGCGTTGAGAAGCCGGATGTCCTCATCGTTGAAATGCCGCGGCTGCGCCGTGTAGATGTTCAGGATGCCGATCAGGGTTTCGTGGAAGAAGACGGGGACCGAAAGCAGCGACACCAGGTGCTCGCGCTTGGCCATGCTCCGCGAACGGTAGCGCGGGGCCTTGCGGACGTCGAACACCTGGACGGGCTGGCGGCGGGTGACCACGTCGCCGATGAGCGAGTCGCGCACCGGCAGGTTGGGGCGCTGGGAGTAGTGGCCGGAACCGCCGGATACCGCGCTGAGCACCAGTTCGCGGGTGTTGTTGAGCAGCATCACCGAGCACAGCTTGACGTCCATGATTTCCATCACGGCCCGGGTGATGCGGTTGAGCACCTCGGGCAGCGGACCGGCGGATATGAGCGCCTGCCCCACCTCGAAAAGCCCCTCCAGGCGGCGCGTCTGCTGGGACAGGCGGTCGTAGAGGCGCGCCGTGTGGATGACGCGCGCGGCCTGCCCGGCGATCGCCACCAGGAGGCGCTGGTCGTCGTCGGTGAACGCGGCGGCGCGGGTGGAGTTCACGCCCAGCACGCCGATCACCCGGCCCTCCACCTTGAGCGGCACGGCCAGTTCCGACTTCACGGCCTCATCAAGCGGAACGTAGTTGGCCAGAGAGGTGACATCGTCCGCGCGCAGCGGGCGTCCGGTGCCGGCCACCGTGCCAAGCACCCCCTGCCCCACGCGCAGTTTCACACTTCCCGCTTCGCGCAGCCCCGCGCCGGCCACCGTGCCGATCTCAAGCGTCTTGTCCTGCTCGTTCAGGAAGGAGATGGAACCGCTGGCCGCACCCATCTCGCGCACGGCCTCGCCCAGGATCCGGCGCAGAAGGGTGGCCGAGTTCGTGGTGGAGTTGATCAGGTCGGAGATCCGGTACAGGGCCTTGAGCTTCTTGTAACGGGCCGCCAGTCGCTCGCGCGACTCGTCGCCCCGGCGCGGGGCCGCGGTTCGCGGCTGCGCCGGCTTGCGTTTGCCGGTTTCCGATTTCGATTTGGCGCCCAGGAACCTGACCTCCATAACGAGCATCCCCCCGGTGGTGCGTCAACCGGGGGGGCGCCCTGTAATTAGCCTTAACCCGCGGAGGTCAAACTTCTTCGCGCCGGATCATCCCCAATGCGGCCTGCCGGGCGCGCGCCGCCTGGCGGATTGTCTCCTTCACCCCCACCGGGTCCCGCACATCCACAATACGGATCTGCGGGCTGGTCAGGTCGCCCGTGACAATTTCCACGTCGCCGCAGGCGACGAGGCGGTCCAGGAAATCCTGGCTCACGAAAACGTCCTTGTACTTCTCCAGTTCGAGTTCGTCCGTGCGGCGGCTGAAGATGCCGCGCTCGATGAAGAACCGCTGGGTGGTCAGGCGGTAGTGGATGGAACGGAGCAACACCAGGTAGCGGAGGAAAAGGAGAAGGGCCAAACCCGCCGCCACGCCAAAAGCAACCCACTGCCCCGCCCCGTTGCCCCAAAGCGCGAGGGCCGCGACCAGGTAGACCACCAGGATGACGATGAGCGGCGGTGCCGAGGTCCAAAGCGACGGGTACGACTCCCACAACCGCTCCTCCGGCGCCAGGGGTGCGCTTTGGGGTTGGGGTGCCGCAGCCTTGTCGTCTATGTCCGCCGTCGCCGCGATCGTGGCTCCCTGCAGGGACAACGGCGTCCCGCAATGGGAGCAGAAACTGTTCTTCTCCGGGTTTTCGAGGCCGCATTTTTCGCAACGCATCTGGAATTCCCTCCGGCTGACTTGTACCGTCCATTCCCCGTGTGACAACAAGATGTCGGATTATCAAGGACGGACATGACCCCCGGACGAATCAGGGCGTACCGTGAAGCAAACGGGAGCGCTCCCGGCCCGGGGCTGACGCGATGGCACCGAAGGAACCGGCCCCCTGCCGAATCCTGGCTCGGGGGTGCCGGGGTGCTCGGTCCTGGTGCGCTTCGTGAGCGAAAGTTGGCCGAAAAGCCGCGGATGATCGCGTTGAGTTGTTACGGCGACGATGCCGACCGAATCCGAATTCCACAATAAAGAGGGCGGGAACCGCGCTCGGTGCTCCACCTGAACGGACACCGGTATTCTTGTCGGCGTACCGCGTCCATCCGCTCTCTTGGGTATTCGCCCGGGGAGGACCAGCATTCGTGGAAAAGCGCTCCGGCATCCCGTCCAACCATGAATCTATTCACCGGATTGGCTGAGGGTCCGGCAACGCAACTTCGCCACAAAACAAAACAATCAGATATTTTCTAATAAATTGATAATAATTAACTTATTAGACACAGAAGCCACAAAAGCCACGACAAATTTTAATCGTATATTTTGTATTGACAATCGCGCCTAACCGCACGCACGCTCCGGTTGTCTGTTCAAGTTTGCCCTCGGAAACCGTCGCTTTTCATTTTGCGGATTTCCCAAGACGCAGGCGGTGAGCAGACCATCATAAGCAATTCAGGGAGAACCACTATGCGCAGAGCCATTCTGTGTGCGACCATCGCGTGTCTCGCTTTGCCGGCCTTCCCCGCGGGCATCACGCTCGTCAACACCATCGACGTGACCGCGAACGTCCCAACCGGCAGCGGGGGCGTGAAGGACATCGCGGCCGACGCAAGCGGCAACCTGTATTACACCACCTACTTCGGCGTCCCGGATCACACGATCCGCAAGGTGACCAACCCGCTGGGCGCCGCAACGGTTGCCGACTGGAGCGTCGGCGCCACCTACCCCACCTCCAGCGGCTCGTATATGGCGGTCGATCCGGCCGGCAATGTTTACCTCACCGGCTACACCACCACGGCCGACGCTTTCATCCGCAAGTACAAGAGCGACGGGACGCTCGACACCGCCTTCGGCGTCAACGGGGTCGTCAGCCCCATCAATGTCGGCGGCGTGGACATGCGCCCCCGCGCGATCTTCTATGTCGGCGCCCCCGACAACAAGCTTGTTGTCATGAGCTTCAAGGCGGCCCCCCTTCAGCTCTTCACCGTGGATGCCGTCACCGGCGCCCTCGGAGCCAGCGTCATCGCCACCCCCGGCGATCCCACCGAAACCGGCCTCGACACCGGCAACGACATGTGGGGCGGGATCGCCTACGACCCGGCAAGCAAGGTCCTCTATGGCAATTCCCAGTGTGACCTCGTCACCCTGACGGGTCCGTCCGCCAGCCTGGGCGACCTCAGCACCTTCAGCACCACCAGTTTCCTCACCCGCCACGGCCGCCGCAACACCGATGACAACGACCTGGCCTACGACGCCACCAGCGGGCTCATCGCCTACACCGTCCGCCAGAACGCCTCGGGCATCCAGGACATGCGCATTGCCCTGTACGAGATCGCCACCGGCCGCGAGACCATCGTCGGTGACATCCCCGGCACCGTCAACAACATGAGCGGCTACACGGGCCTCGCCTTCTTCCGCAGCGGCGGCAACCTCTACCTGGCCGCCACGGGCAACCTCAGCAAGGCCATCAAGATCTTCCAGGTCGACACCACCCCCGCCCCGGCCCCCACGTGGACATGGGAGAAGCGCATCGACATCACGAGCGTGATCCCCGCCGGCGCGCGCGCCAAGAACATCGACGTCGACACCGCTGGCAACATCTTCTTCGGCGCCTACTACCAGCCGTCCCAGATCTACAAGCTCACCGACCCGCTCGGAACCCCCAGCGTGGCCGTCTGGCAGACCGACACCCACCAGAGCAGCAGCGGCAACGTGGTCACCGTTGACGAGAACAACAACGTGTACTACTGCTACCAGGGCGCTGACGCCGCGTCGTCGTACATCAAGAAGTACAACTCCAGCGGCGTGCTGGTTTCGGGCTTCGCCGCCGGCGGCACCCTGTCGCCCGTGATCATCAACGGCGTCCAGGTCCGCCCCCGCTCCATCGCCTACGCGTCGGGCAAGCTCTTCGTGACGCCGTTCGCGAGCATCCCCGAGTATCTGGGCGTCATCGACGCGACCACCGGCGCCGACGGCGGCCCGACGGTCCCGACCCCGGGCAACCGCTCGGATGCCGCCTCGGTCACCAGCACCGAGATGTGGATGGGCGTCACCTACGACGCGGGCACCAACGCGATCTACGGCAACGCCATGGGCAGCATCTTCAAGGCCACCGGCACCGCCGCCTCGCTGACCAACCTGGCCACCTTCGACACCACCACCCCGCTCCTGATCGTCAAGCGCACCTCCAGCGACAATTACTGGATCAAGAGGGATCCCACCGGTCGCTGGCTCGCCTTCCCCTCGTACCGCGAGTGGTCCGGCACGCCGACCAATTACACGGTCAAGACCGGCATCCTCGAACTGTCCTCGGGCAAAATCGAGTTCGTCGGCGGTGCGCCGGGAAGCGCCAGCAACATCGACGAGAACGGCGCCGCCGCCTTCATCAAGGCCGGCGCGACGCAGTACCTCGCCACGCTCAGCCAGCGCGACAACGCCATCGACATCTGGAAGTATGTCGGCGGACCCGCAGGCGTCGACGAGTGGTGCATGTACTGACCCCGCTCCCCGGCACCTGAACCCGCCGGGAAACGATCGCACGAACACGGCGCCCCCCGCGGCAATGCGGGGGGCGCCTTTTTTTGCATTCCCACCGCGCCCGTCGGCCCTGGCGCGGCTGCCGACGGGAGCCGTCTTCCCGCACCGGGAGGGTTGCCCGCGGACGCAGAAAGGGCTTGCGGCGGTGGGCGCGTCGGTTGAGGCTGTCTGCCCAGAGGGTTTCTACCGCCAATCGCCGTGGAGGCGCGGACCGCGCAAGATGATCTCGGGCAGACGGATTGTGGTGGGTGTGACGGGCGGCATCGCCGCCTACAAGGCCGCGGACCTGTGTTCGCGCCTTGCCAAAATGGGCGTCCAGATCCGGGTGGCCATGACGGACGCGGCCACGCGGTTTGTGGGCCCGCTGACTTTTGAAACGCTGACCCACCACCCGGTGTACACATCCGTTCTGGACCGCCCGGCCTCGTGGGAGATGGAGCACATCTCGTGGGCCAAGTGGGGCGACCTGCTGCTGGTTGCCCCGGCAAGCGCAAACACGCTCGCCAAAATGGCCCACGGGTTGGCCGACGACCCGGTGTCGTCGCTCTACCTGTCGTTTGGCGGCCCCGTGGCGGTGGCCCCCGCCATGAACACGGTCATGTGGGAACACCCGGCCACGCAATCGAACCTGGACGCGCTGAGGTCGCGCGGCGTCGCCGTCATCGAGCCCGACAGCGGAATGCTCGCTTGCGGCGACATGGGCTCGGGCAAACTGGCCGCAATTGACCGGATCGTCGGGTTTCTCGAAACGGAGACGGGCCTGTGGGATCAGAAGCGGGCGCACCAGCGGGAGGTTGGAACCCATGACGGGCAGCAGGCCGGGGCGACAGCCGGCCGGTTGGCGGGTGCGGGGGAGGTCCCGGCCGCGCCGGCCCACCGCGAAGCGGATCCCCCGTCCGGTTGCCCGGCCACTTCAGCCCCTGTATCCGCCCCTCCCGCCGACGAAACCCTCAAGGGCCGCCGCGTTCTCATCACGAGCGGGCCCACCCACGAGTTTCTCGACCCGGTGCGTTTCATCACCAACCCGTCGTCGGG